>Ga0268298_10006501_pt1 | contig 10601 bp, 7 predicted proteins | sample WWTPWeurt_MetaG_FD_194462 | JGI IMG/M metagenome (GOLD analysis project Ga0268298, IMG submission 194462) | Activated sludge microbial communities from WWTP in Nijmegen, Gelderland, Netherland - WWTP Weurt | ecosystem: Engineered > WWTP > Aerobic digester > Activated sludge | place: Netherlands... | reverse complement strand
CATGCCGTGTTCATCGGGGTACAGGGCAATGGGCAGGTGTTCCCAGTGCAGCAGGTCGGTGCTGACGGCATGCCCCCAATGCATGGGCCCCCAGACGTCACTGTGCGGATGATACTGGTAAAAGAGATGATATTCACCGTCGTAGTACACCAGTCCGTTGGGGTCGTTCATCCATTGGGCGGTTGGTGTGAAATGAAAGGCAGGACGATAAATATCGCTCATGGTCTTAAATCTGCAGCCACAGGTAGGAATACGGCTGGAGTTCGAGGCTGGTTTGTAGTGCAAAGAACTGGTCCGCGAACACGTCGGTGCCGGGCCTTTGATATTCCGCGGGGATCGCGACGTGCTGAACCTCATCGCTCAAGTTATTGAAGATCAGCATGCTGTCGTCGTTATGCTGGCGCACATAGACAGCCACAGCCGGGTTGCCGGTCTCGACCCATTGCATGTCGCTGCCGCTGAAAGCGGCGTGCTTCTTGCGCAAGTGGACCATCTTCTGAATGGTGTGGAACATGGAGCCCGGGTCTTTCAGTTGCGCCGCCACATTGACATACTCGTGACCCAGATCGCCTTTCACCATTTCTGTGAACGGTGTGCCGATAGTGAAACCGCCGTGAGCAGAATCGTCCCATTGCATGGGTGTGCGCACACCGTTGCGGTCAAAAAGGTCGAGGTTGTCGCCCATGCCGATCTCATCGCCGTAATAGATGATGGGCGCGCCGGGCAGGGTGAAGAGCAGGGAGTTCGCCAGCTCGATCTTGCGGCGGTCATTATCCAGCAAAGGCGCGAGGCGGCGGCGAATGCCGAGGTTGAGTTTCATACGCGGCTCGGGCGCGTATTCCTTCCACATCCACTGGCGCTCTTCTTCCGTCACCATTTCCAGCGTGAGTTCATCATGATTGCGCAGGAAGGTACACCATTGGCAATTTTCTGGGATGGATGGTGTGCGGCGCATGATCGCTTCCATGTCTTCAAAACGTCCCTTCTTCAATGCCATGTAAATGCGCGGCATGATCGGGAAGTGGAAGCCCATGTGAAACTCATCGCCATCGCCAAAGTAGGGACGCACATCTTCAGGCCACTGGTTCGCCTCGCAAAGCAGAATGCGGCCGGGGTAATGCTCATCCATAAAGGTGCGTAATTTTTTCAAGTAGCCGTGCGTTTCGGGCAGGTTCTCGCAGTTGGTACCTTCGCGCTCTATCAGGTAGGGCACTGCATCCGCTCGAAAGCCATCAATTCCCAGGTCCAGCCAGAAGCGTGCCACGTTCAACATTTCATTCTGTACTTTGGGATTATCAAAATTCAGATCCGGCTGAGTGGAATAAAAGCGATGCCAAAAGTATTGCCCGGCTTGTTCGTCCCATGTCCAGTTGGAAGGCTCGGTATCCACAAAAATAATACGGGCATCTTTGTAGATTTCATTTGTATCGCTCCACACATAATAATCGCGATAGGGCGAGTTCTTATCGGAGCGGGAGGCTTGAAACCAGGGATGCTGATCGGAAGTATGATTCAGCACCAGGTCCATGATGATGAGGATTCCGCGCTGATGCGCCGCTTTGATCAGGACTTTGAGGTCGTCCAGTGACCCGTAGGTTGAGTCTACGCTGTAATAGTCTGCAATGTCGTAGCCATCATCTCGCAGAGGCGAAGGATAGATCGGCATGATCCAGATGCAGTCCACGCCGAGAGTTTGCAGATAATCGAGTTTCTCGGTCAGCCCTTGCAGGTCGCCGCGCCCGTCACCATTGCTATCTTTGAAAGCACGTACGGAAATTTCATAAAAGACTGCATTCTTGTACCAGAGGTTGTTTGCCATAATTTAGACCGTGACGGAGTTTGACCGGGAAACTTCACTGAACCAATATGCACTCTGTTTGGGCGTGCGTTCCATTGTCTCGTAATTAATACGAACCAAGCCAAAGCGCGGGCCGTAGCCGCGTTCCCATTCAAAGTTGTCGAGGATGCTCCAGGTGAAATACCCCTTCACGTTCACACCGGCGGCTATGGCTTCGTGTACTTTATGAATGTGCGCGCGCAAATAATTGATGCGGTCCCAGTCAGCAACGAAACCCTTCTCGTCCGGGATGTCAGGCATGGCACAGCCGTTCTCGGTGACATACAGTTTTGGACTGTTGTAATTTTCTTTGACATAGATCAACTCGCGTTTGATACCGTCCGGGTCGATTCCCCAGTTCATTTGGGTTCGTCCCCAGCCTGCGGCGCTGTAGGGTGTGATGCGGGCCTTGTTCAAACCTCCAAAGACATCGTAGGCCACCAGGTCGGTATTGTAGTAGTTGAGTCCGAGGTAATCTGTCGGCTGTGCGATCAGTTCCATGTCTCCGGATTTAATTTTCGGCTGATGTGAACCGATGAAGTCAAATAATTTTTGCGGGTAGGTACCTTTGAAGATTGGGTCAAGGAATAGGGCGTGGGTCTCATCGTGGACGCGCTGGGTGGCTTCAATATCGGCCTGACTGTTGCTGGCGGGGATCAGACCGTTTAGATTCAATATGAGACCAATCTCACCTTTGTACCCGCCCTGACGAAAGATCTGTACACTGCGTCCGTGCGCAAGCAAAAGATGGTGTGCGGCCTGATATGCCTGTGAGTAGTCACAGATCCCAGGGGCGTGGGTACCAGTGGCGTATCCAAGGAAGGCTGCCACCCAAGGTTCGTTGTGGGTGGACCAGAAGCGGATACGGTCTCCAAGGCGTTTGAAAACATGCCCGGCGTATTCTGCAAAACGATCCACAGTTTCGCGGTTGGCCCACCCGCCCTTGTCTTGAAGGTTTTGGGGAAGATCCCAGTGGTAGAGAGTGGTTTTGGGTTGGATGCCTGCCTTGAACAATTCATCAATGAGACGGTCGTAGAAATCAAGACCTTTTTGATTGGCTTTCCCCTCGCCGCCTGGTACTATGCGTGACCAGGAAATGGCAAAGCGGTAATATGGAAATCCGAACTCATTCATGAGGGCAACATCCTCCGGCATGCGGTGGTAATGGTCGCAGGCCTGATCGGCATTCTCGCCGCTCATAATGTGATAAGGCGTTTTTGCGAAGCGGTCCCAAATGCTTTCCCCACGCCCATCTTCATTCCATGCACCTTCAACCTGATAGGCCGATGCGGCTACACCCCAAATAAAATCTTTTGGAAAATTCAATGTTGTCATATAAAAAAAGTGGACTGGAGTTGCCCAGTCCACTCGTCTCCTTGTAGTTAACCTTTGACTGAGCCTGCCAGTAACCCGCGAACGAAGAAGCGTTGCAGGCCGAAGAACACAGCAAGCGGCAGAAGCATGGTGATGAAAGCACCTGCAGTGAGCAGATGCCAATCCTGCCCGCGCGAACCGACAATCTCCGCCAGACGCTGCGTCACTAGCTGGTTGGTGGGTGATGCGCCAATGAAGATCAAAGCCACGAGATAGTCATTCCATACCCATAGAAACTGGAAGATGGCAAATGAAGCCAGGGCCGGGACGGATAGAGGGATGACCAGTTTGGAAAAGATCGTGAAATGAGAAGCGCCATCCACAAAAGCGGCTTCCATAATGTCACGTGGCAATTCACTCATATAGTTGAACAATAGGTAAGTAGCCAGCGGTAGTCCAAAGCCCGTGTGCGCCAGCCAGACAGCCAGAAAGGTCCCGTTCACACCCAGTTTGACGTAGTCGCGCAGAATGGGCACGAGTGCGATCTGAAGTGGGATCACCAGTAAGGTCACCACCAGTGCGAAGAGCATTTTGCGCCCTGGGAATTTCATCCACGCAAAGCCGTAAGCAGCAAAAGCAGCAATGGTAATTGGGATAATAGTGGAAGGAACAGCTACGGCAAGGCTATTGAGGAAGGCGTTGCCCATGTTGTCGCCACGCTCCGTCACGGTCGAGCCATCAGCAAGTTTCGCAGTGTAATCCTTGCTGGCAATGACCTGTTTATAGTTTTCAACTGTGAAGATTGTGCTGGCCGTCCAGGTATATTCCTGCACATCCAGGTAGCCCACGCGGCGGTTGCCGATCCATTTGAGGCGTAATCCTTCTGATTCAATGCCTTTGCTGAATTCTTCGAAAGTGGCAGTTACGCCATGGAAGGTCATGGGTAGGGTTCTGTCTACTTCCGGGCCCGGTTTGATCTTTTCGGTGGAAACCCAATCCTTATGTGGGAAGATCGTCCACCAACCGGTTTTGTTAATGTCAAGTCTGTCGCGGAACGAAGAGACTAAAAGTCCAAAGGTTGGAACGGTCCAGCACAGGCATATGATGGCAAGTACCCCGTTGATGATGAGGCTGTTGAGAGTCTTCGATTTCATTAGAACACCTCCCGTTGAGCGAACTGCCTAAGGTTGTATGCCATCACGGGTGTTACGGCGATCAACAGGATGACTGCGATTGCGGACCCCACCCCGTTGTTATTGTAGGTAAAGTACTGCCGGTAGAATTCTGTGGCGATCACGCTGGTCTGATATTGACCGCCGGTCATAACGATGACTACATCGAAGATTTTGAGCGTGAAGATAACAATCGTGGTGGAAACGGTGATGATGGTGCCGAGGATCTGCGGGATCATGATGCGGAAGAACAACTGCAGTTCGGTCGCACCATCCACGCGGGCGGCTTCGATGATCTCGGTTGGGACGCCCTTAATGGCGGCTGAGAACAATACCATGGCGTAACCTGTCTGAAGCCAGATCACAATAACGATGAGGAAAAAATTGTTCCATGGCTGGAAGAAAGCTGTCCACGCCTGCGGTTCGCCTCCGAGTAAACCTACTACGAAAGCATTGAGTAAACCGATCTGGGGCTCATCCACCGGCTTGACCGAATAGACGAAATTCCAAATCACGCCTGCACCTACAAAGGAGATGGCCATTGGCATGAAGATCAAGGCCTTTGCCAGTGACTCGAAGCGGCTGCGGTCGGCTAGTACAGCAATCAATAAGCCTGATGATACTGTAAAGACAGTCCCGAAGACCATCCACAGTAAATTATTTCGAAACACGATCAACATGCCGGGGTCAGAGAGGACAAACTGGAAATTCCTTGGCCCGACAAAAGCTGCGCTAGCCTCATCGTAGAAACTGAATATGATCGTACGGATGGCAGGAATCACAAGCGCCCAGCACAGCATCAGGATTGCAGGGCCTACGAAGATCAACGGCTGAAGGCGATGCATCCACTTTTCTGAAAGTTGTTCAATGAAAAAGTTTGCGGTGAAATATAAAAGAATCACCCCCCCCACACCCCAGATAATGGCGAGCAATACGGTAACGATCTGTGGAACAGGATTTTCTTTCGCGGTTTGCAAGTCGCGGATGAAGAAGAAACCCCAGGATAAAACAAGAACGGATAGTGCCAGAGGGATGAATGCCAGCAGGGTTTTTAAGATACCCATCCCTGACGAACGTGGTTTTACAGAAATGGCCATGAGGATACCGCGTCCTTTCTTGAACCTGATGATGTGAATATATGCAGGCGAATTTTACCAATCCTCAGGGTCAATGCCAATAAAAAAGGATGAGTCGGCTCGTGCATACGAGCCGACTCATATTTCATTTTAGAACCTTACTTGGGCCAGGAGGCGTCAATATTACTGAGCGCAGTGTCCAGATCTTCAGCGCCAGCTATGTAGCTGGTCATCTCGGACCAGAAGGTACCGGCACCAACGGCACCCGGCATCAGGTCAGAAGCATCGAAACGGACAGCGCTTGCGTTTTGGATGATCTCACCCACGCCGCGTTCGATATCATTTCCATACCAGGACAGGTCAGCATCCTTATGAGGAGCGATCGCGCCGCCCTGTTCCATCCATACCTTGAGGTGTTCACCCTTGGTGAAGTATTCTTCCACAGCCATGACTTCGGGGCGGTCATTGGTCGCGGCCCAGATATCGCCAGCAACGAGGACAGGCTTGCCATAGGCTTCGTCCAGACCAGGGAAGTAGAAGAAGCTGTAATCTTCACCGGCCACAGAACCTTCGGGGAAGAAGGATGTGATGAAGTTACCCTGTTTGTGCATCCAGCATTTGGGGCCTTCCGGATCGAACATGGGCAATGGAGCGTCACCGAAAGAAGTTTCAACGATGCTGGCGCGTCCGCCGTATACATACTTGTCATCCCAGATCTGGGTCATGACTTCGGCAGCATGCTTGACTTCAGGGGAGGAGAAGGGCAGTGTACCAGCAACCCAGGCATCGTAGTTCTCAAGGGAGGTGGTGCGGAGCATGATTTCTTCCATCCAGTCGGTGGCAGCCCAGCCGGTGGCGGCGCCGGATTCGATACCGACACACCACGGGGTGGAACCATCAGCAACCATTTGGTCCATCAGAGCAAGCATTTCATCCCAAGTTTGGGGGATGGCGTAACCGGCTTCATCCCAGGCTTTCTTGGGGTACCAAACGAGGGATTTGCCGTTCACGCGTTCCCAAACGCCTGCCATAATCGGGCCATCAGGACCCTGCATGGTGGCCATATCCAACCAGGACTGGTTGTAATTGGCGGCGACAGATTCCATGTCAAGATATTGGCTGACATCCACGATCTTGCCTTGAGCCACAAAAGTGGCAAGCAAACCGGGCTGCGGGAAGTCGATCAGATCGGGGGCATTACCGGCTTCGATAGCGGCCTTGATGGAGGCTTCGAATTCCTTGGAGCCTTGGTACTGAATATCGATACCGGTGGCCTCTTCGAAAGCAGCCATGGTGGCGTCAAACTTTTGAGCATCTGCATCCACGAACGGACCGGTTGCGGTTACAACGGTGCCGGAAAATTCACCAGCATAAGCGCGCTCAAGGAATGTCCCGGTGGGGGCGGCCTCGGTGGCAGCGGGGGCTTCAGTAGCCGCAGGCGCTTCAGTAGCGGCAGGGGCCTCGGTTGCAGCAGGCGCTTCAGTAGCAGCACCACCGCCACCGCAGGCAGCAAGTATCATGGAAGCCAAAACGAACAGGCTTAAAAGGGTAAAAAGGGATTTCTTATTCATTGTTCTCCTCACGAAATTTACAAAAAAAGTGGATATTGCCTTACACGCGGACAGGATACGTATCTTGCGAAAGAGCACCTCCTGAGGGGTTATGGAACAATAAAATATTTGAAAGTTTTCTGAAAGTGTTACCTTGAAAGCACTTTCATAAAGATACTATAGCACTTTCGGGTACCAGAGTCAATAGGCAATTTAAAAAAGCAAGACACCGCCGGTCAGACCAGCGGTGTCAGCGTAGAAACGGTTTGGGCGGGCTCACCCATTCAGGTCAGGCAGAGAGGCGCGTGATCTTCATCACCTTGCTTTGTAGATTCTTCAACTCCACCCGCAAGCCAGATTCCATCCACGCCAAGCCAGAGCGAGGTTGTTCAAAGCCTTCGATGGTGTACAAGGCTTCGGGGTCGAGTCCGCGTAAATGAATCACAGGGAAGCGGAACGGGTCGGGGATGTGCGTGCGGAAGGCGAACAGTACGCCTTCGCTTTTATCTTTGCTGACGTATTGCACCGCCGAATAATTATTTTTTTGCGGAGCGATGAGACGGAACTGGTCGCCGAACTGGATGATGTGACGAATGGATTTATACAACTGAATGCAATCGCTTCCCACTTGACGTTCAGCCTGATCCCATTCCAGCAAGTTTCCGCCTACGCCGAGAGAGCCGCACATGCTGACATGAAAACGAAATTCAAGCGGCACGATCTCTTTGCCCCAGTCGGTGACCCAGGCTTCCATGGTGATGGCAGGCATGAATTGCGAAAAGCCTTCTTGAATGGACAGACGCTTGGTCGCTTCGGTGTTATCGCTGACCCAAACCTGATCTGCAAATTGCAGGATTCCAAAATCGGGTCGTCCGCCGCCGCTGGCGCAAGATTGCCAAATGACCTTCGGGTGCCGCCGACGCAGTTCACTCCCCACGCGATACAAGCCATACACATAACGAACCCATAACTCACGCGGGTCACCTGGCGCATCATTCCAGCCGGGTTCACTGGCAGGACGGTTCATGTCCCATTTGATGAAGGCGATGTTGTTCTCGCTGAGAATTTTATCGAGGGTGGTGATGATGTAATCCTGCACATCGGTGCGTGCCATGTTGAGCATGAGTTGATTGCGGGCTTCGGTGCGCGCGCGAGTTGGGAAGTGAATGACCCAATCGGGATGAGCGCGGTACAGATCGCTATCGGGGTTGACCATCTCTGGTTCGACCCACAAGCCAAAGTCCATGCCGAGGTCGTTGACGCTTTTAATCAAGCCGCCGAGTCCGTTCGGGAATTTTTTCTGATCGGGGAACCAGTCGCCCAGACCGGCATTGTCCCAGTTGCGGTTGTGGAACCAGCCATCGTCCATGACGAATAATTCAACGCCCATGTTCGCGGCGATCTCGGCAAGGTGAGCTTGCGAAGTTTCGTCCACATTGAAGAGAGTCGCTTCCCATGAGTTGTAGAGAATCTTGTGCAGCACTTTGCCATGCGGCAGAAGTTCATCCCGCACATAATCATGGAAGATGCGGCTGGCGTCGCCGAATCCGTGCGGGGTGTAGCCAGAGATTGCGGAAGGCGTGACGAGTGGTTCATTCGGTTTGAGTTGCCAGGCGAAGTCCCAATCGTTGAGCCCGATGCTCAGACGGGTGGAGGCGTACTCGGTCACTTCGGCGGTGATCTTGAAATTGCCGCTCCAGGCGAGGGTGCCGAAGAAGACGTCGCCGTGGTCTTCGCTGGCGTTCTTTTCCACGGTGAACCACGGCACAGCACGATGACTTGGAATGATGCGGCGGCTTTCGATAACTTTCAAGCCAGGCGTGAGCGTTTCGCGCTGCATGTTGAACTCGTCAATATGACGACCGTACATGTGCGTGAGCGAGTAGCCGTTCCCGTGCGGGAAGGTCCACTTGGCGGAGAAGGCGCGTTCGACGGAGATGGAATCCGTGCCGAGATTCTCAAGCGTGACCCAGCGTTCGATCAGGTCATAGTCTTCATGGACGCGATAATGGAGAGTCAACTGTAACGGGTAGGCAGAATCTTTGAAGCGCAGATCAAGCGTCGGCTTGGGCGAGGCGGTGGTTTTGAAATCCACAAAAGAGAGAACGACATCACGCACACCGTCGGCGAAGGTCACTTTGAGAGTCGGGTCGGTGTATTTGGTGCCTGCATAGCCGGGGAATTCTTCAGGGATGAAGTGGTCGTAGCCATCGGTCGATGCCCAACCCGAAGGCTCGAACGGCGCGGGGTAATCTTTTACGAAGGGCAGACGTTTGCCCCAGTAACAATGCGCGAGCAGGTTGGCTTTGTTGAAGCCGAAAGCATAGGCAGTGTTGCGCGTTTCAAGAATCCAATAGTTGGGAGATGTGTGAATAGGCATGGGACCTTTTACAACCACGAATAGAGAATACAGGACGATAAGCGCCTGAGGCATTCATCCTTCTGTATTCTTCACTGATCAATTAAGTTGTTTGGCGTTCGATTAGGTTTAGCGGTAAATTTATATTTTGTAGTGTACGCCCGGGGTCACTGATGCGCGCCAGAACCATCTCTGCAGATAACCGGCCTGATTCATCAAGGTGCTGGCGAATGGTGGTCAGGTCAACATATTCAGCCATATCAATATCGTCGAAGCCTATGATAGCAAGGTCATTTGGAACTTTGATGTTCAATTGCCTTGCAACTTTCATGACACTGATCGCTTGTATATCTGATGCTGCAAAGATGGCGGTCGGACGATTATTCATGTTGAGCAATTCGTACGCAGCCTGACGCGAGTTCTCCTGGCTGTACAAAGCTTGCTTGACATATTTTTTTGGAAGAGATAATCCCGCCCTTTCGATTGTTTCTGTGAATCCTTGGAGGCGCGATTTGACAGGATGGATCGCGTAGCGTTCTGGCGGTTCGATGTCACCCAGGAAACCCAATGTTTTATGTCCCTTGCTGATCAGATGTTCAGCCGCCATCTGCCCACCTTGAACATCATTGATCACAATACTGTTCAGATGCGCATGTGCATATTCAATAAGAACGGTTTGCATTCCGTTATCGAACAGGCGGCGTGCATCCTTTTCTTCTATGGCGAGCGACATGATGATCAATCCGTCCAAATTACCCATGATCGGAATGGAGGAGATATAGCCTTGAAGATGTTCCACTGAATCCACAGGGTAAATGACCAACTCGTAATTTGCTTTGGACAGGGTTGATGCCACCCCGCGCAGGCGTTGCACAAAAGATGGAGCGGTAAAGAACGGCGTGATCACACCGATGCGATTGGTGTTTCGCATGGCACGGGCGCGCGCCTCCGCCTTCGGAACGAATCCAAGGCGGTCAATGGCATCCATCACCCGGGTGCGGGTTTCAGAGTTGACCTTATCCGGCGAGTTGAGCACGCGTGAGACGGTGGAAATGCTCACGCCGGAAAGTTCGGCTACATCGTAAATCGTGGGGGATTTTTTTATGTTTGTCATAGTTTCTGAAAGCAAAGTGAAAGCACTTTCATTTTTACCACGAAAATGCGCTGAATTCCAGATAAAAGACGAACAGAACTATTTGGCTGTTTTTAGCGCAGGAAGTGTATTACCGGATCCCAGCTTGGTGACCTCCACCCATAAAGATGAGGCGAGTTCGTAACCGATAAGGTGGTCGT
>Ga0268298_10006500_pt1 | contig 10603 bp, 9 predicted proteins | sample WWTPWeurt_MetaG_FD_194462 | JGI IMG/M metagenome (GOLD analysis project Ga0268298, IMG submission 194462) | Activated sludge microbial communities from WWTP in Nijmegen, Gelderland, Netherland - WWTP Weurt | ecosystem: Engineered > WWTP > Aerobic digester > Activated sludge | place: Netherlands... | reverse complement strand
CAGTACTGCACCAATCAAAAGGCCAGCCTGCGGGCTGGCCTTTTGTCTTTTCAGGGCACGGGTGCGGTGAACCTGCGCCCCGGATCGCTTTGGCCGACCCAGTTCTGCTTCCACCAGGCGTCGATCTGGCCGCGCGTCCAGGGCATATGCACCAGCACCCCGTCGAGGATGCTGGCGACTTCCGCGATGCTCTGCGGCCGCGCTGCCGGATCTTTTTCGACACAGCGTGCGATCAGTACGTCGAGTTCCGCCGGCACCGCGAAGGGGGAACACTCGGAAGCGAGGCGGGGCACGGTATGCAACACCTGGTAGGTCAGGTCGTGCTCGGTTTCCGTCTCGAACAGGCGCTGGCCGGTAAGCAGGAAAAAGCCGACCGCGCCCAGCGCGTAGATGTCGGCCCGCCCGTCGGCGTCGCCGGGATTGCGGATGCGTTCCGGCGACATGTAGAGCGGCGTGCCGAGGATGCGCATGTGCGCGGTCAGGTCGCGCGTCTGGCTGCCGCCGATTTGCTTGACCAGGCCGAAATCCAGCACCTTGACGAAGTCGCGCTCGCCGCGGATGTCGCACAGCATGATGTTCTGCGGCTTGATGTCGCGATGCACCAGGCCGCAGGAATGCGCTTCCCACAACGAGGCGCAGGCCTGGCGCAGGATGAACGCGGTGCGCGCGGGCGGCACCGGCCCGTAGCGCTCGACCAGGTCGGCCAGCGAGAGGCCCTCCAGGTACTCCATGGCGTAATAAAACTCGCCGCCCGGCCCGCTGCCGTAGTCGTAGATGGTGATGGTGTTCGGGTGGTGCAGCCCGCTGGTGAGCTGGACTTCGCGCTGGAAGCGGGCGGTCCATTCCTCCGTGGTGCTCTGCGTCTTGAGCACCTTGACCGCCGCCGGGCGCTTGAGCATGCGGTGCTGCGCCAGATACACGTTGCTGATGGCGCCCTCGCCGATCTGCCGCAGCAGCTTGTACGGGCCCATCTGCCGCGCCCGGCCGTCCCGCCGCAGCATCGCCGCAAGCGCTTTGGGCGAGAGGAATCCGGACAGCCAGACCGCAAAGATCAGCACCAGGACGACGCCGAAGCCGATCTGCAGGTAAGTCAGCGGCGCATAGGCCTCGCTCGCCTCGAGTTCGATCGCGACGCCGATGTCATGCTCGCGCAGCCAGCGCCAGGCGCCGATCACGTCGCGTCCGAGGTAGCCCGGATAAGGCTGCAACAGCAATCCGGCACCATCCCCGCCGCGCATTGCCACCGCCTCCGCCGCCAGCCGCGTCGGTGTTTCGGCGTCGCCGACCGGCAGGCTCAGCCGCGACGGCAGCTGGCGCCGGCTCAGTTCCTCGTCATGGCGGCTGGGCGACAGCAGCCAGCCCTCGGCGTCGAAGGCCAGCGCTTCGCCGCTCTCGCCCGGGCGCGCCGCGCCGAACAGTGCGGCGAAACCCTTGTCTGCCGGCGACCCCAGGGCAATCGCGGCGACCACCTTGCCGTCGCCGGCACGGACCGGCGCCACGACCCAGGCGCGGCCGATCGTCGGCGCCCCGGCGACCCGGTAGGGACGCACGAAGGCGGACTGGCCCTTGAGCACCGGGGCCAGGTGGGCAAGGAAATCGGGGGTGACCTTGCCGCCGACCCGATCGGCCTCGCTCGCGGCGAGAATCCGGCCCCGTGGATCGACCACCAGGGTAGCGGTGATGCCGATGCCACCCGCTGCCTCGAGGATCTCGCGCACGATGCGCCCGCCCTCCGCCGCTTGGTCGCGGGCACCCGCCAGCCGGACCACGGCACCGCGCAGTCCGGGGTCGGCGGCCAACTGCTCCGCCTCGTGGCGCCGTTCCGCGATCCACAGCTCCAGCGTGCCGACCTGGGTGTTGAGCAGGGTCCGCAGGCCGGTGCCGCGAATCTCGCGCAGCGAGTCGCCGACGCCGCGATAGGCCCACAGGCCGACGCCGAGCAGGGCGACCAGCAACAGCAGCAGGGCGAGGCGGGCGCGGTCGAATCCGGGATTCATGGCTCGGCAGTGTAGAGCAGTCTGCCCCATGCCGTCGCCTTGGATTCATGATGCGGGATCGCAGCGCGGATTTCTGCGCCGCTAGCGTGCGGTCTTCCGCTTCTCCTGCCACTTCCCGATCACGGTTCCCGGCATCGAGTGGCCGTTGTTGGCAGCCAGGGATGCCGCGGTCATTCCGTGCTTGTCACGCAACGCGGCATTGGCCTTCCATTCCAGCAGCAGTTCGAGCAGGGGAATCTGGTTGGTGGCAGCGGCGAGATGCAAGGGCGTGCGGCCGGTGGCGTCACGGACATTGACGTCGGCTCCGTTCGCAAGCAGGACTTTTGCCGTTTCCACGCCACCCATGATCACCGCGGCATGCAGCGGTGCCATGCCATCGGAATCGACGCTGTTTTGCGTTGCGCCCTTGTCCAGCAGCAGCTTCACCACTTCCGGTCGATCGCAGAATGCAGCGGTGAATAGCGGCGTGCGTTTCAGCGCACCGCTGGCATTGACGTTTGCGCCCTCGTCAATCGACCTCCCGGCCCGGCCCGTATCGCCGGCTGCCGCGGCGGAAAACAGCTCGCCGTCGCTCGCGCTCAGTGTCCCCTGAACATCCGCTCGCGGCATCGCACACGGGCTTCGCCCCTGCTGCGAAGCTGCCGCCGGCGTTGCCGCCGGGTCGGGTTTGCCGCAGGCCGCAAGCAGCCCGACGGCAAGCAAACCCGCAAGACCGAGGCCTGGTGACGACAAGAAAAAATTTCCTGGGGCGTTCATGCTGGATCAGAAACACTGCAGCATGTGGGTGTCGCAATACAGCCGCTTGAGCCAGGCCAGCGCGATCCAGAGCCAGAACAACACGCCGAAGGCGACGTAGGGGATGTGCTTGTCGATGATCTGCCGCGGCGTGACCCGGCGCATGGTCTTTACCACCGGGCCGGTGACGATCAGGAACAGTTTGTACATGGTGTTGTTGTCGCGGCCCCTGCCCGCCAGCAGGCCCAGCAAGCCCTGCCCCAGCAGAAACAGCATTGCGACCTCGACCAGTGCGCGCAGCACGCCGAGGATAAGCAGTTCAGGGTGGCTCATGGTATGTTTCGGTCTCCATTTTTTGTCGGGTCAAACCCATGAATTACGATCACTGGCGGCATTATGCACGCGGCTGGCTGTTTCATTTCTTCGGTCGCGAAGATACCGCCTTCGAGGCCTACCTGACGGCATTTCGCATCAATCCGCAGGACGTGCAGTCGGCGCGCCACCTGGCGGCGATCGCCGCCAAGCGGAAAAACTACGATGTCGCCATCAAGTGGTTCGAGGCGGCGCTGGCGCTGACGCCGGACGACGGCGCCAACTGGTTCAACCTCGGCTATGTCTGCGAACACGCGGGAAAACCGAAGGAAGCCATCGCCGCCTTTGCCGAAGCGGTGCGCCTGGTGCCGCAGCAGGACATGGCCTGGTACGGCATGGGCCTGGCCCATGCGCGCCTGGGGCAGCACGATGAAGCAGTCAAGGCCCTGGAAAAGGTGATCGAGCTGCAGCCGATGAGCGGGGCAGGCTTCTACCAGCTGGGCATGGCTTACCATCACGCCAACCGTCCTGACGACGTGACGCGCATCCTCAAGCGCCTGGTCACCTTCGAGCCCAAGCGGGCGAAGAAACTGGCGCATGACACCGAGCGTGCGGACCTGATGAAACTCATTCCCGAACTTCCTTTCTGATTTTGTACTGTCCGTAGCCTTATCCCGCAAGGGGATACCGTCTCCGCTTCCAGCGGAGACATAAAAGTCGGCGCTGGCGGTACGGCGAAAAACCAGGCACGACCCGGGCGAGACATACCCCACAAGGGGGTACCGTCCGCGCCTTCCCCGCGAGACATACCCCACAAGGAGGTACCGTCCGCGCCTTCCCCGCGAGACATACCCCACAAGGGGGTACCGTCCGCGCCTTCCCCGCGAGACATACCCCACAAGGGGGTACCGTCTGGCTCTCCGAGCCAGACATAAAAAAACCGGCCCGCGGTTTCCCGGGGGCCGGTTGAATGAGGGTGGGTATGCTCCCTAGCCCTCCTCCTCCTCCATAAGACTTATCAAACGCCCTTGGTGTCGATGTCGCCTTCCAGGTTCGGATAGCGCACATGGTCGACCAGTTCCTGGATTTCCTGGTTCGGCGCCGGGGAAATCAGGCTGCCGATGATGATGCCCAGGAAACCGGCGGGAATGCCGAAGGTGCCGGCCGAGATCGGGTTGATGTCCCACCACTTCGGCGCATTGACGCCGAAGAACGGATAGGTCAGGTACATGTAGTAGGCGCAGATGCCCAGACCCAAGGTCATGCCGATCACCGCGCCGAGGTAGTTGGCGCGTTTCCAGAACACCCCGCAGACCAGCGCCGGGAAGAAGCCCGAGGCCGCCAGCGAGAAGGCCGCGCCGACCAGGAACAGGATGTCGCCCGGCTTCAGGCTGGTGACGTAGGCGGCCAACAGCGCCACCACGAGCAACAGGCCCTTGGACACAGCCAGACGGCGAACCGTCGAGGCGTTCGGGTCGATCATCTTGTAGTACAGGTCGTGCGACATGGCGTTGGCGATGGTCAGCAGCAGGCCGTCGGCAGTCGACAGCGCGGCAGCAAGACCGCCGGCCGCCACAAGGCCCGAGATCACGTAAGGCAGGCCCGCAATTTCCGGGGTTGCCAGCACGATCAGGTCGCCGCCAAGGACGATTTCCGCCAGCTGCACGATGCCGTCCTTGTTGATGTCGGCGATGTTCATCAGCGTCTTGTCGACCGTGGACCAGTTGCTGACCCAGGCCGGCAGTGCCGAGAAACTCGACCCCACCAGGTTGCTGTACACCTCGTACTTGGCCAGGATGGCCAGGGCCGGCGCCGTGAAGTAGAGCAGGAAGATGAAGAACAGGCCCCAGAACACCGAAACGCGCGCCTCATGCACCGAAGGCGTGGTGTAGTAGCGCATCAGGATGTGCGGCAGCGCGGCGGTGCCGATCATCAGGCACGCGATCAGGGCGAGGAAGTTCTTCTTCGCGATGCCGCGGTTCTTCTCGATCTCTTCCGGCGTCTTGCCACCGACCGCGAAGGCTTCGGCGTGGGCCTTGACCGGCGCGGCGCGGGCGCCGACACCCTTCTCGGCAGTCCATGCCTTCTTGGCGGCAGCAGCATCGGCCGGGAAGTCCTTGACCGACTTCTCCGCGGCTTCGATCGCCTTGGCATCAGGCGCAGCCTCGGCCTTGAGCGCCGCGACCTTGTCCGCCAGTTTCTGCTTCTCGGCAGCAAGGAAAGCCGGGCCACCTGCTTCCAGGCCTTTCAGCTTGGCATCGGCAGCGGCGGCACGCTCACGGAATATGGCGCGCACCGACTCTTCCTTGGCGCCTTTGGGCGAGGCCTTGTCGTTGAACTCCTTTTCCAGCGCCGTGATCTTGGGCAGGGCCGAGGTGTAGGCGGAGATCTGCGGAATCGGCACGCCGGTATGCTTCACCGACAGCCAGACCACCGGGATCATGTAGGCCACGATCAGGATGATGTACTGCGCCACCTGGGTCCACGTCACCGCCTTCATGCCGCCGAGGAAGGAGCAGACCAGGATGCCGGCCAGACCCACGAACACGCCGACCTGGAACTCGAGGCCGGTGAAGCGCGAGGTGATGATGCCGACGCCGTAGATCTGCGCGATCACGTAGGTGAAGGAACAGGTGATGGCCGCAATCACGCCGATCAGGCGCGGCAGGTGGCCGCCGAAGCGCGCGCCGAGGAAGTCCGGAATCGTGAACTGACCGAACTTGCGCAGGTAGGGCGCCAGCAGGATCGCCACCAGGCAGTAGCCGCCGGTCCAGCCCAGCACGAAGGCGAGGCCGTCATAACCGGTCAGGTACAGGGTGCCGGCCATGCCGATGAAGCTGGCGGCGGACATCCAGTCGGCGCCGGTCGCCATGCCGTTGAACAAGGCAGGCACGCGCCGGCCGGCGACGTAGTACTCGCCGACGTCCGCCGTCTTCGACATGAAGCCGATGCCGGCATACAGGGCGATGGTGGCGAACAGGAAGATGTAGCCGAGGATCTTGTTCGGCACGCCCATCTGCTCGAGGATGCCGACCAGGATGACGAAGGCAACGAAGCCGCCGGTATAGAAGCTGTAGTAGCGCTTCAGGTTGGCGGCAAATTGGGATTGGGTAACGGCAGTCATCAGTCGAGCTCCCCTTCGTGGACACCGTATTCCTTGTCCAGGTTGTTCATGTAGTGGGCGTAATACCAGATGATCGCGACGTAGATGATCAGCGAACCCTGTGCCGACATGTAGAAGCCCAACGGACCGATGATGATGATCTCGTTGAGTTCGCGGGCGAACCAGCCCATGACGAACGTGACCACGAACCAGAGGACAAGCAATACCGTGCTTATCTTCAGGTTGATGTTCCAGTACTGCTTGTGCTTCTCCGTGAGCTGCATTTAGCACTCCTCCTTGTGGTGTCGCGGGGAACCGGAAAAGTCCGCCGTTCCTGAGATGCACCCCGGGCTTCCCCTGTGTTGTGCATCTTCCGTGTTCCCGGAGCAGTACCGCCAGCCTGTCACAGCGCCAATTGCCCCAAGATGGACGGCATTGTCTGCCAGCGATCCTGACGCGAAGCTTACAGACCTATCGGAAAGTCACTGGCACCGGGTTTGATGGGCGGTGCAACATTTTCCTTGGGGTCACGGTGCCGGGGAAAACTGACCCGAAACAAGCTGCCCCGGCCGCCGCTGCCTTCCAGCAGATCTATCCTGGCCTGATGCAATTCGGCAATCTCGGCGGCGATCGGCAAGCCCAGTCCGCTGCCTTCGGCATCGGTGCCCAGTACCCGATAGAAGCGTTCGAAGATGCTTTCGCGTTCTTCGACGGGGATGCCGATGCCATCATCCTCGACCTCGATGATGGCGAGACGGTCGGCGCAGGCACGCACCGTGACATGGCCGCCCGAGGGCGTGTACTTGATGGCGTTGTCCACCAGGTTGGTGAGCAGTTCGCGCAACAGCAGTGGCACGCCGTTGATCATCAGCCGGCAGCCGCATTCCTCGTAGCCGAGGTCGATGTTCTTCGCCATGGCGCGCACCACCCATTCTTCGGTGACGCCGCGCGCCAGCGCATCCAGATCCAGCGGCACGACCTGGTGCAGTTTTTCATGGCTGGCCTCGGCGCGGGCCAGGATCAGCAGCTGGTTGATCATGTGCGAAGCGCGGTCGGTGCTTTCGGCGATCAATTGCAGCGCGTTGCGCATCTGCGCCGGATCGGTCTCCGACAGCGCGATCTCGGTCTGGGTCTTGAGCCCGGTCAGCGGCGTGCGCATCTGGTGCGCGGCCTGGGCGATGAAGCGCTGCTGCGCCTGCAGGTTCTCTTCCAGGCGCCCCATCATCTGGTTGAAGGCCACCACCAGCGGACGCACCTCTTCCGGCACACGGGTTACCGGTATCGGCGACAAGTCGGACGGACGGCGCCGGTGGATGCGGTCCTGCAGCAGGCGCAAGGGGGCGATGCCGCGCATCAAGCCCATGTAAACCAGGATCACCGCCAGCGGAATGATGGCGAACTGGGGCAGCAGGACGCCGGAAATGATGCTGGCCGACAGGGCCTCGCGTTTTTTCAGGGTTTCCGCAACCTGCACCACGACCGGCGGCACGCCCTGTCGTACCGGCAGGAAGGCGTAGGCAATGCGCACGCTGTCGGCATCGATGCGGCCGTCGCGGAGCAGAACCTTGCCCGCGTCGATCTTGTCCGGCAAGGGTGGCGGCGGAATCTCCCGGTCGCCCTGGATGACACGGCTGTTGGGGCCGACCACCTGGTAGTAGAGCGCATCGGTATCGTCGGCGCGCAGCAGGCTGCGGGCCGATGCCGGCAGGTTCACCGCAACCCGGCCACCCTCGATTTTCACCAGCTGCACGATGGCGGTGACATTGTCGGCCAGATGCTGGTCATAGGGCAGGTTGGCGATGAAACCCGCGACGTGATTGGTGGCCGCGATCGAAATCGGCCACAGCAGCAGCAGCGGCGCCAGCATCCAGTCGAGGATTTCGCCGAACAGCGAATTCGGATACTCGAAATTGACGAAGGGATTGCCGGCCCGGCGTCTTGCCGCAAACGCCGCGAACCTCCCCTTGCCCTGTGCGCCCGGGCTTGCGTCCGGCGGGCCGGGGTCAGGCTTTGACATCTGCCGGATCTGCGGGCTTCTCGAGGCAATAGCCGAGCCCGCGCACGGTCGTGATGCGCGCACCGCCGGGTTCCAGCTTCTTGCGCAGACGATGGATATACACCTCGATCGCGTTGTTGCTGACTTCCTCGCCCCAGCTGCACAACTGGCCTACCAGCTGATCCTTGCCGACCAGGCGCCCGGCGCGCAGCAGCAGGATTTCGAGCAGCCCGAGTTCGCGCGCCGAAAGCTCGACGATTTCACCGTTCAGGCGCGCAATGCGTTCGGACTGGTCGTAGGACAGGGCGCCGACCTCGATCCGGGTCGGATTGCCGGTGCCGCGCCGCGTCAGCGCGCGCGCCCTGGCGAACAGTTCGGGCAGGGCGAAAGGCTTGGTCAGGTAATCGTCGGCGCCGGCATCCAGCCCGCGCACCCGGTCCTCGACGCCATCCTGCGCCGTCAGCACCAGCACCGGCATGGTCACTTTGCGGCCGCGCAAGCGCTTGAGCACGTCGATGCCCGACAGGCGCGGCAGGCCGAGATCGAGTATCAGCAGGTCGTAGGGCTGGGAGAGCAGCGCCGTGTCCGCGTCGGCGCCGTTATTGACGTGATCGACGCCGTATCCGGCTTTGCGCAGGGCGGCGATCAGGCCCTGGGAAATGATGCGGTCATCTTCTGCCAGCAGTATTCTCATGGGGGTACTCGCCTGGTGGGACTCCGGGCGATTCCCGGATCGTCTGCAAGCTTGCCACAGATCAGGCTTTGGGCAAGCGCGCGCTGGCCCCCGCCCAGAATTCTTCGGCCTTCCTGCGCCCGCTCATTCCCTGGACCACGTCGCGGCACTTTTCGAGCCGGGCCGTAAGTTCTTCGACCGTCTTGCACTTTTCTATCAATGCCGTCAGGTCATCCGCCCCCGGACCGAGCAGCGTAACGAGGGCGCGGCAGGCGTAGCGCGAGGCCGATTGCATCGATACTTCGACCGGCGGGGCGGCCGGAGCAGCGGCTGCGGCGGGGGCGGCCTGAACCGGGGCGGGGGCGGCAGGCGCCTGGACCGGGGCGGGGGCGGGGGCGGCCTGGACCGGGGCGGGAGCGGAGGGGGGCGGAGCCGAAGCGGCCGTCACCGTGCCGCCAACGATCTCGATGTAGCCGCCTGCCAGCAGATCGTCGAGGATGCCTTCGCTGGTGGGGTGGGAATTTTTCGCCAGAAGTCCGGCACGCGATGTCTTGTCGTCGACCATGATCAGCATCGTGCGCTCGCGCAGGCCGAGCTTGTTGGCGCGGGTCGCGATCTCGTCGCGGCCCTTGTCGGTCTTGCGATAAATGCCTTGCTCAGCCATGGAACACCTCCGCTGGAAGAACTGCACGCTTCCTTGACGTGGCGTCTGCCGCGCAAGTCGGGTTCGATTTACCGAAGGAATGGTAGCCGAGGGTCCTGTCCATGTTGATCTCCTGGTGGTTCCGCTGCCATACGACGCGCATGCTGCGTCCTTTAGGCAGGCAACTTTGCGCCCCTGCCTTTCGGCAGGGTTGCCCTGTTTTCAGAATCAAGCTTTTTCAGTATAGCGCCGACAAAAACAGAAAGCCCAGTCCCTGCAAGGCTTTTTTTCGGCAGTGGCACGATGCAGCAAAGCCGCATGGCGATCCGCCGCGCGGCCCCGCCGTCCCGCCGGCGCCGACTTTTCGCAACCGTAAAGCAAAACCTCCGACCCTGTTTCCAGGGTCGGAGGTTTCGGTAAAGCAGAGCGCCGGCAGGAAGGAGGGTAACGGGAGGAAACCTGGGTTTCCTCCTGTTCCAAATCTGCGCTCTTGGGCGCAGCCCGAGAGAAAACCTGGGTTTCCTCCTGTTCCTTCCACTGGATATGTAAATCGGTGAAACCGATTACATATCCATCCCCATGCCGCCCATGCCACCCATGCCGCCCATGCCGCCGGGCATGCCGCCGGCCGGCTTGTCGTCGACCAGTTCGGCCACCATGGCATCGGTGGTCAGCATCAGGCCGGCCACGGAGGCGGCATTCTGCAGCGCGGTGCGGGTCACCTTGGTCGGGTCCAGCACGCCCATGGCCACCATGTCGCCGTATTCGCCGGTGGCGGCGTTATAGCCGAAGTTGCCCTTGCCTTCGAGCACCTTGTTGACCACCACGGAGGGCTCGTCGCCGGCATTCGCGGCGATTTCGCGCAGCGGCTGCTCGAGGGCGCGCAGGACGATCTTGATACCGGCTTCCTGCTCGTGGTTGTCGCCCTTCAGCGAAATCGCGGAGCGGGCGCGCAGCAGGGCTACGCCGCCGCCGGCGACGATGCCCTCTTCAACGGCGGCACGCGTGGCGTGCAGGGCGTCTTCGACGCGGGCCTTCTTTTCCTTCATTTCCATTTCGGTGGCGGCGCCTACCTTGATCAGCGCCACGCCGCCGGCCAGCTTGGCCACGCGCTCCTGCAGCTTCTCCTTGTCGTAGTCGCTGG
>Ga0268298_10006499_pt1 | contig 10604 bp, 13 predicted proteins | sample WWTPWeurt_MetaG_FD_194462 | JGI IMG/M metagenome (GOLD analysis project Ga0268298, IMG submission 194462) | Activated sludge microbial communities from WWTP in Nijmegen, Gelderland, Netherland - WWTP Weurt | ecosystem: Engineered > WWTP > Aerobic digester > Activated sludge | place... | reverse complement strand
ACTTCACCCTTCCCCAGCGTCTCGTCGAGCAGGCGGCGCGCCTCGGGCGAGAGCCCCTCGAGCGAGAGCACCCGGCTCGGCTCGCCTGGGCGGTAGGTCTCGAGCGCGCCGAGCACCGCCGACAGCACCGCCCCGACCTCCTCCGCGCCTGGAGCGTCGTCGAACCAGGCGAGCTCGCGCCGTGCGACCATCGGCTCCGGCATGCCGAGCAGGTCGGCCGGGGCCTCGTGAAAGAGGGGCAAGGGAAAGCCGTCGGTCTTCATCGCTGCACCTCCGTCGACGTCTTCGGCAACCACAGCCGCATCGCCTGGGCGTAGACGGCCCAGTCCTGGAGCTTCGCCACCATCGACACCTTGCGGCCGTCGCGGAGGAACACGAGCGAGGGGTAGACGGTCACGCCGAAGCGCTGCTGGAGCCCGCTCGCCTCACCGTCGACCACGCCGACCGCGATGGCGGCGGGCGCGCTCTTGGTGAGCTCCTGGGCGATCACCGCTGCGTCGATGGCTTCCGCGCGCGTTCGCGGGTCGCCGGGGAACACCACCATCGCCGGCCCCTGCGCGGCGAGGAAGCGCTCGACGTTCTCGTTCGTCAACCGGGTGGCCGTGCCCGAGAGGAGCCGTTCAAGCGGGGTGCTCATCGGTGGCCTCCAGGCGCGAGGTGCGGCGGCAGTGACGGCTCGCGGTTGACGAGATCGTCGAAGTAGCCTTCCGGGTCTTCACCTCGCCCCGCGGCTTCGAGCCCGGCGACCGCTCGCTCGATGAGCGCCGCTTCGGCCTCCTCGAGGACTCGCACCGCGGCGTCGAGGTGCACGAGCAGGGGCGTGCCCACTGGCTGGGTGCCGACGAGCATGGTGCTCACTCGCCGTCGCTCACCACCACGCTCCACTTCCGCGGAGAACTCGTCACCCGACACCACCCGCATCGGAAGGCCCAGGCACATGATCAGGCGCTCCTCGGGAAGTAGCGCGAGTCACCCGAGCGGCAGGCTTGCTCCGAGCTCGGTCGGCCGCCTTCGTAGGTCGCGCGGTCGAGCCCGTGCTTCAAGAGCGGCGCGCTGCCTTCACGCCGGGCGACGAGCGGAAAGCCCCAGCGTCCCAGCTCCTCGACGCCGAGCGCGACTGCTTCCTCGACCCGCGCCGAGACGGCCGCGGTGAGGCTCCCGCCAAAGTCCTCGAGCTGCTCCGCCTGAACGCCAATCAAGGTGAGGGTGCTCGGGCACTTGCCGAGCAGGTCGGCGGCCGAGAGCACGTCCTGGAAGCCGGTCTGGTGCAGGCTCATCTTCTTGATGCCGGTGAACTTCGGCACCTCGTCGCCGCGCACCACGAGGAGCGTTCCAGGCGCACGGCCGTAGTCGACGGCGTCGAAGACGAGCAGGTGATCGACCGAGGTCACCTCGGGGACCAAGTACAGGCCTTGGGTGCCGCCATCGAGCAGCTTCACCCGTGGGTCGTCTTCGAAGCGCTCGTTCCACGCCTCGACGCAGCGAATGCCGAAGCCCTCGTCGGCCCAGAGGAGATTGCCGATGCCGAGCACCAGGCAGCCACTGCGGTCGTCACTCATCACTCACTCCCGGGTGTCGCGGAAGTTTCGCCAGCCGCTGACCATCGTCGAGACGACCGAGCCCCGACCCAAGATGTCTTCCCGAGTCAACGCGTACACGTGGGCCATCACGAAGATCAGCATCGCCCACATGCCGACGTGATGCGCGGTGTGCACCTGCATGCTTCCTCCGAAGATGGAGAAGACCCAGGCGAACCAGCGGTACTGCCAGCTCTCGATGCCGACGCCCTCACCGTAGAGCGCGAGCCCGGTGAAGATGAGGAAGAACGCCGAGAGCAGGAACAGGCCGAACATCGACATGCGCGCGAGCGGGTTGTGGCCGACGTGCCGGCGCTGCTCCTTCGCCATGAAGAGGTAGAACCGAATCGTGAGGAAGAGATCGGCCCAGTAGTCCTTGGAGAAGAACGGCACGAGGTAGATCTGCTTCGCGTACTTGTTGCCGACGATCGCCCAGTAGGTGCGGCCCAGCATCGCGAAGATGAAGAGGTAGGCGGCGATGAAGTGCGCGGCGCGGATGTACCCGAAGAGGAAGTACTCCGACGCCTCGCCGCCCGTCGACGGTGGCGGCGCTCCGATGAAGTAGCCCGTCACCGAGAGCACCACGATGGCGCCGGTGATCACCCAGTGCCAGATGCGAACCGGCAGCTCGTACACGTAGACGCTCATCGCGCCACGCGGCGGCTCGGTGGCTGGGAGATCGGCGACTCCGGAAAGCTGCGGCTTGGCCTCTGAAGGAGTCATGGGCGTTCCTCAGCGAGTGGACACCTTCGTCAGCTCGACGTTGTCCGGCGAGAGCACGTGCGTCGAGCACGCCAGGCAGGGATCGAAGCTGTGAATGGTGCGGATGATCTCGAGCGGCTGCTTCGGGTCGGCCATCGGCGTCTCGAGCAGCGAGGCCTCGTAGGGGCCGATGTTGCCTGCGCCATCGCGTGGGCTGCCGTTCCAGGTGGTGGGCACCACGGCCTGGTAGTTGGCGATCTTCCCACCCTCGATGCGAATCCAGTGACCGAGCGCGCCGCGCGGGGCTTCGCAGTAGCCGACGCCCTTGCTCGAGGCCGGCCACTTCGCTGGATCCCACAGGTCGGTGTTCGCGGTCGCGGTGTCACCGGTCTTCAGCCGGGCGATCAGCTTGTCGTACTCGCGGGTGAGCAGCCGGGCCGAGTAGGCGCACTCGAGGCCGCGGGCGGCCGTGCGTCCGAGCGTCGAGAAGAGCGCGGTGATGGGCACGTTGAGGTGCTTGAGCGCGCCGTCGACCAACTCCTTCACTTCCTTGTGGCCGCTCATGTAGGCGACGACGAAGCGGGCGAGCGGGCCGACCTCCATCGCGTGGCCCTTCCAGCGCGGCGCCTTGATCCACGAGTACTTCGCGCCCTCGTCGACCGCCTCGAGCTTCTTGGCGTTGCCCTTGGTCTGCGGGCCGAGCACGAAGTTCGGTTCGGTGACCCCGTCCCACGGGTGCAGCCCCTTCGACTCGTCGCCGTACTTGAACCACGAGTGGTTGACGAACTCCTGGATCTCGTCCGGGTTGCGCAGGTCGACCGGCAGCACCTCTTCGAGCTTGCCGTTGATGATCGCGCCGCGCGGCAGGGCGAGGCTCTTGTTCGAGTCGTCGTTCGCGATCATCGGGAACTCGCCGTACGAGAGCAGGCTCTTGCTCGCGAGCCCGCCGCCATAGAGCCAGTCCTTGTAGAAGCTGGCGACCGCCAACAAGTCGGGGATGTAGACCTGCTCGATGAAGGTCGCCGACTGGTCGATGATCGACTTCACCAGGTTGAGGCGCTCCATGTTGATCGCGCCGACGCCGCCAGAGTCGTTCAGGTTGATCGCGCACGGCACGCCGCCGACGAGCCAGTTCGGGTGCGGGTTCTTGCCGCCGAAGATGGTCTGGATCTTCACGATCTCCTTCTGGAAATCGAGCGCCTCGAGGTAGTGCGCCGTCGCCATCAGGTTCGCTTCGGGCGGCAGCTTGTACGCCGGGTGGCCCCAATAGCCGTTGCGGAAGGGCCCGAGCTGACCCGACTCGACGAAGCGCTTGAGCCGGTTCTGGAGGTCGCGGAAGTAGCCAGGCGACGACTTCGGCCACGGGCTGATGCTCTGCGCCAGCTCGCTCGTCGCCTTCGGGTCGGCCTTCAGCGCGCTCACCACGTCGACCCAGTCGAGCGCGTGCAGGTGGTAGAAGTGAACGAGGTGGTCCTGCACGTAGAGCGCGAGGTGAATGATGTTGCGAATGGTGTTCGCGTTCTCGGGGATCTGAATCTTCAGCGAGTCTTCGACCGACCGCACCGAGGTGAGCGCGTGCACGCCGGTGCAGACGCCGCAGATCCGCTCGGTGAAGGCCCAGGCGTCACGCGGGTCGCGCCCCTTGAGGATCACCTCGAGCCCACGCCACATCGCGCCCGTCGAGACCGCGTTGCGAATGACGTTCTTGTCGTCGACGTTCACCTCGAGCCGGAGGTGCCCTTCGATGCGGGTGACCGGATCGACGACCACGCGTTGGCCCGAGCTGTCCAGGTTGAAGCCGTTCGGAGTGGCAGTCATTGGCCACCTCCCTCATTCTTCTGTGACGCATCTCGGATGCGGGTGTTGTCCTTGTGCTTGGTGAGCCGCTGAATCGCAGTGAGGCCGGCGTGCACTGCGATGCCGCCTCCGACGACCGCCGCGACCTTGCCTCCGACGTTGTCGGCGTTGGCCTCGATGCCGAACGGGTGCAGCTGCTGGAGCCGCGCGTAGAACGGCCCGTTGTCCCAGAAGTCCTTCTCACTGCAGCCGATGCAGCCGTGCCCGGACTGGATGGGGAAGGAGACGCCGCCGTTCCAGCGCACCGTCGAGCAGGCGTTGTAGGTGGTGGGCCCGCGGCAGCCGAGCTTGTAGAGGCAGTAGCCCTTGCGCGCGCCCTCGTCGTCCCAGGCCTCGACGAACTGGCCCGCGTCGAAGTGCGGCCGGCGGTAGCACTTGTCGTGAATGCGCTGGCCGTAGAAGGCCTTCGGGCGCCCCTGTCGATCGAGCTCGGGCAGACGATCGAAGGTGAGGATGTAGCTGATCACACCGGTCATCACCTCGGCGATGGGCGGGCAGCCCGGCACCTTGATGATCGGCTTGTCGCGAATGACCTCGTGCACCGGCACGGCCTTCGACGGGTTCGGCTTGGCGGCCTGCACGCAGCCCCACGACGCGCACGAGCCCCAGGAGATGATCGCCGACGCGTCTGCCGCGACCTCCTTGAGCTGATCGACGAAGGGCCGACCGCCGACGATGCAGTAGTTCGCGTCTTCGCCGATCGACGGGTTGCCCTCGACCGCGACGAGGTACCGGCCTTTGTAGGTGGTGCGAATCTCGTCGAGGATCGACTCTGCCTGGTGGCCCGACGCCGCCATGATGGTGTCGTCGTAGTCGAGGCTGATCATCGAGAGCACGACGTCGGAGGCGAGCGGGTGCGCCGAGCGAATGAAGCTCTCGGAGCAGCAAGTGCACTCGAGCCCGTGGAGCCAGAGCACCGGAATGCGGGGCTTGGTCTCCATCGCGTGGGCGATGGTGGAGCCGAACGACGGCGCCAACCCAAGTGAGGCCGCCGTCAGGGAGCAGAACTTGTTGAAGCTGCGTCGGCTGATGCCTTGCCGGCGAATCACGTCGTAGAACGTCTCGGCTTTGAGCATGTCCCGCTCCTTCGTGAGGTGCGCTTGACTGCGATCTGGCGGCGGGCTGCACCACATGTGCCGGATCAGGCGACTCGGCGGTCGTGCGACGGCCTCGGTCGGTGAAGCGCTGCGCGGCGCGGGTGCGCACTCACACGCCATGGACGACGCGCGGATCGGCAGTCGTGCGACTCGCCTCCTTGCGCGGATCTGTCTTCGCGAGGCGAGCCGGTCGGAGGCCCTCGTGCGGGTTGGTCGAAGGCGTTCGTCCAGGAGGCGAACATTGCTCAGCGCGTCATTTCCACCGCGCTGGAGAGCCGTGCGCTGAAGCGGCTGCGTTGCTTCCCCGTCGTCACGCATTCCGTGCGCAGCCAGCCTTCACGTCGGCGCGACGGGCTGATCCGCATCATCGAGCTCGGATCCACCAACCGCGGAAAAGCGAGCCTGCGAGCGGAGCCGAGCTGGCCAGCTCACGGTGCAGGGCCGAACTTCGCGAGGAGCCGAGCGCCGTTGATCGCGTTGCCACGACCAGCGACGTCGTCTCTCCAGAAGCCGCGCACCTGCCCGTTCTGATCGACCAACCCGTACGCCGGGAGCGAGAGCTGCTCCTCGAGCGTCGAGCCCGCGTCGGTGTGCGCGAAGGCGCCCCAGGCTCCGTGGAACGCCGCCAGCACCTTCCCAACCTGCTCGTCGGGGCCGGTCACGATCGTCCATCGCCCGCTCGAGAGCGACTTGAGCGAAGGCGCCACCGTCGCCCGGGCCACGCTCACGAACCGCACCGTGTCTCCGAGATCGTCGGTGTGATCGAGCCCGCGGCCGAACGCTCGCTGTCGATCGACGCACGGCGCATCACAGGGATCGGCGGCGAAGGCCACGAGGTACACCGAGCCGGCGAGCTCCTTGCTCCCGAAGGCCCTGCCGTCATCGACGGTCGAGAGCGTCCACTCTCCGGTCGGCGCGATCGGAGGCGGCGCCTTGAGGAACTTCCGCTGCAGGAACGGAAGCGCAGTGAGCACGACGATTCCGAGCACGAACGCGAGGACGAACGGGTTTCGCCACGGAGGCGCTCGGCTCACTGGCTCGGTCGGCGCGTCGCTCACTCACTTACCCTTGTGCTTGCCGTGGCCGTGGCCCTTGCCCGGACCGCGCCCTGCCTCGACCCGCTTCCACTTTCGGTACTGGCCGGGAGGGAGCGCCACCAACGTCGCCGGCACCAGGCTCGGGCTCATCACCACCCAGCCACCCTGGTGAGACTTCGTGCGGAACCAGCGCCCATCGCGGCGGCACCAGTAGAAGCCGTCGACGAAGAAGACCTCGTCGTCGTAGTCCTCCACGACCTGCACGCCCGGCTGAATGACGACCAACGCTGGCGGGGCTGGAAAGACGATGGCCGGCGGAACGATGTTGATCTGCACGTCGATCACCTGCGCCGTCGACACCCCAGCCCACGACAAGACGGTCACCAACAGGGCATGCCTCATCACGATCTCCTCGTTCGTGCTGCGTTCACGACACCTCGGGCCTCAGCGAGGCTCGCTCGCCGGCTGGGTGTTCCGCTCGGCCTCGATCGCTTCGTCGCGCTGCTTGGCCGCGCGCCAGAGCCAGAAGGCGACCCCACCGATCATCGCCAGGGGCAGGAACGACACGATGAGCGTCATCACGACGTACGAGGTCTCGGTGCCTTCCTGGCCGGCACCGCACACCGAGCACGCGAGGAACAGCGCGCTCATCAGAAGTACACCCGCGCGTAGATGATCGGCCACATGAGGACGACGAAGTACCAGAAGACCTGGGCGCCGAAGAAGAGCCCCCCCGCCGGTCGGCCGCGAACGAGCCGCAGCACCACCGCCCCGAGCGTGCAGAGCGCTGCGACCGCGTGGATCCCGTGCATGCCGACGATGAGATAGAAGAACGCCCCGAGCCGGCTCGAGGTGAGCGTCAGCCCTGCGCCGATCAACCGCGCCCACTCCTGGCCCTGCAGCACCACGAAGCCCGCGCCGAGCAGCCACGCCACCAGCACCAGCCACTTCGCCGCGCCCTTCTTCTTCGCGTGCAGCACCTGCGAGACGAGCAGAATCAGCCCCGACGCCACCAGCGCGATCGTGTTCACCAACGTCGCGTCCTTCGGGAGCATCGGCTGCCCAGGCACCGGCCACGTTCCCGCCGGAGCGCCCGAGCGGCTGATGGTGAAGGCGCTGATCATGCCCACGAAGAACATCACCTCGGCCACCACGAAGATCAGCGTCCCCAGCACGGCGTTGGGAACGACTGGCTTCTGCGGCAGCGGGGCGGTCATCGCGACGGACATGGCTCGGCTCGGGGGTGGACCGTCAGGCTCAGTGGTGCTCGGCCGGAGGCGCGTCGGGCTTGGCCTCGCCGTGCTCCCCGTGCCCACCGCCCGCCTTGAGGCCCTCTTCGGTCGCCTTGTGCGCGGCGACGTTCGTCCAGCGAGTGCCATCGTGTCGCAGCACATCGGGTCCGACGCCGCCCACCATGAGGATCATCAGGCCCAGCATGGTGATGAGGAGGTACGCGACGTACCGCTTCTCCACTCCGATGTGCATGAAGTTCTTGATGACGAGGTACGCCTTCACCACCGCGATGCCGAAGGCGGTGACGAGGGTGATCGCGAAGATGCCGCTCTTCTCGCCGATGATCGGGCCGATGAGCGAGACGACGAGGAGCCCGAGGAGGATGCCCCAGATCTTGATGTAGTCCTTGTCGGCGTGGGCGTGGTGGCCTCCGCCGTGCGCGTCGTGGCCGGAAGCAGGAGCAGCGGGCGTCGTTCCGTGGGTCGAGTCAGACATGAGCGCTCCTCACTTCGCGATGTACAGGAGGGGGAAGAGGAAGATCCACACGAGGTCGACGAAGTGCCAGTAGAGCCCGGCGTTCTCGACCCGCTGCAGCTCCTTGCCCTTCGCCGCGTCGCTCGCGACGAACATCATCACGATCATTCCGGCGATGACGTGGAGGCCGTGGAGCCCGGCGGCCGTGTAATAGAACGACCAGAACGTGCTCGAGCTGATCGTGTAGCCGTGCTGAATCTCGTTGGTCCACTCGAAGGACTTCACGACCAAGAAGATCGCGCCGCCGCCGATGGTGGCCCACATGAGCTTCGCCGCCCGCTTGCCGTCTCCGCGCGAGGCCGCGTTGTGCGCGAGCACCGCCGAGAGCGACGAGGTGAGCAGCACGAGCGTGTTGAACGCGCCGGCCCAGGTGTTGGTGTGGACCGACTGGTTGGCCCACTCCGGGTGCCCGATGCGGTGCATGATGTACGAGCCGAGCACGCCGCCGAAGATCACGATTTCGGAGGCGATCAGCCACCAGACCGCCAGGCGGCCGGTCGGCATCCCGGTGACTTCACGAGTGGTTGCGATGGGTCGAATCACGAGGGTCTCCGGGGTTTCGTCTCAGCTCTGCTGCGCCGGCTCGGTCTGCGGCCAGTAATCGTCTTTGCGATCGGGGTGGCTGTACTCGTACGGCCCTCGGTACACGGTGGGCAACCCTTGCGGGAAGTTGCCGTGCGGCGGCGGTGAGGGCGCCTGCCACTCGAGCGTGTTCGCTTCCCACGGGTTCGCCGGCGCCTTGGCGCCCTTGAAGAGCGAATAGAAGAAGTTCACCAGGAAGACGACCTGGAAGGCGAGCAGCACCAAGAGCGAGATGGTCGCCAGAATTCGCATGTCCTGCATGCCGGCTTTCATCAGGTCGGGGAAGTGCTGGTAGTTGTAGATGCGGCGGTGATCGCCGCGGGCGCCGAGGAAGAAGAGCGGAATGAAGATGAAGTTGAAGGGAATGATGGTGCCCCAGAAGTGCACCTTGCCCCAGGTGTCGTTCAGCATCTTCCCGAACATCTTCGGGAACCAGTAGGTGATCGCGGCGAACGACCCGATGAAGGCGATCGGGAAGAACGTGTAGTGGAAGTGGGCGAGCACGAAGTAGGTGTCGTGGAAGTAGATGTCGGAGCCCGACGAGCCGAGGAAGATGCCGGTGACGCCGCCGAGGAGGAACTCGGCGATGAACGAGAGCGCCCAGAGCATCGGGGTGGTGAGCCGAATCGAGCCGCCGTACAGCGTGCCGATGTAGACGAACACCATCTCGGCGACGGGAATCGAGATGAGCAGCGTCGTCACCGAGAAGACGTTCGCCATGCGCGGGTCGATGCCAGCGACGAACTGGTGGTGGGCCCACACGAAGAACGAGAGCACGCCGGTGCCGATCGCCGTGTAGAGCACCGTCTTGTACGCGAAGAGCTTCTTGCGGGAGAAGACGGTGATGATCTCGGCGACGATGCCCATCGCCGGCAGGAGCACCACGTACACCTCGGGGTGACCGAAGAACCAGAAGAGGTGCTGCCAGAGCACCGGGTCGCCACCCTTGGCCGGGTCGAAGAAGCCGGTGCCGAGCTGCTGGTCGAACAGGAGCATCACCGCGCCGGCGATCAGCGGGCCGACCGACGCCATGAAGAGGATCGAGGCGATGATGATCATCCACACCACGATGGGCACGTCGAACATCTTCATGCCCGGGGCGCGGCTGTTCATCACCGTGGTGACGAAGTTGATGCCGCCGAGGAGGAAGGCGGCGAACTCGAGCGCGACCGCCAGGAGCCACATCGACGAGCCCAAGCCGGTCAAGCTGTACTCGGCCTTCGCTGAGAGAGGGGGGTACGCGGTCCACGCGCCGCCGAACGCGCCACCCGGCACGTAGAACGACGCGATGAGGATGATCGCCGAGAGCAGGAACAGCTGGTACGAGAGCCGGTTGAGCCGCGGGAACACCATGTCGTCGCAGCCGATCATCAGCGGGATGAGGTAGTTCCCGAGCGCGGCGATCAGCACCGGCATCGCCACCCAGAAGATCATCACCGAGCCATGCGTCGTGACGAGCGCGTTGTAGTCCGACGCAGTGACCCGGCCGTAGCCAGGCACGGCCATTCCGGGCCACGCGAGCTGCATGCGGAAGACGTAGACGGTGAAGCCACCGATCAGCGCCATCACCATGCCGGTGAACATGTACTGCATGGCGATCATCTTGTGGTCGGTCGACCAGAGGTACTTCTTGATGAAGCCCTCGTCGTGGTGACCGTGCGCGTGATCGTGGGAATGATCGTGCGCGTGGTCGGCGTGCGCGGTGCTCATGGCATTCCTCCCTGGCTGGTCGGCGGCGTCGTCGGAGTGACGTCAGCCAGCTTGGGCTTGTTGAGCTCGTTCCAGACGCGATGCTGGTCCGCGCTCTCGATGAAGATCCGCGCCGGCATGATGCCGTGCCCGATGCCGCAGATCTCGGTGCACTGAATGTCGAACTGGCCGGTCTGGGTGGGCTTGAACCAGCCCTTGATGATGCGGCCAGGAATCGCGTCTTGCTTCAGGCGAAAGACCGGCACCGAGAAGCTGTGGATCACGTCGCGGCTGGT
>Ga0268298_10006498_pt1 | contig 10605 bp, 10 predicted proteins | sample WWTPWeurt_MetaG_FD_194462 | JGI IMG/M metagenome (GOLD analysis project Ga0268298, IMG submission 194462) | Activated sludge microbial communities from WWTP in Nijmegen, Gelderland, Netherland - WWTP Weurt | ecosystem: Engineered > WWTP > Aerobic digester > Activated sludge | place... | reverse complement strand
TGCTTCTTACAGAATTTTGTGGGTAGAAGCGCATTTAGATTTAATACAAAATAGATGGACCAACACATTTGACCAATAATGGGAAAATTCATCAAAATAATAGAATCGCTCGATATAAGTTATCGATCGATGAATGATTTGGTGAATGATGGTTGGATATCGCCAAACGCTGTTTGGTATTCAATCCCAACCGGTTCCACACATCCAGAAGAAGTGATAAGAAATCCATTCTGGTTTAAAGTAACACAGTTACAATTAGATAATTTAGGAATTGATAGATCAAAAAGGCTTTCTCTCGGGAGTTATAACAAAATATACCAATTGGTCATCACTAAGGGGTATATTAGAGTAATTCAGTTGGGAAGTTCCATTAATTTTGTTGTTAAAAAATTGGATCCAAGAACTGCTGATATTATTTACAACTGGTACGTTTTGGTAAAAGATTTGTTGCCAAATGCTGTTAAAATAACAATATTTGAATGGGAATCGACAAGAGAGACCGATTTTGATATTTCAAAAATTGAGGATTACAGTTTTTATGATTTGGTAAAAAGGAAAGTATGAGCTTATCACCAGAAGATCTATCGATTCTTTCTAGAGAAAAATCTCTGAACCGTTTAATTGGTTCAGGTGCAAAATTCCCATTTATATTTTCTTCTAAAGGTTCGGTTAAATCGGTTGAATTGTCACATGGACCAGCAAAAATAAATCAATCGATTCATCATATCCTTTCTACCAGAAAGGGTGAGAGGGTACATAGACCAACTTTTGGTTCTAATGTACATAAATTGGTGTTTGAACCGAATGATACAATTTTGTGGGCTCAATTGAAGTTTGAAGTGGCAGTAGCTCTTAGGGATTGGGAACCACGAATAGATTTGATAACGGTATCACCAGTTCCTGCTACTTCTATGTCGTTTACTGGAATGGAACCTATTGGTGGGGCTTCGGAAATAAACCAATTGACTAATCAAAATTCAATCGGTATTTTCATAAAATATGTAATAAAAAGAACGCACGAGTTAGGAAGCTATGTATATCCATTTGTTAGAGAGCCGATGCCTTTGAATGAGAACTTAGAATTGAGGGGCGATTTCTGGTCGACAGATTAATGAAAAATTTATTCAAGAAATTAGTAGAAGATACAATTCAATACCTTCAACAAGGTTGGTCTAACCTTGATAAGATGAATGGGTATTGGATTTCCCCAAAAGGAAAAATCGTTAGGGTAAATAGTTCCCATTCAACCGAATTATACACCAATGCGGAAGTGTACAGAAAACTTGGTGTTCCTGTTAGTAAATTTAATGATGGGAATGATATGGTCAACTGGCAAATTAGGAATGGTTGGGTTCAAATAAGATTGTGGGGAGATTTTATAACAGCAACAGTGTACAGATTAAACACAGATTCTATGAAAAATTTGGCACTTTGGGCTCTTATTTACCCAAATAAAGAAGAGAGAGTAGAAATAGAACAAGAATATTCGCATGGGCATTCGATCTCTATTACTGTAGAAGGACTGCTTACTTATGGCTGAAATGAATTTGGCACCGGTATCTTATACCGATAAAGATATGGCCACCATCCTTAAAGGGATGGTGGATCAAATACCCAATTTAACCAATCGTTGGACAGATTTTTCCCCATCTGATGTTGGTATGGTTATTTTGGAATTATTATCTTGGAATCTGCAAATGCTTGCTTTCTATATGGATAGGCAAGCAAACGAAGCATTTCTTTCGACGTCGAGAGAGCGAAAGAATGTTGTTAACTTGTGCAAATTAATAGCATACAAGCTGGCAGGTGTTACATCTTCAACTGCCAATGTGGTAATTTCTTTAGAATCACCAATTTCCACCAGAGTTGAAATCCCTAAATATACGGTTTTGCTCACTGGCGAAGAAGATGTTGTTTCATTTGCAACCATGTCTTCTGCAGTAATTCCACCGGGTGACACAGAAGTTACCATTGGAGTAAGACAAGGAATCCCAAAAATAGAGAAACACAAAACTTCTGGTGACAGAAATCAGAAATTTAGAGTATCAGAATCGAGAGCAGATAAAGATTCATTCGAAGTAGTAATAAATGGTGAAATTTGGCAACAGGTGGAAAATTTTGTAAATTCGCAAGCAAACGACAAACATTATACTGTCAACATAGATTTTGACGGTAATGTGGATGTTACTTTGGGGGACAATTTTTTTGGTTATTCGCCACCGAATTCAATAATAGAAAATGTTGTAATAACATACTTGATATCAGATGGCCAAAATGGGAATGTTGGTGGAGACGCAATAAAAACTTTGGTAGGTAATTTTTATGACTCTAACTTCCCGTCGCCAAACCAAATATCTCTATCAGTCACTTCGTCATCTGCTGCTACTGGCGGATCCGAACAAGAAACTATAGAACACGCGAAGCGTCAGGCACCGGCAGAACTGTCCGCTCTATTCCGGGCTATGACCCGGGCGGATTTTGAAGCCTTGGCAAATGGGTATGAAGGAGTTAGTAAATCAATAGCTTGGGGTGAACAGGATGTTAACCCACCAAATTATAACATGTTCAATTGGGTAATGGTTGCAATTGCTCCTGATAATATTACAAGAGATATGTTAATAGAAGATGATTTGGTGAATGGATTACCATCAAATGAATTGAAAACAAATTTGCTCAATTATTTGTATTCAAGAGCTACTATTACCACCAGAATTAAATTGGTTGATCCATCATATGTTGGGGTCAGCATAGCGGCTAATGTATTTTATAACCCGAAGGCCCAAGCTTCTGTGGTAAAATCTGATATCGATACTGCACTCAACAATTTCTTCTCTTTCGATAACGTTCAATTTGGGAAAGAAATAAGGAAATCAAACATAATTAGATTAATCGATTCGGTTAGTGGGGTTGATTATGTAGAAATAACCCAATTTAAAAGAGATACTAGCATTGTTGATGTAGAAGATGCTATAGTAATTTTGATGAATGAACTACCATATTTGAAAGTATCTGCTATCACAGCCGAAAAAACTAGTTCTGCTCCCCCCACCCCAACAATTTACCCGTTCCCCCCAGCCCCTCCTATCCCGGTTGATTAAGAATGACAAATTTCAACCCAGAGAAACATTTGATGGCTTTGGCTACTATTAAAAAGAAGCCAATGATTAAAAGAAATGAGCAATACGATCATTTGAATAAATTTCATTGTTTATTGTGTGGAAATGAATTTTTGTCGAGAGGAAAAGCACCAAAATGTCCTGATTGTCGTGGTATTACTTGCAAGGCAGAATACTAATGTTGACTGATATTGAACTTAAGGTTATCAGCAACCAACACATAAAACTTGATGGAATAGATTACTATTTTGTTGATGTGATGGATTATGTCATTTTTATTCCAGAAAATCAAAGTGACTTTTCGCACGAAATAATTGCGTCGTATTATTGCCCCCTATCTGTTGATTATAGAATACAAAAAGATAAAATAAAGAAAACTTCTTGGGGGGAAATCGCATTTATTGATGGGAGCTGCGCTATTGATTTGTTTTGTCCGAAAATTCCAAAAGTGTTGGATTCGGATATAAGCATATTTTGTACTAAAAATATTGGCGCGGTTTTACCACAAATGAGTGAGTTTTGTGATTCGTATAATGCTGGCGCTAATGTTGATATCAAATTATTCAGAAACAGATGTAGAAAAGAGGGGTTGGACGTCAATTCGTACAATTATTTTTCCAAAATGCCAAAAGATGGGATAATTGTAAAAAATGGAATAGGGATCAATTATTTTGATTCTCACAATTTTGTAGTGTTATGTAAACCGAACTCATCGAAAAGAATATCACAAATAATATTGAATATGATGCAGGAACAATAAAATGTCAACATTTTTCAAAGATAATTTGTTGATGTTTCTTCCCGAAGAATTTGCCATTAGAGATTTAGATACTATTACTCTTGGTCCGGATGGGGAAGAACGTGGGGATTTGGGTACTTTGTTGGAAGTAGTTGCTATATCACTCGACGAATTTGATAACTTTGCAGAACAGTTTACTTCAATATTTGATGTTGACACCTGTGACGAAAAGTATTTGCCATACTTGGCAAAAATGGTAAATTATCCATTATCTGATAGAGACGACGTTGAATCTAAGAGGCTGCAAATTAAGAATGCGGTCGAATGGTATAAGAGAAAAGGATTGCACGAAGGTTTCCGGATATTGTTTTATTCTCTTGGATACGTGATTAACTTGGTTGAATTATGGACAAGAGATTACAAATCGTTCCACAGGTATCCAGGTCTTTGGACTCCACCTATATATAACCCAAGAATCATAGGAACCAATTTGGTAGCAATGACTATAAATGAAGGAAATAAAAATTTGAAAGTATCGTTTGATGGTGGTATCGAAATCGCCGTTCAATTAGAAAATGGTAATATGAGGCTTTTGAGTAGTATTGCCGCAGAAATCGATTCAAAAATTTCACCACATGGTTCTTGCCAAATAATTGATAATAAAATCACATTAATATCACCAACTGCTGGCATAGGTGGTAGTGTAAAAATAATTGATGTGGTAGCATCAGCATACACAATATTGGGGTTCAAAGTAAAGACTGTTTATGGGGTTAATTTCACCGTACCAGATGATTATTATGAATTGCAAGAAAATGGGGGTTCGTGGTACAAATCACCACATTTTGGTATTGAAGTTTATTCAATAAAAGGATTTGTGACAGACCCGGAAGAATTTTCTTATATTAGATCAAGAATTGAACTTATAAGACCAATTCACACTGTTCTTGATTGGATATTGTATGCAAAAGAGTTGGCTGAGGTATTTGAAATAGAAGAATCGGGTATTTTCGGTCAGATTCAACCGAATTTGGCAGAACAATGGCCTTTCCCGATTTGCATGGATCGCGGATCTGTTAACGAATTTACATACATAAGGGATGGGTTGGTACCAGATAGAAGAGATTCTACTAGGCTCTTCTACAAACATAAAAGAAGATCATTAAATAATTGTCCTACTCGTTCAAGTTATGAATACACATATTTTAATTTGTCGAGAGAGTTTCCGACAGGTCCACCGCAAATGTCTAGTCGTGGTGAAGGATACTATTATAGAGACGGATTCCCATTTGGAGAACCGCGCCGATCGTCTTGCCAGATAGAGACAGAAGAACTCACTACCGATTTGGTGTACAACCGTTCTGATATTTGGTGCACCAATGTTCTCAGAAGAGGTGGTTTAATTCACAGAGATCAACCATTGGGTTATTTGCGAGACGGTAGTTTCACGCAAATTACATGGAGAGGGCAGTCGGAGTTCATTCGGTCGGGCAACCACGATGGATTTACTAGGTCGATGTGTAAACCTCCGATGGAAGTGCAAAACGGCTTTATGATGTTCCGTCGTACAGATTTGCCAGATGTTTGGTTCCCATCATTGTCATCATTGTCAGATCCGAATGCCATTGGAATTACAGATCAGCTTCCGGGTCCCGGGGAAAGTGGTCCTGGATTATAATTTACGTGAAAGGAGAGTTATGAAATTGAATCATGGATTGTCTGTTTTGTCGGTATTGCTCATTGCTTTACTTACATTTTTTTACTGTGGAATTGTTTCGGCAGAAAGCTATTCCCATTTCTTTTCGGTTGCTAGAGATTCTGCTGGCAACTCTTTGGAATCCGCCACAGTAGCTGTATACGAATCTGGCACCACCAATTTGGTATCGATATATTCTGATTCTTCTAGTACAATAAAACCCAATCCATTTCTAACAGATTCTCAGGGAAACTATGGTTTCTTTGTTTCCCCCGGTCTATACAAAATAGTGGTAACGAAAGTTGAAGTCGGTACTTTTACTGTAGACGAAGTATCGATTGGTACACAACTACATGCGAGTTCTCACTCGAACACTGGAACCGATCCACTCGTTATCACTTCGGCAATGATATCCGATGGTTCAATAGTAAATTCCGACATTTCTGATTCTGCAGCTATTGCAGAATCAAAACTTTCTTTGAATTATGCCACACATTCAAATAATAACGATCCGACTACAGACCAAAAAGCAGCGTTGGCCGGTTCTTCCGGGGCACCTTCAGCAGGGAATAAATACGTTACCAACAATGATTCTAGACTTTCTAACAGTAGAACTCCTGTTGTTCATGCTTCTACACATTCGGCTTTGGGTTCCGACCCGCTTTCTTTGGCTTCTTCTCAACTCACAGGGGTGAATCCTGGTACTGACCTTACTGCTGATTTGGAAGAGGAAGGACACGCAACGGAACACGAAAACGGCGGCAATGACGAACTTAGTGTATCTGGTTTGTCCGGGGTTTTGGCTGATATTCAAAAAATTGGTGTATTAGTAAATGGTTCTGCTGTTGGTACTCGTTCAACAGTCAATTTTCTTGACGGAACAAATGTCTCCGTTGTTGGAACAGATAATTCTGGTAATAATAGGGTTGATATAGAATTTTCCGTACCAGGGAATCCGGAAATAGCATTTTGGGATAAAGATGCGTTTGGCACCCCATCATTATTGACCAGTCCAACATCAAAAGTTACACTTGGTTACGGCCTTTCAGGCAGTTCTACCGGAAATGAAGTAGAATTTTTGGTAGATCGACCGGCTGTTAGCCTTGAGGGTGACGTAACTGGAACTTTGGACGCTTCGGTTGTATCGAAAATACAAGGGTTGGAAGTATCGGGAAATCCCCCATCAAGTGGAGATTTGATGGAGTGGAGTTCTGACCATTCTATGTGGGAACCTAAACCACAAAAATCTAATGTAAGTATTTGGATCGAAGGTGATCTGTTTGATTCTAATACTACTATTATTGACTTTGGCCCTGAATTTCCAATGTCTTTAGTAGAACCCGGGCATGTTTCTATCAGCTTTGATATATCACAAGCAGCAAGCGTACCGGCAACATCCATTAGAACAAAAGAAATTGATTCCACATTACCGTCAGACGGTCAGGTGTTAAAATATTCTTCTAGTTCTGGTAAATGGGAGCCATCATCTGATATAGCCGGACAAACTTTGGCCGTATATGATGATTTAGGGGCATCAATTACCGATCCTACAGAAGGTTTAACATTCGATGTAGGTTTTGATGTTACCGAAAAGGCGGCAAACCAAGCAAAAATAACATTAGACTTGTCAGAAGTTGATGTGGTCGCCAATTACTTAAAAACCACAAGTTCGGGCCACCCTGCATCTGTTCTGATTGATTATTCATCATTGAATTCTGGTGATATGTTATCTTGGAATGGTTCTAATTGGGATGCTGTTGCCCCACCAGCGACTGATATTATAGTTGATTACCAAACAAATGGTGGTTTAAGAAGAAATGAGAGACATGTAAATTATTTAGTTTTTTCAGACGCTTTTGTTGGTGCAGAAACGACAGACCCGACTTACGGTATCGTATTTACATTATCGACTACCATGGATAAAATACCAAATGGTACGTCGTATAAAAAAATGACCACAACACAAGTAAACGACTTGACTGATAATAAAGACAGTACTTTACACTACCATTCTTCTGACAGAGATTTGTCAAATGCCACCGGAACACTAGATGATGCCCGGTTGGGTGATATAAAAACTCAAACAAAAAGCATTGTAATCCCGTACCCAATACAAAACAAAGGTTATGGATTCCTTTACATTCCGTCTTCGGTTACAGTTACCACCATAGCATCGCGTTCCAGAGGAGCTACGTGTACAATAAATGTAAAAGATGACGGAACATCTGTTTTATCGTCAGATCTAGTAGCTTCTACAACGGGTGCGACAACTTCTTCAATAACAAACCCAAATGTAGATTCTGGTTCTTGGTTAGAATTTTACGTCGGAGCGTCTTGCGGTAGTTCTGTTACGGAAGTTACCATAAATATGGTTTACACAGTAAATTAATATGAAAATAAAAATATTTTTCCTATTGTTGTTTATTACTGTTCCAATTTTTGGTCAATTAAACCAGTCATCTTTTCCTACTACTGATTTAAATGGGAAAGTTTGGCAGTCGTTTCCGGTAGCTGGAAGTAATTTTTCGAAAATCGATGAAAGTTACGACTCTACTGGATCAGATTTTATTTATTCTTGGGATATCGCATCAAACCAGCAATCTTTTACAATCGGAATCCCACCAATAGGAAGAGAATTTGGAAAAAGTGATTTGTCGGTCAACATACAATTCGGTTCATATGCAAATTCCACCCTTACTTCTGTTGTGTCAGTAGTAGTAAAAGACTCACAATCTGTTCAATTATTTTCTCAATCATATTCCGTATTGCCAATATCCGGATATCAAAATTTTACGTTCCCCGTTCCGAGTGTTGTGTTTTCAAATTTTCCATTATCTATTTACGTAACAACTGCTCCGTCGTGTACCATTTCTGGTATGGACAACTCGTGCAGGGTCCGCATATTTTCTTTGGTGTTTAATTATTTGAATATAACCAGCAACTACATGTATATGTAAGGAGAGTAAAATGACCAAAAAGAAAAAAGTAGCAGCGACAACCGGTGGATTGGTTGCTGCCATAACGGCCGGATACCTCACTTTTCAAGTACCTACTTATCAAAATTCAAGTGAAGGGCTTGTACAAAAAAATTGCACAAGAACATTGTGGATTGCCACTGGTAATATACAAGTTAGAAAAATCGGCACATTTGATAGTAATATTGTTATTACCCCATATAATATGAATTCGGTATTTAAAGCTAGGTATGGTGTTGCTTTGAATGAGATGAAGGGTAATACTGTTGGAGAAAGGTATTCACCGGAAGTAATGGACGATTTCTTTCGGCTTGCCGATCAAACAACTGTTAGTATTCTTCCGTTGTTCAGGGTGAGAGAAAGAAATGCATTTGTTGAAGAATTGGATGCTAAAATGGTGACTTGCGATGGTGTGAATGCGTCATTTGATACTATATTTCTCAAATCTACATTCGTAGGACCACCATCACCAACTCCAACACCCCAACCAACTCCAACTCAACCGCCAATCCCAACACCTACTCCAACACCCACACAAACTCCACCCCCGACTGGAACCGCTACATGTTTTGATACTGTAAAGAAAGTAGAAACAACGGTTTTGTCGACTGGAAAATTGAATGTTTGTTTATGGGAGTGACAAATGTCTACCCTAGGTGAAGTATCACTACTAAATATTCTACAAAAGAAAAACAAGAATGATGATGGTATACTAAGTGGTACTGAATCCGAATTAGCAAACCCACTGTCAGACCACGGAAGTGCTAATATTCCGTTGTTGGCTCGTGCCGCATTGGATGTTGAAGCTTTTATGGTTGGTAACACAGCGTGGTTGAGAGAGTCAGCTATTCTTTGGGAAAATCATTTAGAACCTGGGAAACCGGGTGTTTTGATGCGTCACGAATTTGGTTCTGCTATTTATTCTCCTTGGATAGTATGTCCAATTGTCACAATTTATTACATATTGTCCAAATTTGATTTTGGTCAGCGTGCCGCAGACCGTGCTCGTAAGTGGTTAAGAGCTTGGGCATTAGTAAATACGGTTCCGATGGGGTGGACTTCTGGGAATCTTATATCCGATGATGACGACCCACCAGGGGAATACCGAGCTGGTCCTGTTTACGCCACTTCTTCTGTCGATAAAGTTCCCTGGATGACCAGAAGGAATTCAGGAATACGCCCATCAGTTATGTGCGGTCACCGTTCGGTTTGTAGATCGCATGAGGGTGATGATGATTATAGATTGATGAGATCATATTTGGATCAATCTCAAGCAATCTCATTAATAATGATGTTGCTTGGTTATGATTGGACAAAAGACTTTTCAAAAACTGGTGATTGGGTAGTCCAATGGTATGAGGGTATGAAAAATCGATTTGGTGTAAATTCAGTACTCCCATTAACAGAAGAAGAAATTGAAAAATTGAAACAATTTGAACAGTCAAGAAACCCTGACTTACTTTCATCATTAGTAATAGAATGGGAACTTGATGACTGGAAGCCGGGAACGGACTTTGTAATTGTAAAAACCACTGAAGGTTTGTGGTCACGCTTGGCAGAGGGTGGTCACGTATCTACTGCTGATTTGTACGGGTGCTCATGGAACTCTGGGGGAAACACCGCTTTTCTGTTTTGTGATACTGGAGAACGAGATAGCAAAGGAAATAACTACGATGGTGTTGGTGACGGGTATTCTTGGGAAGAAGGGTCCCATATTTTGTGCAAACGTCAAGATGGGAGAAATGGTGTCAGAAGAATAGAAAAATCGTTGGGCGAAGAAGAATGGAGATTTGAAGGCGGCCCAAATGGGTATACTGTTATAAAATATGGGTATTCTTCCCCGACAACACCCACCCCACCAGACCCAGATATCCCAAATAATGAAGACCAAAATGGTGACAATATGCCAGAAAATGACCCAAATCTAGAATACGCGTCCGATGGAAATCCGATAAGATACCACGAAATAACAGGTTCTTTGTTAGAAATAGAACCTAAATTGAAATCAATAATAGGAAAAATGCGGCCGGAAGCTGCTGAATTTTTGGCCGGGTGGTTTAAAGGTTTATCGGAAATGAT
>Ga0268298_10006495_pt1 | contig 10605 bp, 7 predicted proteins | sample WWTPWeurt_MetaG_FD_194462 | JGI IMG/M metagenome (GOLD analysis project Ga0268298, IMG submission 194462) | Activated sludge microbial communities from WWTP in Nijmegen, Gelderland, Netherland - WWTP Weurt | ecosystem: Engineered > WWTP > Aerobic digester > Activated sludge | place: Netherlands... | reverse complement strand
TTCACCGTGCTGAACAGCGCTTCGTTGTAGGCATCGGCTCCGCGCATCGGGGGCTGTCTCCTTCTCGTTCGACAACTCGATCGTCGGCTACAGCGGCCAGCCCGTCGATTGGTATTTCAACGGCCTGCTAGGCCTTTGTGTCTGGAACTGGCGCCTGTTGCCTCTCTCGCGCTAGGCCATACATACCCTCCATGTCCGACAAGAGTGCGGGTACAAGACGCTCATTGAAGCCGGCAACTATCGAGCCGAGCGCAACAAAGTAGACGTTCTTATCTGCTATGTGAAGTAGAAGTCCCGCCTTCTGTAGTAATACTAATAAAAACCCAAAACTTATACCAAGCATGATTCTCAAGGACGACTCGAGCATCACATACTGCCGGGAGTCATATGAATATATCTCGGGTTCGAGCTTTTTTGCGCGAATCAGCATTGAAAGGAGTGCGCCATAAGCTCCGGACGCGCCTCCTAAATGAAGATGACGATGGAGTTCGTTAAATGCAAGGCCGTCATAAGTGGCGAGAAAGAACAGCAAACCGCCAAAGATGAACGCAGAGAGCAATGCACTAATTACGAACGTTATCTGGTACGTTGCCTTAGATCTAATGTTAAGAAAGGACTCAGCATCCTTAAAGCATCCATCAAATCCTTTCTGATCCTCAAGGTCACTGAGGCCATGAACCATTGCGGCAGCAACTACGTTTCTGAACTCACCAAACTCCTTCTTCTGACGAATCCAAGATTTCCCTCGATTGAGTAGTATTTGAGCGCCAGCCTCTAATCTGTGGGCTCCCTTAACTTTCTCCGCATCGTAGAACCAGTTTAGCCATCCACCCTTTACAAAATAGACGACGAATGATTCGCGTTGTCCACAAATGTTCTTAATTTCTTCATTTCTTGGATCAAGGTCACCGACACGCCATTCGTCATAATTCCCACGGGCATCTCGGCGAATCTTTTCAGAAGGAACGGCCTCAGGCTGTGTTGTCGATATGGCCCTAGCATCGAAGGTTTTCAGTGGCAGTTCATCCCGTGATGGATCCTCAGTTGCACCGTTTGGCCGCACAAGCTTTGGATCAAGTGGTATTGACTCTTCCATGAATCGACCTACTAAAAGTAGCTGCAAATCCAAATGCCTAACGAGCTAACCGGGTCTTGGAGGCGTGGTGCCCTGGCCGTGTGGTCAATGATTGATTCAGGCAGTTGGATGGCCAGGGCGCCATGCTGTGGTAGCTCTAGTTGAGCGGCAAGTTAGGCATCTTCTTGCCGATCGGAGTACAAACCCAGAAATTCGAATTGACGGAGTATGCAGTAGCGAACGACGCGCTCCAGACCTACAAATGTTGGAGCATTGGCAAGGATCCTTCCATAGTCCTTGTCGGAAACAACTGGGGCACCAACCTGAACTTCTGCATTCTGTCCGCCGATTGAATTTTCGATCCACTTTCCGAAAGGCGCACCAGTATGGACGTACTTGCTGCGCAAGTCGTAAGCCGCGCCTATGCACTTCCTAAACGAAGCCTTAGTTAGGCGAGCGAATTCGACCTGAGATTCACTGCGCACAAAGAATCCATCATCGACGAGTTGAAGGGTAGTTTCGACTACACGCCTCTTGATCGAGAGAAGCTTGGTCCTGAAGTGCTTGGCAACCTTCTCGCCGTCAATCATTTCCGCGGCAATCCTGTGCAGGTACTCTTTCGTGGCAGGCTCGTAAAAGTTCTGAGGGTCGAGTGCAGAGATTGAAGTCAGCAACTCAAGCGACGTTATGAGGTGGAGATATGCAACTTCAGAGTCGTGCTCGAACGCTTGCAGTGCCTGTGCATAGAATTTCGATGCTGTTTGCAGAATTCTAGTGGTAATCGGATCGGAGGAAGGCTTTGTGAGGAGTCGTTTAATTCGTTTGAGTTCGGTCAAATTCAACGGGACAGGGTAATCCACCCTCGAAGAGTGCGAATTCTGAGGCAATACTTCGACGCAAAGAGTACCGTACGAGTCGAGGTTGGGGAGGTTGAAGAAGCCAACAGACTCAAGAAGTCCATGATTGTCAAATCGCTTCCCAAAGAGCACGCTGAAGTACCAAGAGATCAACTCGGAGATACCGGAATAGTCAGGGAGCGGGACTGCTCCCTGTGGGTCTACGGGCGGGGTCTCGAAGGCAAGGACGTATGCATTGCGTGACGCCGGGCCAGCCAGTGTTCGCGCATTCGTGTTTCTACGCGAAAAATTTGGCCAAGCGTGGGTGACGAGCATTCCAGCGCTCTCAAACTCGCCGACAAGGCGGCTTGTTGTTGACAGAAGTGCCTTTTGCGTTGTGGGCGAGGGGCGCATGAATTGAAGAGGTCTAGCCCAAGCTAGGCCTCGCCGTAGCCGACGACCTGATGTTCATCTATGAACAGCGATTGGCATGAGTGGAAAGGCTACCTCATGATGTGCCCATCGCCATCCTTCCATCGATGGAGGCGGCTCAGGCGGCCTGCTCCTCTACCGATAGTCAAGTCCCCGGAGATTTCTACCTCTGAACGGTACTAAGACAGGTACAGGGTCAGTTAGGCCGCACTATGGTAAGAGTGTCTGCATATCTTGCGCATAGGTCGCGTAGTCTTCCCAACCAAGTAGTTCGACAATCTGCTTCGCGCGATTCTGCTGTGGATGCGCAACAAGGGAGAAGTGCGTTCCTTGTTCTAATTCCAGGGTGGCGAACAGATCGGTGAGGGCCTTCTTGAAGTTGCCCTCTTCATAGTGCATCGACTGATTGCGTCCCTGCCAGATGATGTCTCTGATGCAGAGCGATCCGATCGTTCGACCCGGTGGCGCTGCGTTCAGGCCGCCGTGGACTAGGGAGATCCCCTGCTTTGCAATCTGGAGGACTGCACCTGCGACCGCCTGGGTGGCTTGTTGATGTACGCCAACTCTGGCTTGGAGCATGGCCACTTCGGATTTGAGCCTCTCAGCGTCCTGCGACGCCTTTGCTGCCCGTCCGAACGCGGCCATGACGTAGGCGTCGGAGAAGTCATCGTTCAAGTCGCTGGTTTGAAAGTCCCAGTGGTGGACCCTGAGGCGCGCCTCAGCATTCGTCAGTTGGCCTGAGAGTTCCCGAAGTTGCTGCTCCTCTTCAGTTGCCAACCGTAGGAGGTTCTGGGCGGCGTACTCGGTGTCTCTAAGGTACTGATGCATGTTTGGACTGGGAGTTGTGCAGCCTAACGTCGCCAATAACCGGCGCGACGCGGCGGGCTGGCGCTGGGCGAGAATGAAATGACGCCCAGCGCTGGACTGCCGTGGCGCGTCCGGTTGATTGGCTGGTTAGGCGTCACGGCGTGTTAAGGCGAGTGGCTTGCCCGAAGTATGCCCAGATGCCTGGTTGATGGGAAGCCGAGGAGGCGTAAGCCACGCGGCATTGCCCATGTGGGACAAGACCGGCCGCCGAAGACTGCACGGAGCTGACTTGAGGGAATTGGCGGACCCGAAGTGGCACCGACAGTGACTGACAGCCAGACCATTGTGGGGCCGGTTTGAACCGTCGGTCACGTAGCGCTGCGGCGCAGCACGCAACTTGCATCGAGCTTCCCGAAGATGGAGAAGGCGAACTGTTGGCCGAGAACCGCCTGGAAAACGCGGCCAAGGCGCTGGCGACGCGTGCTGCGAGGGGATGTGAGCCAGCTGCGTGGCTGCTCAAGCGGGCCAATCCGAAGCGAACCATGGAGCTTGACCGCGGCGCTGCAGCAGTTCAAGTGTGTGACGCCTAACGTGCGCGTTGAGCCGCCGCCAACAGCGGGACGCTGCGCGCGGGCAAGGCAGACTGAGCGAAGCGAGCCTTGCCCGCGCGTGGCGGCCCGCTGTTGGAGGTCGGCTCGAACGGGGTTAGGCCACACCGTGCGAAAAGGCAGAAGATGCCTGCTCGAAAGCTAACCTAGGATTTGGCGCTCTTGTGATGGCGCGTCCGACGACAAGGTGGGTAGCTCCGGCACGGAAGGCCTCAAACGGAGAGGCGGTTCTTGACTGATCGTTTGAGGGCATGCCGGGTAGATGAATTCCAGGCGTAACGATGGACATGCTGTTAGGCAGAAACTCGGCTAGGAGCCTCGCCTCCTGCACCGATGCCACAACGCCATGACAATTTTCCGCAGCGGCAATTCGAGCCAGCCTGGTGACTTGCTCCGCAACAGAAGGAGGTAGTCCGATCGAAGGTAGATCGGAGTCGCTCAGGCTGGTGATGACTGTTAATGCAAGGACTTTCAGTTTTGGAAATGGAGCAGCAGCGTTGACTGCGCTTCTGAGTACAGCTGACCCACCTGAGGCGTGAACGGTGACCATGCTTACCCCCAGTTTTCCGGCAGCAGCTACTGCCCCCGCCACTGAGTTTGGAATTTCATGTACCTTGAGATCCAGAAAGACCTCTTTCCCCATGGACACAAGGTTGCGAACAATTTCAGGGCCCTCTTCGACGAGCATTTGCAGACCAACCTTGTAGAAGGTTGTGGCCGATCCAAGTGCCTCAACCAATGAGATTGCCTTGTCGCGACTATCAAAGTCGAGAGCTACGATTACTTTGCTGGACATGAGAAGACCTTTCCTGTGTGGCCTAACGTCGCCGATAACCGGCGCGACGCGGCAGGCCAGTCAGGGCGGGCTGGCGAGAATGGCGAAGCTGGCGCCAGCCTGCCCTGGCTGGACTGCCGTGGCGCGTCCGGTTGATTGGCTGGTTAGGCGTCACGGCGTGTCAGAGCGAGTGGGTTGCCAAAAGTATGCCTGGATGCCTGCTTGATGGGAAGCCGACGAGGCAGGCGCCACGCTGCATTGCCCATATGAGCCGAGACCGGCCGCCGAAGACTGCACTGCGCAGACCTGACCAATTTGGCGGTGCAGGTATCGCGCCGACCGCGAGGAACAGCCGAACCTTCGCGGGAGCGGGTTGAGCTGTTCGTCCCGAAGCGCCGCGGCGCAACACGTAACTTGCATCGAACTTCCCGAAGATGGAGAAGACGAGCTGCTGGTCGGGAACAGCCTGCAGAACGCGGCCGGACTCTGGCGAAGCGTGCCGCGAGGGGATGTGAGCCAGCTGCGTGGCTGCTTAAGCGGGCCAATCCGAAGCGACCCATGGAGCTTGACCGCAGCGCTGCAGCAGTTCAGGTGTGTGACGCCTAACGTCGCCGATAACCGGCGCGACGCGGCAGGCCGGCGCTGGGCGAGAATGAAATGACGCCCAGCGGCGGGGTGCCGCGGCGCGTCCGGTTGATTGGTTCGTTAGGCCTCACTGGATGACCATCTGGTTAAGACTTTGCCTCCACGCTGCCAAGCCGCTACTGCGCGCAGATTGCGCCGGTTGCTACCTTCGTAGTGCTGAAGCATCGGGTCGTCGGAATCTACGTTGATGAAGAACCCGAGAGGATAGAACAGCGTGTCTATGAGATCATCCAAAAGCCTGAAGTCGTCCTTTGCTTTGGCCGTAGTTGCCCTTCGTTTCAGTGCCCATGCAGCCACGTTGTTCGCAGTAGGACTTGCACCAGACTCTTCGACTGGGACATGAAGCACGATATCTGGTCGCTGCCATGTGTGGTGACGAGCGCTCTTCTGGTACTCCATTTCAAGTAGAAGACCGCCAGTGAGCAGTCCGGCCCGCTCGAGTTCCGACTGCAAAGCACAGTAGAAACGACCATGAAATCCTCGCTCGGTGGCGAAGAAGCGCGTAGCGTCTACTGCGCAGATGGCGGCCTCAGTCGCCGCAACAAGAGCGTCCGCGTCTGGTGTGTTCATGAGGCCTAACGTCGCCGATAACCGGCACGACGCGGCGGGCCAGCGCTGGGCGAGAATGAAATGACGCCCAGCGCTGGACTGCCGTGGCGTGTCCGGTTGATTGGCTCGTTAGGCGTCACGGCGCTTGGCATTGATTGGCTGCCAGGAGTATGCCGACATTCCTGGAACGATGAAAGCCGAACCGACCCGGCGCGGGCCGAGAGTACGGCGCGATAGTGGTCAGACGGCGCTGACGGGTGGAGGGCGATGGAGCAGGCTGGAGCCGACTGGCCCGAAGCGCCGCGGCGCAACACGTAATTTGCGTCGAACTTCCCGAAGATCGAGAAGACCAGCGGTTGGGTGAGAACAGCCAGTTGGACGCCAATCCGACCTTGACTGAGCAAGCTGTGGAACGACGTGAGCAACATTTGCCGCAGTTTTCGAGAGCCGTTCCGAAGCGATCCATGAAACTTGCCCGTGGCGCTACGGCAGATCAGACATGTGACGCCTAACCCGAATTAGGCTTCACTGTAACCGATGACCTGATTTCTATCCATGGACAGCGATTGGCATGAGTGGAAAGGTCGCCTCCACATGTGCCCATCGCCATCCTCCTATCGATGGAGGCGCACGAAGCGGCCATCTCTTCCACCGATGGTCAAGTCGCAGCACCCCTCCGCCTACTCCCCGCCCCGCCTCCCCGCCTCCCTCTCATGCAGAAACTTCGTCAACAACTCCCTCGGCGGCGCCTTGCCCGCGGACTTGAAGATCTGCCCCACGTTGCCGCGGTGGTAGCCGCCGTGGGTGGCCACGTGCAGCAGGATCTCTTCGCGGGTCATCGCGCCGGCGTCGCCGTCGGTGAAGGTGAAGCGCAGCGTTTCTGAACGTTGTTCGTCGGTCAGCGTGGCCACGTAGTCTTCGTACCAGGCGTCGCACTCGGCGGTGGCGTCGCGCAGGGCCTGCAGCGTGGGGGTCTCATTGGTGTTGGTGCCGCTGTAGCCATGCGGCCGGCCCTGCAGGTGGGCCTGGAAGATGCGGTCCACCACGTGGATGTGGTTGAGGGTGCGGATGGCGGTGCGCAGCTCGGCGGGGGGCAGTTCGTGCTGCACCGCGGCCAGGCCGGCAAACATCTCCCTGCCGGCCCAGGCCTTGAAGGCGAACAGGGTGGTCAGGAGGCTGGCGGGCGTTGTCGGGTGGGGGTGGGCGCGCGGGCCGGTGTGGGCGGGCGTGTTGTCGGCGTGGTGGGTGGTGGTCATTCGCTCTTCCCCAGGATGTGGGCCATGCGCTGCAGCATCGGGTTCACCACCGGCACGGTCAGCATGGTGCTGGCCACGGCCATCAGCAGCAGGGCGGTGAAGGTGTCGTTGGTGATGATCTGCTTGTCCAGCAGGATGTTGGCAAAGATGATCATGATCAGCGCCTTGGTCTGCAGCAGCCAGCCGATCAGGCTGGCCTCGCCGGGCTGCCAGCGCAGGATGCGGCCGGCGGCCTGCAGGCCGATCAGTTTGCCTGCTACTGCGGCGGCCAGCAGCCAGGCGGCGGCGATGAACACCGCCGCGCCGCCCATGCCCCATTGGGTGCGCAGCCCGGTGGAAAGAAAGAACACCGGCATCACCACCAGCAGCACGTGGTGGCGCAGCGTGTCCATCTTCTCCTGGTTGAACCAGTGCGAATCGATGATGGCCCCGGCCAGAAAGGCGCCCACCATGAAGTGCAGGCCCGACCAGTCTGCGCCCAGCGCGCAGGCGGCCAGCCAGATCAGGCTGGCGTACCAGCGGTCGCGCTCTTGCAGTTTCACCATCAGCCGGCGGAAGGCCCAGCCCAGCACCGCAAAGGCGATGATGAAGGCGGCCTGCTTGCCCACGCGGCCCCAGTCCATCAGGATCAGCGCCAGCACGCCCCAGATGGCGATGTCGTCCAGGCTGGCGTAGCGCAGGATGCGCTGGCCGATGGGGCGGCGCAGGATGTCGAGCTTTTCCATGAACAGGATCAGGATGGGCAGCGCCGTCACCGCGCACGACATGCCGATGCCCACCACGAACTGCCAGCCCTGGGCCCGCGGGCCCATCCAGCCCGGCGTGGCCATCATCGCCAGCGCGGCGCCGCTGCCCAGCACCAGCGGCACGCCCAGCGCCAGGCCGGCCGTGATGCCGCTTTCCTTGCGGTGGCGCCAGGCGGCGGCCAGATCCAGCTCGATGCCGGCGATCCACACGAACAGCATCACCGCCCACCAGGCGATGCCGTTCAGGCTCTGGATCACCGCCGGCGTGAAGACGAAGGCGTAATAAGCCGGAAACGCAGCGCCCAGCACGCCCGGGCCCAGCAGGATGCCGGTGACGATCTGCACCACCACCAGCGGCGCGAAGTAGTCGGTGCGCCCCACCCGCCATGCCAGGTACGGCACGGCCAGGATGATGAGCATCGCAATGAGAAAGAGCTCGGTGGTGTTCATGGCAGGCGTTGGGCCCGCGGGCAAGGTGCCCGCGGCGCTTCAAGCCTGCAATGGTAGGCCAGGGGCCTGCCCGGCCCCTGGGGGCTCACCCGCGCCGGGCGGGGTGGCCTGCGGTCAACGTTCGATGGTCTTGTTCCAGCGCGTGTTCCACTCCGGGCGCAGCTGGTTCACCGCATCCCAATCCAGCACCTTCACCGTCTTCATGTACTCCTTGAACCGGTCCACCGTGGCCTGGGCGGCGGGGGTGGAGGGCTGGGTCTTGGTGTTGCTGGGGATCTGGTTGCCAAACTCCAGCGCCGCGGCCTGGGCCTGCGGCGTGAGCAGGAAGGCGGCCAGCTTCTGCGCCAGCTCGGGGCTGTCGTTCTTGGCCGTCACGCACTCGGCCACGGTGAGCAGCACCGAGCCCTCCTTGGGCTGGGCATATTCCATCGGGATGCCGCGCGCCTTTTGCGTGGCCACGCCGGTGGGCGTGAGCGGAAAGATCGCGGCCTCGCCGTTCTGCACCATTTCGCTCAGCTTGCCCGAGCTGGGGATGTACTCGAGCACGTTGGGGCCGATGGTGCTCTTCCACTTGGCAAAGCCCGGCTCCACGTTGCTGTCGGTGCCGCCCTGGATGCGGTTGAACATCAGGAAGCCGTGCAGCCCGAAGGTGCTGGCCGGCAATGATTGAAACACCACCTTGCCCTTGAACTTCGGATCGGCAAAGTCCATCCACGAGGTGGGCGCGGGCCACTTCTTCTCGTCGAACATCTTCTTGTTGTAGCCGATGCCGGTCATGCCCACGTTCACGCCGGCGGCCATGTCGCCGGGCATGCGGGCGCTGGCGTACAGATCCTTCAGCGCGGCGGTGTCGGTGAGCTTCTGGCACAGGCCCATCTTGATGGCGCGCATCATCACGCCGTCGTCGAGAAACATCACGTGCACCGGCGGCTTCTCCTTGCTGGCCTGCACCTTGGCCAGGATGTCGGAGCTGGTGCCGGGCACCACCACCACCTTGGCGCCGTGGATGCGCTCGAAGGCCGGGAACACGTACTTGACGTACGAGCGCTCCATGTCGCCGCCGTTCATGCCGATGTAGATCGTCTTGTCCTGCGCGTGCGCGCCGGCGGCGGCCAGCAGGGCCAGGGTTGCGGCGGCGGCCAGCGGGCGCAGCGCGCGGGCGGGCGTGGCATCGAAGGTCATCGTGGGTCCTTTCAGGGGTTGGCGGGTGGGGGGGAAGCGGGGGCGGGCGCGGCGCCGCGCAGGGCCGAGGGCGGGGAGGCAGGCGGGGCAGCGGGCTGCGCGGTGTGTGGGGCGGTGTGCGGGGCGGGTGGGGCGCGCCGCGGTGGGGGCGGCGGCGGCGCGAAGCGGCTGATCGAGAACGGCGCCAGCGGCACGCGGCTGGCGCCCCGGTGCACCATCTCGGCCAGCGCCTCGCCGATGGCCGGGCCGGTCTGGAAGCCCGCGCCGCTGAAGCCGAAGGCGTGGATCAGCTGGGGCAGGCCCGGGCTGGGGCCCACCACGGGCTGGTGATCGGGCAGCGAGCCTTCGTAGCCGCTCCAGAAGCGGATCACCTGTGCGTGCCGCAGCGTGGGGAACAGCTCGCCCATGCGCTGGCACAGCTCGCCGATGGCCTTGGCGGCGGGGCGCGCGTACAGCTCGCCCTGGGCCACGCCGCGGCTGCCGCCCATCACGCAGTTGCCGCGCGCCGTCTGCCGGCCGTAGATGCCGCCGCCCTCCACGCCCACGTTCACCTCCAGGAAGCGGGGCACCGGCTCGGTCACGGCCATGCCGGGGTGGATGGCGCTCAGCGGCGCCTCGTCGCGAAAGGCCTGGGCCACCTTCAGCGCCCAGGCGCCGGCGCAGTTGAGCAGCCAGCGCGATTGCACCTCGAGTGAGCGTCCATCGCCCACGATGAAGGCCTCGCCGGTGTGGCCGATCTCGGTGGCCTCGCAGTGCTCGATCACCCGTGCCCCGGCGCGCTGCGCCGCCCGCGCAAAGGCCGGCGACACCAGCCGCGGGTTGGCATGCCCGTCGCCCGGGCACCACGAGCCGCCGATGGCGCTGGCGCCGAACAACGGATAGGCCTGCCGGAAGCGCGCGCCGGCGATGATCTCCAGCGCCAGCCCATGCTCGCGCGCCACCGGGCGGTAGGCCTCCAGGCTGGCCAGATCGGCCTCGCTGCGCGCCAGCTTGAGGTGGCCCGAGCGCACATATTCGCCATCGATGCCGATCAGCGCGGGCAACTGCTCCCACAGCTCGCGCGAGCGCAGCGCCAGCGGCAGCTGATCGGGGCCGCGGCCCTGCACCCGCACGCCGCCGTAGTTGACGCCGCTGGCCGCGGCGCCGCACACGCCGCGCTCGAGCAGCACCACCGAGAGGCCGAAGCGCTGCAGGAACAGCGCCGCCGCGCCGCCGACGATGCCGCCGCCGATGATGGTCACGTC
>Ga0268298_10006492_pt1 | contig 10608 bp, 6 predicted proteins | sample WWTPWeurt_MetaG_FD_194462 | JGI IMG/M metagenome (GOLD analysis project Ga0268298, IMG submission 194462) | Activated sludge microbial communities from WWTP in Nijmegen, Gelderland, Netherland - WWTP Weurt | ecosystem: Engineered > WWTP > Aerobic digester > Activated sludge | place: Netherlands... | reverse complement strand
CCAGACCACCTTCAGCGACGCCCAGGTCTGGACAATGTTCGCCAGCGAATACCCCGCCAGCCCCTGCTGGAGCACCGCCCTGCGGGCCTATGACGCCGCCGGGCGGTTGGTCCTGGGATGAGCGACCTGCCGCCGCTCTTTCTCGAACGGATGGCGCGCCTGTTTGGCGCCGACCAGGCAGGTTTTGCCTCCCTCAACACTGCCTATGCGAAGAACAGCGGCTCAGGCCTGCGCCTGAACACCCTTAAGCTCTCCCCGGCCGAATTTGCCAGCCTGCAGTCCCTCGGACCGCTCGCCGCCTACCCGGTTGACTGGTGCCCGGAGGGACTGCTGCTTGCCGCCTCTCCAGACGCAGAACAGCCCAGCCTTCCGCCTGGCAAACACCCATACCACCAGGCCGGTTTGTATTATCTCCAGGACGTGGCTGCCATGGCCCCGGTGGCGCTGATGGACCCTCAGCCCGGCGAGCGCATCCTCGACCTGGCCGCCGCCCCGGGCGGCAAGTCCACCCAGATTGCCGCCCGCCTCCAGGGCCGCGGCCTGCTGCTGGCCAATGAGATCCACCCCAAGCGGGTTTGGGACCTGGCCGAAAACCTGGAACGCTTCGGCGCCGCCAACGCCGTCATCACCCAGGAAACCCCCGAACGCCTGGCTGCCCACTTTGGAGCCTGGTTCGACCGGGTTGTGCTGGACGCTCCCTGCTCTGGCGAAGGCATGTTCCACAAAAGCGCCGCCGCCCGCCAGGCCTGGTCGCCCGAGCTGGTCCAGGGCTGCGCCCTGCGCCAGGTGGACATCCTGCGCCAGGCCGCCCGCCTGGTGCGCCCCGGCGGCTGGCTGGTTTACTCCACCTGCACCCTCTCCCCCGAAGAAAACGAAGGCACCCTGGCCAGCTTTCTGAGCCAGCCAATCCTGACCGCCCCCGGCCAGAATGTCCCGCAGTTTGAACTGGCCGCAGCCCCGCTGCGCGCTGCCCATCCCCAGTCATTCGCCCCCGGCCGGCCCGACTGGCTCGCCCCGCCGCCCAACTCCGCCGGGCTGGGTCTGGAGCAAGCCCTGCGCCTGTGGCCCCAGCGCCCGTCAGACGGCCCGGCCAGCTATGCCAGCCTGGGTCTGACGGCTGGCGACGGCCACTTCTGCGCCCTCCTGCACCGGGTCGACGATGGTCAAGCCCCCGAACACGCTCCCTGGCAGCCCGGTCTGAGCAAAGACGCCCGCAGCGTACTCTCCCGCTTCCTGCAAGACACCCTCAGTCATTCCGCTGCCACCGGCCTTCTGGCCCGCCCGCTGCTCCAGCAAGGCCAATACTTGTACGCCCTGCCGGAGGACCTTCCCAACCTGGGTGGCCTCAAGACCATCCACCACGGGCTGTGGCTCGGTCAGCTCAAAACCGAACGCTTTGAGCCATCTCACGCCCTGGCTCTGGCCCTCTCACCCGTCGAGGATCTCCAGACCCTCCCCCTGCCGGCCGCCAGCCCCCAGCTCGCCGCCTACCTGCGCGGCGAAACCCTGCCTGCCCCTGGCCCGGATGGCTGGACCCTGGTCTGTGTCGACGGACGCTTCCCCATCGGTTGGGCCAAACGCAGCCAGGGCGTCTTAAAGAACTTTTACCCCAAAGGCCTGCGGCGCTAAAAAGAGGAGATTTTGCGCAAAGCGCAAAACCTCCTCTTTTTTCTATCGAATTGGCTGAGGCCTGTATTCTTCTTCAGCCGCTGCCAGTTGGAACTGGTTGACCACCTGGTCGAGATCCTTCGCCATCTGTGAGACCGAGCCGGCGATCTGAGTCACTTCCTGCACCTGCTGGGCAATCAAATCCACACTGCTGACCACCGCACCAGAAGCCTGCCGGCTTTCTTCACTCGCCCGGGCGATCTTCTCCACCGTCACAGCTACTTCCGCCGAGGTTGAGAGCATATCCCCGGCCGACAGGCGGTTATCCCGGGTCATCGAAACGATCGTCTCGAGCGAGTTAATCAGCACACTTGAAATCGAGCGCATCTCTTTGGTGCGTTCCGCAATCTGGTTTACCTGTGTGCTCATCGCTTCAGCCGAGGCCAGAATATCTTTCAAAGATTTGCCGGCGTAATTGGCCGTTGTAATCCCCCGGTCCACCTCAACCCCGCCGCTGATCATCGCTTCACTGGCTTCTTTTACCGTGGTCTGAACGCCCTTGATCAGGTTGCCGATCTGGCTGGTGGACTGCGCCGCCCGCTCCGATAATTTGCGCACCTCATCAGCCACCACCGCAAACCCGCGGGACAGGTCCACAAAGCGATCCAGCGTACGGGCCGGCTGGCCGACCTGGATGATCCCTGGCTGGTCACGCCGCGAGACGCCTACATACACAAACTCAACTCCGTCCTGATCGCGCTTCTTGGGCGGCTGCACAACCAGACCATCCCGAGTATTCAGCAGCGGCCGGAAAACCACCGCCTGCCCATTGCCGGTTTCCGGGAACCTGAAGCCCAGATTGCCTGCATGGTTGGAGCTGACCACCACTCCGTCCGAATCGGTGATGCTGAATGCGCCGATCTGGATATCGTGCCCCAGCACCTCAAGCTCGGCCGGCCCAGGGATCTGCCCGGCAGCGGCAATCTGAGCGGCCAGGATCTTGGCCACACTCACCAGATGTTCCTGGATCAGGGCAATATTGGTCTGGCGTCCGCCGCTCTCCGAGCGGGCCGCTTCAATTGCGGCGTTGATCGCCAGCAGGTTGGTCTGGCTGGCAATATCCTGAATAGTCTCCAGGATCAGGCTGATCTCTTCCGAGCGCTTGCCAAGATCCTGAACCTTCCTGGTCGAAAGATCCACCTTTTGCTTGATCGTCCCCATATCAAAGATAGTACTGTCCACCGCTTCAGCCCCCACCAGCGAGGTTTGCGAAGCCTCCGAGGCCGATTTAGCCCCGGCTTCGGCGCTGGACTGCACAAAGTTGATCGCCCGTGAGAAATTGGCCACCACCTCGGAAATTTGCTCCATCTGAGCAGCCTGGCGTTCCACATTCAAACCAACCGCCTTGACGATATATGCCAGCCGGTTCACCTTGTCCACCGTCTGCTCCACCGCCCGCATCTGCTGAATGGCATCCTTCTCAACCCGCTCCGACACATTCCCAATCTGGGTGGTGGTACTCCGCGCGTCTGCCGCCGCATTCACAAGCTGTTTAAAAGTAGAATTCAGGCGGACCGTGTTCTGGGCCACCTGGCCGATGGACTCGCGCAGCGAGACCAGCATCTGGGCAAAGGCGCTGCCAAGCACGTCCGACTCGGAATGCGGCACAACCTCGACTTCCAGATTGCCCTGAGCAATCTCCCAGGCCGCCTCACCCATTTTAGCCTGGTAAGCGATCATCGCCCGGAACGAATCGGCCAACTCGCCGATTTCATCCTGGCTGCGGTAGGCCACATCCTGATCAATCTCCCCGGCCGCCAGGGCCTGAGCAACCTCGGCCATCCGGGCGATCGGCCGGGCGAGTGAGGTCGCAATCTGGACCGCCGTCACCGCCACCAGCAGCACCACCGCCAGCACTATGATCCCCATCAGCAGCTGCAGACTGGAAAGCGCCTGGAAGGCTTCTGTGTAACGCTGCTCCACCAGCAGGGCCCATTTGTGACCGGTAACCGGGACATACGCCCCCAGCACCCGCTGACCGCGAAAATCCTGATAATCTGCCACCCCTGTTTCGCCAGCCAGGCCGCGCTGCGCCCCCAGCGAGGTGACCTTCAGCTCCAGCTCTGCCTGCCGGTTGATCAGACCGGCCTGAACCAAATCACTGGCAAAGCGGGCCGGGGTAATAAAATAGCCAGCCTCGTTCACCAGGTAAGCCTCGCCTGTCTCGCCAATCCAGACCTTTTCGAGCAGCTGGCCTACCCGATTGGTTGAAATCGTACCAGCGACCACACCGATATTCTTACCTTCCACCGTGATCGGAGCCGCCACACCAAAGACAATCTCCTGGCTGACCGATGACTTTTCCGGCCCGGTGACCACCACTTCGCCGTTCAAAGCCCGCTGGAAATAATCCTTCTGAGCCAGATTATAGCTCTGTCCATCGGTGGCGTAAAACGTCTGCCCGTCGGCCTGAATCGCAAAAATTGTCTCGTAATAACCCCACTGGTCAAAATACTGATTAACCGCATCACTGGCTTTGGTGGCGTCCATCGTCCGCACTCGGGCCGTCCCGGCCAGCACCACCATATCATCCGTGCGCTCCTGCAGCCAGTCGGCCATCGTCCCGGCCAGTCCCGTACCCCGGTTTTGGAGTTCATCCACAATCCGATTGTTCAGCGCTTGCTGGCTCTGCCAGTAAGCCGCCCCGCCCACAAAACCAAGCGGAATTAATGCCAGGGCCATAAAAGCCAACAACAACCGCCCACGAAGAGAGTGAAGGAAATTCTTGCCATTCCCACTGCGATGATTCATATTTTGCCTCTATAGATGCACAATTTGTGACGAATCGAACAATCTATATTTTAGCAAGAATTTCTGATAAATCCGTAAATTCGGGATTAAGAATATTCCCCCAAATTACCGTCTTCTCTTCCGGATATTCTGATCATAATCCGGCGCATCGAACGGATCGCGCACCGGCGCTACCATTCGCCAGAGCAGGGCATAGACCGTGCCCAGCAAGCCAAACAGCAAAAAGATCAGGGCGATGAACAGGGCAATCTCATCCAGGCGGAACGGCGACCCCGGGATCCAGCTGATCAGCCCATTCAGATCGATTGGCTTCAAATCCGCGAACCGCACCACCAGGTTGATCGGATCGTCCACCCCGCCGGTCAGCGGCAGCCAGCCGTACTGGCGGTTCAGGTTGGCCAGTTCGCGCGCCCCCAGCGCCGAACCAAACAGCACCAGCAGCACCAGCAGAAACCCCAGACCGCGCCAGATCGGGTGGATCTCCCATTTACGTTCTTCTCTCCGGGGTGCGTAATCGCGTGAGTATTTGCCCATTATGCCCTCCTGGCAGTCATGCCGCCTGTGCGGCCTTTTCGATTGCTTCTATTATCTTATAATACCCCGTGCAGCGGCACAGGTTGCCGGTGATCGCCTGCTTGACCTGCTCGTGGCTGGGATGGGGTTGTTCTTCCAACAAAACCGCTGCCGACATCAAAAATCCCGGGGTACAGTAACCGCACTGCACCGCCCCGGCGTCAATAAACGCCTGCTGCACCGGATGGAGCTGGTCCTCTTTGGCCAGCCCTTCAATCGTCTCAATCACCGCCAGGTGGGCTCGGGCCGCCGGCACCAGGCAGCTCATCACCGCCTTGCCATCCAGCAGCACCGTACAGGCCCCGCACTCGCCTTCGGCGCAGCCTTCCTTGGTGCCCACAAGGCCGGCCTCTTCGCGCAGCAAACGCAGCAGGCTCTTTTGCTGCCCGCTGACAAACTGCATCGCCTTGCCGTTGATCGTGGTCTCAATTGTGGATCCAGCTTCAGCACCGCGCTGGAATGTCACCTGCTGGGCCAGGACCGGCGCGTTGTAGTGGGTTTCCGGGCGTTCCAGCAGAATCGGCTCCTCAGGATAGGCCTGGCGTTCGCTGCCGGCTGCCAGGGCCTGCAAACAGCGCAGCACAGCCACCCGCACCATTTCTTTCCGATAGCCAGCCGAACCGCGCACATCGTCGATCGGGCGCACCGATTCCATCGCCAGGCGGGCGGCTGCCACCAGGGCAGTCTCGTCCAGCTTGACCCCGTTCAGGCTGGCCTCAGCCACCGGCGAGCGCACAATCGTCGGCGCCACCGCCCCCAGGGTGATGACCACATTCCTGGCCACCCCCAGGTCCAAATCCATCACCACCGCCGCGTTAACCACCGAAATGGCCTGTGCCCGGCGCAGTCCGACCTTGATAAACATCCCGCACCGGTCCACCGGCAGGGCCGGGAAGGTTATTTCCACCAGCATCTCATCCGGCTGCATCACCGTGCGCCGCACACCGCTGTAGAACTTGGCCAGCGGCACCACCCGCTCGCCAGCCAGCGATTTCAGCCGGACACTGGCCCCCAGGGCCATCAACGGCGTGATTGTGTCATTGGCAGGTGAAGCCGTGATCAGGTTGCCCGCCACCGTCCCCCGGCTGCGGATCTGCGGCGCCCCCACCTCGAAGGCCGCCTGGGCCAGCGGCAGTCCGTGCTCCACAATCAGTTTGGAGGCCGCACACTGGTTGTGGGTCACCAGCGGGCCGAGATGGATGACCATATCTTCGTCCATCACAATCTTATCCAGCCCCGCCGCCCGCGAGATGTCAATCAGCACTGCAATGCCTTTGCGCGCCCCGCGTTCCAGCTCCAGCATCAAATCCGTACCCCCGGCAATAATCCGAGCCGCCGCGCCGTGCTGGGCCAAAAGCTTCAGGGCTTCGTCAACGCTCGTCACTTGATAATAAGAATTCCACATAAGTTCATTTCTCCAAAACAGGATTTCAGGGTCTCAACCGGCCTCGCCGCTGCGTTCGGGTGTTTCCCAGTGGCTCATCTTCTGCCCGCTGCCGCCGTTTCGCAGCATCAGAATCTCGGCCATAATACTCACGGCGATCTCCTCAGGTGTTTCAGCCCGAAGCTCCAGGCCGATCGGCGAGTGCACCTGGCGCAGCTTTTCGGCCGAAACACCGCTGGCGGTCAACTGCTTGACCGTTGTAGCCCAGCGCCGGCGCGACCCAATGATCCCCAGGTAAGCCGCCGGCGAATCCAACAGACCGGGCAGGCCGGGCACATCCACGGTCACACCGCGTGTCGTCAGGACAATATACGTCCAGGGGGTAATTTCAAACTGGGCTGGCAGGTCGGCCATGTCCAGCGGGTAAAACGCATGGGCATCCGGCACGGCCTGCGGGTTGCAAAACTCGGGCCGGTCATCGCTGACCACCACCACAAAACCAAGCCAGGCGGCCAGGTGGGCCACAGATTTGCCCACATGCCCGCTGCCAATTAACAATAATGTCGGCCGGGGGGTGATTGGTTCCACAAAGATCTCCACCTGACCGCCGCACACCCCCGGGTCGCCGCGGGTCGGGTCAGTCATCGCATATTCCAGCAGGCGCGCCTGCCCGCTTTGAATGGCTTCCAGGGCGGCTGCAATCGTCCAGCTTTCAAGCTGTCCGCCGCCGACTGTGCCCACAATCCGCCCGCCGGGGTACACCAGCATCTTGCTGCCGGTGTGGCGCGGCGTCGAACCGCTGCTGCGCACAATCGTACACAGAGCGCCGGGTTGGTTGCGCTGCTCCATTTCTGCCAGAGCCAGGTGAACTGCGCCGCGTTCCATTACTTCTCCAACAGCCCGAGCACAACCGGTAACAGCTGCTTCTTGCGGGAAACAACCCCCGCCGCAAGGTAGGTGCCATCTGGCCGGCACTGGTAAGGCAGAGCCGACATCAGGGCCGGGGCGTTCACCAATACCAGCCGGCTGGTGTTGTCGACCACATCGGTCACCATCAGCATCGCAAAATGCAGCCCGCGCTTCTCGCGCAGTTCATCCAGGGCTGTCTTCAATCTTTCCAGGTGCTCATCCAGCTGCAGGTGATCGGTCACCTCCACCTGAGAAATGGCAAATTTCAAACCGCCGCCCTCGTAGACCTTGAAGTCCGAGCTGACGATATCCTCCGGCCTGCGAGTGGACAGCCCCGCCCCCGACTGGACTACCTGGTAGCCGTACGATTGGATCGTTTCACCCGCCAGCGGACCGTTCTTTACAAACGCCCAGCGTCCCAGTCGTTCAGCGGCATAGCGGTCGCGGTCCGTCGTGGTCGGCGACGTCAAAATCAGGGTGTCGGAAAGCAGCCCGCTCAGCAGCATCCCCGCCATCTGGGCCGGGGCGCTCAGGCCAGCGTCCTCAATCCGCTCGGAGACCAGGGTGCTGGTGCTGCCGACAATATCGACCGTAAAGCGGATCGGGGTATGGGTGGAACGATTGCCCAGGCGGTGATGATCCAAAATCTCCACCAGCTCGGCCTCTTCCAGGGCACCCAGTGCCTGACCCGGCTCGTTGTGATCCACCAGCACCACCCGCAGGCGGGGTGGGTTGAGCACATCCCGCTGGTGGCAAACACCGATGTACAGCCCATGCTCATCGGTGACGATGAAGTCATTGTGTTCCTCGCGCAAGATTCGGTTGAGCACATCCCGGATGCGGGTCGCCGCCGGATAGCGCGGTGCATCCACATCGCAGGCCTCGCGGCAGGTCATCTCCAGCACCTCAGAGATTCGCATCTCCTGGCGGCGCGGGTGTGGGCCAACCGTGCGGGCCAAAAAGTCAAAGATACTCAGCCCCGTGATCAGGCCAAAAGGCGTGCCGTCTTCATTGATGATCGGGGCCACTCCCCCCGTCCGGCTGGTGATCGACCAGGCATCCCGCAGCAGGCTGTCGGGGCTCGCCGTATCCAGCCGCCGGGTGACCGATTCAAAGCGCGGCGAAGCATCCGTCAGCAGAAAAGGCGGTTCAAGCCCCAGACGCTTGAGCACCCAGGTGGTTTGTGGGTTGGTGGCCCCGGCCCGGGCAGCCACAGTATCAATTCCATCCCGTTCTCGCAGCAGCCAGGCATACCCCATGGCAGAGGCGATCGAGTCGGTATCAGGGTTTACATGACCAACGACATAAGTGCGGGTACTGGTATTCACAGCCTGCATATATACGCAATCTCCATTCGGTTCAATATATCCCTATTTTACCCCCAAAACCGCCGGACTTGCAAAATGTGGGATAGTTGTATGGCGCTGGCGCCATACAACTATCCCACATTTGTTGCTACTCAACCACCGTCCGGTTGCGGCCAGATTGTTTGGCGCTGTACATCGCCAAATCCGCCCGCCGGAAGAGGTTTTCAACCGATTCGTCCGGCGTAGTTTCATCCATCGCCACCACCCCAATGCTGATCGTAACCGAGACGCTGCCTTTTTCCGTCTCCACCGTCATCAGTGCCAGCTCCTGCCGGATGCGCTCTGCCAGACCGAAGGCCTGCGCCGCCGTCGTCATCGGCAGCAAGACAATAAACTCCTCACCGCCGTAGCGCCCAATGATATCTGCTGAACGCAGCCCACCGCCCACCACCTGCGTTACCCGCCGCAGCACCTGGTCGCCGACCTGGTGGCCATAAGTGTCGTTGACCTTTTTGAAGTAGTCCAGGTCAAACATCATCACCGCAAGCGGCTGGTGGTAACGCTGCGAGACTTCAAATTCGTGCTGCGCCAGCTCATACAGATAACGCCGGTTATTCACCCCCGTCAGTGGGTCCGTCCGGGCGAGCTGCTTTTCGAGGGTCAGGGTGCTTTCCAGCACCAGCTGGGCTGCCTGCAGGGCTTGCTGAGCCTGCTTGTGTTCAGAAATATCCTGATGGACCACCACCGCCCCCCGGGCATTGGCATACTGCGGGATGACGGTGACCGTAAACCAGCGTTTCTGCCTCGGCGCATCACAGGTGTATTCCGTACTGAAGTACACCTGTTCACCCGCCAGCACCGCCCGGATCCCGGCGTCCACCCGGATCGCAGACAGGTCACCCTGTTCCACCGCCGGCCGACAGGAATCCAGATAGTTTACGCCCAGATATGCTTCCGCATCCGGGCTGTCGTTCTGGCGGGCAAAATTCCTCCAGGCGTTATTAAGGGCGATAATCGTGCCGTTCTCGTCCAACACAGCAATGTGCGCCGTCAGAGAATTTAGCACCCCGCGCACAAACTGCTCGCTGGCCCGAACTGCTTCTTCTGCCCGGTTACGCTCGGTAATATCCCGGGCCGCCGCAAACACACCCTGCACCTTACCCTCGGGGTTCAGGAAAACTGAAGCATTGTACAGAACATCGGTGGTGGTTCCCAGCTCGTGCCGGATCGTGAGCGGGAAATCCTTAACAAACCCGGCCAGAAGAGCCTTCTGGAAACCTTTGCGGGCCTGCTCAGGATCTGTGAAAAAGTAAGAAAACTCGGCACCGATCAACAGCTCCCGCCCTACTCCGGTCGCCAACTCGGTAGCCATATTTACGTCAAGGATCCTGCCATTCGGACCAATCGCTACCAATGGGTCAAGGCTTGCTTCAATCAGACTGCGGTTGTAGGCTGCCGCCGCCTGCACCTTCTCCTCTGCCCGCTTGCGCTCGCTGATATCCTGGATTTGAGCAATAAAATACATCGGTTTGCCGCCGCCGTCTTTTGCCAGCGAGACATTCAAAATGGCCCAAACCAGCCTGCCATCTTTGTTCACATACCGTTTTTCAAAGGAGTAGGTTTCAAACTCGCCAGCCAGCAGCTTCTGGACATATTTAAGATCCGCCGCCAGATCCGGCGGGTAGGTCAGCTCCTGGAATGTCAGGTTCAACAGATCGACCGCAGAATACCCCAATATCTGGCATAAAGCCTGGTTAACCCGGGTGAACCGCCCATCCAGAGAAACCAGCGCCATCCCAATCGCCGCGTTATCAAAAGCCGAAAGATAGCGCTTCTGGCTTTCAAAAAAGGCCTGCTCCACCTGTTTACGAGACGTGATATCCTGCAGCTGAGCAACCTGGTAGAGCGGCTGCTGATTTTCATCCCGCACCAGAGAAACATTCAAAAGCACCCAGATCACCTTGTTATATTTGCTCAGATAGCGCTTTTCACATTGGAAAGTCTTAAGTTCACCCT
>Ga0268298_10006491_pt1 | contig 10610 bp, 8 predicted proteins | sample WWTPWeurt_MetaG_FD_194462 | JGI IMG/M metagenome (GOLD analysis project Ga0268298, IMG submission 194462) | Activated sludge microbial communities from WWTP in Nijmegen, Gelderland, Netherland - WWTP Weurt | ecosystem: Engineered > WWTP > Aerobic digester > Activated sludge | place: Netherlands... | reverse complement strand
ACCGTAGTCTATAAGCGTGTCTTTGCGTGATCTGTCTCCGGCAAACATTCCTCTAATTTGCGGAAGTGATACGTGCGATTCGTCGATGAAAGTAAGGAAACCATTCTGTCCGTACTTGCGCACAAAATAATCGAGCAATGTTTGCGGAGGAGTCCCTGGTAAGCGGTTTTCCATGATACGCGAATAATTTTCGATCCCATTGCAGTGTCCCACTTCTTTGAGCATTTCGATATCGAATCTGGTGCGCTGTTTCAGTCGCTGTGATTCGAGTAATTTTCCTTGATCCATTAGTTCAGCAATGCGATCTTCTAATTCGGCTTCAATTGTGGCAACTGCACGATCGATTTCTTCTTCATCTGCCACATAGTGCTTTGCAGGATAAACTTTTATTGACTGAGGCAGCTCGATTACTTCGCCTGTGGTTGGGTCGGTGACTGCAATACGCTCGACATTGTCATCAAAAAATTCAAAGCGTACAACTCGTTTTTCATAAGGCGGAAAAACTTCTAGCACATCTCCACGTGAGCGAAATCTGGCTCGCTCCATGGCCAGGTCGTTTCGTTCGTAATAAATCTGGACAAGCTGGCGCATAAACTGTCTTTGATCTATTCGGTCGCCTACTGCAATTTCGATAGCGCGCGACAAATAGCGCTCAGGTACACCAAGACCATAAATGCAACTTACAGATGCCACCACAACTACGTCTTGCCTTTCCCAGAGTGAGCGTGTGGTAGAGTGGCGCAGTCTGTCTATCTCATCATTGATGCGCGCTTCTTTTTCGATAAACGTATCGGACGATGGAATATACGATTCAGGCTGGTAGTAATCGTAATAACTGATGAAATATTCGACTGCGTTTTCAGGAAAAAATGCTTGCATCTCGCTGCATAGCTGAGCGGCAAGTGTTTTGTTGTGCGCAAGAACAAGAGCTGGCATCTGTGTTTCTTGAATCACATGCGCCATAGTCATAGTTTTGCCTGAGCCAGTGACACCAAGCAAAGTCTGAAACTGTAGATTATCCATTACCCCACGAGAAAGATCGGCTATTGCCTTTGGCTGATCGCCTTGGGGCGTAAATGGGGCGTGAACTTTAAACTGAGGCATTTAACCTGAAGACGGCTTATCTTCGCTTGTAGAGATTGAAGCGCCTACGACAGAGGTTTTTTGGTTGGCTTCAGCCTTAGCCTTCGCTTTCTCTTCGATTTCGCGGTCTGCTTCTTTAACTTGAGTTGTAATTTCTGATTGTGCGTCTGTTAGCGATTTCTTGAAATTGCCAATGCCTTGTCCAAGCGCTTTTCCTAGCTCAGGCAACTTCTTGGGACCAAATAATAAAAGTCCGACTCCAAAAACTATGGCGATTTCGACTGGGCTTGAAAGCATGACTCGTTTCTCCTTCGCTCTTTTATATTAACACATTACTTCTCGTCAAACTCTGCTGGCCAGTCCCACTCTTCATCGCGCAAGTTACTATCGTGTGGCATCTCTTTTGCGACTTTCGGTTTAGACGATGATTTGTCTTTGCTCGTTGTCTGAGCCGATTGCACTTGCACGCCCTGTTCTGGTGGCTTAGCGGCAGTGCTATCTTGTTTGCTAGTAGGATTTTTACTCATTGTTGTGCGTATGCGTGCTTCATTGAGATATGCCTTAATCACCTTGCCTAGCGGCACTTTTAGATTATTTGCTGCGGCGCGGTCTGCCAATTCGGCAATCAACGCTTCAGTAAAAACGTGGTCAGAGACAAGACCTTCGGGCTCTAAATAAGTTTCGATTTTGTCCGATTCAATGGCTGCATTTGGCTTGTTGTTTATAAAATTTCCTTCGTTCATATCTGCAACAAACCCAGCATAGGTTGGGTCCGGGTTGAGTCTTAGCCATTTTGGCTTGGCACTCAAGAACAGGTTATACAAATACGTGATATTTGGATGGTCAGCCTGCTGTTCATTCAGGTCGACTTTACTTGCATAGATACCGATCAGAGTGTTTGGAAAATTCTTCACGACTGAATCTATATAAAGCGATCCATCGCGTTCGGTGAAGTATTCCTCAACTTCGTGCAAGCGCGCAATCGTTTTTGGCCAGCGGTCTTCGGGAGCTTTTTTCAACTCTTCTGGTTTTTTGGGTGGCTCTGCAGGGCTTTTCTTGACCAGACCTAGAAACTTGCCTTTAGGCGGTGTAGTTTCCTTTGGTGGTTCTTTAGCCTTGGGCTCGGGCAATGGAGCAAACAGTTTCAAACGCACAATAGCGCTTACTACTTCTGGTGCGTAGTATTGTTTCTGTACATTTGGCAAGGTGGCATAAGGTACTGGAAATTCGATTTCTTCTTCCCACGTACCATTTTGGTTGTCGTCGAAAAAGAGTACGCCCCTTGGAGTGGTCATTTTTTGCTTTTCGCGCACCAGGCTGTTTCGATAGACTCCATCCTGATAACGCAATTTGGAAAAATCGAGCCAGATGCGACCAGTAGCCGCGCTTCCGTGTTTGTAATAAGGGTTTGCTACAAGTTCATTTTTTGTTCCCATGATTGAAGGATGGAACAAAGCACCAACTTGTGGTTCGCTAAATGCAAGCCATTTCAAACTCGGTTGGATTGGTTGAAGATCTTTGGCGAATTTAGACAAAGTGACAAGTGTGATATTTCCGCCTTCATACCAGGAAAGAATGCCAACATTTTTAGTATCGACCTTCTTAGCAGTGAGGTCTGTAATCATTTTGCCGTTTATATCAGGCTTTTGCGAACTAGCGTAGAGAAGAACTTCTTTTAGAACCTTTTGTGAGTCCAGCCCGCGCTCATCCCAGGAGCCGTCGGTGTGAAAATCTTTCAAGCCGCCGCCAGGAAAGGCAAAACGTACTTCGCAAAAGCCGACCTGTACGGTATGAGATGAAATAGATAGTCCAGATGCTCTTTTATTTCCTGGGACAACAACGGCAATTGGGGCGCCTCGCTCATAGCGAGTCATGGTTGGATACATGACATTGACTGCTATTTTGCCTTTTTCGCCCTGAATATATGTGCTGACTGAATCTTCATCGGTCATAGGCAGAACTTTGACACTTTCAGGCGGCAAATCACCACCCAAAGCGCTAAAGGCAGCCTGATTAGTGCCTGTTGCGAAGAACAAAAGAAGTGCAGTCAACGATGAGTTGATGCAATTATTGATGCTGAGCCATTTGTGCCACTTTTTCATAGTGGTTATGTTATCAGTATTAGGTAAATAGCTGATCTTACTTAGAAAAATAGAACTGAATTTACGATTAATCTATTGACAACTAAGGACTATTAGACCGACAGTTAGAGATGTATGGTCGTGGGAAAAAAGTATTTACATAAACCTTTTTTGCTTTGCTTTGGCGGAGTCCTTTTATGATCGCATCGAAAGTGCTTAGGAACTATTACATAGCAACTTTTCTCATGGGAGTTTTGATGCTTGTTCCTATGGCTTATGGTCTTAAAACAAATGAAGTTGGAATGAAAGGCGCTTATGCGGTGATTCTTTGTTTCAACGTACTTTGTTTCCTACTTCACCCGCTCATAATGGACTGGATGGAGCGCGTGTATTACAAGGCGCGCTTTCTAGCTCTTGAAGAAGTGGCAGAAAAAAGTCCGCAACTGGCGAAAGCGGTAAGCGAACAATGTGAGCAGTTATCTTTAAACAGTGTCAAATTCGCTGTTGTTGAATTGGCGCACGGCGAAAGTTCAACTGAATTTGACAGTCATGAAAAACAATTGTCTTCTTATGGCCTATGGCGCTCGAATCCTAGAGTAGTATTGAGCCAAAGGCTTCTCGACCCAAGTAATGCTAACGCCGCTCCAAGCGTTTTAGCCGAACTAAATAGATTTTCTAAAAACAACACAATTCCAGTTTTTATAGCCTTTGCTATGGTGCAAAGTCTCTTGCTGTATCTGGTCAAAACATTTGTTTTTTAATCTAAAAAGCTTTCTTCGAACATAACAGATTCGAATACTTCAAAGCGTGCACCTTTGCGCCAGGCGTCTTGTTTGAGACCCGCTTTAAGAGCTAACTGATTAAGGGTTTCTTCCAGGGTCCAACCATATTCGGTGGCAACATGAGGAAGAAAAACAGATTGTCTCCCTTTTGCATGCATCAATATTCCATGTTTTCCGATTACGATGTCTTTGTAATCGTTTACTGGTTCAGGCTTTGTCAGGACTGAGATTTCTATTTTGATATTTTTGAGTTCATCTTTGTGCACTGGCAAAAATCGATAATCTTTTGAACAAGCACCAATAGCGTTGTCAATCACTGCCTGATAAAGCGGCATCATAGGCATGATATAGCCGATACATCCGCGCAGATTTTCTTCGTGTGATTCAACATTTCTCAAAAAGAAAGTGACGAAAACGCCCATAGGCTGTTTGACGAAATCGCTCAGAACTAAGTCAGGAGGAAGCTGGTCAAGCTGAGGTTTTTTATTGGTTTGGCAAAAATATTCGGCAGTGAAACGAGCTAATTTTAGAAGGGTTTGTTTGTCTTGCTCTGTAATACTTGTTTTGCTGAAATGGTTTTTTTTATGTTGAAATGAAATTGCAAGATAAGAGACTGAGTTCATGTCGTCGTCGCTGCCTTGGTCGCGCGATGTCTCATAATGCAATAGTTCGCCCACCGTATTTTGGGGCAGTGTGGCAAGCAACAAACAAATTGGATTGAAACCACATATAGTGCAATCAGTCTGCATCTGAAACTGCAAAAACTCTTGTAATTCCATTTTTTGTATTAAGGAAAACGCCATTAAATCAAGCTTTTTTATGTTTGCCGAAATGTCGTCGTAAAAAGGAACGTAGTCGTAACGTGGTCCAAAATGGGTGAAGTCAGAACTGACAACAAAAAAATCGCCAGGCTGCAAAATTCGAGAAATTTCCTCAGCGCAGTCGCGAATGTGCTTTTCGTTTTTGAATGAACCCACCACTAGCGGTATCATATTTATTTCGCCCAGAATGTGGCGAATATAGGCAGTTTGTAGTTCAAGCGAATGTTCGCGCTCGTGCAGAGCGTCATTTATCTGAAAATTTTTGGAGGTCAAAAGAGGCTCGATACCTTTTCTATCGAGGGGAATATCACCTAAAGGTGTCTGGTATGCCTGGAAAGACGAAAGGGCAATTGCATTGATGTTGACATAGTGGCTTGGCCCAAGCAAAAATACCCGCTTTATCTGCGATTTTCTCGACTCTACCTCACAAAAGGAATAGGCGGCAGTCTTTCCCGAATACATGAATCCTGCATGAGGTGAAATAATCGCTTCAAGAGAACTGTTCTTCGCTTCGAGCAAATTCGCGTTTCTGTCTTTTCTTGCTATTTCAAGATATGAGTCTATTTCAGCACTTAGAGCTTTGGGGTCGTTTTTATACCAGGTGCCGGCAAAGCGAGGGATGCGTTTGGCATCGGCGTTTGATTTTCTACCTTTGCCAAATAGATTCATTCTTTTGGTGTTTGTTCATTTGCGGTTGGCTTTACTACTTCCATTCGACTGCGAACAGTTCTCCGGCTGTCTCCATGAGGATCGGCGTAAGATTCCATGTCTAAAATAATGCAGCACTTTTCTCCTGAGCCAGAAGGAAGAGATTCAAGTGGCTGGGCTTTTAAAAATGCTTCGTTTGCTGCCTGTTCAGCTGATTCGTTTTTTGGTTTTGAAGATAATTCGACATTTTCGACCGAACCATTGCTCAGTACGATAGCTTTGATGACAACATGGTTTGTACCATCAGCAAGATACCAGTGTTTATCCATTTTTTCTCTGAGTCTATCGAGATAAGCGCCAGCGGCTGAGCTATTGAAGCTTGATGGCATTGGCTTGGTTTTTTGCGCTTTGGTCTGAGGTGGGTTCTTTTGACTTTTAGTGTTTGGCTTGGCAAATATGGGATTATGCAAGGTGCAAATTGCTAAAGAAAGGACAAGACCGATCGTTAAACGCTGAACGCCTGACATTTCAAATATTACTCCTGATTTATCTTTCTCTTTGTCTTCAAGTATAAGCACCGATTTAACGTAGTAAGCCATGTGTTAGATGCAAAGTTGAGAATTTAATGTTAGGTTCTGAGTGTCATATCCCAATTTCCCTGACAAAGTAAATGGTTGTACTAAAATTAGAATGATGATCTTTCAGCGGATTCGAAAGGATTATGGTTTTTTAGATCGATTACAACTGGTGAAAGTGACGGCAATGAAATCAGAATTTTCATTGTCGATGATCATGAAATAGTGCGAACCGGCTTGAAGCTTTTGTTAGCTCAATGGCCAAGTATAAAATTAGCTGGCGAAGCCTCAAACGGCCAAGAAGTACTTGATCTTGCTGAGTCCAAAAGAGCCGATATCGTTTTGATGGATGTCGCCATGCCTGTTATGGATGGCTTAGAAGCGACAGACCGACTTTTGACCAAACACAAGAATTTAAAAGTGATTATGCTCACTTCAAAAGGCGATGAGGGAACAATTCTTGCCGCACTTTCATCTGGTGCAAGCGGTTACTGCTTGAAAGATGTCTCGCCTCAGCGTCTCTACAACGGCATGCAGTGTGTACTAAAAGGTGACTTATGGCTTGATTCTGAAATCGCTTCGGTAATTATTCGCAGTTTTCCAAAAAATTCTGGCAAAGTCTCTGAAGGGGTAAGCGATACCTCACAACCACCTGCTGAAAACTTGGCGATGCCAAAGCCCAAAATTCCTATGCCTGTCGGGGGAAAAGGCAATCTGCGCCTTCAGAGCGCTGAATATTTGTCATCGCGTGAGCTTGAAGTGTTGGCGTTAATAGTTGATGGCTTATCCAATCAGGCTATTGCTGACAAACTTGTAATTAGCATAGACACTGTCAAGACACACATTCGACATATCATGGAAAAAATGTCAGTTAGCGACCGTACTCAGGCGGCGATAAAAGCCATCAGGAATAACCTGGTCGAATAAACCCCTTTTAGCAATGCCATATGGTACTGTATCTAATACCATGATAGACAAAGAACGAATTGGTGATTTAGAGCGATTAGCTTTAGTTTGTCATAGTCACGAAGAATATGACAGTGCGATTGCTTATTACAATCAAATTGTCCAAGAGTTAGACGAATGTACTAAAGACCCTGCATTACTAGATATTTTGATTAGAAATTATCATTGTCTTGGTATTCTCCATAGAATTCAAAACAAATATCTTAAGGCTGAAGACTGCTATAACCAAGCCATTGCGTTCTGCTCGAGGCGCTATGGAGAAAAGGAGTTCAAAACTGTCGAGCTGAAGAATTATCTGGCCGGACTCTATTTTGCTCAAACCAAATTTGACGAAGCTATTGCAATTCTCAATTTCAGTCTCGATGTCTACAAAAGAAAATTGGGCAGAGAGCACCAGGTAGTAGCGCTTACTCATTATGCTTTAGCTCTAGTGAAGCGAAAGGCGTTTGGTATGGCTCCTGTAGGCGAGTTCGATGATTCGGATTTTAAGCGGGCTGAAACACTTCTGCGTTCAGAAATTTCTTTGCTAAACATGGATGATACGCGAGATTTGTTTATGGGCTTGATTCATTTGTCAATGCAAAATTATAAGCAAGGGCGATATCTTGAGGCAGAAGAACTTCTTCGACATGGGATTTTGCTTGAATTGAATGAGTTCTGGCCTAAACACCCGCTTGTGGCGGACGGATTTCAATTGTTGGGTGATCTGTTTAAATCTGCCGCAAAATATGCTCAAGCCGAGCGACTTTACCAAAAAGCTTTGGAGCTGAGAAAAGAAGTCTTGGGAGAAAATCATTTACAGGTTGCTGCAAGCGCATTTTCTTTAGCTACTATTTATGAGGATTTAAATCGCTATGAAGAAGCTGAATTGCTTTTGGCTCAGTGCTGTAGTATAAGAAAAAGAGCTGGTTTTCCTCCGCTTTATGCTGTGTCGTTGAAAGAATATGCCAAAACACTCGCGCATCTAAAACGAAATGAAGAAGCCGAAGAATTTAGGAAACAAGCCGAAGAAATCATGAGTAACTACGGTAAATAGCTTTCGTGTTCGAATTGCGTATAGTACTTAATCTAATACCACTCCATCAAGATATGTTTTTAAGTCACTCATCGATTTGAAGCGCTGATTTTTATCCTTTTGCAAAGCTTTCATAACCAGTGCCTGACAAAAATCATTCAGTAAAGCTCCTTGCTCAGTATCGCCGATATGAGGACATTCTTCGTGCATGTGTTTATACATGACTTCGATGACAGATTTTCCGACTATAGGTGGTAGACCAACCAGACATTCATACATCAGACATCCCATTGAATAGATGTCAGATCTGTAATCGAGTTCATCTCCGCGGCATTGTTCGGGGCTCATGTACAGAGGACTACCAAAGACTTGACCCATTTCGGTTGCTACTACATTGTTATTTACAAGTGGTTTGCACAATTTGACAGTGCCAAAATCCGCAATTTTCACGATCATGTCTGGTTTGCCAAAATTAGATACAAGAACATTGTTTGGTTTTAAATCACGGTGAATGACTCCTTGTTCGTGTGCAAATTGGAGTCCATCGCAAATTTGTTTGAAAATAGGCAGGGCTTGTTCGATAGTTAGAAAGGCACATTCGTCAATGATTTTGCTAAGCGAAACGGCTTCAAAGTAATCCATGATCATGAACGCGGCGCCATTGGATGTGATACCAAAATCAATTATGGTTGTTATATTTGGATGCTTCAACTTGCTTAGCGCTTGTGCTTCAAGTGAAAAGCGTTGCATCAGCTGAATCTCTTGCATATGACTTGCGTGCAATATTTTTATTGCTACCAAATTCTTCATAAATCTATGGCGTGCTTTATAAACTGAGCCACCAGCACCAGCACCAAGTAGTGACAATATTTCGTATCTGTCTGCGAAAATCGAACCAATCAATTCGTTCGCTTTGGTTTTGCCTCCACATTCGGTGCATTCGTTGGTGCATGATTTTTGTGGTGTATTACAGTTTTCGCAAACGCGTGCAATTTCGTGTTCGCCGGATAATTTTCTCTGGTGCGCTCCGGATTCCGAGGTGAATTTGCCTTGAGCTATGCGATGCAATACTTGAGTCATGTAGGAATAAACGTCCATTTCGCTCATTTTGTAGTTGGCGGCAATTTCTCGCACTGAGGCGCCTTCTAGTATTAGACTTAAAATTTCCAGTTCGTTTTCGGGCAATATCGAGTAACGCTTGGTCTCAGCAAATTGCTTTGTATTTACCAATCTAAATGCTTTGAGCGCAAGTTCGTCTGCAAGCCAGGTTCCGCCGCTGGCTACTTTGTGAATGGCTTGCCTTACACTTTCTACAGCTGAGTCCTTGATGCAATAACCATCCGCGCCGGCTTTAAAAGCCGCCATTATTGTGTTTTCATCTGTGTGACTGCTCAAGATCAAAACTTTGGAATCGCATGATTTCTTTATTTCGTTGGTTGCGCTAATACCATCAACTCCAGGTAAACCTACATCCATGACTATTACGTCAGGTTTTAATCTAGCTGCTTTGTCAATAACATCTGTGCCGTTTGAAGCCTCTCCAATAACTTGCAAGTCGTCAAATCCTTGCAAAGATAGTTTCAGCCCCAGTCTGACTACTTCGTGATCTTCGGCGATCAAGAGCCTGATAGCATTAGTATTAGTGCGTTCGCTCGTAATACAGTTCATTTAAGTCACTGATGGATTGGACTGTGCCTGGGCTACCTAATACAGTCATATCTAATTTGCGACTATACGACTATTACACGCAAGGTTGATTTACCAAGCCCACCGCAAGGGTGATTAACCCTCTTTACAGCAGGGGGCTTTCTTTGAAGCCAGTGACCTGAAGTATTCTTTGTTCAGTTTGGGGTCGAGACTTTGATAAAACTGAATAACTAGTGCCATTTTCTGCTCGATGCGAGGATAGCGCGATGCCATGTTCCATAGTTCTTGCTTACCAATTAAAAGGTTGGCGGACACCATGGCAAAATCTGCGTCAGCACTAACTTTGGCGTAACGGCAGACAAAACCATTTTCTGGTTCGCTTGTACTGAGGTCTGCTTCTCCAGCTTTGAAGCTTTTGTTTTCGCCATATCTAAACCCTTTAGGATTGATCGAGGTCCATTTGTCCAGGTCCAGAGAGTCTTTGTAGTTTATTTGCAAGATGCGGCTGAAACGTGAGTGAAAATGCTTCGCAACTGCTTCTTTTGCACAGCGTTTTTTCCAGTTGGGTCTACATATATATAAGTTGTGGTTCGAATTGAGCGAGCCGCATGGGCTACCATACATTTGAAGGTCACTTAGCAAATAGACTTTCTGCAGATTCTTTTTGATCAGGTGGTCTGGATATACTTCGATGATTGATTGCATTTCTTCGACAGCTACTTGCTGGTTTTCTTTTTCCAGACTTTGTGCATTTGCATAAACAGGGGCATCGTACCAATTTACAGGAAAAATCTTGCCCTTCACTTTAGTTTCGACAACGAGACTAGACTCGTTTTTCTGCGAATCAAAATTCATCTGGGTGAAAAGTATGCCAAACAGTATTGCGGGCACGACATAGTTCAAACAGCGGCTGCTAAAGCCTAAAGAAGTAATATTCACGCTCGATACACCCTTGAATAAAGTTATTAGGCTCGAACTTCCTACTACTAACT
>Ga0268298_10006489_pt1 | contig 10615 bp, 4 predicted proteins | sample WWTPWeurt_MetaG_FD_194462 | JGI IMG/M metagenome (GOLD analysis project Ga0268298, IMG submission 194462) | Activated sludge microbial communities from WWTP in Nijmegen, Gelderland, Netherland - WWTP Weurt | ecosystem: Engineered > WWTP > Aerobic digester > Activated sludge | place: Netherlands... | reverse complement strand
CCTCGCTGAGCTCTGGCTCGTAGCGCGCCTGGGTGAGCGACTTGTCGGGGTCTGGCCGCACCAGGGTGTACTGGAGGGCGAGCGGCCCGGGCTTGTTGAACTCGAGCGCGGTGCGTTGGGTCAGCTTGTCGGGCGTGGCGGGCTCGCTCCAGGCCCACTCCCGGTCCTTCGTCCACTCGTGCTCGAACGGGGTGCGGGTGGTGTCGGGCTGAGGAATCGCGGTGAGCGAATCGGCGCTCGAGATGAAGTCGCGCGCGCCGCGCCAGGCGTCGAGCTTGTTCATCGAGTCGAGCCAGCGCTGCTTGCCCTCGAGCCCGTCGCTGCCGAGCTGTCCGTTGCGATACAGCTCGATGCCGCCCATCGAGAACCACTGACCGACGGGCCAGGTGCCGGGCGGGCTGCTCTCTCCCGGGGCGAGCCGGGTGGGCGTTCTCGTGTGGGCGACCGGCGCGGTCGAGGGCGACTCGAGCGGCTGCTCGCTGGTGGTGGGCGTTGGAGGCCGCGCGGTCCACGCGGGCTGCTTGGGCTCCTGCGTGCGAAAGCCGCGCTCGTCGAGGTTCGAGACCTGGGTGAGCACGCCTTCGGGGCCGAGGTGGTAGACGTTCAGCTCGGCCTGGCCGGTGGTGGGGTTGCGCACCTTCGCTTGGAAGTAGTGGAGCGGATCCTCGTCACCCGCGCGCGGAGACCAGCTGCCATCTCGCGGCGCCGGCACCCCGACCGAGATCGGCTGGTATTCCGGTGGAATGTTGGCGTCGCGCACCGCGGCTTCGAAGGCCTGGGTCGCCACCTGCAAGCTGCGCAGATCGGTCTTCGGAGCTTCAGCGGCGGGCTCGATGGGGGCGGTGAGCGCAGGGCGAACGGCGCGCAGATCGGCGGGCACCTCGCGAGCGTCGAGCTTGAAGAGGAAGGGGGAACCGCCAGGCGCTCCGCCGACGAAGGGCGCCCCGTTGACGCGCACGAGATAGCGGGGCTCTTCGCCCTGCCTGAAGACCCCGATGACGTCGCCGACGAAGCCCTTGCGCTGGCCGAGCAGCACCGCGGTCTGCCCATCGGTCACCTCGAACGACGAGCCGTCGCTCAGGCGCTGGCTCAGGTGCCCGCTCGGGCCGAGAGGACCCAGCAGCGAGGTGTCGTGATCGCGCGTCTGAGCGGTCGCGCCGTCGGGGCCGAGCGCTCGCACGAAACGGTCCTTGAAGGACGGAGGCACGAGATCGGGGCTCATCTCTGCGCCGGTCCGTCGATCCCAGTAACGAATGACGAAGTTCTTCGAGTTGGGCTGGGTGAAGTCTCGATCGTAGTAGCCCTGCACCTGCTCGCCCTTGAAGCCCGTGCCGAGGTGCATGCGGGCCTCACCATTCGCCTCCCGTCGCAACGCCGAGCTGCTCGGCACCGGCACCTGCTGGCCGACCGACGGGACGCGTCCTCGGGAGGTCGCTTCGAAGACATCGGTGAGCGGAATCGGCTTGGGCGGCGGAGGAGGTGCCGCCGGCTTGGTGGTGAGGGACGTCAGGGTGACGGGCGCTGCGCTGGTGGGTTTGATCATGCGCTCCCATCAGAGCAATTCGCTCGCCTGCCTCGAGCCGAACGAAGTCGAGCAGTTGGACACCGAAGGGCCCCCGTTGGAGCGGCGCCTCCCATCGCGACTGTGCCAGAAGTGGTTCACTCGCCGTGCGCTCGCGCCGCCCGAGGGACAGCACGGTCGGGCATGCGCGCTCCAGGTCGCTCGCCGGGCGCTTACGTTTGCCCACCTGCCCTCGCGGGACCGGAGCCTGCGAAGCCCGGCACGAGACCTGCTGAGCGGGCCGCGTCCCTCGAACCAGGAGTGCCACATGACGAAGCACCTGCCGCTCGCGTTGTCGGTTTCCCTTCTCGTCGTCCAGCTGCCGGCGTTCGCCGACGCCCCTTCCCCCGTCGGTACGGCCCAACCCGGTGAGGTGCCACCTCCGCCGGATCGCACCGCGCAGCTGACGGTGAACTCGCTCAAGCCAGGGCTGACCGCGCGCCACCAGCTCACCTTGCGAGGCGTCACCAAGCAGAAGCCGCTCGGTGGCTACCAGTGGAAGATCGAGTCGACGGTACGGCCTGCCGAAGGCGCGAGCCGTGGAGCGGTGAAGATCATGATCTCGGGAACGGCCAAGCCGGGCGCGGCGCTGATCAAGGGCGTCCCCAGTGACTTCGAGGTGGACCACCGCTTCGAGGTCGCCCAGCTGAAGGAGCTGCACGGAGAGTTCGAAGTCGAGGTCGTCGACGCCGCCGGGGCGCTCCTGTTCCAGACCGTCATCAAGACCTGACGGCGCGCCGAGCGGCGGGTGGGCTTCGCTCCCACCATCGCCAGCGCGCGCTTCCACTCGCTGCGGCCCGCTCGTACGATTCCAGTGAGGAGGTCGGGTGCGCCGACGGGTTTGGCTGGTGCTGCTCGCCACTGGGTGCGTCTTCGATCCCGCGCTCCCTTCGGCCGTCATCGCCTGCTCGGAGGATCGGCCCCAGTGCCCAGCCGGTCTCACCTGCCGCCCGTCGGTCGAGCGCTGCCTCCGGGTGGTGGCCAGCGCCGAGGTGCCTCGCCTCGTCTCCGCGACCGTCTCGACCCAGCTCGCGCGCCGCGGCGACACCGTGCGCGTCGACTTCACCACCAGCGTGCCGTTGGTGGCCGCGCCGCCGGTGCGGCTGCTCGAGGCTGGCCGGCTCGTCACCAAGCGCGCCGAAGGAACCGACGACAGCTGGCACGTCGAGTGGCTCCTCGGCGATGACGACATCGAAGGGGTCGCGCGCTTCGAGACCGATCTCGTCAGCAGCGACGGGGCTCAAGCACCCGCGCAGGGGCTGGGCGACGTGACGCTCGACTTCCGACCGCCGCGCCTCGTTCCGGGCAGCGTGGTGGTCGGCTTCGAGCCCGCTCCGAGAAGTCTGCGACGAACGGTCACGGCCTTGGGGCGCGACGGGAGCCTCAGCCTGCGGTTCTCGATCGACGAGCCCGGCACCGCAGCGCTCCACAGCCACCCCGTCGAGCTGCCCTTCACCCTGATCGCCAAGACGTCGACGGCGTTCGACTTCGTCGCTGGCGCGCCCGACGCGGGGCCCGACGGCCCGCTCACCCTCTCGGTCGAGGTGCGCGATCTCGCCGGCAACGAGGCGACGGTCGACCTCGGCCTCAGCCCGACGCTCGATCTCACCGCGCCCGCGGCGCTCGAGCTGAACGGCGCGAGCGTGGCGTACCAGCGGGTTCCGTGGGGCGCGACCGGCCACCCACGCGGCTTCGTCGTCGAGGGCCAACCTGGAGTGGCGCCCCCTGGCTTCGAGATCGTCGCGACCTCACCGTCAGGGCTGCTGCTCGGGCGCGATCTCGTCGATGCGGACGGCGGCTTTCGGCTCTCGCTCCTCGGCGACTCGGCCCACCTCGAGCTGCGCACCATCGACGCGGCGGGCAACGAGAGCCCGCTGTCGAACGTGAAGAACGTGGAGTGGATCGCCTCGACGATGGGCCGTGTCTTGGGTGCACCGCTGAGCAACCCCAACTGGGTCGAAGTCAACGACGCCTTCCGACGCAGCGTGCCGGTGCGCGGCACCGAGGTGGCGCTCCCGGTGACTGCGCTCGGGCGGCGACGGTGGGTTCATGAAGACGCCCTCCTCGACGCTCCGACGGCCGCGGTCTCGAGCGACGGCACCATCATCGCGGCGGGCACCAAGCGCTCGCGCGCCGAGGCCCGGTTCGCGATACGCAGCCCGCGCTCGGCCTGGGTCGATCTCTCGGGTCCAGCCGGGCTGACGCCTGTCGGAGCGGCGATGACGTTCGACTCCAGCGGCCGCCTCTTCTCCCTCGGAGGTGAAGACTCGAGTGGTGGCGTCACCGACCAGTTCTGGACCTTCGACGGCGTCGACTGGACGCCGCAGCCGCGCACGCCGGTGCCCGTCTTCGGAGCCGCCCTCGCGTGGGACCCGGCGGGCAAGACGCTCTACGTGGTGGGTGGTTCGCTGCCTCTCCTGGGCAACCAGGTCCCTCTTCCCCTCGAGTTCGTCTTCTGGACGTGGGACGGCCAACGGTGGACGGTGAACACCCCTCAAACTCGTCCGCCCGCGCGCACGCTCGCCGCCGCGACGTGGGATCTCGCGCGTGGCGTGCTCGTCATGCACGGTGGTCTGGGCCTCAACAGCGACGCCGGCATTTCGGACTTTGTCGACACCTGGGAATGGAACGGCACCTGGCTGAACAAGACCCCAGCGGTCGCGATGCCGCGCCTCACCTCACGCGCGCTCACCTGGGACCCGAGCCGGCAGCAGGTCGTCCTCACTGGCCGGCTGGAGTCGACGACGCTCCTCGCGGCGTGGGGGTGGGACGGCGGAACCTGGAGCACGATCGCTCCGCCTGGCCCGGCGGTGAACCTGGTGAGCTCGGGCTACGACGTCGAGCGCGGCCAACTGCTCGTCGTTGGGGTCGCCGACGCTGGGCCTGGGGCTGGGGGCAACGTGACGCAGGTCTGGTCCCCGGCCACCTCGGGCTGGAGCCTCCTCAGCTCGTCCGAACGCCCGAACTTCCCCGCCACCACCCAGCTCTTCGACGACCGAGACGGTGGCCTCCGCATGCGCTGGTACTCGACGGAGTTTCGGTGGGACGGCGAGCAGTGGGCGACGCGCGCAGGGGCAGGCCTGTCGGGCTGGAACTGGTTCGATGGGGCTCGCAACAGTTGGGTCGTCGCCACGTCGAACGGCACCTTCGCCTGGAACGGGCTCGCGACGACGCTCCTCGGACCAGCGCCGCCGCCGGCGATCTTTCGGTCGGGAACGGAAGTGACGTGGACCCCTCGCCTCGGAGCGGTCTCGCTCTTCAACGATCCAGACGCGGGGGGCGTGGTCGTCTGGAGCTTCGACGGAACGTGGCGGCCACAGGCGCAGCCGCTCAGCTGTCGAGACGACGGGCTCGGCGCCTTCTTCGCCGCCGTGTGGGACTGGGCGCGCGACGAGCTCATCACGCTCTCGTCGGGCGCGAGCGCGCCACTCATGTGCACGATGGGCGCCGACGGGGGCACTTCGACGCGCCCCGCTCCCATCAGCAGCGAGCTGCTTGCCTACGACTCGCTGCGCCGGGTGACGCTCGCCATCGACGAGGCCGGTGAGGTCTGGTCGTACGACGGGCAGTGGCGCTCGACGGGCGAGAGGCTGAACGAGTCGCTCCTCGTCGGCACCTTCGCGCACGACTCGGCCCGCGACGTCTACGTGGTGATGAACGGCCTCACCCGCGACGGCTGGTACGAGCGCCTCTTCCTCCGCCACGATCGGCCGATGGTGGCCGCCCACTTCCGCTACGACGGGCTCGACACCGCCGATGTCCTCGTCGAGCTCGTGGTCGAGGCGAAGGCCGCCGGCCGCGGCGCTCGAGCGGGAAGGCTCGTCGACGGCGCCACGCTCTGGGCGGTGACGCGCGGCAGTCTGGTTGCCCTCACCTCGAGCGACGCAGGCCTCGGCTCGCCCTCACCGCTCAGGTGGAGCACCACCGATCGCGCCACGCTCGACGAGCTGCTCCGGGCGCAAGCCGAGCTCGTCCTCGTCGTCACGCCGCCTGGGAATCACCTCGGCGACGGGAAGAATGACGCCCGCATCACCCTCGAAGATGTGACGGTCACCGTCCGCTCTCGCCGGCCCTAGGCGCGCCTTCGGTTCGAGACGGCGCCTCGCTCCGCTGGGCACATCGTGGCCGCGACCGCCCGCTGCCGAGGCCACGCTCGAAACAACCGGGCTCGGGGCCTCGTCGTGGCTAGTTCGCCGGCTCGAATGCGGTGAGCGGCCAGAGCACGACGGTCGCCAGCGCCGTGATCGCGAGGCCGACGAGGGAGACGTTGGTGGCGAGAGCGAGGGTCGAGGCGGTGCTGGCCTGGTTCGCGAGGGTGAAGCCATCGAGGCGCGTCGGCGCGCCGTCTTGGGCGTGGTAGCGGCCGTTCACCACGTTGTAGGCCACTCCGAAGCCGGCCGAGGCGAGGGCGGTGAGCGTCGTCAGCGCGAGGCTCGTCCAGAAGACCGGGGCGGGCGCGGGCTTGAAGGCGACTCGGGGAACCTCCCCTGGGCTGATGGTGAGCCGGAGCGGTTGGTCGGCCGTGCCCGCGCGCAGCAGCACGCCCTCGGCGTCGGCGGTCTCGAGGTAATACTCGAGCACGAGGCCGGTGGCGCTCGCGGTCGTCTCGCCTGGGAGCACCGCTTCCCACGCGCCGTCGGCCGTGCGCTGGAGCGCGAGCGACGAGAACGCGGCCTTCGCCTCGGTTCGAAACGGCACACGAACGGTCTCGACGACGCCCTTGGGATCTCTGAGTCGGAAGAAGAACTTGAGCGGCTGGCCGCCCTGCGCCTGTGTCGGTGGCTCGTCGAGCAGCTTGAGATCCGCGATGAGCCGGCTCCGCTCGACCGAATGCAGCCGCTCGGCGAGGGCTCGCTCCTCGACCTGCACCTTGCGGAACACCGAGAGGATCTTCGGTGGGGTGGTGGGCGGGAGATCGGCCCCGGGTTGGAGCCGGAGCAACAGGCGAAAGGGCCCCTCGGCATCGACCGGGTCTCGAACGACCGCGAGCGCGCTCGCCTGGAGCCGGAGCGCCTCGAGCTGCTGGCTCACCGTCAACGAGGGGTTCGCGAGGATGGTCTTCGACAGCTTGATGACCTGCTCGAACTCGAGCGAGTCGTAGAGCGCGGACAACCGGGTGAGCTGCGCCGGCACCGAAGGCGGGTCGACGGACACCTCGGGTTTGCGCTCCTTCGGACCAGCGGCGAGCAACGCCACCACGAGCACAGAGATCATCGTCGGTTCCTCACTGGCGCCACCGGGTTCGCCAACCGTTCAGGGCCGTCGCCATCGAACCTCCACGAAGACGTCGTTCACCCGGAGCGTCGCGGGCCGCCCGTCGAGGTGGGGGCCAGGCGGCGTCACCCCGAGGACGAGCTCACGACCGGCCCCCACGAAGAGCTCCTGGAGCGTTCCCGCGTCATCGCTCGACCAGCTCAGCGGCGCCGGTGACGCCAGCGGGTGCGGCGCGCCGGCGAGGGGGAGAAACCCGTTGCGAGGGTCGGCGCGCCAGAGGGTGACGCCAGCGTCGAACGTGCCGCCGACCGCTCCCTCGCCACCCGCGACGACCGAGATGCGCACCGCCTTCAGCTCGTCGGACGAGTCGAGCTCGTTGAGCACGAAGTGCCCTGCCACCATCGGCTGCTGAAAGGGCGACAAGCCGTGAAGGGCCCAGCCGTTGACGGGGTTCCGGGGGAAGACGAGCAGCTCGCCGCGCGCGGAGTCCCAGACCGATCTCGACTCGTCCGCCCCGAACGGCAAGGGGGGCGCGTTCTGCCAGCCACCATCGGTGCGGCGCCAGACCTCGTCCGATTGGCCTTGGAAGGCGACGCCGGTGCCGCCGAGCACGAGCACCTCGCCGTCGCGGCCGCGCGCGAGGGAGGAACCGACTCGTCCTGGCGCTCGGTCACTTCGCCAACCGGCGTCGAGGGTCCAGGTGCAGAGGCTCCCACCATCGGCGCTGCTCCCGTAGAGCACGAGAGCCGCGTTCGGTTCGTCCGAGGCGATCGTCGTCGGGCCGATGCGGCAGCCGGTCGGCTGGCCACGCGAGGGGAAGGAGACCCACGAGAGGCCGTTCCAGCTCGAGACCCCTCCGTCGCTCGAGACCGCGAGGCTTCTCCCGAGCGCCGACGACCAGACGCCCGCGCGCACGTCGAAGCCCCCGGCGTCGACCACGGCCCAGCCCGCATCGTCCCGCCACTCCGACACCCTCGCGGCCTCGGCCACCACCAGCCGCTGCCTCAGCGGGTCGAACCAGACGGCCTCGACGGCGCGGCCAGCATCGCCATCAGGGTGAACGACGTGCCAGTCGCCGCTGCTTCCCGCTTCGACGCGGCCGTCGTCTCGAACCCGAAGCAGGCGTCGACCGGCGAGGTCCTCCACGTAGGCGAAGGCCGCATACTCGGCGGGCTTCGACACCTGCACGAGCGCGCCGACGTTCCAGGTTCCCAGCCACACGTCCTTGTTGGTGTCCGAGCCGATGACCCAGAAGGCGTTCTCGCTGGGGTTCCAGCCGCCCGCGAGCACCTGGGTCAAGCCGGGGTTTGGTGGGCTCGGCAGGCGCGTCCACCCGGTGCCGTTCCACGTCCACACCTCGAGGCTCGCGGGGTTGCCTTCTTCCAGCCCGAACAAGACGACCTGTCGGCGCGTCGGGTCCCAGGCCAGCGCTCCCGAGCCGAGCTGCGGCGGGCGAACTGCCGGCGTCGAACGCACCCACGAGGTGCGGTCCCATTCCCACGTCTCGCGGCGATCGGCGCTCGCCCCGACGCCTCCCACCATCACCAGCCGATCGCGCTGGCGGTCCCAGGCACAGTCGCCCCAGGCGTGCTCGACGCCAGTCGTCCCCAGCGCCCAGCGGGTCCCGTCCCAGGTCGCGAAGTCGTCGGTGAGCACGGGCTGGAAGGGGTTTCGGGCGCCGCCGAACACCAGCAGCTCACGCCGGTTCGGGTCCCACACGAGCTGAGCGCCGATGCGCGGCTGGGGCCGGGCGCCCGACGGCACCACCCACTTCGCCCCGTCATGAATCCCGAAGAGGTTGCTCGGCGTGCCGTCTTCTCCGAACACGAAGAGCCGGCCCGCCGAGTCGAACTCGAGCACGGGCGAGTCGACGAGCAGCGAGTTGTCGAGCTCGTGGCGCCACTGGCCTCTCCAGCGGCGCGCGATGCCGAAGCCGCGGCTCGCCTGGGTCAACGGGAGCCCCAGCCACACCGCGATGGTGCCATCGGGCGCGACCGCCGCCGCCTTGACGTTGCTCGGAGTCGCGCTCGCCCACTGCCAGGAGGGCAGCGCGGCGGTGGTGATCGGCACGGAGCGCTCTTCACCCATCACCGGCAAGGAGCGGTGGAAGTCGCCGGCCACCTCGAGCCAGTTCGGGTTCGTCGAGGGCCGCCCGACGACTCGTCCGGCGGTCGACCCGACCCACTCCACGTTCTTCACCTCGGCGCGGGGGCTCTCGTTGCCGGCAGCGTCGAGCGCGACGAGCGAGAGCCGCGGCCCGTCGCTCACGAGCGGGAGGGTGAAGTGGCCGTCGCTCGAGACCTGCGCCCGGCCGAGCACGAGCCCGGCGGGGTCGAGGGCCACCACCTCGGAGTCGAGTGGCGCCGCTCCGGCCGCTCCGACGACGGTGAAGCCCGCAGGCACCCCAGTGGCGCCCCAGCGCACCCGGCGGTGAACGATGGCCGTCTGAGACAGGGTGTCTGGAGCAGCCGGTGCTTCGAGATCGACCTCGAGCTCGCCGAAGCCGAGGGTCGCTTCGTTGCCCGCGAGATCGCTCACCAGCGCCCGCAAGGCGACCCGCCCACCCGTCGCGCCGGCCACCGCGCCGAACTCGAAGCCGGTCGCCACCGCGCTGCGCTCTTCGAAGGACAGGAGCGCCGGGCTGCTCGTCATCACCGCGTGACCCGGCTCGTCGAGGGCGAAGCGCACCTCGACCCGGCCTCCTCGCCCGAGGGCGGTGGTGCCCTGCGCGAGCTGGCTCGCCGCCACCAGCCGGAGGCCCGAACTCCCTGGCACCAGCGAGGGCGCGGTGAAGTCGAGCATCACGCCCCCCAGCGCCTGATCGGGGGCCTCGGCGCCGTCGCTCCCGACCAACGTCGTCTCGAGCCGCGCGCTGCCTTCCACGTCGTCGGGGCCGAGCGACCACCGGGCAGTGAAGTCGGAGCCCTCGCCCGCCACCTCCATCGCCACCACCCGGCCCGCCTCGACCAACCTGACCGGCGGTCGGCCGATCAGCGGCCGCGTCGTGTGAAACGTCACCACGAGCTCGTCACCACGCCGGGCGAGCACCTTGTCGAGGACCACGTTCTCGAGCCGCGGCGCCTCGGCGCCCACGCTGACGGCGAGGCAGCGGCCGACGCTGAGCCGGCACACATGGCCCGGCGGGCACTCGGGCCGTTCCTCCGAGCAGGTGATGACGGCCGAGGGCAGCTTCGGGTCGAACGTGCACGCCGCCGTGACGACGAGGGACAGCAGCACGAAGGACCCGCCTCGCTTCAGCACGCCCACCTCCTCACCGCATCGGCAGCGACAACTTCACGGTCTGGCCAGCGCGAACGGTGAAGGTGCGCGAGGTGTCGATCTGCTCTTCCTCGTTCACGAAGGTGAGCCGATGCGACCCCGCCGACACCGGGTGGAGGCTGATGGGCGTCGAGCCGATCGGCATCCCGTCGAGGGCGACCTTCGTCCAGGGCGTCGTGTTGATGCTGACGAACCCCATCGTCTCCTTTCGCGCGGCCGGCTTGGCGAGCGGCTTGAGGGTGAGCTCGAGGGGGCGGGTCTCTCCTGGCGCGAGGTCGAGCTCCGCCTCGTACGAGACGTAGCCAGGGGCGCTCACCAACAGGTGGACCGAGGCGGCGTCGAGCTCGAGGGTCTGGGGCGTCGTGCCTTGGACGCGACCGTCGATGCGCACCACGGCGTTGCTCGGAGTCGAGGTGAGGCGGAGCGTCGCCGCAGGGCGCGCGGGCGGGAGCGGCTCGTCGCGCGGAGGAGCTGGCACCGGCTCGAGCACCACCCTCGGAGCGCCAGCGTCGAAGGGCACCACGAGTGCACCGGGCTCGCTGCGTTGGGTCGTCCTGACCA
>Ga0268298_10006487_pt1 | contig 10616 bp, 4 predicted proteins | sample WWTPWeurt_MetaG_FD_194462 | JGI IMG/M metagenome (GOLD analysis project Ga0268298, IMG submission 194462) | Activated sludge microbial communities from WWTP in Nijmegen, Gelderland, Netherland - WWTP Weurt | ecosystem: Engineered > WWTP > Aerobic digester > Activated sludge | place: Netherlands... | reverse complement strand
GTCATATTTTGATAGCAATATCGATAAAAGCGGAAACTCGAACACTATCACAACCGTAACTTATCGCCGCGATCAAAAGTCTGTGCCTCATGGTGAAGACATTGCTGAAAATTATGATGATTTTATAACCTTTGTCAGCGCCTACGCCGAGGATAAAGGCGACCCTGTTTTAGTATGGCTTCAAGATGCACAATTGTATGAGACGCAAGTAGCGCTCCAGATCGAGGTGTTGTTCGATATTGCCAGTCGCAGAAAGCCTGCAATGCTTTTATTGTTGGGTGAGTTCAGAGCCAAGAGGACCATGGACATGGAGCGTCTCAAGCATGCGTATGCTAGGAAAGGAACGCGAGTTGTCGAGACGATGGGGCTAAGTCAGTCAGAGATTCACTCGCTTGTGGCCGAAAATCTTTCAATCGCCAACTCTGATCTTCCACAAGAAGTGTCATCATCTCTCTTCAAGACTGCGGGTGGAAATCCGAAAGCGACTCGCGATCTGGTGAGAATTATCGAAAAGAGGAGGCTGGATTCTGGTCAGGGCGGAGACAGTACAACACAAATGCTGCTGATTTTGCCTGACGTACTTCGGAATCTTCGGGCGACGGAGTTGAAAGAAGTAAGCCGGGTCCGAATTGCCAGCCTCAAACTCTCTGAAGCCGAACTGGATGCTCTGACGTTGGCCTGTCTTTGCCCGTCGCATGAGTTACCTGCAGCCTTCTTTAGCGATATATTTGGCGAATCTGGAGCTAGTGCTGCAATTTCATTAGAAAGGCAGGGGGTCTTTCGATCTTCCGACGATATTGAAGAATGGCGATTTCGATTTGAACATATTGCCGCACGCGAGGCAGCAGTCGATCTGGTATTGGAGCGTGACCATGAGGCGCTTGACACTCTCACAAAAATCGTTGCTGAAGCCTGGCGCGTCGCTTCCTTTCAAAAGGATATGCGGTTTAGGAAGGAGCTACGAGAAGTTATATGCCAACTAGCGGAGGTTACAGAGAATGCTGAAATTCTAGCGCCTACAATAGTGCCGGCGATTATGATTGCAACAGAGCGTGATTTAGATAAGCTACGTAAATGGGCTAGTGTACTTCGTCGTACATTTGGCAAGGACAGCGGCACGTTGGTGGTTGTCCGCAAATTTTTGCTTGTGCGAATAAAAATTCTTGAGGCTCTTGAAGGTGGTGAATATGCACGCTTTTCAGGGGTCGTATTGATGAACAGCGACATACTACAGGATTTTCCAACGCCAAGTACCTTACAAGTAGTTGTGCCAGTCTTTGCGGACTCATTCGGATATCTGCTCGGTTGGGTCACAACAGCGAAAGCTGCTTTGGCTATTCAGTTTGTAGAGTTTCTTTGCCGATTGCACTTAATGGAAGAAGTAACCGCAACCCAAAATGAGTGGACTCATGTTGCCGACGCCACGATGATCGCTTTAGTCCGAATCTGCCAATCAAAGATTAAACCATCGGCACCACTTAAGGCACTTGCACAGGCTATTGTTAACAATTGCAGTTCGGCGCTCCTAGCTCTATACGTGCTTAAAAGGGCTTTTCTAGTGCTAGCGCGGAGCCAAGAAGAAGCAATGAACGCCGATCTAGATCAAGCTTCCCTAACCAAGCTTGCGAGCCGGGCCATTTCTGAAGCCAAATCCGAATGTTATTTGCCAGAATCTCGACAAAAGGTACTTGCGGAAGTCCAAGATTCAATTGCCGTCATTTGGCATTTACGTGCAAGATGGAGTTCCCCAGATGGTTTACGCAGCGCTGCTGAAGGCTTGGCGTCACTTGTAGTTGAGTTTGATCAACCACCTTCCGCGAGCATAATTTTCGCATACGCAACGATGTTTATCTCTGAGGCCAGTAATTTCGAGAGTGAAGAAATGCTCGCATTAAGGCTCGATGAATATCTCGGCTACTGTGGAGATATGTCCAATTCACTTAAGTCTGCTTTCATTGGACACGCCTTAGCAACCGCTTACAGGAACGGGATTCCACATCTGAGATTCTGCGAAAGATTTTCGGAGGTACTGAAAGTGGCGAACGATCTGAAGGAACTGACACCTCCTTTCGTTGTAGGAATTGCGGAGGCAGTTGCCATTGTCGACGATCCCTTTGCGACTCAACATCTTGAGCGCCTCGTATTGGATTGGTATTTAACGTATTTGACAGCTCCCTTTCGTAATTCGCAATTTGGACTTGTATTAAACGCAATTAAACATATTGGGGCTTCAGTCGGGCGAAACACAGAAGAATGGTTTGAATCATTTAGGCAGGTTAAAACATTAACTCAAAACGAGAAAATTCTTTTTGATCTTTATCGAAGGTTGGCTATTCAATGTGATTTAACCACAGAGGCTGATAGTTTTTGTCAGGATACCTTTGATCAGGGAAAAAATGAATTTCTAAAAGCTCATGCAGTATCTGGAAGTATATTAGCCAAGGAAATAAAAAATGTTGCATTTCGCCTGATGTTCGGCGAGATTAAAAAACTTAGCTGCCCAGTTTCCAATGATTGTCGTTCACGGGTAAAAGATTTTAGAAATGTCCATGAATATAGACGTAAAAGTAGGGTTATATCCACGTACCTAGACGACCCAACTTACTGGAAGACTCGGTGGCGTATCATGGCGTTGAGCGAAGAAGTTCCTGCAGCGATAACCGAGTGCCGACAGATGTTAGCCGACAATACATCGGAAGCCGCCAGAGAAAGTCTTGTCCCAAATCTTATAGAACTCTTGCTGCCACATAACGATGATGTGGAGAAGATCGATCAAGCCAAGGTTCAAGAGGCGATTGAGGCAGTCAGCCTCTGGGCCGACCAGAATCCAGTGTCCGAAGAATGTGCTGACGCATTCATTTCAATCGCACGTGTAACAAAATCAGAAGCAGCGTGTGTGCTAATGCGACGTGTGGAGTTAGTTGCAGGCGAACTCGTAAAAAAGGGAGAGCAACAAGAAGCGCAACGCATCCTAAGTCAACTAGTGAGTGGCTACTATGAAAAAGACGCTCCGGCCGACGCCGAGCGTGTGGCTATGGAGGTTATCGAAGTGATGCACCGGATGCTTCCTCGGCCATCCCCGTTGGCGATGTTTACAGCGAGAAACAATCACGGTTATACACGTTTAGCCTATTGCGCTAAAAACAGTATGTCCGTTACGGCAGTGATCAATGATTTCCGGAAGCTAGCAGTTGATGCTCAAGAAACTGGAAGCCTTCCTCTCATATCCTATAACCTTGCAGTAGCTCTCGCTTTGGATTTGCAGATTGAAGAGGCTATAACAATAATGAAATGGATTCATTCCGACGGACGCCGTTTTTCAGCAGGCACATCTGATGAAATGGAATGGCTATTTACAATTTCGCTTGCCAAAATTGGTGATCAAAATGGAATGATTGAACTACGCAATACAAGCCTAAGAATCGCATCCTATATTTCTGTTTGTACGCTTCTCCTCAAGCTTGGCTCTTTCTTACATGGTCGCATGTGGCTCCACGGTTTTTTCGGTTACCTTAAGAATGTGCCAAAAGTTAGCGATTCGAGTGTTTGGAAAATATGTGTGAGTCTTGCAAACGCATATGAGCAACGGTTGCCTGCATGGATTTCAAACCGCGCCGTTAAAGCAGTGCCACAGTTATTAGAACAAATAAAAAATGCAGAACGCCATGCGAGTCTGAATTTCAGCAAGGATGCGGACTGCCTGTGCGATTCAGGTCGTCTATACAAGAACTGCTGCCAGAATCTTTTTCAACACTAACAAGTTGAATCTGCATTAATGAAGTGGCGCAAAATCTTTATTTGAAATTTATACAACTTGCAAACAATTTCTATCTCGGCCATCTTTAAATATTTTGGTTTTAGTTCGATACTGGTTTAGGGAAGTCACGTCGGGTAAATTCAGCCTTTTCGAGAACTTCACATGAATATCTCCATATCAAGATCGGGAAACTCTTTTGTTGCTACGTCAGTCAACATCTGGCTCGCTATAGGAGATGAGACGGGCCCCTTTGAGAACTCACCACTCTCAGGTCTTCATGGCATTGGCTTAATACTGGCGCGGCCGGCCGATCTTGTCGCTGCATTGAACGATCAAGTGGACGGAAAATCAATTCGGTGGCGAATGAACCATCCAATCGATGGTCTTGAAGCATCATTAACTGCGAAAGGACCAAGAAAGACAAAAGAGCTGGCGCGACATCACGTTCGCGAGGCGTGGGAGTATTTTCGAGACTGCGGTATAAAGGGTCAGTATCAGCTTGATGCTGTTCCACCAGATTTCGTCCTCGCCAATCTCCTCGGGACATTCCGCTGGCTCGCAGCGCATCCGAATATTCTGTCACTCGGCATTCATGGCAGCGGAACTGAAATACTTGTTGATTTTTGGAAGGGAAGCGATCCGATGGCTGCAATTGGGGCTCTATACGGTAGGACGCTCGCGCTGGTGAGCCCCTTCTTGGGTGCGTCGCCACAAATTCGTATTCTTCCTGGGCGCCGTTCTGAGGAAATCAACGCCGCCGCCATTCGGCGTGCCGGACAAATTGTCGCGCCCCCTCGACTTGGAACCAGCCGGCAGACCACCAGCAATACTGGGGGCAATCGCACTCTTCTTGATGCGATGGAGAATGAATTCTGGCAGACTCTCTCCGCGATGGGAGATCAATGGCATATACCGTCCCACTCTTTGGCGCGGAAGTCCGCATTTGCCGGTTACATGGACAGGGCTGAGTTCGCTACGGCGCTCTACAAGGAGGACAAAATCGCGGCCAACTTGATTAGGACAGAAGAGAGAACATTGAACAATCTGGCCGACCTGGCTTGCAGTTTGATGGCGGCAAGTTGCGACTCAAATGCACGCGATTTGCGCATTATTTTTCCTGATCCGATTGGCCCTAATGTCCGATTCTTTTCAGCGTCCGAGGTACTGTTATGAGTCGCTGGGCCTTTTCGCTACAGATGGATGCAGGACTGTCTCTATTGGCGGGCCATTTAGTGAAGATTATTTTGCGAACGGATGGGCCACGACTGTATCTTAATGTTGGGGAGGCAGGCGAATCTAATTCTTGTGAAGGAAACGTGTTTTCTGCTATCTTGCAAGCCGTGGGTGCACACGCCTTTTCGGCAGCAGGAAAAGGATGCACGATTACATCGGTGCCTGCCCCGTGGAGCGTGTGGATCAAGCCCACATCGATGCCAACTCCACAGGATTTGCTTGGAGCAGAGTTGGCGCTCGAATTGTGGCTGCTGCCATCAGAAGATATCAACGATCTAGATGGAGCCAGGAAGTCTCTCGAAGCACGAAGGTCAAGTCTTAATGAAGATACGCGCGAGGCTCTAGCCTACTGGCTTCTAGGGTCTACGCATCCACTAGGTGGTCGTCCGGATTTAAAGAATGGATGGCGGGCCGATACTCAAGAAGTCTTGGTAATCCGGTCGACGGACTGGGCACGCCGCCGCCGCCCACCAGAACCGTTGTTGGCTGCAGCTCAAATCTTGTTGGAAGAACTAACGCAACTTCGCAAGGTTGCCACTACGATCACCAGCTATGACAAATTGATCGACTCGCTTGAGGTAATAATTGATCCTTTGCCCGACGCCTTTCGCCAAGCTATATGGTGGGAAGCAGGCTATCAACTTGCTGCTCGCGGCCTTCATCAGGAAGCCAATATTGCCACGCAGCACTACCGGAACGCCTGTGACCGACTAAAGGCTCGCTTGCCGGGGCTCATCGATGGGGGCATTCCGGGGTTCGGCGTTAGTGTTGGGCAACGTGCTTATTATAGTGGGGAGTTTGGCATCGCGCTCAGTGCGTATCAAAAGGAATGGGTGTCTGGATCTAAGCAACACCGCTCGCGCTTAAAGCGCCTAATCGCCAACGTATTCAGCGATCTCGGTGCGCTGGCGGCAGCTAGAAGGCTTGCCGAAGGGGCGCTTGCCGAGCAGGAAATTTCCGGTGATCCGGAGACCTATAAAACAATCGGCCGTTGTGGAGAGATTGCTCTTCGTTCCGGGAACATCGACGAAGCTGCTGATCTCTATCAGCGATCCCAAGAAGCTCAGCGGCAATTACTCGGTGCGCAAGAGGTCGAGGGGCGAACCACCGTTTATCGTGGGCATGTTGCATTGCTCGCTGGGAATCTGGACGAGGCAGCTGACCGCTATGCCGAAGCCCACGGCGCCGATGCGCTCAAGGATTCCCGCCTCAATGCCTATGCCCTGATGGGCGAGGCTGCGCTTGCACTGCACCGCAGGGATACTGCCGCCGCGACTGCCTGCCTCGATCGACTTGAAGGCACAGACGAGCTGTCGATCAATGGCGATGCCCTGCCACGTGCAGTGGTTATACTTTCCGCCATCGCCCTTGGCGTTGCTCCTCGGGAGAAAGGACTGGCCGCGATCACAGCGCTAATCGATGACAACTACATGGCTGAGACGCTGGCATTGCTGCCGCTTGTTTATCGCCACGTGGGCATGGCGAACAAGGAGCTAAACCGCATCGCCGAAACCTTGCAGCAATGGGAAAAAGCACTTCTCGCAGTACCAGAACTGGTGGGTGAGCGCGTGGACGACGATCCAACACCGAAGGTATTGCTCACAGCGATTGCTGAAGTCAAAAGACGTGGCAACTGGCAAGCGCTGGCTCCTTTGCGTGCACGAATTTTCCCGACGAATCTCATCTCCACAGCAAAACCGATCGCCTGATCGATCTCTACTTGTTTCGCGCAGACTTTCCGAGAAACATTACAGCGGTAGCGTACCGAGACGCGCAGCGTTTCGCGGCAAATTGTCGGCTTCGATTTCAATCCTTGTCCTCGTTGCCGATTCCGCCAGGGCTTCTGAAGTCGCCGCACCCAGGGTGTCATTCAGTTCGATGAAGACCGCCTGGCGTCGCCGCTGGAAGCGATCCAGAAGTCGGTGGCAGTCATCCCCACGATTATCAAAGCCCGACAGGCAGGCAGCTTCCAGATGGTAACGTGCGCGCTCCAGCGCACTCAGGGCGCGATCGAAGCTCTCCGGCGAGGCGGCCTGTTGAAGGGATAGATAGGCAATCGCATAGGCCCATGGGCCAGGGTCGTCGTCAGTGAGCCTCTCTTCCGCATACGGTAGCCAGCTTCTTGCGAGAGCCAATTGCGCCGGGGTGTCGGCAATCCACGCATGGGCGGTGAGCGCCCGGAGCAGATAGGCAACGGTTTCATTGCCGTGACCAAGATCCTGAGCGCTCGATTTTTCAAGTCGCTCGGTGACTTCGTCCGCAAACGCGGCAGCCTTGTCCGCGGGCACCTGACCGGCGATGCCTCCCCAGGTTGCCAGATAGAGTTGCCAGGAGAGTTCGCGCCCACTGTCGGTTCTTGCCTGTCGGCGTTTGGCCGTCATGTGGTCGAGTGCGAGATGCAACCTGCCACGACGGGCTTCCATCCGTGCCAGCCAGTCGAGGCGCTTGAAGTCCGCCCAGTAACGATCTTCCGGGTCATCCCACAGGCACTCCTCATGGAGTTCGATGACGGCCGCAGCGCTCTCGGGCAGATTCAGGTCGATGAAAAGATTGGCAAGTGCGCCGAGATAGTCGGCCCTCTCGTTAACCGGCAGATCGGGAATCTGGAGTCCGCGTGAGAGGTACTTGGCCATCTGTGGGTAGTTGCCGACCCGGCGTGCGGCCGAGGCCAGGGCACGAATCGCCTCCGGTGACTTCGCATCGCCGATCTGCGTGGAGAGATCCCTCATGGCCGGATGGTGGTGCTTTTCCGCCAGCCAGAGCAGCGGCGGCAACATCCACTGGCGAGTCAGTGACCAGGCTTGCGGGGAGGCCGCGTACTGGTGGGCAGCGAGAAATTCTTCGCGCGTGGTCTCGTCGTCGAGCGGTGGGCGGCGCGAGTTGCCGTGTTCGTTGTCCCACGTCATCCGGTTCCATGCGGCATGCCCTGGCGCATCGAGGTCGAACTTGCCCCAGATTGTCAGCGCCAGCGGACTGCACCTGTCGTTGAAAGCGGCCTCTGCTCGCGCCAGCCACGAGCGGTTATCGTCGGATGCATGCGCCGGTGCCAACAGGCTCTTGACCACGCGCGCGATTTCCGGTGCCGCGATATCTCCGGTGGCGGCGATGACGGTGCGGCATCCCTGCTTTAGAAGGTTCTGCGCCAGGTCGTCCATCGCGCCATCAACGTTGCAGGCGAGCAGCCAGATGCGCTCGGGCATCGGGTGGGCGACCGGCAGGGTAAAGGTATTATCGGCATAGACCAGACCGTGCGATCGGCCATGGGCCACGATGATGAGGTCGTCGGCCTCGGCCATGTCGCCCTTGAGAAAGGCCTCCCGGCTCGTGCGCAACCTCCCCGACCTGAACAGCGGCTGCAGGCGATCGAGGAAGCAAAACTCTACCTGCGGAAACAGGTTGAGAAAGCGCGCGGGCTTGTGGATGCTGGTTTCCTCGCGATGCCAGGTGGCGCTGCGGATGACCAGGACTTGCGCGGCAAGGGGTCGCCCCCCGAGAGTCAGCGCTTCCCAGCGCAGGCGTTGCCAGGACTGCGGCAGGCTGGGTTCCAGCAGCAGTAGCCAGCGGGCACCCGGATCGGGCGTTGGCAGGGCTTGCAACAGTTCGGGCAAAAACTCTTCCAGCGCCTGCGAGTTTTCCGGAATTGCAGGCAAGGGTAAGGTCTGATGGCTGTCGCGATTGAGGAGGTGCAGAATCGCACTGTTATCGTCCTGCCACAGGGCGACGAATGGCAGTGCGCCGGTCACGGCCAATCGCCGGGCGGTTCCGAGGGCTCCAGGCAGAGTTCGAGCCGGCGACTGCTTGGCGTGATCAGCACGAGGGCGGTGCTGCCCTGATCCCAGGCAACCGTGCCGATCTCACCGGGCAGAAGGCTTACTCGATCTTCGACCTGTGCTCCTTTCCGGACCTCGACAACCAGCGTTTCCGTACCGACTGCCGTCACTTCCATCCGACCCTCGCCTTTGGCGGTCAATTGATGCAGTCGCAGGCGCGCAACGCCGGGCCAGGAAAGGTCAGGAACCTTTGCTGTGTCCTCACCGCTCATGGCCACGGCGACCCGCGGCTCGGGAAGCAGAATTACCGCAGCCCTGCCGGCGGCGGCGATCAGACGATTGAGCAAGGTTCCCTCCCGACCGGCAGGGATTTCCGCGAGGGCGCGCAAGGCCAGGCGAGCAGGTTCGCGAACCGCCTCGGCGGCTTCGAAGTACAGTTGCTGGTAGCGGTGCCTCGCGTCGTGCTCGTTGCCCAGCGGGCTGCCGGTGGTCACGAGCAAGCCTGCTGATGTCGCTCGCGATGCTACCCGTCCTGGCCAGGCCGCGATGTCGGCCGGCGCCTCGGTCACGGCGAAATCTGCCGCCAGCGAACGCACCGATTGCAGGCGGGCTGGCGACAAACACCCGACGACGCGCGCCGCCATCGGCAGGTAAAGGCGCACGGGGTTCCAGATCTGCACCATCGCCGCTTCCGGGTCGAAGGGAGCGTCCTGCTCCTGCAGGACAAAATCCCACCAGCCGGCGTAATCGGTTTCCGCCGACACCAGCCAGCCGTGCCAGACGGCCGGAGCTTCGGCCGGGGCGTCGAGCAGGACGTGCAGGGGGACCATCATGACGGCGTCGAGTTGCGTGGGCCGTGGGGTGACGATCTGGTCAACCGAGACGATCTGGCCGGGCGCCGGGAGGCGTAGGGAGGCCAAGGGGGTCGCTGCCACACGGCGCCGGATCAGGTCGCGAATCTGGTCAGGGAGGGCTGGCGGACAGTGTGTTTCTGCATCGGGCGCGGTTGTTCGATCATCCTGGATATCCCCTTGGTATTCCGTCCATTCCGGCGAGCGGCGTACCGCGTCGGCGATGGCCGGCGACGACTCGCCGCATTCGACGGCCTGGATCAGTCCTTCGGAGACGCCAAACAGGCGCTGCTCGATCTGCTCGATGGCGGGAGAGAGCGGAAAATGCTTTTTCATGTCGCAGCCTCCTGCTGTTCTGCCCATGACAACGCTTCAAAGCAGAGAATTTTCAAAACGCCAAGGATCAGGGGGCTGTTTTCAGGAATGAGTTCGATGCCGAGTGCGTCGACGATCCAGCGGCCAAGCAGGGTTCCGGCAAATCCGTCGACATTGCCGCCACGCCAGTTGAAACCGAGCTTCTCGGCCTTGTAGGCCTGTGACTTGATGCTCTTGCGCCGGGCGAGGCGCACCAGTGGTTCTGAACTTGTGGCGTCCGGGCAATTCGACAGCGCGACAAAGAGCCTGACCCATTCCTCGCTGGCGGCCAGCCAGGCGCTTGCCGACGCCGCCACTTCGGTTGGCGCAAAGCCTGCTTCCGCCAATTCCACAAAGGGGTCGAGGCGAGCTGCGGCGGCATCGGGGGCCTCGTCAAGCGACGGTGGAGACTCCCGATCCGGACCATGTTCGTCGGCAACTTCATGGCTTGCTCTTGCCAGCTTGCTGCGAAGCAGATCACGCAGGTAACGCTGATAATAGAGGCGCAAGGCACCGACGTGATCGCAGCGGCTCAACGAGTCCAGGCGAAAGACCTTGTCCTGGAAGAACTCCGCGATATAGACCTCACGGTCCTCCGGTAGCCCGGCCAGTTCACGCGGCTTGTAGTTCATCAGCACGGTCATCGCGATC
>Ga0268298_10006484_pt1 | contig 10617 bp, 8 predicted proteins | sample WWTPWeurt_MetaG_FD_194462 | JGI IMG/M metagenome (GOLD analysis project Ga0268298, IMG submission 194462) | Activated sludge microbial communities from WWTP in Nijmegen, Gelderland, Netherland - WWTP Weurt | ecosystem: Engineered > WWTP > Aerobic digester > Activated sludge | place: Netherlands... | reverse complement strand
CCCACCCGCCGGCCCCACGCACCACGGTGGTGAGGTCGTTCTTCACGAGCAGCTCGCCGGTCTTCGCGTCGTAGGAGTCGATGTGGGTCACGACGAGGGCGTTCTTCCCCTTGTCGAAGATGTCGGCGACGCGCGCCTTGTGCACGAGCTCCGCGCTCGCTGGGAGCGGCCGCATGATCTCGGTGTACTGCTCGCCGTGGAGGATCCGATCGAGCCCGTAGTTCATGCCGGGCGCCGAGCCGCCTTCCGCCATCGCCTTGAAGACCGCGTTGAGCGCGGGGATCACGCCGTAGGTCGGCAGCGCGTAGAAGCCGTCGCCGTTGCGCTCGTAGACGAGGTGGAGGTCGCTCGGATCGGTCGGGTTCTTCCCGGCGCCGACGCCCAGCGCGTAGATGGCGAGATCGCGCTCGTCGTAGCTCGTCTTCATCTCCGGCATCTCGAAGCCGAGCGCCGCGTCGACGTCGATGAACTCGTTGCCGCCCTTCGACTTCGAGGTGAGGTTCGCCATCACCGGGCCGAGCGCGGCGGTGATGTTCTCCGGGTGGGTCGACTTCTTGAAGTCGGTGACCTGCTCCCACGCGGCGCGCACGGCTTCGGGAGAGATCTCCCTGCCGAGCTTGAAGGTCTTCCCCTCGGTGCGCTCCCAGCGAAGCTTGCCGAAGAAGCCGGCGCCGACCTCGTAGAGGCCCCCGGTGTCCTGGCATTCCTCGTGCGCGAGCCAGCCGACGAGCGGCGTCACGTACTCGGGCTTGAGGTTCTCGAGCATCTCCTTCGGCATGACGGTCTCGGTGAGGCGCGAGGCGGCGATCGGCGCGATGGTGTTGACGCGCACGTTCTTCTTCTCGCCTTCGATGGCGAGGGTGTTCGAGAAGCCGACGAGGCCGAGCTTGGCGGCGGAGTAGTTCGCCTGGCCGAAGTTGCCGTAGATGCCGGCCGCCGAGGCCGTGAAGATGATCCGGCCGTAGCCCTGATCGCGCATGTACGGCCAGGCCGCGTGGGTGCAGGCGAAGGCGCCGTTGACGTGCACCCGCATGATCAGGTCCCAGTCTTCCTTGGTCATCTTCTGGAAGCTGACGTCGCGGAGGATGCCGGCGTTGTTGATCAGCACGTCGATGCGGCCGAAGGCGTCGATGGCCGTCTTGACGATCTTGTCGCCGTTCTCGACCGAGTCGTAGTTGGCGACCGCGGTGCCGCCCGCCGCCTTGATCTCCGCGACCACCTTGTCCGCCGCCGACGACGACTGGCCCTGGCCGAAGGCCGAGCCGCCGAGATCGTTCACCACGACCTTCGCGCCGCGCTTGCCGAAGAAGAGCGCGTGGCTCCGTCCCAGCCCTGCGCCTGCGCCCGTGATGACCACCACCTTGCCGTCGAAGCGAAGCTCACTCATCGGTGTTCCCTCGTGTGACGGGCGGAGATCTCCGCCCTGGACGTCGGTTTGGGGCCTTCAGAGCAGAATATTGATTCTGGAGTCAACATCCATCCAGTCCTGTCACCCGGGCGACTCGGTACCGACCTTTCAGTGGGGCTTGGCGCGCTCGGTGCGCTCGACCGCCAGCTCGCACCACCACGAGGCGATCCACAATTCGGCGAGCGCCTCGGTCTTCTGCCGGTCGGTGCCTTCTCGCGCCGCGCGGGCGTTGAGGAACCGCAGTCGGGCCGCGAAGGGAATCATCCCGCCGTCCCGCTTGGCGTGCCCGCACGACTGCAGCGTTCGGAGCTTCGCGAGCTCGAGCTGCACCGTCAGCGCACGCGCATTCGGCACCGAGAACACGCCCGCCTGATCGATCACCGCTCCGAGGCCCACGTAGGTGTTGGAGAGATACGCCGAGTAGATGTGTTGCCGCGCCGCGAGCACCAGCCGCGCACGCGCATCGTTCTCCGAGCGGAGCTTCATCTCGGCGTTCGCGACCTCGGCCGCGGTCTCGTCTTTCCTCATCGAGTCGGTGAACCGCGACTGGAGCGAGGCGTACGACGCTGCGCCCGCGGCCGCGTAGGACGACGCCAACCGTTCCGCGTCGAGCGGCGGCAACACCTTCTTCAGCTCGGGGAGCGCGGCGTACATCGCGAAGAAGCGCCGCCCGTTCTTCACGTCCTCCCGGCCGCGAACGAGCTCGTCGACGAACTGGCGCGCTTGCTTCGCGAAGGCGGGGTCTTTCGGAGCGAGCGCCCGCAGCGTCGTGACCCGCTCTCCCGACGCCGGCCCGGTCCCCTGCGCGGCGATGCTCTCGAGGAGATCCATCGCGTAGAGGTCGTTCACCCGCGTGGTGTTCGGAAACCGGCCGTCGATCTCCTTGCGGAACTGGAGCCGCTCGGTCGCGACCGCTTCGTCGAGCCGCTGCACCTGAGCGGCCACCGCCTCGACGTCGTTCTTCTCGAGCAGCCTCGTCAGCTGGGCCGCTTCCGTCGCCGCCCGCACCAAGGTGAGCGCCGAGCTCCACACCACCAAGGCCCGCACCGCGTCACCGCTCCGCTCGAAGTCGCTCGCCTGCTTCGCCGCCCGCTCGAGCCGCTGCCGCACCGGAGGCGTCCCACCGTCGAGCGACCCCTCGAACGCCACGCGCTCGGTCTCGAACTCTCCCCGAACCTCGGTGGTGCGCTGCGCGAGGGCGGCGAGCTCGGCGGGCCAGAGCTCCATGTCGGCCTCTCTCGCCGGCGCCGGCCTCGTGAGCGCCTCGCCAGTGAGGAAGAGATACGCGTCATCGAGGGTGCCGAGCTCCTGCGCGGTCATTCCGAGCCGCTGCGCCTCCATGCCCACGTCGACGACGCCCGAAGCACAGAGCTGCTGCCGGCTGCCCGAGGGAAACCCGAAGCGCTTCACGCCATCGGCGGCCGCGGCGCGCAGTCGAGGGAGCAGCTCGTCGACCGGTCCAATGCTGCCATCGGGGTTGAGCGCGCCAATCACCGCGGTGCGCGGAAGCGGCTTCTTGCCCCGGAGGAGCGCCACGAGCGTCGTCGCGGTGAGCATGCCTGCCGAAGGCCCGTCGATCGGCTCGTCGACACGCAGCGAGATCTCGAACTCGGAGAGCTTCGAACCCGCCGCCTCGGTCGCGACGAAGGCCGCGCGCCACAACGTGGGCAGCCACTGATCACCCGACGCGCTCGACGACGCGCCCACGATGCCGATCGCCGGCGTTGGCCGCTTGTTGGGCGAGATGCGTGCGGTCACCTGAATCGCCCGCCCTGCCACCCCACCGTCCGCCGGCGCGACCGAGAGCGCGCGGAACTCGGCTTCTCGCTCGGCGGGAGGCTTGGCGAACGCGTGAGTCGCAGTGAGAAGGAGGAGGACGACGAACCTGCTCGGGGCAATCACCCGCGCGACGCTATCACCGCTCGGTCGACTCGAAGGCGTGCCTCACGGCACCGCGACGAAGTCCCACACGTCGAAGGCCGAGTTGCGCAACACCGGCTGGGCGTCGAAGAGCTCGAGTTGCCAGGGCGCCTCCCGCCCATCCTGCGCGATGAGCACCGCCTTCGGTGTGGGAGCGAGCTCGAGCCGCACCGTGCCCTCCGAGAAGACACCGTGCCGTTGGGTGTACGGTGGCGCTCCCATCAAGAAGACGTACTTGAGCTGGCCTGCGTCTTCCCAGAACTCGACGCCAGCGCCTCCGTAGAAGCCGCCGAGGATCTCGCGCCCCGTGTAGCGGCGCTCGCCCCCACAGAAGGCCCACCGCCCCTTCACCTTTTCGCGCAGCTGGTCGACCGAGGTGAAGGCGATCGGATTGCCGTACGCCGATGTGGGACAGGTCACGGTCGGCGCGGTGAGGCCGCAGTCTCCTTCCACGAAGACGTCTTGATCGCTCCCGACGCCAATGACGGGACGACAGCCGATGGTGAAGCACGCCGCGAGCACCAGCCACCGCTCACTCATCGTCAGGCCCCGCCGCCCCACGCTCGAAGGTCGCACCACACACGCCACGAATGCGCGGCAGGTACGTCGACGCTGGCTCGAGCTCGAGCAACCGATCGAACGGCGCCTTCGCCAGCTCGGGGCGCCCGGCCTGACACGTCGCGAGCACCTCGAGCGCCAGCCGCTCTTCCCGGAACGAGCTCTCCGGGAACAGCTTCGCGTGACGTTGCACGTGCCCCAGCGCGTCCAACGCGCGGCCCTCGTCGACGGCGACCCGAGCGTCGATGAGCAGCCCCACTTCGAGCGCCCAGCGATCGGCGACGTCGGCGGGCACCGAGTAGGTCAGGTTCCGAAGCGAGCTCTCCTCGTTCGCACGCACTGGGCTCTCGGTCCGCGCGACCGGAGGACACTGGAGCGGCTTCGCAGGCGGAGCCGGCGCTTGAACGACGATGGGCGCGGGACACTCCGGCGCAGGAGGACAGCTCGGCGCCGCGACCACGACGGCGGGAGGAACGGAGGGCGCGACGGGCGTCGGCTCGACCCGCCGCGAGGAGGCCCACTGCCAGGCACCGAGCCCGAGCGCAGCTGCGGCGATCAACCCGCCGACCTTGAGGAAGGCGAAGGGCACCGCGGCGACCGCAGGGTTCTCGGTCGCGAGGCTGGTGGTGAGGCGTGCGCGCACCCGGCGTAGATCGTCGGCGCTCGGCTCGACTTCTCGACGTGCCTCGTCGAGCAGGTTCTTGGTTCGGGCCGAGAGGCTCATCGTCCACCTCCATGGCGCGTGACGCTCGCCTCGAAGCGCTCTCTCGCCAGCCGCAAGCGGGAGTAGACGGTGTTGACGTTGACGGCCAAGACCTCGGCGATCTCCGGCGCGGTCAGCTGCTGCAGCTCCGCGAGGACGAACACCATTCGCAAGGGCTCGTCGAGATCGTCGAGGCAGCGGGTCACCAGGTCGAGCGCCTCGGCGCCTTCAGTGGTGCTCGTCTTCTCGGCCGGTGGGAGCGCGTCGCTCGCGTCGGTGCGTCGCTTCACCTTGCGGGTGTGGTTGCGAGCGACGCCAATGGCGATGCCGCACAGCCAGGTGCGCAGCGACGAGCGGCCCTCGAAGGTGCCCAGCTTGCGATAGACGGTGAGGAAGACCTCCTGGGTCGCGTCGTCGGCGTCGGCCTTCGAGACGCCGAGGCCTCGCACCGTCTTCCACACGAAGGCCGCGTGCGCCTCGTACAGGCGATCGAAGTCGGCGAGCCGGAGCGCCACCTCGTCGCTCGGCCGTTCCCTCGTCGCCAGCTGGAGTTCCTCGGGGTTCATGGGTCGAAGGGTGAGTGTCGGCTCGCGGGCGATTCCATCACGGGATGAGGATTTCGAGACCTGCCGAGAACCGCCCCACTGGCAGGCCCATGCGATGGGCGACGACGTCGTCGGTTGGAGTGTGGATGACGAACGTCGGCCGAACGACGTTGAGGCCGAGCTCGAGGCTCAACCAGGGGTGAAGGTAGGGCGAGGGCTCGAAGCCGATGGCCGCGCCCGCGAAGGTGGCGAGCCAGAAGGTGCTCGTCGGGCTGGGCTCGGTGACTCCGGTCGCGACGCCTCGGAGCGCCCCCGCCTCGACTGCGAGACACGGTCCGACGCGCAGCGTGGGGCGAGGAAGAAACGTCCAACAGCCGGCGACCTTCGCGGAGACGAGGTTGAAGCGCGCGCCCCGGCGCGACTCGGTGGTCTGGTTCTCGAGCCAGTCGTTCACCGTCAGCTCGAGCCGCACCGGGCCGCGGAGCGCCGTCAGCCCGATGCCCGCCGCGATGCCAGGGAGCGGCAGCACACCGACGTTCGCGCTCACCACCGGCTGCACCCGCAGCCCGAGCGTGAACTGGCTCGGTGGGCCCTTCGGCTCTGCCTTCTCGAGTGGCGGGAGCGGCGGCTCGGCGGGCGGCAACACCGCCGGAGTGCTCGTGCCCTTCTCGTCCTCAGCCACGTTGGTCGCAGCGAGGGTGAGCACCAACACCGCGGCCTCGGTCACGCGAACGCAGTCTGGGCCGTCGACGACTCGAGTGCGCTCCTGGCCGTCGGCGAGCCGGGTGGTGACGACCGCGCGCCAGGGCCGGCCGCTCTCCCTCGGCTCGTCGATGCGCACCGAGGCCGAGAAGGTTCGGTTCTTCGGCACCTCGGACGCGAGCGTCGAGGCGAGCTGCGATTCGTCCGGGCAGCCGGTGGGCGCAACCCACTCGACGTGGAGCCGTTCGGAAGGCGCGCTCTGGCCGAGGAGGAGCAGCAGGAGCTGGAACGTCATCGACAACTCCTCACTGGCCGAGCCCCAGACCTTGCCTGGGTGCGCTCGTCAGGGCAACTGGAGGCCGGTCCCTCCCTCACCCACGTGAGTGTCGGCTGACTCGGAATTCCATCACGGGAGATCGACCGGCCGCGGAGTGAGGATTCGCGAGCCGGCGTCCGCGATGCCAGTGGTGTTCGAATCACCCCACGCGAACAAGCGGCCGTCGGTCGCGAGCGCCATCGCACTCTGACCACCAGCGCCGACCCGGCGAATGGGCGGCAAGCCTTGGACGAGCACGGGTACGTCGGAGTTGACGAGCGTTCCGTTGCCGAGCTGGCCGTTCGTGTTCTCGCCCCAGGTCCACACTTGCCCGTTTGAATCGAGGGCCACGGTGAAGCCGGTGCCGCACTCCAGGTCGACGATCCCTCCGAGCCCGGCCGCAGCTGGCACGGCGGCGTGGTAGGTGCCGAGCGCGATCGCAGGGTTTCCGAACTCGCCCACCGTGGTGACTCGCCCGAACCCGAACACTCCAGCGTCGGTCGTGGCAACGACGACGAAGTTGAGGCCACACGCGACGTCGACCACGTTCGTCAGCGGGGTCGTCCCCGCGGCCTGCACCACCGAGGTGGGCTGATTTTCGCCGCCGGTTGCCCGAGTGAACCCAACGCCGATGAACCCCGCCCCGTCATTTCGGCCAATCGCATAGAGGCTGCCGTCCGAGCGCACGAAGAAGTTGCCGTAGCTGCAGCCGACCGTCTTCACGACGCCGGTGAAGCTGCCTCCGTCGGCGAAGACCACGACCCGCGGTGTCGCAGACGGCGCCGGGCCTGGTGAACCCGGGAAGTTCCCAGCCCAACACGAAGCCGTCGAGTTGCCAGAGACAGCGCACTGCGCTCCAAACTGCGAGGTACCAACCTGCACGGCGTCGGTGATGCCGGTCACGAAGGACACGTTCGGCGGCTGAACCCAGTTGGCCCCGCAGCGAATCGTGTTGTCGTCACAAGCCACGCGGCCATCGCCACGAACGAAGAGCTGAAAGCCGCTCCCGTTGGAGCTCGACGCAGCGATGACGTTCGACAGCCCGGCAGAGAGTCGAAAGTTGGGCAAGGTGAGGTTGGTGCACACGCCGGGGCCGGTGGTCATGCCTGAGCTGATCAGCACCGAGCCGTCCTGCATCACGATCGAACGGCAGGCAGACTCGAAGCCCAGATCGACCGGTGACGTCGGCACCGGAATCGCGACGTTCACCGGAATCGCGATCGACGAGCCGACTTGCTGGGAGGTGTCGTACGCGCGAGCGATGAACGCGTGGGTGCGATTGTCCGCAGCGGTGAAGGTGCGATTGAAGACGTAGCGGTTGGTGGACGCGGCCATGGTGGTGGTCGAGACGAGGACGAGCCCGTCGAAGAGCTCGACGCGCGAGATGCCGACGTCGTCGCTGGTCGTCACCGTGAAGGTCACCATTCCTGGCAGCACGAGGGTGTTGACCGACGTCATCAGCGTCGCGGTGGGAGGCAGATCGACGCCCGCGTCTGGCGAACCACCCGAAGTGCCTCCCGAGGAACCGCCAGACGTGCCACCCGCAACGCCTCCGCTCGACCCGCCCGCAGCGCCCCCGCCCATTCCTCCCGATGAGCCGCCACTCGCTCCTCCGGCGACGCCTCCACTCGTTCCGCCCGCCGTTCCTCCACTCGTTCCGCCCGCCGTTCCTCCACTCGATCCACCCGCCGTTCCTCCACTCGATCCACCCGCGACGCCACCACCAGACGAGAGCGGCGTTGGAGTGAGCACGATGGTCGCGACTCGAACCTCTTCGCCAGCGCCCACGCTGACGATCTCCGACGCGGGGTCGTACCCCTCATGCCGACCTTCCACGGTGAGCATTCCTTCCGGAACTGCCCGCAGCACGAAGGTGCCGTCGTCTCCGCTTCGCGCGATGGGAGCAAGCCCGCTGATCACCACGTCGCTGCCGGCATGCCCTGCGCGCGAGCCACGTCGATCGGCGAGCAGCACCGAGCCCACGATGGTCGAACTCCGACCGAGCACGATGAGGCCCAAGTTCACGTCACGGCCGAAGCCGGTGAGCGCGTTCTCGAGCGAGACGACGCGCGAGTGATCGACGGTGCCGTCTGCGTCGGCGTCGAACTCGAACAGCAGCCGCCCGCCAGAGCGTGTCACTCCATCGAGGGTGATCCGCCCGTCGGCGTCGGCCTTCGCGGTGAGCGTCGTGTCGAGGAGCGTGGCGGTCGCCCCAACCGCCGGAACCGGCTCGACCCGCCCCGAGGGAATGGTCTGGACGGTGGCGCGAATGACGCCGGGCTTCGTGTTCGACGGAGCCGGGAGCGAGGTGTCGAGGCACCCGCACGCGACCACGCACGACAGGACCGCCCAAGGACCCCACCGCGCGGAGAGAGCCATTCGGCCAGCATGCCAGAAAGACCTCGGCGCGCTCACGAGAACGGTCGAACTCGACACCCGCCCGAGCTCCCACTCGCCGCATCCGGCGTGGGCGCTGTCGCTTCCGGTCGGACTGTGCTGAGGCGTTCACAGTGAACGCTCTCGCGCCGCTGTTCCACCTCACCACTGAGTCCGCGTGGACGGCGGCGGGACATGAGTACCGCCCCGCTTCGCTCGGTACCGAGGGCTTCATCCACCTCTCGACGGACGTGCAGTGGCGACTCACCGCGGCGCGCTTCTTTCGCGGTCAACGTGGGCTGGTGCTCCTCGAGATCGACCGCGCGGCGATCGAACCCGCGCTGCGATTCGAGCGTGCCGATGGAGACGACTTTCCCCATCTCTACGCGGCGCTCCCGCGCTCGGCGGTGCGCTCGGTGACGCCGCTCGAGGTCGACGGACTCGGAAACGTGGTGGTCTGACGCGTTCGGACTCAGGGCGTGCCGATGGGCCAGCTCGAGCAATCGACGATCGACGCGACGTCGCCGAGGCGATGCTTGAGAAGAGGAATCACTCCAGGCGCGATGGGGTGCACGTCGTGGAAGAGGATGACGCCACGGCGCTTCGCGAGCATCAGCGCCAACACCCGGCCCGCGGCATCGTCGACCGTCATGTCGGTGCGCCAGTCCTGACTGTCGATGTTCCACAGCACGGTGCGCACCTTCTCGGCGCGCAGAAACTGTCTCACCGCGTCGCCACGCTGGCCGTAGGGCGGCCGGAAGAGATCGACGCGTGCCTGCTCGATGCCACTCGCGGCGAGTCGCTTCTGGACCTGCTGCACCGACGCAGGCGCCAGCGAGGTGGTGTGCGGTTGGTGCCGTTCTCCGTGCGAGGCGACGCAGCCCTTCCCGTACAGCTCGCCGAGGTTCTTTCGCCCCTCGAGATGCTCGCCATTCACGAAGAACACCCCGGGCCACCGGGCCGCCCGGAGCGCGCCCACCGTCGCCTCGGTCGTTCCACCTCGCGGGGACGGTCCGTCGTCGAAGGTCAACACGAAGGTGCGCGACGGCAGCTCGTCGCCCAGCACGTCATCGGCCTCGAGGGGAAAGATCTCGCTCGTCGGCTTCGGAAAGAGCTGCGCGAGCCGGAGTTGTTCGCCGACCCACGCGTCCCAGAAGCCGACGAGGGGCGCCTCGGGAGGCTGCTTCGCGGCGAGGTCCTCCAACGAGAGCTCGGCGCCGTTCGCCTCGGCGAAGGCCTTCACGACCCGCTCCCGTTCGGCACGGAGCCACCGGCGCTGGCCCTCGCTCGTTCCCTCGGCTCGCTCGAGCACGAAGGCGAGGGCGATGAGCTGCACCCGTGAGGCATCGTCGAACGCCTGACGGGTCGACAGATCGTCGGGCAAGGCCGAGAGCGAGAGCCGAGCGACGACGGGCTTTCCCGTCGCGCCCTGAGCCAACACCAACGCGAGGACGAGCGAGGTCATCACTCCTCCGCGATCTTCTTGTTCAAGCGAGCGATGGCGTTCCGGTACACGTCTTTCGGCACAGCTTGGTTCGCCCACCAGTAGCTCTGCAACGCCTGCTTGAGCTGGCCCTGCTCCTCGAAGGTGCGGCCCATCGAGTACGAGCTGTTCGCCACCACCTGCGGCAGCCCCTGCTTGGTCGCGAGCCGAATCGCCTGCCGGTTCGCGGTCACCGAGTCGGCGTAGCGCTTGAGCTTCCAATACGACAGGCCCAGGTTCGACCAGCACTGCGCGAACTCGGGCGACTTCTCGAGCGCCGCCTCGTAGGACTTCACCGACTGCTCGAGCTTCTTCGCGTGGTAGGCGTCTTCGCCCGCGCGGTTGAGCGCTTCGGCTTGGGCCACCTCGTCCGCGTCGATGCGCAGCCGCGCCAGCTCGGGCACCAGGCCGCGCCCGTCCATCACCGTGACCTCGGAGATCGCGACCGGCGAGCCGACGGGAACGCTCGACGTCACCGAGATGCGCAGCTGGGACACTGGCCGGCCGTCGAAGGAGATCGTCTGCTCGTTCCGGGAGCCATCGAGCTTCACGGTTCGCCGCTCGGTGCCGTCGGCGATCAGCTCCAACGAGGCCGGCACGCCCCAG
>Ga0268298_10006483_pt1 | contig 10618 bp, 11 predicted proteins | sample WWTPWeurt_MetaG_FD_194462 | JGI IMG/M metagenome (GOLD analysis project Ga0268298, IMG submission 194462) | Activated sludge microbial communities from WWTP in Nijmegen, Gelderland, Netherland - WWTP Weurt | ecosystem: Engineered > WWTP > Aerobic digester > Activated sludge | place... | reverse complement strand
CTTTGGATCAGCGGGCGGGGGCTACCTTAGCGCACTCTTGTTTGAGAAAGCGGGCGGTGCACAAATGTACACGATCTTTGGCATAATGATGTTGGTCACCTTAATAACATACCTGTTGCTCGAAGGAAAGATCAAAAAATCACACCATTTCTAAATTTTGCACCTCGCTCCAGGTGAAGCTTATTTCAATCTGATTTGAAGTATTGTAAAATCCGATCGAAATAAATTAGAGCATCTTGTAATTCTCCATCCAAAAACAGACCACGCTATAATGCAGTAATAATTCTTACAGGTTCTTAAAAGGTAACATATGGTCAACCATCTTGCAAACTCAAACTCTCCCTATCTGCTGCAACACGCAAACAACCCGGTAGATTGGCATCCCTGGGGACCTGAAGCGCTGGCAATAGCCAGGAATGAAAACAAACCCATTTTTCTCAGCATCGGTTATGCCGCGTGTCATTGGTGTCATGTGATGGCACATGAATCATTTGAAGATGAAGAAACGGCTGAATTCATGAATGAATTCTTCGTTAACATCAAGGTGGATCGCGAGGAACGACCTGATATTGACGGAATCTATATGCAAGCCGTTGTTGCAATGACAGGGTCAGGCGGCTGGCCAATGTCGGTTTTTCTTGCGCCCGACCTCAAGCCATTCTACTCTGGGACGTACTTTCCGCCTGTGCGGCGCTACAATATGCCCGCCTTTAAAGACATCCTGTCGGGTCTGGCCAACGCCTGGAAAAACGACCGAATCGAAATTGAAAAAGTCGGGAATCAGATCATTGGCCGCCTGCAACAACAGAACCAAAATCAAAAAAATGATTTCCTCAAGTCAGAGCACTTTGAAGCCATCATTAATTCAATGACAGCCGCATATGACTGGGGATATGGAGGCTGGGGTGTCGCGCCAAAATTCCCACAACCCATGGCTCTCGAATTCATCCTCAACCATGCGCTTGTAAATAAAGAAGAACAAAATTATAAATTGATCAACCACTGCCTGCACGCAATGGCACGCGGCGGCATGTATGATGTTGTTGGTGGGGGCTTCTCACGATACAGTACTGATAATTTTTGGAGGGTACCTCATTTTGAGAAAATGCTTTATGACAATGCCATGCTCGCACGAATTTATCTGCGGGCATGGCAGGTCACCAAGGATCCCGCCTATAAACGGATCGTTGAAGCAACCCTCGACTTTGTCATGCGCGAGATGACGCATGATGAGGGCGGATTCTACTCTTCACTGGACGCGGACTCTGAGGGCGTGGAGGGAAAGTATTATGTTTGGAATTTAGAAGAAATTCGGGGGGCACTAAAAATAGACTCTGAATTTTTTGAAGCGGCTTACGGGATCACCACGACAGGCAATTGGGAGGGAAAAACCGTACTACACCGAACGCTCGATGACGCATCCCTCGCCGCTCGCTTCAAGATCAATCTCGAAGCTGTCCCCGTCAAACTGGCAGAATCCCACGCAAAACTTCAAGCTGTCCGTACCTTACGCATACGCCCAGCTACAGACGATAAAATCCTCACAGCATGGAATGGTCTTATGCTGGCAACTTTTTCTGAAGCCGCAAGAGTACTTCCATATTCCGATACAGAAATAAATGCTTCTCCAACTGAGAACAAATATTACAAGGTGGCTACCCGCAGCGCAGATTTTCTGCTTTCCGCATTGAGACCAAATAATCAATTGGTCCGCGCATGGCGCAATTATGCAGCAACAAGCGCGGTGTTTCTTGAAGACTACGCCTCATTGATATTGGGTTTACTTGAGCTATATCAAACAGACTTTAATAATAAATGGTTCGTATCTGCCCATGAACTAACCGATGAAATGATCAAAAAATTTACCGACCCGAACGGCGGATTCTTCGACACACCGCTTGACGGCGAGCCTTTACTCATACGACCAAAGGATATTTCAGATAATGCAACGCCATCAGGGAATGCATTAGCCTGTGAAGCTTTATTGAAAATAGCAGCCTACACTGGTGAAGGGAAATATCGCGATCTTGCAGAACAGGCATTAGCGATCATGGGTGATTCGGCGTTACGATATCCGCTTGGGTTTGCAAGATGGCTGTCGGCGGCGGAAAATTCCGCTGGAAGCACAAAACAGATCGTCGTAATCGGTCAAGCGGGTGAGGAAATATTCGATCAGATGCTCAGGTTGATATGGTCTGAGTTAAGACCCGGCGTGGTAGTCGCCGCGTCCAATTTCCCCCCTCCAAACGAAGCACCATCATTATTAAATGGACGAATCCCAGCAGATGGAAAAGCAACTGCATATATTTGTGAGGACTTTGTTTGTAAGCTGCCTGCTACAGATCCAGAAGAGCTTGTGACGCAACTAAGAACTTAAAAATATCAGCTGCGAAAAACATGCCTAAAATAAAAATAGGGCTCTCTTTTCAGAGAGCCTTATTTTACAAGTCACTTGTTTTCTTCTTTATTCTCAGGCTCCGCCGCCTGCTCATCTTTTGCCCCCAGCCCTTCACGAAAATTTTTAATTCCCTTTCCGAGTTCACCGGCGATCTTGCCGATGCGTCCAGGTCCGAACAAGAGAATAACGATAACAAGAATGATGATCCATTCAGCACCACGTGGTAGGCCCATAATACACTCCTTTTTTTTATTTCAACCTTATGCTACCACAATTGATTGAAAAAATGATTAAACTTCCTTGCGTGAGTAGAAGCTTTCAATGTAACGGATCGCGCGCCGAACGAATCTGCGCAAACGCGCAAAGAACCGATATTGCTCAGGGTTAATATGTTTCTTGGTCGGGATAGGTCCAGTCCACTCAACAACCATGGCGCCCCAGGTAAGACCCGCTCCAAAACCGACAAACACAACTTTGTCACCGGATTTAAGCTGTCCCTTTTGAGCAGCCTCCACAGTTGCGATCGGTATTGAGGCTGTGGAAGTATTTCCATAATGCTCCACATTGATGATAAATTTGTCAAGCGGCATTCTTAAAAATTTTGCAGCTGTTTCAATAATTCGAAAATTCGCCTGATGCGGGATAATCCATTGCACATCATTGGTTGTCAATCCTATTGCTTCCAACGCTTCTATAACAGCCCGCCCCATGACACGCGTGGCAAAACGGAATACCGCCTTCCCATCCATTTGGACAAAATGCTTGCCCTCGCGCAGCGTCAGTTCTGTGGCAGGATGACGGGAACCGCCGCCAAGCAATGTCAAAGAATCCGCGCCTGAGCCATCGGAATGCATTACTGCGGATAAAACCCCACCGGGTTTGTCGCTTGCCTGCAAAATAAAAGCGCCTGCCCCATCTCCAAAGAGGATGCAGGTGTTGCGATCCTTCCAATCCACAAAACGGGATAATGTCTCCGACCCGATCACAAGCGCACTTTTAATAGAACCGCTGCGAATAGCCTGAGCGGCCATGTTCAATGCGAAGATAAAACCCGAACAGGCAGCCAGCAGGTCAAATGCCCCGGCCCTGGTTGCGCCGATCTGGTCTTGTATTAGACAGGCTGTGGCTGGAAAAATATATTCAGGCGAGGAAGTCGAGCAAATAATCAGATCGAGTTCGGTCGGGGCGAGATTGGCAACTGCTAACGCCTTGAGGGCTGCCTCGACCGCGAGCGTGGACGGAAACTCATTTTCACGAGCAATGTGGCGCTCTCCAATTCCAGTATGATCACGAATCCATTCATCATTGGTATCTATGAGTTTGGCAAGATCATGATTGGTCAATACCGGTTCCGGGACAAACATGCCCCAGCCCGTAATATGCGCAAATGGCATGTATGCTCCTTTAGGGGTTGTAACGACCCAAGATCAGCGTGGCGTTATGGCCGCCAAATCCAAATGAATTCGACATAACATAATTTGGCTCAGCTGTGCGCGCTTGATTGGGCACATAATCAAGATCACAAACAGGGTCGGGGGTCTGGTAATTGATCGTGGGTGGCAAAATATTATTAATGATCGCCATTGCGCTGAATACGGCTTCCACTGCGCCAGATGCGCCCAGTAAATGACCTGTCATGGATTTAGTAGAAGAGACAGGGATCTTGTAGGCCTGTTCCGCAAATACCGTTTTGATCGCGGCAGTCTCACTTTTGTCATTCAAGTATGTGGAAGTCCCATGCGCGTTGATATAACCAATATCCGCAGGCATCAACCCCGCGCTTTGCAGGGCAAGACTCATTGATATCGCAGCGCCTGCCCCATTTTCAGCGGGGGCGGAGATATGATGCGCATCATCAGTTGTGCCATAGCCTGAAAATTCACACAGGATATTCGCGCCACGCGCCAGGGCAAAATCAAAAGACTCAAGGATCAGCATACCTGCGCCTTCACCCATCAAAAATCCATCACGGTTCCTGTCAAAAGGGCGCGAAGCTGTTTGTGGATCATCATTGCGAGTGGACAAAGCGGTCATTACATTCATGCCAGCCATGGAAAGCGCAGTAATGGCAGCTTCAGCCCCTCCGGCAATCATTACATCTGCAGCACCACGGCGAATCATTTCAGCGGCTTCGCCCAGAGCATTTGTTCCAGAAGCACAGGCTGTTGCAATTGCCATATTGGGGCCACGCGCTCCGACCCGGATAGCGATGTTGCCAGCCGCGTTATCAGAGATCATCATGGGAATAAGAAAAGGGCTGACACGCTCGGGACCGCGTTCGCGCATCACTTGGTATTGCTCCAACATGGTCAAGATGCCACCAATGCCTGTACCAATCAAAACGCCGACGCGATCACGATTGGCATCGTCTATCTTTAACGCAGATTGCTCCATAGCCTGCACAGTAGCAGCAGTCGCAAGCTGCGCAAAGCGGTCCATCTTGCGGGCGTCACGCGTGCCAAATAATGCCACAGGATCAAACCCCTTTACTTCTGCGGCAAATTTTGTTTTATGCGCGCTCGCATCAAAAGCAGTGATAGGAGCAGCGCCAGATTTCCCAGCCAGCAGCGCCTGCCACGTATCATTTACATTATTTCCCACGGGGCTTATACAACCCAGCCCCGTTACAACTACACGTCTTGTCATACAAGTTCTCCTTAAAATTAAACAGTAATCTTCAAATAAATAAAAAAGGGACAAGAGGTTAACTCGTCCCTTGCTGTGCTTATAACACTGATCCCGCCTGGAAGACACGCCAAAATTCTACATATTCTTCAGAGTATTCCATGCCTGCTGGATGTGCATTCGATCATGCTCAGCAATAAAACCGACCACTTCGAGGAAATCCGTCGGGCCAAAAATCGCGTGACGTGCTTTGCGTCCCCATTCATCCACCTCAATATTCTTAAGCAACACCAATAACTCCCGCCGTGCATCATTAAATTCGGTCAATGCAAGCCTGCCATCTTCATGTAGATAATCTCTTTGGCTTGCCCATATACTCGTATCCGGGCGCGGAATAAAAGGCTCACTTTGCTCCTTGAATGGCTTGATCTGCATGTGATGTATCTCACGTTCGGTATCCCGCAAGTGGCAGACCAATTCAGTTAAGGACCAATCCCCGGGAGTTGGCTCATGTGTCCAGCCAGGTGTATCGAGAGGATATGAAAATCCATTCAGCACGGCAGGGGTTGCCGCTAATATTCCAAGGATGGAGTCAACGGTCTTAAAGGATGGAATCAAGGTTGAGAGATCGGAGGATTCAAGCCAGGGGCGCAGATCGTGCAATCTACCACGCGCACCCGTCTCGGGTCTGGGACTGGAAACGGATTCGGAGTCAATATGATAAGTTGCCAATCCAAGCTTTTGCGCCGGAAGGATATCGCGCTCCATATCGTTGCCCACCATGAGCACAGGACCTTCCGGCCAGCCCATGCGCCCAAGCATCTCGGCATAATACGCCGGATGGGTCTTTGAAAAATGAAAATGATCAAATGTCGAAACGATCTCAAATTGTTCAGGCTCAAATCCGGCCCAGCGCAAGCGATGCTGAGTGGCTTTGCGCGGCAACAGCGGATCGGTGGCAATGGAAATTCGGAACCCCTGAGCGAACGCCCAATCAACAAACGGCTTCGCATCCTGTTTTTGAGCGGTCAAAGGAGAAAGAGTCGGGAATATATTGTCGTAAAAGTCTTCTATGGCAAAATCAAGTTCTTCGCGCTGAACATTGATCTGTGAGTAAAAATCATCATAAAAAACCTGCGCCAATGTGCGCGAGAAATCCTCACTTTCGCTCATAGAACGCATACCGGAGATCAAAGCGCGAAACATTTTCTCAGGCGCGACCTGCGGTGTGAGATATTTCGCCAAAGCCTGAAAATATGCCGGGATAAAAGAATCTAGATTTGTTTCGAGCAGAGTATCATCGAGGTCCAACAGCAGTGTAAGCGTCATTTATTTTGCCTCCCCCGGAAGCAGGGATTATTCGATTACTTCAAACGTTGACAGCACGGAGTGACAATCTTTACAGCCTATTTGTGGTTCAGCAACACTGCTGTTGGATTTTTCGCAAAATGCAGTCACTTGAACACGACGTTGAAAAACGGCAGTGATGGGGCGTACCACTGTAAGTCTCAACTGCATGTATTGACAGGAGTTGGCGCGCGCAATATCAGGCACAGGACAGGTCTTGCACAGGTCAGGAGACCATGCCTGACCATGAAGTTTCAACAAGCGGCATTCTTCGATATTGCGACCGCGATAGTAATCTCCAAAAAAATGCGGGCATTCACGCCCAGACGGAGTTTTCATATGGCATATTTAAGAAGACAAGCACGAGAGTACCTGCCTACTGATTTCCTTATTTACCATGGTTATTAATTTACACGCGCGTTAGATATTCACCCGTACGTGTATCTACTTTAATAGTATCACCTACGTTTACAAAATTCGGGCATTGCACCTGAATCCCGGTTTCTGTGGTGACTTTCTTTGTAACACCCGTGGCAGTATCACCGCGGATCGCCATATCGGCGGCAACGACCTTAAGATCGACAGAGGTGGGGATCTCAACATCAATCGCCTCGCCCTTATAAAAGGTGAGTTTGACTTCCATGCCTTCCTTGAGATATTGGGCAGCTTCGCCCAAGGATTCCTTCTTGATGCCGGGCTGCTCGAAGGTCACATTATCCATAAAAAAGTACAGATCGCCATCATTATATAAATACGAGACATTTGCAAAATCAAGGCTTACATCCTGCACGGATTGGCCTGAACTGAAAGTCCGCTCAATGGTGGAACCGGTTAACAAATTACGGGCTTTTACTTTAATGTTGGCATTACCGCGTCCGGTCTTGTTATGGCTATAATCCAATACTTTCAGGAGATTGCCGTCCAATTCAAACGTGACGCCCTTGCGAAGTTCATTTACATCTATCATGCTTGCACTTTCCTTGTTGTTTGATTTTTTATTTTAGCGGGCGGATTATACCAACGAGTTGCAGGTCGTGGCTAGGTCAAATCACACAAAATATTTTTCGATACGCTATGGAAGTTGTTCATACCGTTCAATTAGGTAATCATATTTTCCTGTGTTCATTTCCAAAATCGTGCTTATTCTTTCAATTGAATACAAATTACCACTGATAATTATTTTTAATTTGTCATAAAATTGTGCCAGATCCGGATTTTTTATCTTATTCTTTCCGATTTTTATCGTATCAATATATCCATTCGGCAGATCGCGTTGGAAATGTCCAATACGCCAAGGTTTGTAATCCACAACTTCAAGACGGGCCAATAAAGCATCTCCAAGAGCATAAATATCTATAATATGAACATCTGGGCCGGCAAAATACCCCACGAACCCAGCCGCTTCTTCAACAGCCACCAAACTTTTGTTTTTTTTGTATCGAACTCCATTTTCCACCCATGGATGCTTTGGCATCTCCATACCCATATCCAACAGAAGCGGGTTTGTGCTTTGATAATAGGATTGTCTTTCATCGGCAATCATGCTGTATGCATCTATATTATCTCTTATATTGTTTGTCAAGCCGGGCACTTTCAAAAAATAGCTAACCGTTGAAGCCGGGGACAGAATCCCAGCAAGCAACAGGAGGCCTGAAATTATCAGTCTGTTTCTCATATCTAATTCTTTGACATATTTTGTCAACATAAAAGCGCTCAGGATAAACGCTGACGAAAAAAAACGGCCGCTCATAAAATCGCCACCAATATATAAAATGTACATCAGGTACAAACCAATGCCCGCCGCCAGCATTTTTTCACCATTCCCTCTCGAAACAACCGTAGACAGCAATGCTATGCTAATTACCATAAATGTAATGGGGTCCCATGTAATGGAATTAATAAAATAGAGAATGCCCTGACGGAGTAACTCTTGCTCGGGAATTCCTGAATTAAGTTTGGCGTATGCAGTATTTGGGAAAAGGAATCCATAATAAAAGAGAGAAAACATCTCCCAAAGCATGAAAGGTGAAAAACCAGCCAACAACAAACCAGTTCCGCGAACATTACGAAAATCCCTAGTCCAAGCATATATCAGAGCGGGAATGAAAAACAGAACAGAGTCCATTCTATTTGTGACAGCCAGGCCAGCAGTCAGGGAGAGCATAAATAAATGGGAGGATTTATTGGAAATAACAGGCTTAAGGAACTCTATTGCAAATATTAATAATAGGAGATGAGTCAACGCGTTTTCCAACCCGGAAGTTGAATAATCAATGAAAGCCTTTGACAAAACAAGAATTCCAAAACCGAACAAGAGGGAATAATCATCGTTTGAATAATATTTTAAGAAAATGGCAAAGGCAAATATTGAAACCGCGATATTTAAAATCAACAATGTAAAATATCCATCACGGACAAAGAAATAAACCACACTTAACATCAACATCCACATCGGATGTGTGTATGTTTGTACTCTCTCCCCAATATTCCAAGTGAGCCCGTACCCATTAATCCAATTGTCAACCGTGCGCATGGTAATAAATGAATCGTCCCCCAACCACGCAGTACGAATTAAAACCAATATAAACATTACCCACAACAACCAGAATATCATCCTGTTCGAGAAATGTTTTTGATCGACTGTCATTTAGTAGACTCCGATTCGTTCGGTAGAAAAAGTATTTTGTATCATTCCAGAATGGGGATTTAATTTCCAGTGTGTATCAGATTTTCTGCATGGGCCAGTGTAAGCGGTTGTTGTTTTTTGATTCCCTATATTGCAGCCTTCTATTTAATTAAATAAAAAAAATTAATGAGCCGCTTCTGAAGCAGGGTCATCCCCGAGCAATTGAACTGCATGAGCCAATATCGGCAGGATGGTCTGTAGATTCTCTACGGCACCTTTTGGACTGCCCGGCAAATTGACGATCAACGTCCTTCCTCGAATTCCCGCAACAGCCCGGGAAAGCATGGCGTGGGGGGTTTTCTTCAGGCTTTCTGCACGCATACATTCAGCAAGCCCTGGCGCTTCACGTTGAATGATTGCACGGGTGGCCTCTGGAGTGACATCTCGCGGCGCAAAACCTGTGCCGCCTGTGGTCAGGATCACGTCAAATCGAGCGCTGTCTGCCCATTCTGCGAGCTTGGCGCGGATAGCGGATTCATCATCGGCAAGGATCATCTGTTCAATGACAGCACAATTTTTAGCGCGGAGTAGATCCGCCAAAGCGGGGCCAGAAGTATCTGGGCGGTCCCCGCGCGCAGAGCGGTCAGAGAGTGTCAAAATCCCAAATCGAATTGTCATGGAAACTCTTTCCCGAAGATACGGTCCTCTTTCATTTCACGCCAGTTGTTTCGTTCATAAAAGTGAGCAGCGGCCGCATTCTCAGCGGTGATGAGCAAATAACATTTTTTGCATCCCTTATCCCGCAATCGTTTTTCAACTTCCTCGAGGAGCATGGTTCCGATCCCATGTTTTCGCAAATTTGATTTAACCGCAAGATGATAGATCATTCCGCGACGGCCGTCATAGCCGCCGATAATGGTGCCAACAATTTCATTATCAATTTCTGCAATTAAAAAAAGATCGGGATCGCGTTGAATTTTTTTCTTTATCTCTTCAAGGGTATCTGAACGCCCCACCTGCACGCCAATCTCCATACTGCCCCATAGTTCCAACGCACCTTTATGGTCTTCAGGAAAGCAAAATTCGCGTATCTTCACGGAACATTACACTGCCTTGATCGTTTGCTTCAAGGCAGTGATCAACTCGTCAGGCATATAGGGCTTTAACACAAAACCATTTGCGCCATGCCTAAGGCATTCTTCCTTCGAATTTGACCCCGAGGAAATTATGATGGGCAGATCACAAACATCCTGCGCGCCTCGAATTTGGTCCAAAATATCCAATCCATTCTGATTTGCAAGATGAAGATCAAGCAAGAGCACGTCTGGTTTCTCAATACGAGCAGACGCCAGGACATCAGCATCCGCTTGAAGTGCCACCACATCGAAGTCTTCCATTTTTAGCAGGATCTTCAATAAGGCGACCATTGTCACATCATCTTCTGCGAGCAGTACCTTTGACTTTGCCATTCTTATTCGCTCTCGTTTTTGTGATTTTTTTCTTTTGCGGCTTCACTGTCAATTTCTTTACAGGCTTGGCTTTTTCCAGCGCAGCATTGATAACCTCATCGACTGACTCTGCGAAAATAAATTTCATGGATTGCCTGATTTCGTCAGGGACAT
>Ga0268298_10006482_pt1 | contig 10618 bp, 4 predicted proteins | sample WWTPWeurt_MetaG_FD_194462 | JGI IMG/M metagenome (GOLD analysis project Ga0268298, IMG submission 194462) | Activated sludge microbial communities from WWTP in Nijmegen, Gelderland, Netherland - WWTP Weurt | ecosystem: Engineered > WWTP > Aerobic digester > Activated sludge | place: Netherlands... | reverse complement strand
GTTGGCGTGCAGGCCGTTGTTGGTGTGCAGGCCGTTGTTGCCATTGGTGCCGTGCACGCCGTTGCCGTGCACGCCATTCTGCGGCGCTGCCCCGGCCGTCAGCGACCGCTGGTGGACGAAGGTGCCGTGTCCGTGGTTGGGCGCCTGTCCGCCGAGGACCCGGCGGAGCTCCTGGACCTTGTCAAACTCGCGCTCGTAGGTCGCCCAGTGATTGCGGCTCTTCACGGTGGCCTCCTTGCCGAGGAGCAAGAAAGCCTTCTTCACCCCGTCCTTGTCCTCGGGGCTCCAGCGGCGCTTCGCTGCCTCGATCACGAGGCCCTTGAAGGAGTCAGCGAGGTCCATGTCGAGCCGGATGCCCGTCTCGGTGCGGCGCTCGGCCTCGGCGACGAAGGCCTCGGCCGCCATGTCGAGGTGATCGAGGAGGGTGCGCGGAGAGCCCTTGCCTTCGTACTGGAGGGCGCGCTCGATGTGCTCGGCCCGCAGCGCGACGCCGTCGGCCAGGGTCGCGTGGTCGAGCTGCGCGAGGGCGTAGCTGCGGCGGATGATGTTGTCGAGCTGGCGGAGGTTGCCGGGCCAGTCGTGGGAGACGAGGCGGCTCGCGGCGTCCTGCGTCAAGGTCGCGGCGCTCGTGGCGCCGTTCGCGATGTGGCGACGGGACAGCATGTATTCGGCCCACTCGATGATCTCGTCGGAGCGCTCGCGGAGCGGGGCGATCCTGACGGGGAGCGTGTCGACCTTGTAGAAGAGGTCCGCGCGCAGCTTGCCGTCGTCGACCAGCTTCTTGAGGTCGGCGCCGGTGCCGAACATGAAGCGGACGGCAGCGGTCTTGTCGGCGGCGTCGTCGCTCGCGATGTGGTAGCGGCGCTCCTCGATGACGCGGAGGAGGGCGGCCTGGGCGGCCGGGACCAGCTTGTCGATGTCCGCGATGTAGAGCGTGCCCTTCTCGGCCCGCGCGACGGCTCCGGGGATCTCCTTGGGAGGCGTCCCGGGAGCGCTCTTGCGGGTGCCGAAGAGCTCGGCGATCTGCTGGTCTTCGGGGATCCCTGCGAGGCGGAGGACCTCGAAGGGCCCCGCCTTGACAGCGGAGAGCTCGTGCGCCCAGCGGGCGAGGCCGGCCTTGCCGGAGCCGGCGGGGCCCCAGAAGAGCATCGGCTCGTCCTGGTGCGCGAAGGCCCGAATGATCTCGACGACTCCCTGCATGGAGGGACCGACGACAGGGAGGTGCTCGCTCGGCGCGGTGCGCTCGACGCGCGAGATGGGCAGTCGGCCCAGATAGGGGGCCGCGATGGCGGCGAGGAGCAACAACGCCTCTCGGCAGGACTCCCAGACGAACGGAGTGCCGGTCGCGGGGCGACAAGCCACCTCCACGACGATCATCCCGTCCATGCGGTGGCCCGGCGCGCGGACAGGGATGCAGAACGCGTGCGTCGCGTCCCTTTGGGCAGCCTTCATGGAGGCCGTGTCGGGCTGCTTCGGGACGGCGGTGCTGCCGGTCGCCAACACCACTGTTCCAAGAGCGACGTCGATGGCGGCTGCGGTCTCGTGACCCCGGATCCACTGCCATGCTGCGGCGGACGGGACGTGAACCGAGTCACCGATCTTGAGAGGGCCAATCGGCCCGTCGGCGACGACGTCCACCGCGACGAAGCGGCGATAACCATCGTCCGGTCTGTGATGAAGGATCGCTCGGAGGACTCGGGCGTTCTTGTTGAACGCGGAGCCGGCGATACCGAGTCGAACAACCTCGATGGCAGTGCTGAGGGAGAGCTCCGCGGCCTCCTCAAAGGCTTCCACGCGTGCGAGCTTCTCGATCAGCTTCGAAAGCAAACTTTCCATGTGCGCCTCCCAGAAAAAGAAAAATCCCCTGTTGCGTCATGCCTGAGCGGCCTTCACGCGAGCGGCCTAAGAGCCGTACCCCCTATTCGAGCCGTGCCCCCGCATCCCCCGTGGTCCGCGTGAGCAATCCTAGCTGACCTTTTTTGGATTACGCGACCACGGCGTGAAACCTGACGCCTTCTGGCGTATTCCAAACGCGGAATTTCAGTAGTCCTGGGGATTTTGGTGGAATGTCTTGCGCCGATCGCGAATCGGTGCTGGGGGTCCGCTTCAACCGAATCGCGCCTGGGCTTCTTCGAGGATCGGGCCGAACGCCTCGACGAGGAAGCGGACGCGCGGCTCCGCGATCATCGTCGCGTGCTTGCCGGGCAGCTCGTGCAGCGTGATCTTCCCGCGGACGACCTTCGACCAGCCGAGCGTCTCGTCGCGCACGCACCCGGGCGGCTGGAGCCTCGATCGGAAGAGGAACACGTCGCCGTCGTAGGGGGGCGCGACGTACGCGGCGCTCGCCTCCTTGATGAAGCCGGGGGACTCCTGGATGTCCTTCGGGATGCTGTCGGCGCGACCGCGCTTCCGGTAGGTCCAGCGAGCGACCGCCATCGCGGCGACCTCGATGTCGCCCAAGAACTCCTGATAGGCGTAGTTGGCCCTCTCGCGCACGTATGCCTGCCGCGTGCCGCGCTCGAGCATCCACAGAGCGCCGACGTGGTGATCGAGGCGCTGATAGAGCGAGTCGGCCATGCGCTGGAGGGACGTGACGTTGGGATCGGGCGTCGGGTAGCCCGGCCCCCATGTGTCGAACATCGCGACGAGCGCGACGGTCTCGCCCATCGCGCGCAGGCGCACGGCCATCTCGTAGGCGACCTTGCCGCCGAAGGACGCGCCGCTCAGGTAGTAAGGGCCTCGCGGGAACGCGCCGCGGATCTCTTCGAGGTAGTAGTGCGCCATGTCCTCGACGGTGTTCGTCCGGACGCGGCCGTCGTCCTCGATGCGGCACTGCAAGCCGAAGAAGGGCTGATCTTCGCCGAGGCGGCGAGCGAGATCCTTGTACCAGAACACCTGTCCGCCGCCGCCGTGCACGCAGAAGAGCGGGGGGCGCTTGCCCTTGGGCTGGATGGGCACGAGCGATCGGAAGAGGGGCGTCGCGCCCGTCTTGCGGAGGGCCTCGGCCATCCCGCGGATCGTCGGAGACTGAAAGAGGATCGTGTTGGGGAGGCGCTTGCCGGTGCGCTTGTGCAGCTCGGCGAGCATGTGGATCGCCGCGAGCGAGTGGCCGCCGATGTCGAAGAAGCTGTCGTCCAGGCCGACGTTCCGGACGCCGAGCTGGGCGCGCCAGATCTCGGCGATCTCCTCCTCGAGCGACTCGTGACCGACGGCGCCGGAGAAGGACGCGGCCTCCGCTTGACGCTCGGGCTCGCGCGGAAACGGGTCCGGGAGCGCGTTGCGATCGACCTTGCCGTTCGGCGTGAGGGGCAGCGCGGCGAGCGTGACGAACGCGCTCGGGACCATGTGATCGGGGAGCTTGTCGCGCGCTGCCTTGCGAAGATCGTCCACGGAGAACGGCTCGCTCGTGGGGACCACATACGCGACGATCCGGAGGTCCTGCGGGCGAGCTTCCTTGGCGACGACGATCATCTCGCGGACGCCGGCGTGGGCGCGCAGCACGGCCTCGATCTCGCCGAGCTCGACGCGGTAGCCGCGGATCTTCACCTGGAAATCGACGCGGCCGAGGAACTCGATGGCGCCGTTCGGGAGCGTCCGGACGCGGTCGCCGGTGCGGTACATCTTCGCGCCGGGCTCGGCGGAGAACGGGTTCGGCAGGAAGCGCTCGGCGGTGCGCTCGGGCTGCTTCATGTAGCCCGAGGTGACGCCTCGACCCCCGATGTACAGCTCTCCGGGCTCGCCCTCTTTCACTTCGGCGCCCGCCTCGTCGAGGACGTGCACGTCGGTGTGCGCGATCGGCCGGCCGATCGGGACGGTCGCGGCGAGATCGCGGATCTGCGCGCTCTCTTCGAGATCGAAGGTGAGCGAGCCGATCGTCGTCTCGGTGGGGCCGTAGTGGTTGATCCAGCGGAGCTTCGACAGCGCGCGCACGCGGTCGACGAGGCCCCACGTGGAGGCTTCGCCGCCGGTGATGAGGATGCGGCGCGGCAGGACGTCTCTTCCGTCCCCTGCGGCCATCAGCGCGCCGAGGTGCGAGGGCGTGATCTTGAGGACGTCGATGCCCCTCTCGCGGGCGTACGCGGCGAAGAGATCGCCGTCGAGCGCCATCTCGTGATCGATCACGTGCAGCGTGCCGCCGTAGCCCAGCGCCGGGAAGATGCTGGTGTTGCCGAGGTCCGCGGCGAGCGTGGAGACGGTGGCGTACGAGAGGCCGCCCTGGTCGTCGTAGTCCATCGCGCGGAGGCGATCGGCCATGTAGCGGGTGTAGTTGACGACGTTCTCGTGGCGCACCGCGACGCCCTTCGGGAGGCCCGTCGAGCCCGACGTGTAGATGACGTAGAGGATGTCGGTGGGCTTCGCGAGGGGCGCGGGATCGTGCGAGCTCTCGGCCGCGAGGAGAGCGGCGTCGCGATCGAGGCACAGGATGCTCGCGGTCGTCTCGGGGAGCGCGGAGAGGAGCTTCGCTTGCGTGACGACGACGGAGGACTCGGTCTCGGTGATCTGATGGAGCAAGCGCGCCTTCGGGGCGTCGGGGAGGATCGGCACGTACGCGCCGCCAGCCTTGAGGATGCCGAGGAGCGCGACGATCATGTCCGCCGAGCGATCCATGCAGAGGGCGACGCAGCGACCGGGCCCGATGCCCAGGCGGCGCAGGTGGTGAGCGAGCCGGTTCGACGCCGCGGCGAGCTCGGCGTAGGTGAGCGCGACGTCACGGCAGACGAGGGCCGTGCGGTGAGGGACGCGGGCGGACTGCGCCTCGAAGAGGTCGTGGAAGCAGAGCGCTTCCCCCGCGGCCTCGGAGGCGGGCGTTCCCGTGGGCTCTTTCGAGGAGCCGCGGGTAGTGGCTGTCTGGTCGGCGATTTCGGCCATCGTGCCCGGAATAGAAAAGGGGAAAGGAGCGGGCGACAAGCGGGAACTGGGCCGGGATCCGAATTCCATCGGAGCGGGGGTATTTCCGCGTCGAGGCTCCGGCGCAGTTGCGGACGAGCTTTGGTATAGGTCGCGGCCGATGGCGCCACGCGGAGAAAGAAGGCCGGCCCCCTCCAAGGCCCAGGCGCTCCGAGCCGCGGCGGAGTCGGCCCTGGAGAGGCTCGCTGCCGGTTCGAAATCCTGGGAAAAAGAAGGCGATCTGCACGCGACCCTCGCGAGGTTGGTGACGCGCGTCGCGATCGTCCGGTGCGCGGAGGCGCACCATCCCGCGGGGGTGGAGAAGGTCCGCGGCCTGGATCTCGTGCACCGGGAGCGCGCGGCGCGAGACGAGGTCCACGTGGACGCGGCCTCGCTCGCGGACGCGGAGGCGATCCTGCGCGGAGCGGCGGCCCCGGATCCTTACGAGCTCGGAGCGCTTCATGAGGCGCTGCTCGGGATCGCGCTGGAGGGGGAGGCGGGGCGATCGCTCTCGGTGACGGCGGGCGGAGCGCGACGGAGCGCGGGGGCGCACTACACGCCGGCGGCTCTCGCAAAGGAAGTGGCGCGGCGGACCATCGAGCCCCTGCTCTCGGAGGACGCGACGGCGAAGGACGTGCTCGCGCTGCACGTGTGCGACGCGGCGATGGGCGCGGGGGCGTTCTTGCTGGCGTCGTGCGAGGTGCTCGCGGAGCGGCTCGTGGCCGCGCGGGAGCGGGAGCACCAAGGGGACCGACGCAGGGACGCGAGAGGGCGCGCACCGTCGGGAGCGCGTCTTGCGGATGCCACGCGCGCGGAGGCGAAGGGCGCCGCTCTGCGAGACGTGGCAGCAGCGTGTTTGTTCGGCGTCGACAAGGACCCGGCGGCGGCGGCGATCGGTCGAGTCGCGCTCTGGATCGCGACAGCGTCCGAGGAGGATCCCGCGACGTTCCTCGGGCGGGCGCTGCGGGTCGGGGACGCGCTCGTGGGCCGGCCGGCCGGAGAGCTCGTGTGGCCGCGCGGGATCGAGCCGTTTCATTGGGATGCGGCGTTTCCAGAGGTCCTCTCGGAGGGCGGCGGGTTCGACGCGATCGTGGGCAATCCGCCCTGGATCTCGTACGCGGGGCGCGCGGCGCAGCCCCTCGACGAGGAGCTGTTCGCCTTCTACTTGCGGACCAACCCTGCGTTCTTCGGGTACCGAAACCTGCAAGGGCTGTTCGTGTACCGAGCGGCGACGCTCCTCAAGACAGGCGGACGCCTCGGGCTCGTGGTGCCCACGTCGATGTCGGATCTCGCGGGGTACGCGCCTTCACGGCGCGCGCACGACGCGCTGTGCTTCGTCGATGAGGTGCTGCCCGATTTCGGGGATCGCTTCGACGACGTGTTCCAGCCTTGCATGGGGCTGTTCTCGACGCGCGACGCGACGACCGTGGGGCAGGCGCTCGCGCGCCTCGCGAAGAAGTCGACGGCCGCGAAGAAGGTGGCCGAAGAGCCGAAGACGGAGGGGCGTGCGCTCGGGGCGGCGTGGCCGCTCGAACGTCGCGATCTGGACGCGCGCGCCGAGGCCCTGCTCGCGAAGCTCGAAGCGCTCCCGAAGGTGCCGGCGTCCATGTTCGGGGAGCGCGGGTATCAGTCGATCGGCGACGACGTGCAGAAGATGCGGGCGTTCGAAGTGGGCGCGCGCGACGGTGACGTGGGGCTGCGGATCGGGAGCGACGTGGCGGCGTTTCGACGATCCGCGCCCTCGTATCGGTGCGACCCGCGAGAGCTGTCGGCGCGGTTTCGGGCGGACGAGGAGTGGCGAGCGGTGAGCGTGCTGATCCGGCAGACGGCGCGGTTTCCGATGGCGTGCGTCGCGGACGGGGTGCCGTTCCGGAACTCGGTGCTCGCGGGGTTCGCGACGCAGGAGGTGCCCGCCGAGATGCTCGCGGCGTACCTCAACTCGTGGCCGGTGCGGTGGTTCCATTACGTGCGCCACCGCGACGCGCGGCAGGGCATGCCGCAGCTCAAGATCGCGCACCTGCGCGCCCTCCCCTGCCCTCGCGAAGATCCGGCGAAGAGAGAGGCGATCGTCGAGATGGCGCGGGCGTGGAGCGATCGCAACTCCGGGTTGCAACCCGAAGAGCAGCGCGCGCTCGACGCGATCGTGAGCGATCTGCTCGGGCTCGACGCCGACGAGCGAGCGATCGTGCGCGCCTGGGCCGCGACGTTCGCGTGACGTTCATCAGCGCTGATGAACCGGTTCATCAGCGCTGATGAACGGGGGCGCGCGGGGCCGACAGCGTCTCGCAAAGAGCCGCAAATTTGGCCCGAAAACAAGCCTCGTGGCATCCGTCGGCGATGTCTGCCGATGGGGCGCTCTACCTGGGCGACAACCTCGCCGTCCTGCGAACGCACGTGGCCGATGCGTCGGTGGACCTCGTCTACCTGGACCCGCCGTTCAACTCGAACAAGGCCTACGCGTCCGCGCCGAGGCGCGCGGGCGGGCCGAAGATCCTCGGGTTCGACGACACGTGGCGGTGGGACGCTCGCGCGCAAGGTGCCTTCGACGAGATCGTCGTGGACGCCGCGCGACCCGCCCTCGCGACGCTCTTCCGCGCGCTCCGCGAGGTGGTCGGCGTGGGCGATCTGCTCGCGTACTTGACGATGATGGCGGGCCGGCTCGTGGAGCTCCACCGCGTGCTCTCACCCTCGGGATCGCTCTATTTGCACTGCGATCCGACGGCGAGCCACTACCTCAAGGTGGTGCTCGACGTGGTGTTCGGGGCCGGCACCTTCCAGAACGAGGTCGTGTGGCGCTACAGGCGCTGGCCCGCGCGCGCGCGCCGCTTTCAGCGCATGCACGACGTGCTGCTCTACTACTCCAAGAGCGATCGCGGCGAGCACGCGTTCGAGGCGCTCTACGGCTACGAGAAGCTCGCAGAGTCGACGCGGAAGACGTTCGGCACCAAGAAGCAGCTCGCGGATTTCTCCTCCGGGCACCGCAAGCCGAGCACCACCGAGGAGGAGACAGCGGGGCCTCCGCTCTCCGACGTGTGGGAGATCGGCGTGATCGCGCCCATCGGTCGCGAGCGCACAGGGTGGCCCACGCAGAAGCCAGAGGCCCTCCTCGAGCGCATCGTGCGCGCTTCGAGCAGGCCCGGGGATCTCGTGCTGGATCCGTTCTGCGGATCCGGGACCTCGCTCGTCGTCGCGCATCGCCTCGGCCGGAGATTCGTGGGGATCGACGCGGCGCCGCTCGCGATCGACACGGCCCGCCGGAGGCTCGCGGCCGCCGAGGTGAGCGCCGACGTCGTGCGCCCCGCGGCTCGAACGGGGCCGCTCGCCGAGGTCGCGTGACGCGCCGTCACATCTTGTAGCGAGCGTCGTAAGCGAAGGCGCGGCGCATCACCGCCTCCTTGCCGTCCGGGTTCTTCACCGACACATCGACCATCTGGCCGTCGACGCCGGGGGGGGTCTTGCACTCGATGAGGTCGGGGCTGATGAGCTTGAATTTGACCTGCTTGCCGCCGATCGTGACGATCACGTCGGCGTTGAAGCTCTTGCCGGTGATGCTGAGATCGGTGCCGCCCTCGACGCGCCCCTTGTTCGGCGCGACGCCGTCCATCACGGGAGGCGGGAGCGCGACGAAGCGGAACACGTTCTTCGCGACGGACGATCCCGTCTGGTTGGTGCCGACCTCGATGTCGACAAAACCGCTTATTTTGCAGGGCGGCGTGACGATCTCGATCGTCTCGTGGTTCTTGATGGTGATCGACTTGGGGCGCTCGCGCCCGATGCGCACCCAGCAGTCCTGCGAGAAGCCGACGCCCTCGAGCGTGACGCGCGTGTTGCCCGTCATGGGGCCCTGCGACGGGGACACGCCGGTGACCTTCGGCGGCGGGCGATCGTTGTAATAGAAGGCCTCCTCGGAGCGGACGGTGACGCCCTCGCCGCTCGTGAGCTCGATCGCGACGGGGCCCTCGCCGACGTGCGGCGGGATGAGGACCTCCATCTCCGTCTTGCTGAGGACCTTGGTCGTGGTGCGCACCTCCGCGACGCGGACCATCGTCTGCTCGTCGAAGTTGTCGCCCGTGAAGACGACGGTGACGTTGCCGTGCGTGGGGCCGCGGCTCGGCGTGACGACGATGAGCTTCGGCGGCGTCGGGACGCGCTCGTAGACGAACGGGACCATCGCGAGCTGGCCGTCCGGGTTCGCGACGACGAGCTCGACGCTCGCCGGGTCCGAGGCGGCGGGGACCATCACCTCGAGGAGCCCGCCGTTCTTCCACTTCACGGCGGCCTCCTTGCCGCCGATCGTCGCGGTGCAGCCCTCGGTGAAATCGGCGCCTGTCACCAGCAGCCGCGCGCCGCCCGAGACCCACGCGCGATCCGGCGAGAGCTGCGTGATCGCGGGGGGCTTCGCCGCGCGGTACTCGAACGCGTCCTCGACGACGGTGGTGAGCCCGTCGAGGTTGGTGACGCGGACGGCGCCGCGACCGGGATCGTGCGCGGGGGCGACGAACGTGATCCGCTTGTCGGTGTCGAACGTGACCTGAGGCGCGAGCGTGCCGAAGAGAGTGACAGTGCAGCCGCGCGCGAAGTTGCGCCCGGAGATGACGACGCGCGTGCCGCCTTGCGGGAGGCCGAAATCGGGGGCGATGCCCTCGATCACGGGGCCCTCGGAGATGCGCAGCTTGCCCTTGAGCTCGGCGTACTGACCGTCAGGGTTCGTGATCGTGAGATCGATCGGGCCGGGATTTCCCGGGGGGACCATGATCTCGAGGCAGTCTTCGCCCTTGAACGTGACAGGCACGGGGAGCCCATGGAGCGTCACGATCGCGCCCTCGACGAAGGCCTCGCCGAAGATGCGCGCCGCGCCGCCGCGCACGCCGAGGGTGCTCGGCTTCACTGTCTCGGGGAGCGGCGGGATGTCGTACGAGAAGCCGTGGACGCGCACCTCGCTCTTGCCGTCGAGGTTGATGACGCGCACGTCCGCGAACCCGAACGAGGCGCGCTCCGGCGTGACGGCGAGGATCTTCGTGTCGCTCTCGAACGTCGTCTCGCAGTCGATCTCGCCGACGGTGACCTTGCAGCCGTCGAGGAAGCGCGCGCCCGTGATCGCGATGCGCGTGCCTCCGCGCATGGGGCCGTGGGCCGGCTCGATGTGCTCGATGTGCGGCGGATCCGGCTCTTTCACGAGCTCGGGCTCCGGGATGTCCGCGGGCGGAGCGGCGATGTCCGCGGGCGGAGCGGCGATGTCCGCGGGCGTGTCGCTCTTCGATTCGTCGAGGCCGGGCGCGTCGCTCGCGGGGACGTCTTCCTTCGCGGCAGCGTCTTGCGGCGCCTCCACAGCGGCAGCGGAGGGCTCGTTCGCGGGCTCCGCGGCGACGGCGACCGGCTCGCTCCCGGCTTCGTTCGCGGGCTCCGCGGCGACGGCGGCCGGCTCGCTCCCGGCTTCGTTCGCGGGCTCCGCGGCGACGGCGGCCGGCGCGCTCCCGGCTTCGTTCGCGGGCTCCGCGGGGGCCTCGGTGGCTCCGCTCTCGGTCGGCCCCGGCGTCGCGTCCGAGGCTTGATCCTGCGCGTTCTTCACGTCCTGGGCGTCGTCCGATTGCATCGCGCGACGGTATCGCAACGCGCGGTGGCGTGGAACCGGTGTGGGCGCTCGCCGATCGGGTGGATCTCCACCCTCCGCAGGTGGACTGCGGGTTCGAGCCGCTGCCGTATACAAGGCTCGTTCGAGGGTACCACCGCT
>Ga0268298_10006481_pt1 | contig 10619 bp, 8 predicted proteins | sample WWTPWeurt_MetaG_FD_194462 | JGI IMG/M metagenome (GOLD analysis project Ga0268298, IMG submission 194462) | Activated sludge microbial communities from WWTP in Nijmegen, Gelderland, Netherland - WWTP Weurt | ecosystem: Engineered > WWTP > Aerobic digester > Activated sludge | place: Netherlands... | reverse complement strand
GGGTCTCGAGATCGAGGAGGAAGAGATTGACGGCATCGTCCAGGCCCAGGGCGGTGCGATCGGAGGCGAAGACCACCCGCCGCCCGTCCGGGCTGACGCGGGGATCGATGTCCTGGTAGCGATCGTTCGTGAGCTGTTCCAGCGTGCCGTCCGGCAGTGAAAGCCGGTAGAGGTCGGACACGCCGGCGTTGGACAACCCGCTGAAGACGACGCCGGTGCCGTCCGGGGTCCACGCGGGCGACAGGATCGACACCAGCGCGGGAAACTGGTAGCGGCCCACCAGCTTCCGTTCCGCCCGGTCGAAGATCATGAGGGCGTCCCGCTCCTGGAAGCGGGATGAGAAGAGCAGGAGGCCCGGTCGCGAGGCGTCCACCCGCGAATCGAAGGCGTGGAGGTTCTCGTAGGCGGGGCTCCGCCCCGAGGTGACCAGGGAGGTGGCCGACCCGCCATCGACCGGGCGCTGCACCAGGGTCACGAAGCCGTTGCCGGCCGAGGCGTAGACCAGGTCGCCGTCGGTGGAGTCGTTGGGCGAGAACGCCGGTTTGATCGCGGCCGAGGCCAGCAGCTGGCCGGCGGCCGGGAGCGACAGCCGGCCGCCCACTGCCGGGTAGTACGCCCTCCGCATGGCCACCTGCCACTCCTCGTTGAGCTGGGCCAGGGTGCGGCCGTACGTCCCCGCCACCGCCTCCTCGAACGTCTCGTAGTGCCACAGCTCCCGGTACAGCGACGCGATCCGCCAGTCCCCGTACGTGTCGGCCAGCCACCGGTGGATCCGCCCGCCCAGCGGGTAGACGATCCCGCCGGTGACGGAGCCGAGGTCCTGCAGCCGCGGCAGCCGGCCGCCGAGGACGATGTCCCGCATGATCATCTCGTCCCGCGCGTCCTCCCCGCCGGACCACAGCTCGGCCAGGCCCTCCGTGAACCAGAGCGGGATGGCCATCGTGGCGCTGCGCGGGGAGCGCACGTACCGGTCGTACAGGAGGCTGATCTGGAAGACGTGCACCATCTCGTGGCGCAGCGTATGCCGGAACTCGGCCAGGTTCCCGCGGAACGGCAGGGTGACCCGCCGCTTGAGGAAGTCGGTGACGCCGAGGAGGCCTTCCGGTGGGGTGAACGGGAGGACGTTGGTCTGCTCGAAATCGGTATGGGAGGCGTACACGATCAGCGGCACCCGGGCGGTGACCGTGTGCCCGAACTTGACGGCGAGCTCGTCGTAGTTCCGCTCGGCATCGGCCAGCGCCACGTGGGCGAGCTCCGCCTCGTCCGGGTAGTAGTACACGTCGATCCGGGCGCCCGCGAGAACCTGCCAGTCGAGCCGGCGGTACTGGATCTTGTTCTCGCCCGCCAGGAAGAATTGCGCGGCCGCCGGCCGGGCGCCCAGGCCGAGCAGGGCCAGCAGCAGGAGCCGGCGCCAGCTCACCGGCGGATGCTCCGGATCTGGTCGCCTTCGGTCAGGCGGAGGAGTGCGGGCATGCCGTCCCGCACCCGGCCGAAGATCGTGTAGGTCCCGTCCAGGTGGGGCTGCGGGCCGAGGGTGATGAACCACTGGCTCCCCCCGGTGTCCGGGCCCGAGAGCGCCATCCCGACCATGTATCCCACGTAGCGGCGGCGATTGATCTCATCCCGGATGGTGGTGCCGGGCCCGCCCCAGCCGTCGCCGCGCGGGTCACCCGCCTGGACCACGAAGCCGGGAACCACGCGGTGGAACCGTTGGCCGTCGAAGTAGCGACGGTCCACCAGCTGGAGGAACTGCAGTACGGTGAGCGGTGCCTCCGGCCCGAAGAGCTCGAGCTCGAGGATGCCCCCCTGCTCCAGCTCCACTCGGACGGTGGGGTAACGCTCCGGCCCCTGCCCCACCAGGAACAGGCGGGCCGCTTCGCGGTAGTCCTGCAGCGTGCGCCCGGTCTCGAAGGGGAAGGCCGGGCCGAAGCTCTCGGCCGCGGCGGGCCAGTGCTCCTCGGCCCAGCGCCGCACCTGGTAGTCGGGCGCACCGCCCAGCTCGGGAATCAGGGCCCGCTCGGCGAGGTCGGCGCCTTCCGGCATCCGGTCCAGGGTGGCGCGCAGCGCGCCAAGGGCCGCGATCGCGGCGTCGGGGAAGGAGTCCCGGGCGGCGGCGCGGTAGGCCACGACCAGCGCGGCGCGGTCGCCGGGATCGGCGGCGCGGGCCAGGCCATCGGCGGCAAGGCTCCGGAGGGCCGCATCACGGCTGCGGAGCATCCGGCGGCAGGCCGCAAGCAGCGCGGCCTCCGCCGCATCGACCGTCTCGATCCAGGCGCCGAGGGCCGCGACGGCCACCCTGGGGTCGCGGTCGTCGAGGAAGGGCGCGAGCCGGGCGGGGTTGATCCTCGCCGCGCCTCGGGCGGCCGCGGCACGGTCCCGCCAGTCGGCGCTCGCCGCCCACCGCGCCGCCAGGGAATCGAAGCGGGTCGAGTCGAGCCGGGCCAGGCTCAGCAGGCTCTCCCGTCGCAGCGCCCAGGTCCCGCGCGTGGCCCCGGCGTGACGCGCGAGTTCCGCAATGGCGGCGGTGCCGCCCAGGAGCCCGAACGTCTCGGCTGCCTGGATCTGCACGTTGGCCACGGGGTCGTTGAGGGCCGGCAGCACCTTCTCGGTCGCCGCGTGGGCCTGGAAGGTGCCGAGGGAGCGCAACGCCTGGATCCGGACCCCAGGGTCCTCGTCACGGGTGGTCCGTACCAGCAGGTCGATCACCGGCTCGCGCGCCATCCGGGCCGAGTCCACGTAGGCCCGGGTCAGGGCGCGGGCGGCGTTGGCGCGCACCTGCGCGGAGGCGCGGTCACCGAGGCGCTCGATGAGGCGGGGCGCGGCCGCCGGCACGCGGAGCCGGCCCAGCGAATAGGCGGCCCCGTACCGGGCGTCCTCCTTGGGATCCTGCAGCATCGGCATCAGGGCATCCACCGGCGCCGCGGCGCCGAGGCGCCAGCTCTCCAGCGCGGCGCGCCAGGCCAGCGGGTCGGCGTCGGAGCGGTCGCCCCACAGGGTGCGCTCGAGCACCCCACGGACGAGCCCCGCCCCGTCGCGTCCACCGATCCTGGCCGCGGCGGTGATCATCTCGAGGGCCAGTGGCGTGGAGACATGGGTGCCGTCCTGCGCGCGCCGCACCAGGGCCGGGCCCGCAGTGGTGTCGCGGAGCAGCCCCAGGGCAAATGCCGCCGCGACCTGCACCAGGCTGTCGGGATCGGACAGCGCTGGCGCGAGCAGCGCGATGGCCCGGGGATCGCCGATCCGGCCCGCCGAGACCGCGGCGATGGCGCGCACGGAGTTGTCGGGGTCGGACAGCGCCCGGAGCAGGAGCCGGTCCTCGAACCGCCGGGCATCCTCAGCCGCCATCACCCTGGCCAGGGTCTCGACCGTGCCGGCGTCCTGGGCCCGCAGGGCCGGTGGCGCCAGCGCAAGGCCAGCGACGGCCAGGGCCAGCCAGGTCGGACGGCTCATGCGGGCTCCGGGGGCAGGGACCGCCGCAGCGCCGCGAGCAGCGGGTCCGGAAGGCGCGCCGGGCGACGCCGCGCATCGAGGCAGATCAGCGTGGTCTCGGCGTCCACGAGCGGCGTCCCGCCCTCCGCCAGCTCGACGGCATAGCCGAACACCACGCGCCGGGACGCGACGGCACGCAGCCGGCAGCGGATCCGGACCACGTCGTCGAAGCGGGCCGCGTTGCGGTAGCGAACCTGCAGATCGGTGACGACCAGGCGGATCCCCTGTTCTTCGAGCTCGCGGTAACTGTAGCCGGCCTGCCGGAGGTGTTCGGTCCGGGCGATGTCGAGCCAGACCACATAGCGGGCGTGATAGACGACGCCCATCTGGTCGGTCTCGGAGTAGTTGACCCGGACGGTGGTGACGGATTCGATGGTGGGCTGGTGCACAGGGGCGCGGGCCGGGGTGGAGGGTCCGAGGGGTGACCGGCCAAGGGTAAGCCGCTGGCGGGAGCCCCGGAAGGGCCGCGCGTGCCCTTCCCTGCCCCTTGGGCCGGCCCTACCTTTGCCGCGTGTTCTCCCACCGCCTCGTCCTCGTCGGGGACGCGCACATCGGGCGCGAATCCCCCGACACCACCACCGCCCTCGTGGCCTTCCTCGACGCCGTGCCATCGCTGGGCGATGGCCTGCTCGTCACGGGCGACCTCTTCGAGTTCTGGTTCGCCTACGACCGCGTCGTGCCCCGCCACGGGATCACCGCGCTCGCCGCCCTGGCCCAGCTGGCCCGCCGCATGCCGGTCCTCATGCTGGGCGGCAACCACGACCGCTACGCCGGCACCTTCTGGGAACGCGAACTCGGCATCCGCTTCGCGCCGCGCGAGACGCGATTCACGCTCGATGGCCGGCCGGCCCTCGCGGTCCACGGGGATGGCATCACGGACACGCACTGGTCGGCCCGGGTGCTGCACCGCGTGCTGCGGCACGACATGACCGTGGCCCTCTATCGGACAATCCACCCCGACCTCGGGATGTGGCTGGTCGATCGCCTGAGCGGTTACCTGGGCGACCGGGAGCGCACCGAGACCGAGATCCAGGGGGGCGTGGCGCGCCAGGCGGCGTGGGCCGTGGGGCAGCTTGAGGCGGATCCGGAGCTCGGTCTCGTAGTGATGGGCCACACCCATCGGCCCGCCAGCCAAACCACGCCCCGGGGCGGGCTCTACGTGAATCCCGGCGCCTGGTTTGACGGCTATCGGTACGCCGTGGTGGCCGACGGAACCGCCACCCTGCACCAGTTCAGGCCCGCATGACCGAACCCGCAATCCTGGCCCAGGCCACCCAGCTCATTCGCGATGGCCAGCGCCGGGAGGCGGTGGACCGGCTCATGACCGCGCTCCCAGGGCTCGGGGAGCCATGGCAGCGCAAGGCCCGCAGCCTGGCGGGGCTGGCGTGGTACTTCGAGGGACGGCATGCCGAGGCACTCGGGATGTTCCAGGCCGCCGCCGACGGCAGCGAGGGACCCGAGGACTGGTTCAATGTGGCCATGGCGCAGGTGCAGGTCGGCGACATCGAGGCGGCGCACGCCGCGTGGCAGCGGTGCTTCGATCTCTCGTACCAGCACCAGGACGCCCCCGAGAGCTCCACCTTCTTCCAGAAGAAGCTGATCCTCGCCGAGGCGCTGCTGACGGCCGGGCATCCCGATCCCCGCGGCCTCGACCTGGTGGAGCGGCAGTTGATGGGGTTCTTCACGCACTACCGCATCACCGATCCCAGCTATTGGGCCATCCGCGGAGTGCCGGCCTTCGACGATGTCCTGGGGCTGACCCGGCGATACTACGAGGCGATGGGGCGGAGCCGGGCGGAGTGGGAGGCCTGCTGCGCCGCGATCGCGCCAACCGTGGACGAGGAGGGGCAGACCGTCCTCGAGGCGGCGCGCGAGGCGTTCACCGCCCCCAGCTGAGGCTCAGCCGAGCGGGACGACTTCGGCGGAGGCCAGCCGCGCACCGATGAAGCGGCTGCCCACCTGACGGAACCGGGGTTCATCATCGCTCACCGCGAACCGGTGATAGACCGGGGCGCCAGTCGGCGCCACCAAACCGCGGCTGGCGAGCGTCTCGGCCACCGAGCGCGCCGTCTCCTCCGCGCTGTCGATCAGCCGGACCCCCGGCCCCATCACCCGGCCCAGCAGCGGCTTGAGCAGCGGATAGTGGGTGCAACCCAGCACCAGCACGTCCACGTGGGCGTCGGCCAGCGGCCGGAGGTACTCCCGCGCAATCAGCTCGGCCGCGGGATGCTCGAACCACCCCTCCTCCACCAGCGGTACGAACAGCGGGCAGGCCGCCTGCTCCACCCGGAGCTCGGGCCGCAGGGCGTGGATTGCCCGGGCGTAGGCATTGCTGGCGATGGTCCCCGCCGTGCCGATCACCCCGATCGGCCCACCGCCCGTGGCACCCACCGCGGCGCGCGCCCCCGGCTCGATCACGCCGATGACCGGCACCGGTGACTGCTCCCGCAGCGCCGCCAGGGCGTGGGCCGTGCTGGTGTTGCAGGCGATGACCACCAGCTTCACCCCTTGCCCGACCAGCCAGTGCAGGATCTCCAGGCTGTAGCGACGGACCGTTTCCGGGCTCTTGGGGCCGTAGGGGACGCGCGCGGTGTCGCCGAAGTAGATGGTGGACTCACCGGGCAGGCGCTCGTAGATGGCCCGCGCCACCGTGAGGCCGCCGATGCCCGAGTCGAAGATCCCGATGGGGGCGCCGCCGCTCACGGGAAGTGGACGGGGATGGAGACCCCGATCCCCGTGCCGCCGCCGGGGAGCGGCGCGGCGCGGACGTCCAGGTCGGGCGGGAAGTCCCAGAGGTGCGCGCCGACGTAGGCTTCGATGGCGGAGAACAGGTGGTTGAAGGCGAGCAGCACCAGCCAGTCCTGCCGCTCCTTTTCCTTGGCCTTCACGCTGCCGGAGTTGGTGCGCCGCAGGTACCCGAGTTCGTGGTTGCTCTTGATCGCCATGCCGAGCGTGACGCCCTCCCAGGCCACGAAGAGCGCGCCGGTCAGCTTCCGGTTGAGCTTGGCCTGCCCCCACCCCGGCAGCAGGATCGAGCGCCAGAGCGCGCCCATCGGGGAGACCGGGGCACGGGCATAGAGGGTGTCCCCCCGCGGCGTGACCGCGGCCACGAGCACGCTTTCCGCGGCGGCAGGCGCGGGCGCCGGCGGTACGCTGTCCGCCTGTGCCGCGAGGTGGGCGGCCTGACAGGCCAGCAGCGTCAGGATGACCGCGGCGAACCCGGGCGCGCGGGTCATCGCACGATCTCCCGCACCGCGGCGGCGAACCGGTCCACATCGGCTTCGGTGGTGTCCCAGGCGGTCATCCAGCGGACCTCGGCCTGCTCAGGGTTCCAGACGTAGAAATAGGCACGCTCCTGCAGGGCCGGAATATGAACGGGCGGCACCCGCGCGAACACCCCGTTGGCCTCGACCGGCTGGGTGATGCTGACGCCGGGCACGTCGCGCACCCGCTCGGCCAGGCGCCGGGCCATGGCGTTGGCGTGCGCGGCGTTGCGATGCCAGAGATCGCCCTCCAGCAGCGCGACGAACTGCGCGGCCAGGAAGCGCATCTTGCTGGCCAGCTGCATCCCCTGCTTGCGCAGGTAGGCCATCTCCCCGCCCCCGGCCCCCTGCAGGAACACCACGGCCTCGGCACCGAGCAGGCCGTTCTTGGCGCCGCCGAACGACAGGAGATCCACCCCGAGCTCGGTGGTGCAGGCCCCGAGCGACAGCCCGAGCGCCACCGCCGCATTGGCGAGCCGCGCCCCATCGACGTGGACCAGCAGGCCATGCCCGTGCGCCGCAGCCACCAGGGCCCGCAACTCGGCCACGGAGTACACCGTGCCCAGTTCGGTGGCCTGGGTCAGGGAGAGCACCCGCGGCTGCACGCGGTGCTCATCGCCGAGGCCGTGCAGCAGTGGAGGGAGGTCGGTCGGCCGCAGCTTGCCGTCGGGGCAGCGCACCGGGAGCAGCTTGCTGCCGGTGAACCGTTCCGGCGCCCCGCATTCATCCACCTGGATGTGGGCCCCGTCGGAGCAGATCACCGCGTGATGCGGCCGCATCACCGCCCCGAGCCCCAGCACGTTGGCCGCGGTGCCGTTGAAGACGAGCCAGGCGTCCGCGCGGGGGCCGAAGTGGGTGCGGAACAACTCGCGGGCGCGCTCGGTCAGCGCGTCGTGGCCGTAGCTGCGGACGTGGCCACCATTCGCGGCGGTGAGGGCGGCCAGCACCTCCGGGTGCACCCCGGCGTTGTTGTCACTGGCAAAGGCGCGGGGGTTCATGCGGCGATCAGCACGGGCAGGGCCCCGGCCTCCAGGCGGACGTTCATCGAGCCGGAGACCTCGCGCAGCTCACCGTCGAACTGCGCGTGCAGGGGGCCGGAATGCCCGGTCACGGAGACATGGGTGGCGCGGAGCATCCGGACATCCTTGAGGCCGGTATGCTTCCCCATCATGACCAGGGGCAACCGGGCCAGGATGGCCCCCATGGACTTCTGCCGGATGGCGCAGAGGTCGAGCCAGCCATCATCCGGCTGCGCATCCGGGGTCAGGCGGAACCCGCCCCCGACGCAGGGCCCGATCGCGATCTCCAGCAAGAGCAGCCGGTCACGGAAGCTGCCGCCATCGGTCTCCACCGTCAGGTCGAGGGTCTCGAACCGGGACAGCACCTGCAGCACAGCGGCCAGGTAGGCCGGGAGCCCGGTGAAGCGCTTCCAGCGACTCACCACGCGGGCCACCTCGGCATCGAACCCGATCCCCACGGAGTTGAGGAAGTACTCCTCCCACGCCACCCCGACATCGAACCGCCGGATGGCACCGCGCCCCAACCGCCGCACCGCCTCCGACAGTGGCAGCCCGAGGGTCCGGGCCATCTTGGCATAGTCGTTCCCTGTGCCGGCGGGCAGGATCGCGATGGGTGGCCGCTCCGCCACCGCTGCGCGCAGCAAGCCATTCGCCGCCTCATGCAGCGTCCCGTCACCGCCGAGGACCACGACCCGCTCCGCCCCCGCCTCCACCGCCTCGCGGACTTGCTGCACGGCGGTGCCGGGTGCGGTTGTCTCGATCTGGATCAGGCTGCCGAAGGTGGCTTCCAGGGCCCGGCGGGCTTCCGGCGCACGCCGACCCGCCCGACCGCGCCCGGCGGCGGGATTCACCACAAGAATGGTCTTCACGATGCCGGGAATGTCGCCGGTTTCGGGGGCGACCGCCATATGCGCCGCGGGGCACCCGCTGTGGGTGCCCCGGGCGCCGGTCAGTGGCGGGAGCGTGTGGGAATCGAACCCACCGGAGCCGCCAGAGGCACCTCCGTCGCGGTTTTGAAGACCGGCCAGGCCACCAGGCCCGATCCACCCCCATGCTCTCGGCAAGTTCGCTCCGGCCCGCGGATTTCGCGACCCCGGGCCGCCGGCCCATGCGCATGCGTGCCGTCCCGGCCTTTCCGGCCCGTCTGGTCGGATTTCAGGCAGCAGCCGTTCCTGCCGAGACTCGGCCAGAGGGATCCTGTCGACGGCGAGAGAATACCAATGGTGCATTCCACGATGTTCGAGAGCCTGCAGTCGGTCCGCGGCCGCATGGCGGTGGTGGGTGGCGTGTCACTCCTGGCCCTCGGCGGCCTCGCGGCGCTGTCCCGCGTGACGCTGGCTCACCTGGCCGTCGGCGGTCCCCTGTACGGGGAGATCGCGCAGAGCAAGGACCTGGTTGCGGACATCACGCCGCCGCCGCTCTACATCATCGAGAGCTACCTGGTAGCGCACGAAATCGCGCGGAAGTCCAGCGAGGCCGAGGTGGATGTGCTGGCGAACAAGGCGGCAGCCCTCCACGCCGAATTCGAGACCAGGCACCAGTACTGGGCCGCGTCCCTGCCGGATGACAGCCTCAAGCGCGCCCTGATCACCGACACCTACGAACCCGCCCTCCGGTTCTTCGACGCGTTCGACCGCGACTTCCTGCCCGCGGTGCGACGGGGCGACCGGGCCCGCGCCGCCGCCGTGCTCGACCAGCAGCTGACCCCGATCTACGACTGGCACCGCGCCGTGGTGGACCAGGTGCTGGCCGCCGCCCGGGCCCGGAGCGCGGCACGGGAGCTCGAGGCGGCCGCCGAGGTGCGGCAGCACTCGGCCATCGTCCTGGCCAGCGCGGCGCTGGCGGCCATGATCCTGCTGGGCGTGAGCCGGGCGCTGGTGCACGGGATGCTGCGACCGCTCTCCGGCACGGTGGAAGTACTCGAGGCCGTGGCCGCGGGGGATCTCAGCCGCCGGGCCGCCACGACCTCGGTCACCGAGGCCCGCCGGATGGGCGAGGCCCTCGAACGGGCGCTCCAGGGGATGCGGGAGGCCCTCGGCGCCGACCGCGTGGAGTGGGCCGCCGTCGGGGCGCAGCGCGCGGAGATCACCCGGATCCGCCAGCTGGTCGAGAACGCGCCGACGCCAACCATGTACGCGGACCGCGAGCTGGTGCTGCGGTACCTCAATCCGGCCGCCCTGGCCACCTTCCATCGCATGGCCGCGCACCTGCCCGTGGCGCCAGACCAGCTGGTGGGCCGTTCGCTGGAGGAGGTGCATCACGACCCGGGGCACCGGGCGCTCTTCGACGATCCGGCTGCCCCGCCCCACGCCACGCGGTTCGCGCTCGGGTCGGAGGTCATCGACTCGGTGGCGTGCGTGATCCGGGACGGCGACGGGAGCGCCATCGGCGCGATGGTCACCTGGGAGGTGGTCACGGAGAAGCTGGCATCGGAGCGCACGGTGCGTGAGGCCCAGGCGCAGGAGCTGCGGAACGCGGAGGTGCGCCGGCAGGCCGAGGCCGAGGCCGGCGAGCGCCGCCAGCGGGAGGCCGCCGAGCGCGAGGCGGAGCAGCAGGCCCGGGCAGAGGAGGAGCATGTCCGGACGGCGGACCTGCGCGCCAAGGTGGACGCGATCCTCGCCGTGGTGGATGCCGCGGGCGCCGGGGACCTGACGCGGGAGGTCGCGGTGCGCGGCGAGGACGCCGTGGGCCGGCTGGGCGAGGGACTCGCCCGCTTCTTCGAGAACCTCCGGGGCAGCGTCGCCAACATCGCCCGGACGGCGGCCTCGGTGGCGACGTCGTCGGAGCAGGTCAACGCGGTCGGGTGCCGGCTCGGGGTCACCGCCACCGAGACATCGGCGCAGGCCAC
>Ga0268298_10006480_pt1 | contig 10623 bp, 10 predicted proteins | sample WWTPWeurt_MetaG_FD_194462 | JGI IMG/M metagenome (GOLD analysis project Ga0268298, IMG submission 194462) | Activated sludge microbial communities from WWTP in Nijmegen, Gelderland, Netherland - WWTP Weurt | ecosystem: Engineered > WWTP > Aerobic digester > Activated sludge | place... | reverse complement strand
CCGGGCAGCGCGCGCGCACGGTGAGGCCGGTCAGCTCGGTGACCTGCCCGCCGGCGCTGGGCAGGCCGGCGAGCTGGCGGACCCGCGCGGCCTCGGCGCGCGCGGCGTCGGCCTCGGCCCGCGCCCGGGCCAGCTCGCGGGCGGCGTCGGCGCGCGCGTGCGAGAGCTCGCCGCGCACCCGCTCGGCCTCGGCGGCGGCCGCCGCGCGCACCGCCCGCGCCTCGACCTCGGCGTCGAACAGCTGGCCGTCGAGGATCCGCACGGTCACGGGCCGACGCTACCATGGTCGATCGCGCGGCGGATCTCGCCGGCGCCCACCGCGTCGCCGCCGTCGGCGAACGGCCCGGTCAGCGCGGCCAGCACCGTGAGCCCGACCGGCCGCGGCAGCCGCTGGGCCAGCTGCCGATCGAGCTCGTCGATCCGCCGCACCGCCGGCGCGATCGCGCGCGCGCCGACCGCCAGCGCCGCCAGCGGATCGGTCCAGGTCAGCCCCGCGGTGCGCGCCGCCGCCGCGCGCCGGCTGCCGAGCTCGGCCGCCGCGCGCTCGCCCAGCGTCTTGACCGCCGCGACCTCGCCGCCCAGCTCGCTGCCCCACGGCAACCGCCGCGCCACCGCGGCCTGCTCGAGCGGGCTGGCCCCGGCGATCGCGTGGGCGAGCTGGCGGCGGCCGATCGCGATCAGCGTCCGCGACAGCGCCCGCGCGGTCAGCCGCGGCAGCTCGGCCAGCGACCGCGCCGCGCCCGGCTCGGGCATCGGCGCGAGGTGGCCCAGGCAGCGCTGCGCCAGCCACACCGCGAGCGGGTCGACGCGCTCGCCCAGCACGATGGCCCGGGTCGCGGCGTCGAGCCCCGCGCAGGCGTCGTCGAGCCAGCTCGGATCGCAGCGCCGCCAGCCCGGCGGTCGCGGCGCCGCCACCGCCGCGCGATCGAGCGGCAGGTCGGCGTCGATGAGGGCCCGGGCCGCCGCCGCCTCGGCGCTGGCCAGGTGCGCGAGCGCGGCCACGCGATCGCCGGCGCGCGCGGCGATCGCCAGCGCCACCGCGAGGGCCGACGGCGCCGCGGTCACGCCACGCCGGTCTCGGCTCGTCGGCGCCGCCGCGCCGGGCGCAGCTTGTACCGCAACAGGCGCCCGCCCGGCCCGCGCGGCAGCGCGTCGACGAACTCGATCCACCGCGGGTACTTGTACGGCGCCAGCGTCTGCTTGACGAACTCGCGCAGCTCGGCCTCGAGCGCCGGCGTCGCGGCGTGGCCGACGTTGACCACCACGAACGCCAGCGGCTTGAGCAGCCCGTCCTCGTCGTCGACGCCGATCACCGCCGCCTCCCACACCGCGTCGTGCGAGATCAGCGCGCGCTCGACCTCGCCCGGCGCCACCCACTTGCCGCCGACCTTGAACAGATCGTCGGTGCGGCCGCAGTGGTGGAAGACGCCCTTGCCGTCGATCAGGAAGCGATCGCGGGTGGTCAGCCAGCCGTCGAGATCGACCGCCGGCGTCGCGATGCCGGTCCAGTAGCCGGTGCACATCGACGGCGCGCGCACCTGCAGCGTGCCGATCTCGTCGGGCCCCACCGGGCGGCCGTCGTCGTCGACGACCCGCGCCTCGATGCCGGCCAGCGGCCGCCCGCACGCGCCCGGCCGCGCGTCGTCGGCGGCGATCCCCGCCAGCGCCAGCTGCAGCACCTCGGTGATCCCGTAGCCGACCTCGACCTCGACGCCGAGCGCGGCGCGGATGCGCGGGATCAGCTTGTCGGGCATGCCCTCGCCGCCGGCGATCGCGCGCTTGACGCCGGCCAGCGGCGGCGCCACGCCGGCGGCCACGACGTCGCGGGCCAGCTGGCCGTAGATCGACGGCGTGGTGAGGAAGTAGTCGGGCGCGAACGCCGCGATCGCCGCCAGCAGCGTCCGCGACTGCGGCTGCTCGGGCAAGAGCAGCGCGCGCGCCCCGGCGAGCAGCGGGAACAACAGGCCGGCGCCCAGCCCGAACGCCGACGACAGCCGCGCCACCGCGAACACCCGCTGGCCGGCGGTGAGCCCGAGGTAGCTGGTCGCGAACGACGCGGCGGCGGCCACCACGCTGGCGTGATCGTGGCGCACGCCGTGGGCCTCGTCGGCGAAGCCGGCCGAGTACAGCAGCAGCGCGGGATCGTCGGGCGCCACCGCGACCGCCGCCGCCGGGGTGGCCGCGGCGCACAGCGCGAGGGCGTCGCGCTCGCCGGCGGCGCGCGGGTTGAAGCAGACGACGTCGCGCAGCGCCGGCAGGTGGCCGCGGATCGCGTCGAGCGCCGGCTCGAGCGCGCCGTCGACCACCGCCACCACCGCGCCGGCGTGGCCCAGCGACTCGCGCAGATCGTCGGGCCGGGCCAGCTCCGACAGCGGCACCGCGACCGCGCCGATGCGGATCACGCCGAGGATCGTCGCCGCCGCCTCGAGCGTGTCGCGCATCAGGATCGCGACCCGCTCGCCCTTGCCGACGCCCAGCGCCGCCAGCGCGCCGCCCATCCGCGCGACCTGATCGGTCAACGCGCGGTAGCTCCAGGTGCGCTCGCCCTCGCACAGCGCCACCTCGTCGCCGCGGCCGTGCGCCAGGTTGGCGTCGAGGAGGCGGGCGGTGAGGTTGTGGTGGCGCTCGGCCATGGCGCGCATCGTAGCAGAGCCTCCCCGACCGCGCGCGCCCGGGCGCGCTGACCGCGCTTCGGCGCGCTACCGGCCGAGCCACGCGCGCGCGTACCACCAGCGCTGGTGCCGCCGCTGGAACCGCGGCAGCTCGCCGTACAGCGACCGTCCCGCCGCGCGCTCGCGGGCGGCGCCGGCGCGATCGCCCTGGCGGGCCAGCGCCCGCGCGCGCTTGACGTGGCCCTCGATGCTCGAGCTGTTGACGCGCTGGAACTGGGCGAGCGCGGCGTCGGCCTCGGCCCACTGGCCGCTGGCGGCCAGCGCGTCGGCGCGGGCCAGCCACGGCGCGCCGTAGCGGAACTTCGGCGCGCGCGCGGCGATCGCCGCGAAGCTCGCCGCGGCGTCGGCGTGGCGGCCGGCCAGCGCCTGGGCCTGACCCTCGAGCATCTCGAGGTCGAGATCGTCGGGCTCGCGCGCGCGCGCCGCGGCCAGGTGCGGCAGCGCCCGCGCCGGGCGGCGCTTGTCGATCCAGATCGCGGCCAGCTCGCGCCGCGCCACCGCGTTGGCCGGGTTGAGCCGCACCTGCGCCTCGAGCGCGCCGGTCCGCCGCGCGTGGCGCAGCCACTGGATCGGATCGGGCAGCCACGGCCGCGCCGCGACCCCGAGCACCACCACCGCCAGCACCGCCGGGTGCGCGGTGACGATCGCGATCAGCACCGGCACCACCATCCAGATCAGGTAGTAGCTGCCCCAGGTGCCGCCGATCGCGCCGAGGCCGCGCCCGCCGCCGGTCTGGCGGAACAGGTAGCCGCCGATCACGATCACCAGCAACAACGTCAAGGTCGAGCGCACCAGCATCGCGTCGGCGGCCGCTCGACGCGGCGCCGGCGGCGGCGCCTCGGCGCGGACCTCGGCCTCGGGCTCGGCCTCCTCGGCGATCACCGGCGTCGGTTGCGCCGCCGCGCGCGCGACCGCCGCGCCAGCCCCACCCAGCCCCAGCACGCACAGCAACATCAGGACCCAGACCCGCATGGCGCCGCATGCTGCGCGATCGCCGCCGCCACCGCAAGCGGTCGGGCCGATCACAACAGCGGCGACAGCAGCCGCGCGCTGGCCTGCCCCAGCCGCCGCCGGAACGACTGCCGATCCAGGTCGGCGAGCGCCACCGGGCGCGCGTGCTCGAGATCGTCGATGAAGGCCCGGGCCAGGCGGGCGTTGAGCGCCGCGCCGTAGACCAGCGCCGCCAGCTCGAAGTTGAGCCGGAAGCTGCGGTTGTCGAGGTTGGCGGTCGCGACGATCGCCAGGTCGTCGTCGACCACCATCGTCTTGGCGTGGATGAACCGCGGCTCGTACTCGTAGATCTTCACGCCGGCGGCGAGCAGCTCGGCGAAGTAGCTGCGCGCCGCGAGGTCGACGACCGCGCTGTCGCCGCGCTTGGGCACCAGCACCCGCACGTCGACCCGGGCCAGCGCCGCCACCTGCAGCGCGGTCATGATCGCGTCGTCGGGGATGAAGTACGGCGTGGTGATCCACAGCCGGTGCCGCGCCGCGGTGATCGCCGCGAAGTACGTGCGGTAGACCGCGTAGGCCGGATCGTCGGGGCCCGAGCCAACCACCTGCAGCGCGTCGTGATCGCCGAGCTGGCCCAGGTCCTCGACCGGGAAGTAGGCGGTGTCGAGCGTCGGCAGCGTGCCCCGGGCGTAGGCCCAGTCTTCGAGGAACGCCCGCTGCAGCGCCGCCACCGCCGGCCCGGCGAAGCCGAGGTGGGTGTCGCGCCAGTAGCCGGGGCCGAACTCCGCCGAGTGGGCGTCGGCCACGTTCATGCCGCCGGTGAACCCGACGACGCCGTCGCACACGACGATCTTGCGGTGGGTGCGGAAGTCGGCGCGGCGGCGCCGCCAGAACTTGAACGTGATCGGGTTGAACCAGGCGAACTCGACGCCGGCCGCGCGCAGCGGCCGCCGCCACCCGCGCTTGAGCCCGGCCGAGCCGGTGGCGTCGACCACCAGCCGCACCTCGACGCCGGCCTTCGCCTTGGCGATCAACAGGTCGCGCAGCCGGGTGCCGATGCCGTCGGGCTCCCAGATGTAGTACTCGATGTGGACGTGGTGCTGGGCCGCCTCGATCGCCGCGCAGATCGCCGCGTAGGCGCTCGCGCCGTCGAAGAACGGCTGGAGATCGCGCGCCGGCAGCGGCGGCGCCTCGCCCGAGCCCATCGGGATCAGCGACAGCCGCGCGTGATCGGGCGCGCTGGTGCGGGCCTCGGCCAGGCCGGCCATCGCCACCCGCACCGCGTCGCGGCTGGTGGCGCGGCGCAGCTTCTTGCGGCTCAGCCGCTGCGGGCCGATCAGCCAGTAGACGATGAACCCGACCAGCGGCAACAGCGCCAGCGCGAACAGCCAGGCCAGGGTCGCCGTCGCCGAGCGCCGCTGCATGACGATGACCACCCCGGCGACGAGGATCCACCCGAGCTCGGCCAGCGTCAGCAACAGCGGCAGCGACACCCGGCGATCGTACATGCGCGCGCGGCTGTGGTAAGCCCGCGGCGTGCGCATCGTCGCCGGCACGCTAGGTGGTCGAGTGCTGCGCGCCCCGCACGGCGCCACCACCCGCCCGACCTCCGAGAAGGTCCGCGAGGCGCTGTTCAACCTGCTCGGCCCGCTCGGCGACGACGACCACGCGCTCGATCTGTTCGCCGGCGCCGGCGGGCTCGGCCTCGAGGCGCTGTCGCGCGGCGCCGCCAGCGCCACCTTCGTCGAGCGCGATCGCGGCGCGCTGACCGCGCTGCGCGGCAACATCGCCGCCCTCGACGTCGGCGATCGCGCGACGGTGATCGCCACCGACGTCGCGCGGTTCCTGGCCCACCCGCCGCCGGGGCCGGCGTGGCGCTGGGTGTTCCTCGATCCGCCGTACCTGGCCGGGGTGTACGAGGCGACGCTGGCCGCGCTGCCCCGAGCCCGGCTCACCGCCGACTGCGTGATCGCCGTCGAGCACGCCCACCGCGCTCCGCCCCCCGACCGCGTCGGGTTTCTGCTACGAACGGACCTGCGCCGCTACGGCGACACCGCGCTGTCCCGCTACACCCTCGAGGCCCCATGACCGCACCGCTCTCTGGTGATCTCGCCAAGCCAGGTGATCCCGCCAAGCACGTCGTCGCGGTCTATCCCGGCACGTTCGATCCGATCACCAACGGCCACCTCGACATCCTGCGGCGGGCGCTGGCGTTGTTCGATCGCATCGTCGTGACGATCGCCGTCAACCCGCGCAAGCAGCCGCTGTTCACCGTCGAGCAGCGCATCGGCTTCATCCGGGACGCGCTGCCCGAGTACGCCAGCCAGCTGGCGTTCGAGTCGTTCGGCGGCCTCTTGGTCGACTTCGCCCGGGCCCAGGGCGCGACGGTGATCGTGCGCGGCCTGCGCGCGCTGGCCGACTTCGAGTACGAGTTCCAGTTCGCCCACATGAACCGCCGGCTCGCGCCCGGCATCGACTCGGTGTTCTTCATGACCGACGAGCGCAACCACTACGTCAGCTCGTCGCTGGTCAAGGAGGTCGCCAGCCTCGGCGGCGACGTCACCGGCCTGGTGCCGCCCGCCGTCGCCACCGCTCTCGCCGCGATCTACGCCAAGCAGTAGCCCGAACCCGGAGACCGCCGTGACCGCTCCCAACTACAAGACCGCCACCCGCCTCGACGCCATCAAGCCCTCGATCACCCTGGCGGTCACCGCCAAGGCCGCGCGGCTCAAGGCCCAGGGCATCGACGTCGTCAGCTTCGGCGCCGGCGAGCCCGACTTCGACACCCCCGAGCACATCAAGCAGGCGGCGCGCGACGCGCTCGGCAAGGGCGCGGTGGCCAAGTACACCGAGGTCGGCGGCCTGCCGATCTTGCGCGAGGCGATCGCCGCCGAGCTGTCGCGGGTCCACGCGACGTCGATCCCCGCCGATCAGGTGCTGGTGTCGTGCGGCGCCAAGCACTCGCTGTACAACCTGTTCATCGCGCTGCTCGACCCCGGCGACGAGGTCATCATCCCGGCGCCGTACTGGGTCAGCTACCCCGACATGGTCATGATGGCGGGCGGCACGCCGGTGATCGTGCCGACCAGCCCCGACGACGACTTCACGGTGCGGCCCGAGGCGATCCGCGCCCACGTCACGCCGCGGACCCGGGCGATCGTGCTCAACAACCCGTCGAACCCGACCGGCACCGTCTACACGCCGGCGCAGATCGCGGCGCTGGCCGCGGTCGCGGTCGAGAAGAACCTGCTGATCATCTCCGACGACATCTACCGGTCGCTGTGCTACGGCGACGCCACCTACCAGTCGATCGCCGCGCTCAGCCCCGAGCTCGCCGCGCGCACCATCCTGGTCGACGGCGTGTCCAAGACCTACGCGATGACCGGCTGGCGCATCGGCTACACCGCCGGCCCGGCGCCGATCATCAAGGCGATGGCCAAGGTGCAGGGCCAGTCGACGTCGAACCCGACCCACCTGGCGCAGATCGCGACGGTGGCCGCGCTGACCGGCCCGCAGGAGTGCGTCGCGACGATGCGGGCCGCGTTCGACGAGCGCCGCAAGGCGATCGTCGAGCTGTTGCGCGCGATCCCCGGCGTCGCGTGCCGCGAGCCCAAGGGCGCGTTCTACGCGTTCCCGGATCTCGGCGCGTTCATCGGTCGGCACAACGGCGAGGGCCAGCCGATCAAGGACGACGTCGCGCTGTGCGACTGGCTGGTCGAGCACGCGCGGGTCGCGGTGGTGCCGGGCTCGGGCTTCGGCGCCGCCGGCCACGTCCGGTTGTCGTACGCTTGCAGCATGGACAACATCAAGCTCGGCCTCGGCCGGCTGCGCGAAGCGCTCCTGAGCCTGCGCTGATGTGGTCGCTCGCCGTCGCCGCCGGGCTGGGCCTCGTCCTCGGGGCGCGCCACGCGTTCGAGCCCGATCACCTGGCGGCGGTGTCGACGCTGGTGGCCGAGCGGCCACGGCCACGGCAGGCGGCGGCGCTCGGCGCGCTGTGGGGCCTCGGCCACACCGCGGCGCTGGCCGTCGTCGGGATCGCGCTGGTGATCGCCAAGGCCGAGCTGGCGCCGGCCGCCGAGCGCGGCTTCGAGCTGGTGGTCGCGGCGATGTTGATCGCGCTGGGCGCGCGGTCGATCGTGCTGGCGCTGCGGCAGGGCCGGGACGGCGACGCCCACGCCCACGCCCACGGCGAGCACACCCACGTGCACGCCGGCGCGGTGCCCCACGTCCACCTCGGCGCGCGCGCGCTGGCGCTGCGGCCGCTGGTGGTCGGCGTGATCCACGGCCTGGCCGGCTCCGGCGCGCTGGCCGCGCTGGCCATGGCCGAGATGCACTCGACCGCGACCTCGCTCGCGTACATCGCGCTGTTCGGGCTGGGCGCGACCGCCGGCATGGCCGCGGTCAGCGCCGCCGCGGCGCTGTCGCTCGGGCGGCTGGCGCCGGGCGCCGCGACCTGGCGCCGGGTGCAGCTCGGCTCGGGCGCGCTGGCGGTGGTGATCGGCGTCGCCTGGGGCGCGCTGGCGATCAGCTGAGTTCGCCCCGGCGGGCCGGCAGCTCGATCCAGAACGTCGTGCCGCGGGCCGGGTCGCTGTCGACGCCGACCGCGCCGCCGTGGGCGGTGGCCGCGGCGCGGACGATCGCGAGGCCGAGGCCGCTGCCGCCGACGTCGCCGCGGGTGGTGAAGAAGCGATCCCAGATCCGCGCCTGCACCGCCGGCGAGATCGCGGCGCCGTGGTTGTGGATCGCGATCCGGATCCGGCGGGCGCGATCGACGGCGGTGACCGTCGCGGTGACCGCGGTGCCGGGCGCGGCGTGCTGCGCGGCGTTGGCCAGCAGGTTGTCGAGCGCCGCGTCGAGCGCGGCCGGCCGGACCCAGGCGTCGGCGCGCCCCGCCGGCGCGTCGGCGCGGACCGCGACGCCGGTGCGCTGGGCCAGCCGGGTGAGCGCGGCCGCGGCGGTCGCGCCGACGTCGACCCGCGCGCACGGCGCGTCGTCGGACTCGAGCCGCGCCAGCTCGAGCAGCCGCACCACCAGCCGATCGAGCCGGGCCGCGTCGTCGAGGATGATCGCCAGGAACCGCGCGCGCGCGGCCGGATCGTCGGCGGCGCCGTCGCGCAAGAGCTCGGCGGCGCCGCGGATGCCGGTGAGCGGGGTCTTGAGCTCGTGGCTGATGTCGGCGGCGAGCGCGCGCTGGTCGCGGGCCCGGCGATCGAGCTCGGCGGCCATCCGCTCGATCGCCCGCGACAGCTGGCCGATCTCGTCGGCGCGATCGAGCGCGAGTCGCGCGTCGCGCTCGCCCGCGGCCAGGCGCTCGGCGGCGCGGGTCAGCCGACCCAGCGGCCGGGCGATCGTCGTGGCCAGGAACAGCGACAGCACCGTGGTGATCGTCAGCGCCAGCGCGAGCACGTCGAACAACCACAGCCGCAGCCGCAGGAGCTGCAGCTTGACGGTCTGGGTCGAGCGGGTCACGTAGACCACGCCGACCACCCGCGGCGTGGCGGCGCCGGGCGACGCGATCACGATCGGCAGCGCCGCGAACAGGTAGACGCGCTCCTGCGTCCCCCACAGCCGGGTCGCGGCGCCGTAGCGGCCGGCCAGCGCGGCCTGGACCTCGCGCCGCGCCGACACGTCGAGCGCCTCGGGCACCGCCGGCGCGTGGCGCGGGCGATCGCCGCCGTACAGGTGCGGCACCGCCGGCTCGGCGCCCTCGGGCGGGCCGCTCGCGTGCGAGTCGGCGACCACCTGGCCGCGGGCGTCGAGCAGGCGGATCCGGGTGCGGGTGTCGCGCGCCGCCGCGACCAGCGCCGGCTGCCGCTCGGCCAGGCGCGGCCCGCCGGGCTCGGCGACGAGCAGCGCCCGCACCAGCTCGGCCTGGTGGATCATGTCGCGCTCGAGCGCGGCCAGGAGCTGGCGCTCGTGCAGCCGCGCGAACGCCACGCCGACCAGCGGCACCGCCACGACGATCACGTTGACCAGCAGCAGCCGGTAGCGGATGCGCGCCAGGTGCCGCGCCGCGCGGCGCCACCACCGCGGTGGTCGCGGCGCCGCCGCGCGCTCAGTCGCCGCGGTAGCCGAGCCCATGGACCGTGGTGATGGGGTCGACGCCGTGCGCGGCCAGCTTGGCGCGGATGTTCCGCACGTGGGTGTCGACGGTGCGGGTGGTGACGTGGTGATCGCCGTCGTAGGCGCAGGTGATGAGCTGCGCGCGCGACAGCACCCGCCCCGGGTGCTCGAGCAGCGCGGTCAAGAGCCGCAGCTCGGTGACCGTCAGCGCGACCACCGCGCCGCCGTCGACGCGGCACTCGGCGCGCGCGCGATCGATCGCGACGCGGCCGCGCACCAGCGGCGGCGGCGGCGGCGCCAGCGGCGGATCGACCGGCGCGGCGCGGCGCAGCACCGCGCGCACCCGCGCCGCCAGCTCGCGCGGCGAGAACGGCTTGGTGACGTAGTCGTCGCCGCCCAGCTCGAGGCCGAGCACGCGATCGGCCTCCTCGGTGCGCGACGACAGGAAGATGATCGGCACCCGCGCGGTCGCGCGCACCCGCCGGCACACCGCCAGCCCGTCGAGCTCGGGCATCAGCACGTCGAGCACGACCAGCTCGACGCCGCCGCGGGCCACCCGGGCCAGCACCTGCTCGCCGTCGGCGACCGCCTCGACCTGGTGGCCATCGCGCCCGAGCGCGTAGCTCACCACCTCGCGGATGTGGGCCTCGTCGTCCGCGACCAGCACGCGGCTCATGGCCAGCCAACGCCGGCGGCGGCGGCTTCATTCCCGCCGAGCGCCTCGAGCTCCGCGATGTGCGCGGCCAGCGCCGCGGCCAGCTCGGCGATCGCGTCGTCGGCCGGGCCGGCCAGGCGCGCGACCTCGACGGCGGTCGCCAGCTCGCCCACGATGCGATCGATCTCCGCCAGCGCCGCCGCGCCGCGATCGCGCCGCGCGCGCAGGTCGTGGATCGCGGCCCGCCGCCACGCCGGCGCCGCCGCGCCCGCCGGTGGGGCC
>Ga0268298_10006479_pt1 | contig 10623 bp, 6 predicted proteins | sample WWTPWeurt_MetaG_FD_194462 | JGI IMG/M metagenome (GOLD analysis project Ga0268298, IMG submission 194462) | Activated sludge microbial communities from WWTP in Nijmegen, Gelderland, Netherland - WWTP Weurt | ecosystem: Engineered > WWTP > Aerobic digester > Activated sludge | place: Netherlands... | reverse complement strand
ATGCCGCTGCAATATCCTAATTCGCGCATCATTTCTAAATCAAACACCACCCGTTCTTCCAATCGTTTGGCTTCCATAAAGCGGCCCAGTGATTTGAAATAATCTACCTGTTGCACCATGTCGTCCTGAATTTCCCTTATAGCCTGGTGCAAACGTTCTTTAGGTGTAATGTAGATATTGGCAGGGAATATGGCAACTGCATTTGTTTTTTCTATACGTTTTCCTGTTGCCGGGTCAAAAACTTCTATTTCTTCTATTTCGTTTCCGAAAAATGAAATTCGAAATGCGTGGTCGCTGTATGCTAAGTACACATCTACCACATCTCCTTTTACTCTAAAATTTCCTCTTTGGAAATCGGCTGTGGTTCTAGAGTACAAACCGTCAACTAAAGCGTAAAGCAGCTGATTTCTGTTTAGTTTTTGCCCAGTATGCAGGCGAATAATACTCCCTTCGTAATCCTTAGGATTACCTGCTCCGTAAATACAGGAAACAGACGCCACCACCAATACATCCCTTCTTCCGGAAAGAAGGGACGAGATGGTTTTCAATCGCATCTTCTCTATCTCTTCATTAATGTTAAGGTCCTTTTCAATATAGGTATTGCTGCTTGGTATGTAAGCCTCGGGCTGGTAATAGTCGTAGTATGAAACAAAGTATTCGATGGCATTTTCCGGGAAAAATTGTTTGAACTCACCGTAAAGCTGTGCCACAAGTGTTTTATTATGACTCAGCACCAGCGTAGGTTTTTGTACCTGTTCAATTACATTGGCAATCGTAAATGTTTTACCCGAACCTGTAACACCAAGAAGGGTTTGGGCTTTTTCATTTCCGTGTACTCCTTCCGTTAGCTGTCTTATGGCTTCGGGTTGATCACCGGTGGGCTTGTATTCGGAGGTGAGTTTAAACTTCATGTTAAAATTTATCCGGTTTAGTTAAAGGAATGGTAATGCAAAAATCGCTTCCGCGCCCAAACTCGGATGTAACGCTTATTTCACCGTCATTCTGCTCAATAAAGTCCTTACATAAAGAAAGCCCCAGACCAATTCCTTTTTCGTTTCCTGTACCATAGGTAGGAGTAGCTTCATCAAAGTTAAATAAAAAAGGAATGCGTTCTTCACGTATGCCTACTCCCTGGTCAATGATATGCAAAATGGCTTTCCCTCCGGAAACAGAAGTGTGAATTTTTATTTCAGTGTCCTCATTCGAGAATTTAATACCGTTTGAAATCAAATTCCGGAGTACGGTATTTATCATATCACGGTCGGCATATACTTCAATTTCGGTATCTCCTTCCACACTCAGTTTAATTTTTTTATGCCTCGCCTGTGGATTAAGCAGCTCCACATTCGAATCTATGACAGACGATAATTTAAAACTACTTTTAGTTGCTTTTATTCCCTTCAACTGTGCATTTGCCCAAAGCAACATATTATCCAGAAAGTTTAAGGTATTGGCAATTTCATTCGTAGAAACGGATAGGATATGTTTTTTTTCTTCTTCTGTGATATCGTCATAAGCAAAAAGACCTAATGAAGATTTAATGGAAGTAAGCGGGCTCCGGTAATCGTGCGAGATAATTGAAATAAGGTAGTCTTTTACTTTATTCAGTTTATCCCTTTCTCTTACGGTTTTTCTGAGTTTGTACAAGAGAAATGTTGTAATAAGCAGGGCAATGCTTATTAATATAACCATTACAAGCTGCAGTTTTACAATAATAGACGCTTTTGAAAGTTCCTTCTCCTGATTCAGCATATTTGCTTCCATCATACGCTGTTCCTGTTGCGATTTTTCTAAATCAAACCGAACAGCCAGTTCAGCAATGCTTTCTCTTTGTTTCTCCTGATAAATACTGTCTTTGCAGGCAATAGCCTTTTGAAGGTAGTCAATAGCCGATTTTTCATTATGCAGCTTTTCGTTCACGCTGGCCAGTGTGGTATAAACCTCTACCAAATGTGCCTTCAGATTTAACTCTTCGGCAATGGAAAGGGATTGCTGGGCAAACCGAAGGCATTCCCTGTAGTTCCCGGATTGATGATATGACTCCGCAATTCCGAGTAGTGCATATGCCTGCCCTCTTTTATCACCAACCTTTGTTTTAATTTCTAAAGATTGCCGGAAGTTTACCAGAGCAAGCGTGCTGTTTTTTTGCTGAAGGTATAGATCTCCTATATTGTTAAGCGTAGCGCCAAGTCCTTTCAAATCATTGTATTTTTCCCGGTTCTTTTTTGCTTTCAAATGGTAGTCTAGTGCGAGAAGATTTAATCCCTTTGCCTGATAAACCATTCCAATATTGCTGTAACTGGCTCCGAGTTTATTTTGTAAGCCATTTTGCTCTCTTATTTTTAATGCTTCCATAAGGTAGTCAAGTGCCTTATCATATTGCATTTGTTTTTCATAAATGAGCCCGATATTATTTAATATATTGCTGTAAAAGGCCGGGTTAGATTTTTTCTGAAATGTTTTTTCAGCTTCCAGATAATAATACAAAGCCTTGTCAAAAATGCCCTGCAAGTAATAGATAATACCAAAATTATTATAGCTTTCTGTAAGCCCTGTCCCATCCTTTATTTCCTTAAAAAGAAGGAGAGCGGCCTCATACGATTCAAGAGCTTTCTTGTAATTACCGGCATACTCGTAAACGATACCCAGATTTTTAGTGGTAATAGCAGTCCCTCTTTTGAATCCAATGGTTGATGATAGCTTGTTTGCTTCATTAAAACAGGTTACCGCTTTTGCAGAGTCCATTTGCAGGAAAATAGTCCCGAGTTCATTCAGAACTAATACTCTTGAAGTATCAGTTAATTCCTCATCTTTTAATAATAATTCCAGACTGTCCGTTGCATTTTGTGCGTACAGCGGTAAAGCTGTAAGGGCAAAAACTATTAAAAAAAAAAGCCTTCTCATTGTGTTTAAGCTCCCATTTCGGTTAGCAGGTAATCGGCTTTGGCCACTTTTTTAAGTACCCATAAAACATACCTTATGTCCACACCCACCGATCGGCTGTAGTTTTCATTCCATGCATAGTCATTTATAGTAGCAGTATAGGCGCGGTCAAAGTTTACCCCCACCAGTTTGCCGTCAGCATCTAAAACCGGGCTTCCTGAATTACCCCCGGTTGTATCAAGATTGTATAAAAAGTCAACCGGAACATCTCCCAGTGACGCATGGATATAAGAGCCAAAATCCCTGCTTTTATAAAGTTCTTTCATTAAATCCAGCAGGGCATATTCATCCTGATCTTCTTTTTCCATTACGCCTTTTAAAGTGGTGAAAGGTTTGTGGTAAGTACCATCGGCAGGGCGATAGCCTTTCACATAGCCGTAAGTTAATCGGAGCGTGGCATTGGCATCTGGGATAAACGTTGCATTTTTCCATTGCTGTTTTACTTCCACATATTTTGCCATTAGCACCTGCAACTCTGCATCGCGTTTGGTGTCTATGGCATCCTGATCGTTATACACATCATTTATTTCAAAAGCCAGTTCAATAATCGGGTCTTTCAGTGTAAATAATTTTTCCGGGTTGTTTTCCAGTAGTTTTTTGGCTTCTGCAGCATTGCTTAAAATACTTTTTTCAAATGCCTCATCAACCCATTTATCAATGGAACCATCAAGGTCCTTTTTTATTTTTAGTTTCTTTTTTGCTTTAGCAAGTTTTCCTGAATCTTTTATCAGAAACATGTCTTTCAGCAATTTTTTTGTTACCTTTTTGCAAACATCCTTATCATAGTAATAGTAGCTTTTCGCAAAATTATTTTTCAATTCAGTACCTTTCTGCTTTAGGTATAATTTCTTTTCCTCATCCGTATGCAATACCCTCATGTATCTGCGATGATTTGCCACTAATCCGGCTGCTGACAGCACTCCGGAGGCACCATAAACATTATCGACCCAAAGGTTTAATTCGGCATCATCAAAAATGGTTGCATAAATGGCATTCAGCTTTGGAATCACGTTGCCGTAAATTGCTTTGATAGGCCCGAATTGCTGAATCCATTGCTGCAACTCACTTTCTTCCGTCTTTTTACGTTCAAGAAGTCCGGCCCGGCTGAATCCCTGTAGTTTTCCTTTATAGTTCTTAGTTACATTAGCCAAACTTTTAATCTTGGCCGAGAAAAAGATTTGTTTACTCCGGTTTTCTTTGCCAGCTTCTTCCATGGCGTTAATCTGAAAATCGTACAACGAGGAGATAAACGGAAGGCGGTATTTTTGATGGTACTCATAAAATCCGGCAGGGTAGTGGCGAAAAGTGCTGCCCGGATAACCCAGAATAAATACGAGGTCATTTTCGCTTACTCCGTTCGGATTCACTTTTAAAAACTGAACAGGCTTGTAAGGTTTGTTTTCTTTCGAGAAGTCGGCAGCTTTTCCATCATTGCCCACATAAGCACGTAAAATGGCAAAGTCGCCCGAGTGGCGCGGCCACACCCAGTTGTCGCTTTCCCCTCCATACTCGCCAATAGAGCGCGGAGGTACATAAACAAGCCTTACATCTTTCAATAATTTATACCTGAATAACACATACGTTCTTCCAATAAACATTTCCGAAATTTCGCTTTGTAAATCAGGAAATTTTTTTCGTTCGCCATCTAAAATATCGGCCATTTTCTGCCTTATTTTTTTGCTTCGTTCAACCGGGTCAATGATATCTCCCAGTCCATCTAAAATCTTTGCCGAAACATCCTCGTAGGAGGTTGTGATTTTACACACAAGTCCGCTGGCCAATTTTTCTTCCGATTTATCCTTTGCCAGAAATCCGTTTTTTATATAATCATGTGCCGTATCGCTTATATTAGCCACAAAGCTGAAAGCACAATGATGGTTGGTAATAATTAATCCGTCATCCGAGATAAATGAACCGGTACATCCGCCAACTCTCACAATGGCATCAACTATACTGGGAGCATTTGGGTTAAAAATTTGTTCAGGCCTCAGGCGAAATCCGGCTTTTTTGAAATCAATTTTACTGAGTTCGCTTAACGGAAACATACCTTCTTCCGTTTTAGCGGAGGTAAGAACCAAAACAGCAATTAGAAGAATGAATTTGATTGGTGTGCGCATATTGGGCAAAGATAATTGTCTTTATTTGGTTATTAATTTATTTAACTCAAGATTAATAAGAGGAGCTTTTTCGGTGTCATACACATGATTTTTGAAGGACGAAACCCATTGAATACCCATGCTGGCATTTGTGATAAAAACTTCTGAAGCTTCTTCCATATCGTCCAGATGTATGCAGTCTTCCGAAACATTAAGACTCAGCTTTTTTGCCAGAGTGATGATAATTCTGCGCATTACCCCCATGATGCAGCCCTGATTGGCGGCAGGAGTAATTAACTCATCATTTTTAATAATAAACAGGTTGGCACTTGACGATTCGCAGATTAACCCCTTTTGATTAATCAGAAATACTTCGTCAAGTTTCTGGTTTTGCCTGTATATGGAAGCTAAAACATAAATCAGGGAATTATTTGTTTTGAGCGAGGATAAACTGTCGCAACTTTTAAAATGTTCGGTGTATAATCCAGTTTGAAGTCCGTTAATATTTAAAACAAAACTGTTCTCAGGTATTTCCACTGCTTCAATTAGGTAACCTGCCTCGTTTTGAAAAGGAAGGTATAATCCTTTGCCCTGGCGAAAAAGCACAAAACGCATCCGGGCATTTTGATAACCATTACTTTTTAGGAGGTAAACGAGTTGTTCTCTGAATCCGTTTGCGTCTAAATTCGGAGGCATGATTAAATGAAGCAATTTTGCCCCGTGAAATAAGCGTTCATAATGTTCCTGCCAGAATGGAATAGTTCCGTTGATGGCACGAATCGATTCAAATAATCCGTCACCATAACGGGTTAGGCGGTCATCAGCAGCAAATATTTTTTCGCCCGCTGAAACAATTTCTCCGTTCAGATTAATAAAAGCCATACGTGTCATTAAGGGGCAAGTTCGTTAAAATTATAATTATTGCGGTGAATAATTCAGCAGCTATTTCTGCAAGCTATTGGAAACCAAATCTAAATAACTGTCCATAACTTAGGTTTATATGAATTAAAGGTTTTGGTTACTTTTGCCCATCTTTAAGAGAACAAATATGAAAGAAGTTTTTATAGTTGCGAAAGCAAGAACCCCGATTGGAAGTTTTAGTGGCAGTTTAGCTGCTTTAAGCGCATCACAACTTGGTGCTGTAGTTATTAAAAGTGCAGTTGAGCGTGCCGGAATCAACGCATCCGATGTGAATGAAGTGTTTATGGGTAATGTAATGTCGGCCGGTATGGGGCAGGCACCCGCAACACAGGCCATGATTTTTGCCGGATTGCCAAGTACCATTCCTTCTGTAACTATCAATAAAGTGTGTGCTTCGGGTTCAAAGGCAATTATGTTGGGAGCGCAGTCAATTATGCTGGGTCAGAACGATATTGTGGTTGCCGGAGGAATGGAAAGTATGTCGAATGTACCGTATTACCTCGATAAAGCCCGAAGCGGATACCGCTTGGGACACGGACAGCTTACCGATGGAATTGTGAAAGATGGTTTGTGGGATGTGTACAACGATTACCATATGGGCAATGCAGCCGAACTGTGTGCTAAAGAATGTAATATTACCCGTGCCGATCAGGATGAGTTTGCCATTGAATCGTATAAGCGTTCGGCTGCAGCCTGGGCTGCGGGCAAATTTACGAATGAAATTGTAGCCGTTGAAATTCCTCAGCGCGGAAAAGACCCGCTAAAGGTTACTACCGATGAAGATTACAACAAAGTAAATTTTGATAAAATTCCTTCACTTAAACCCGTATTCATAAAAGAGGGAACAGTAACTGCCGCCAATGCATCTACCTTAAATGATGGGGCATCAGCTATTGTGTTAATGAGTAAGGAAGCAGTTGAGCGCACAGGTGCAAAACCAATAGCAAAAATTCTTGGTTTTGCCGATGCTGCACAGGCACCTGAGTGGTTTACCACCGCTCCTTCAAAAGCAATTCCGCTGGCATTAAAACGTGCCGGAATAGATCAGAGTAAAGTTGATTTTTACGAGATAAACGAAGCTTTTGCTGTTGTATCTGTTGCCAATAACCGTGAGTTGAAACTCGACCCAAAGAAAGTGAATGTGTATGGCGGGGCTGTTTCACTCGGACATCCGCTGGGAAGCAGTGGTTCACGTATCGTGGTCACTTTATTATCCGTTCTGGAGCAGGAGGGTGGTAAAATTGGAGTTACAGGTATTTGTAATGGCGGTGGCGGTGCTTCGGCTATTGTAATCGAAAAAGTTTAGTATACCTTTTTAAAGCCATGCATCGTTATATACCTCAAATGAAGCATGTCCTACTTATTTTTCTGAGTTTTTTGTTTTGCGGCAACAAGTTGTTTGCACAGCAGGCAAATGCCGACTCAACTGTTATTGCCGATTCATTAGCTACCCTCGAAATTCAGTTGCAGGGGTTGTCGTTCGAATTTATTAATTCAAAAGATGAGCGTACCCGTGTAAGCAGTGCGTATCATTTTGTAAAAACGCTGGTAAAAACGCTCAAGGTAAAAGACTCGTATCAATACCCGTTTGATTCGCTCAAAAGCATTTCCATACTTAAAGCGCCCGATAATACATTTCGAATTTTTACCTGGCACCTGAGGCTTGACAACGGATTGTACCGTTGCTACGGAGTGATTCAGTTAAACCCCGTGAAAAAATATGTTGACGGCAAATTGCTGCCTGCCGACTCTAAACCATATTATCCCTTAATTGACCGCTCCGACAGTATTGTAAACGTTTTGGATACTACAGTCGGTCCTGATTATTGGTTTGGAGCACTCTATTACAATATACTCATGCGCAAGGTGCATAAACAAACGTATTATTTCCTTTTTGGATACGATGGTAATAAAAAAGGCACCGACCGCAAACTGATAGATGTACTCACCTTTATTGATGGTAAACCGTATTTCGGGGCTCCTTTTTTCAAAGTGGGCAATATTGTTCAGTCGCGATTTATTATTCAGTATAACGAAGAAGCGAGTGTGTCGTTACGCTACCTGCCGGCCGATAATATCATCACCGTTGATCACCTGATGACACCTGATGATAAGTCGGTTGATTTGCCTGAACTTTATGTGCCTGACGGAACGTATGATTATTTTATCTGGAAAGAGAATCAGTGGCAAATGAAAGAACACCTTTTTGAAACCAAAAAACTTAAGAGTTCTAAATAGATTTTTGTCTGGCAAAATGGTCGCAAAGTATGGCAGTGGCTACCGATGCATTTAAACTTTCGGCCGGGCCAATTCTCGGGATCATTACGGGGTGAGTAATTTTTTGCCTGAGTTCTTCCGAAATGCCTTTCCCTTCATTTCCAATAAGTAAAAACGCTTTTGATGAAAGTTTTTCCGTATAAATATTTCTTCCGTTCAATACCGCTCCGTAAACTGGAACGGAAGAATGTTTTTCAACAAAATCCTTCAAATCTCCGTAGAATATATTTACCCGGGCAATTGAACCCATAGTGGCATCCACTACTTTGGGGTTATAGGCATGGGCACAATCGCTGCTGCACACAATATTTTTTATTCCATACCAGTCGGCAGTGCGAATGATGGTACCCAAATTTCCCGGATCCTGTATGGTTTCCAAAAGCAGGGTCAGCTGGTTGTTAAGAGCTATTTCACTCAGGTTTGATTCCGGAATTTCAATCAGCATCAGCACATCCTGAGGAGTTTGGTGTCGGCTTAGTTTTTGTAATTCATTCTGGTCAAGTTCGATGGATTCCGTTTCAACAGGCACCAAACGCTTATTAAGCGAAAACCATTCTTTGCTGGCATAAACTGTTTTTACTCTTAACTTTGAACCCATGATATCATTGAAAGCTTTTTCGCCTTCAGCTACAAATAGTCTGTGTTGTTGCCTGGCTTTTTTATCTTTGAGTGATACGATTAACTTAACCTGATTTTTTGTTAGCATTGATTCAACGACTCTTTTTTGCTTTTTTAATTACCATCCTGGTCGGACAAAGTTCCTGCAATATCGGTAAAAATCTACCTGATAAAGGGACTTTGCTTATAAAAAATGAAATTGTTGCACAGGGGTTAACCTCCGAAGAAAAAGATGCAATCAAAACACTTATCCGTCAAAAACCCAATACACGGGTGTTTGGTCTAAGGAGCTATATGTGGTTTTATGTTTGGGGTAGTCATGGTAACCCCAAAAGTAAATTCTCCCGAAAGTTTAAATCCGTTCTTCGAAAAGTGGGAGAAGAACCTGCTATTATTGATTCAAATTATATTTTAGGTACCGAGAAACAAATGAGTCAGTTCATGTTTAACAAAGGATATTTTTATGCTTCGGTAACACACTCGGTACGGCAACGAAAAATGTTTTTCTCTTCCAGACACAGGCAAATTGTCGAATACAAAATTATCCCGAATAACCGGTACACTATCGGGTTGATTTATTATAATGTTCCCGATTCAAATATTTACAAACTGATTGTGGCAGATACCAGCAAAAGTAATCTGGTGCGTTTTGCAAAATATGATTTGGATAATCTGATTAGAGAAAAAAACCGCATTACCGATATTTTGCGCGACAACGGATATTATTATTTCTCCCGCGATTACGTTAATTATGACATTGACTCTAATTACCAGAACAATTATGTAATGCTGTCGGCAAATGTGCGAAACCCCGGAATTCGAACACACAAACAAACACGCATTAAATCTATTCAAGTTGAAGTGGATAATGATTTGGCTGTCAATCCGCGCACTGACACCATCGAATACAAAGGAATCTTGTACATTCTGAGAGGCTATAAAATAAAGCCTGTTATTATAGACCGGATGATTCAGATACATCCCGGTGAACTCTACAATCAAACTAAAGTGCAGGATACTTACAGCCGCCTGCTCGATATGCAGTTGTTTCGCTACGTGAATATCGGTTTCGAAACCGTGGGTAGCGATAGCAGCGGATGGATAAACTGCCGTATTAAAATGAATCCGCATATGGCTAATGAGTTTGTAGAAGAACCGCAGGCCATCACCTCCGATCAAAACAATAACCTTTCAAGTGCCAACTACCGAAACTATGGTATTGCAAACAGTCTTTTGTTCAGAAATAAAAACACTTTTCACCGTGCCGAAATTTTGCAGGTAACCTGGCGTGCTGCCCTCGAACTGCAGCCTAAAAGTGCATCTAAAGGGAAATTTTACAGCACCGAGCAAAACATTAATATCAGTTTAAGTCAGCCCCGGTTAATCTGGCTTCCGCGCAGTTGGGAAGGTGCGCGGTATGCATCCAAAAACAGAACTTCCGTTTCGCTTGCTTACACCTACGAAACCAATCTGGATTTTAAACGCAATTTACTCACCGCCTCATTCAATTATCAGCACCGCAGAAAACTAATTACTTTTAGTTGGTCACCGGTAGAGGTCAACTTTATCAAAACAAATCCGTCTCAGGCTTTTCAGGATTCGCTGAATAAAGTAAACGATGTGTTTTTGAAGAGTTTGTTTTCAAACAACCTGATTACCGATGGCAGGTTCACCATCATTTATGACAACCAGATTAAACGCCCTGGAAAAAGTTTTGTGCGCATTGTCTGGGATCCGGTTGAAATTGGGGGTAATATGGTTTTCCTCT
>Ga0268298_10006478_pt1 | contig 10624 bp, 11 predicted proteins | sample WWTPWeurt_MetaG_FD_194462 | JGI IMG/M metagenome (GOLD analysis project Ga0268298, IMG submission 194462) | Activated sludge microbial communities from WWTP in Nijmegen, Gelderland, Netherland - WWTP Weurt | ecosystem: Engineered > WWTP > Aerobic digester > Activated sludge | place... | reverse complement strand
GCGCTTCCACTCCCCGTCCGGCAAGGGCGAGAAAATCGGTCAAGCCATTTTCCGGAAGATTGAGACCGGTTGCAATTGCTTTTGAGACCGGATGATCCGAATGACCGGCCAGGCTGGCCGCCCAAGCGAGTACCTGTGATTCAGGGACCGTCGAAGGCAGCAGTTCTGTGGCGACCAGACGGGGTTTGCCTTCGGTAATGGTACCGGTCTTGTCGAGGGCAATGACCCGCAGTTTGCGTGCCTCTTCAAGATAGACACCGCCCTTGATCAGGATACCGCGGCGGGCCGCTGCGGCCAGTCCGCTGACGACCGTTACCGGCGTGGCGATCACCAGCGCACAGGGGCAAGCGATGACCAGCAGCACCAGGGCCTTGTAGAGTGCCTGCGTCCAGGTCCAGCCGAGAAACCAGGGGGTCAGAATCGCTACTGCAACCGCGATGCCGAACACGGTCGGCGTGTAGATTGCGGCAAACCGATCTACGAATCGTTGCGTCGGCGCTTGTGTTCCCTGCGCCTGTTCGACTGCGTGAATGATGCGAGCCAATGTGGTGTCATCGGCAGCGGCCGTCACACGGAACTCCAGGATGCCGGTTTCGTTGATCGTGCCAGCGAACACCTGGTCGCCAGCCACCTTGTCAATCGGGATGCTTTCGCCAGTGACCGGTGCCTGATTGACCGCACTGGTTCCCGCCGTCACCTGGCCATCGAGCGGTATTCTGGCGCCGGGTTTGACCCGAACGCAGGACTCCAGCTTTACCGCGACGGCCGGTACTTCCAGCCACGTTCCATCAGCCTGCCTGACTTCCGCCGTCTGCGGCGTCAGGTCGAGCAGGCCCTTGATGGCGTTACGCGCCCGATCCACGGAGCGGGCCTCGATCAGTTCGGCAATGGCATACAGGGCCATGACCATCGCAGCCTCGGGCCACTGGCCGATGAGGAAGGCACCGGTCACGGCCACACCCATCAGCGCGTTCATGTTCAACTGCCCGCGTCGTAAGGCAGCCAGTCCCTTGCTATAAGTAGAAATCCCGGACAGCCAGATGGCGACGACGGCCAATGCCATACCGAAGCCCTTGAAAGGCAATGTGTCGGGCGCAAAGAAATCCTGCGCTTCCGCCCCGACGGCCAGCCCCAGCGCCAGAATGGCTCGCCATAGTTCACTGATGCCGACGTTTTCCGTTGCCGTCTGATCTGCCGACACCGCTTTGGGGCTGAACCCCGCCTTGCGGATGGCAGCCAAGGCGGCATCGAGGGCTTCCGTCGTCGCATCGATCGAAACCGTGCGTTCCGACAGTTGGAAACGCAGGGATCGGATACCCTCGATACCGGCCACCGCACGACGGATGTCATTCTCCTCATTCGGACAATCCATGGTCGGAATCACGAAGACGGGCACGCCGTCGCTTTGAGTGAGATCTGAGGCTGCCGCGATTTCTGCGACTGTGGGCACTGCTGCGGAACAGCCGCCGGCACATCCGCAATGGGCGGTTTCCTGACGGGGCTGTGGGGTGGCTTCAAGACTCATGGCGCTCTCCTTGTTTCCCATATTAGAAACCTTTGAGTGGCTACAGAGTCAATGGATTGCAATAAGGGAAACCGTTGGAGCGGACGGTCACCCATTGCTTACTGCTCGACGAATGCTCGTTCAATCACATAATCACCGGCTTCGCCGATATGCGGTGAAATCGTCAAGCCAAAGCCATCAAGCATGGCCGAAATTTCCTTGAGCATGGCCGGGCTGCCGCAAATCATGCCTCGGTCGGTAGCTGCGTCGATGGGCGGCTCGCCCAAATCGGCAAATAATTTACCTGAAAGGATCAGCTCGGTCTGGCGCCCTTCGTTGCGAAATGGCTCACGAGTCACCGTCGGGTAATAGACCAACTTTTCACGGATCAGATCGCCGAGGTATTCGTGTTCCTTCAAATCCTCCTCGATATAGTCGTGGTAAGCCAGTTCGTTCGTCCAGCGAACACCATGGATGAGGATGACTTTCTCGAAACGCTCGTAGGTTTCCGGATCGTGAATCAGACTCATGAACGGTGCCAGGCCAGTGCCGGTGGCAAACATGAATAAACGACGACCCGGCTTGAGGTCGCGCAGAACCAAGGTGCCGGTAGGCTTTTTACTGACCAGGAGCGGATCGCCCGGCTTCAGATGTTGCAGACGCGAGGTCAGAGGCCCATCCTGGACTTTGATGCTGAAGAACTCCAAGTGCTCTTCGTAATTCGCACTGGCAATACTGTAGGCACGCATCAGAGGGCGGCCATTGACTTCCATGCCGATCATTACGAACTGGCCATTGATGAAGCGCAGGGCAGGATTGCGCGTGGTCCTGAAACTGAACAGGCTGTCATTCCAGTGATGAACGGAGAGAACGGTTTCGGTGATAAAAGAACTCATGATTGCTGTACTTGGAAAAGTGAAGGCGGGATTTTATGCCGCCAATTGATTGATAAAATGTGATATTTTTGTTATCTCTTATCGGTTTAATAGATAAATAGCCGAGCCATTTCGGGGAAAATCGCAGAAAAATTGATTCATGCAGTCCGTACTGCTATTTATTGTGCTGGCGGCATCCACCTGTAATTTTGTTGTTGCATCATCTGATCCATCATTTGCTGTTGCATCCCCATGCAGGTTCCCATCATCTGCTGACGGCGGTTCATGGCTTGCGGGGAGGTGTCTTGTGGATTCCACCATCCCTTCCCATGCATACCGCCAACCTTGCCCTGCCTGTGACCGCCACTGCAGCAGCCCATGTCGTCGCTCATTGTCCCCATCATGATGCTGCAACCGGGCATGCTGTCGGAACCATGCATCATGCGCATGCCGTCCTGCATTGCAGTCCAGTGTTCCTGCATCAGTTTCTGACGCAAGGCCGGATCATTCGTTTGCCGCATTTTCTGCATCTGATCCTGCATCAGTTTCATGTGCGCCTGCATCTGACTTGCATATTCTTGGAAGGCCTTGTCGTCGGGCGCGGGTTTAGGATCTGCACCGTAAGCAACTGGAAAACCAAGAACACTCAACGCAACCAAGCCAACCACCAATCTGTTTTTCATGATCACCTACTCCTTAGTGAGGTTCGGGGGTAACCGTCCAACCAGGCAAGACGGTTGGTGTAAAACGTACGCTTACACAACTCAGAATAGACATCCCGCCAGGCGATTTCATGATCGTTTTACTTGAGCATGTCCGCGACCAGGGAACACGGTTACGTCGCCGCATATCGAAAACAAGAGGAAATTACTTTAGGGAAACTCTGCACAAGTAACCGTCATACGGCCTGATTTGAGAAAATAGCGCCACTGTCATAGTGCCCACTGACCTGATGAAATCGATGAAGCAACTGAGCCTGGCCGAAACGGGCTTCCTGCCGAAGGCCGGCAAGCAAACCCGCAAAGCCGTGTTTCTGGCAGAGATGGAAACGGTTGTGCCTTGGTCCCGCCTGGAAGGGCTGATCGAGCCGTTCTACCCCAAGAAAGGCAGCGGCCGTCCGCCGATTCCGCTGGGCACGATGCTGCGCATTCACTTCATGCAACAGTGGTTTGGCTACTCCGACCCGGCGATGGAAGAAGCCTTGCACGATGTTCCGTTGCTGCGCCAGTTTGCCGGCCTGGATGCTTTCGAAGACGTCATGCCGGACGAAAGCACCATTCTTCGCTTCCGCCACTTGCTGGAGAAACACGATCTGGCCGTTGCGATCTTTGCCGAAGTCAGCGCTGTTTTGTCGGAGAAAGGGCTGTCGATGAAGCGTGGCACGGTCGTCGATGCCACGCTGATTGCGGCGCCCAGTTCGACCAAGAACGAAGACAAGAAGCGTGATCCCGAGATGACGCAGACCAAGAAAGGCAACCAATGGCATTTCGGCATGAAGGCGCATATCGGCGTTGATGCCGAGAGTGGCTTGATTCATACCGTCGAATGCACGACCGCCAAGGTGGCGGACATCACGATGATGGAAACCTGCCTGCACGGGGAAGAGGAAATTGCCCTGGGTGATCGGGGCTATCACAAGGCAAACCGGACGATTGAACACTTCGCGAAGGAAGGTGATCTGTCCGTGCTGACGCCGACCAAGAAGCCTGCGGGAGGTGAGCTGACCGAGGATCAGAAAGCGTTCAACCGGATGCTGTCGGCAGTGCGGGCGATTGTTGAACATCCCTTCCGGGTGGTGAAGCGCCAGTTTGGTTTCGTGAAGGTTCGCTATCGCGGACTGGCGAAGAACACCGGGCAAATCGTGACGCTGTTTGCACTGGCCAATCTGTGGCTGGCCCGCAAGCGATTGTTGCCCTTGTTGGGCGAGGTGCGCCCGTGAAGCGGGAAAGGCGGGGTAAAACTCCGGGATTTCACGGTCAACGGTCGAGAATCGCCTGTTTTTCATATTTCTTATGACAGCCTGCGCAAAAAACGCGGGTTGTTCAGAGAATCCTTAGGTTCATTTCTTCTCCTAGCCACCTGCATTAGAAACCCTTGAGTGGCTACAGAGTCAAGGGCTTACAATAACGAAAAAAGGTAGGAGCGAAAGAGATGCTTGAGTTCGTCAAGGTTCTGGGAATATTCGCCATAACTGCGCTGGCCGAGATTCTCGGTTGTTACCTGCCGTGGCTGGTGCTGACCCAGCAGCGTTCACCTTTGCTTTTGATTCCCGCCGCTGTTTCCTTGGGGCTCTTTGCCTGGCTGCTGACCTTGCACCCAGGTGCCGCCGGGCGAATCTACGCCGCCTATGGGGGTGTCTATGTTGCAATTGCCCTGATCTGGCTATGGCGGATCGATGGCGTTGTACCAACCCGATGGGATCTTGTCGGCAGTGCGGTCACGTTGGCCGGTATGGCGATCATCATGCTCCAACCGCCTAGGTCTGTTTGAACGTCAGGAGACGAAGATGAAAATCGGCGAACTGGCTCGCCTTGCCGGGGCGAATGTGGAAACGATCCGCTTCTACGAGCGTGATGGGCTGCTGCCAGTACCTGCCCGTAGCGACGGCAACTACCGCATTTATGGGGATACCCATGTTCAGCGATTGTTCTTTATTCGGCGTTGTCGCAGTCTGGACATGACGCTGGATGAGATCCGGGTCTTGCTGCACTTCAAGGAGTCACCGCAGGAGAACTGCGCGGATGTGAATCGACTGCTTGACCGACACATTGGGCACGTCGCCCAACGGATGCAAGAACTCCAGGAGCTGGAGAGGCAGCTAAGGGACCTGCGTGAGCGGTGTGGCGAGGCGCGGGATGCTGCGCACTGCGGCATTCTTGACGGCTTGTCCCAAGCGATTGTACCTGGCGGCAAGACGGCATCCCACGTTCAGGGACCACATCGGCATGCTGCAAACCCCAATGTGGAGAAAGAATATAAAGGCAATCAAAATTGATGACTTTGCATATCGTATGGTTTATACCGTTGTTTGTAATTTCCTCTAATTCAAGCAACCATTCAGTCACCACTCCAAGTCAACGTCGGCAACTGTCGCAATAACGGTTATTCATTCCAGCCAACGCCACAGGCAGCTTTGGTCGAGTTGTTCGTGTAGGCCGTGTGGCAAGTTCAAGAGAGAAGCGGTCGCTCGAATGACAGCTCTGTCTCAGGAACGAACGGCAACAGTTGGCCGGTAACAGCCTGATGCCGCTTGGTTACTCGCTGAAGGGCTGCCACCGACCCAATGCCGACCTTCGGCACGTCGCGTGCTGAAGGGCCAGTAACAAAGTGCAGCAGCCGTTCCAGACGACTGCTCACTGACAACTCCTCAGTCTTTGCGGACATACAACCGGAGCCAAATGTGCAGCTGGTAACTGCCGCTACGAAGTCCTTGGAGCCAGCTCTGCGACGAACCTCTGCTTTCATCAGCCACTGGGGACGGCGGCGACGTGGTCAGATGTGATGAGATTCATTGGTCAACCAACAGAGGATTCTGTCGGCACGCCCGGTGGATCGGTTTGACATTCTTTCTGGCGACGAACTATAGTCCACCCATGGCTTTGATCCCGCTCTCCGCCCCGATTGCATTCGCGCCCTGTGCCGCTGCGAAGATGGGTGGTGCAGCGTCGTTTCACCCGAAACTCCCTGAAGTCTGCTCGATTGCCGCAGATTTCTAGGCCCGGCGATACGCTTTTCCTCTCACAGCGCATCAAAACTATCGCCGGGCTCAACTGAAGCGAAATAGCGGCTGACACCTGACGGTGCCGCGCTTTCAAGACTCGCCATATTTTCCCTGCTTCACATCGTAATCGTGCTTGTGCTGCACGCCGCATCGGTTCGCCCAATTCTTGCAATTGCCAGCGGCTGCCGCGTAATCCCTCTCTCGCACCATCCGGTGCTGGATAACACTCGCCATCTAGGAGTTTTATGAACATCCATAACCACAGCATCTGGCCGCCACCGGGAACCTCCGACGTTATCAGCCCTGCGAATGTTGCCTGGCACGCCACATTCCTGCAGCTATCGGTATGTGCCCCTTTGATCGGCACGGTATTTCACTCGCCGGACGATGCATCCTCCCCCGTTATCAATCTCATGGATAAGGGGTGACGGCGATGGATATCTCGCGTCAATTCGTCCGGCAGAAAAACCCCTGTGCCGATGGTTTCCGCTGGTTCATGCGCAATTTTCAGGAAGCCTCGGACTACCAGCCCCTCCTCGATGCGCTCGTGGCAGCCGGGCGGGTTTCGGATGCCTGTTGGCTGATGGATCAGTTCGGGCCGACAAAAACAGTGCTTGAAGTGGATGCGCTGGAGGCGGACGCCGTCGTGTTTGCCGGAAGTCTCCATGTTCGCGGCCAGATCGACGTGGACACCGTGCTGCGAATCGGTGGCCATTTGCGGGCAGAGTCCGGCATTCGGGTCGGTCGCAGCCTGCAGGTTGGCGAAGATCTGTGGGCTGCCGGAAATATCCGCTCAATGGGCTGCCTGGAAGTGGATGGGGATGTACGTGTCGACTGGAACCTGCTGGTGGAGGAGCGCCTGGACTGCGGTGGCGATCTGCGCGTCGGCAGGGATGTCGAGGTTGGCACTGATTGCAAGATTGGTGGCCAGTCGACGGTAGGCGGTGATGTCGCGGTCGGCGCTGCCCTGAAGTGTCTGAGCAATCTCCGTGTCCGGGGGGCACTGAAGGTCGGTGGCAGCGTCTGGTCGGCGCAGGGCATCGACGTGAGTCAGGGCATCGATGTCAGGGACCATCTGGAAGCGTGCTGGGGAATCGTGTCCGGCAAATCCATCGTGTCGGGCGGGGCAATCAAGACGGGCGAGAGCCTGGCGGCAGAGGAAATCATCCAGGCCGGAGAAGGCTACGGCATCTACGCCGGCCTTAATGTACCGGTGGAAGTTTGGGAAGCCAGCGCTTGGGTGCGCGCACGGGAACGGCCGAACCGGCTGTTCAGCGGCCATTGGCATGCACCGGTCACGTCCTGAGCGACGCGGCTTTTCCTTTTCGGTCCCATACCCTTGCAGGAGTTTGCCATGCTGGTCTCGAGTTTCCCCTCGTGTTCGCCGAGGACCGCCGCTCTGCCGACGCAGTTGCGCATCAATATCGAATTACCCGAAGACGGTCGGTGTGAGCCTTCAGTCGAGAGAACCGTCATGGGCGCGGCCATGACGGGCTATCATTCTTGTCACCCAATGGGGGGAAGATGAACGCGCCTTTCATTTCTCTGTGCCCCGAGATCACTCGGACAAATGCGCTGACGTTGATGGACTGGTTGGAAGATGAGGACGTCACCCGCTACCTGAGCGATTCGCGCCATGTCTCCCGGTTGATCGAGCAGGTCATCGGTCGGGTCCAGTTGCCGATCCTAACCCATCTGTTCAACCAGGGGGGCCGGTTCTTCATGGCCTACGACCAGCATGACGTGCCCGTGGGCTTCGTGCGCCTCGTCAAGGCGGGCACGGACTGCGAAATGGTCCTAGTCATTGGCAACCGCGACAACTGGGGCCGCAAGTTCGGCGCCAACGCCATCCGCGAAGCTATGAAGCTCGCTTTCTTCGACATGCGGGCCGAGAAGATCATCGCCAAAATTCATCCGGACAACGTGCGATCGTTGAAGGCCTTCCTGCGAACCGGTTTCTCGCTGGAAAGCGAAACGCCTGCGATGAAGTCTTTAGTCATGAACTCGGCGCGCTATCTCCGGTTCTTGCGCGAAAGCCCTGCGACTCACACCCCCGATATTTTCATCACCGAGATTGACAAGGCCCGACTCAGGAGTCTGGTCGAGTTTGAACAGGGCTCCGATATCTTTGAACTGGAACATGAGATCGAGCGAGCCATCGTCGTCGATCCGCGGGAAGTGGCGGAGGATGTCGTCACGATGAACTCCAAGGCTTTGTTGCAGGTGGACGACGAAGAGGTGGAAGTTGCGCTGGTATACCCGGAGGATGCGGACGACCGCGCCGGGAAACTGTCGGTTTGCTCCGGCATCGGCACCGCGATCCTGGGCTACAAGGAGGGCGATGCCTTCAGTTGGCGGATTCCGAACCGAACCTGCCATATCCGGATTGGCAAAGTGCTTTATCAACCGGAAGCCGCGGGCGATTTCCACCTGTAGGTTTGCACGCTGCGCAGCCGCCGCAGATCGCGCATGAGCGCTCGGGCCGGCTGCGATTCTGCGGTCACTTCTCGCCACAATCGACCGGTTGCTGCTGAAAACTGATATTCAATCCCACGCGACACTAAGGTCAGCATTGGGTCGGGAGTACGCATTCGCTGCATAGAAAAGCTGCCGTTTATCGCCTCACAAGATTGAACAGCAGCTAAGCGCTAGGGAAACGCTGATTTATTCCCGATGATCAGCCAAGGCCATGGGTATTTGAGAGAATTCGATCGGTCAGGTCATTGAGTCGGAGCGAGCGTGCAAACGAGTTTTTCTGAACTGGAATACGCGTTGAAGAAGAAGCAGACGCGTCGGGATCGTTTTCTTGCTGAGATAGAGGCCGTGACACCGTGGGTGATTCTGGAGCAGACGATTGCACCGTTCTACCCAAACAGCGGAGGGCGGGGACGGCCACCGATTGGTCTCGGGCGGATGTTGCGGATGTATATCGCCCAGCAATGCTTTGGCCTCTCGGACGAAGGGATTGAGGATGCTCTCTATGACAGTCAGGCCATTCGCCGTTTTGTCGGCATTGACCTGAGCCAAGAGTCGGCCCCCGATGCCACCACGCTGCTGAACTTCCGTCACCTGCTGGAAAGCCATCAGCTGACGGAATCGATCTTCAACGCCATCAATGGTCACCTGGCCGAGAAAGGCTTGTTGCTCCGAGAGGGAACCATTGTCGATGCGACTCTGATTGCGGCGCCGCCCTCGACCAAGAACAAGGCAGGCCAGCGCGATCCGGAAATGCACCAGAGCAAGAAAGGCAAGCAGTGGTACTTCGGCATGAAAGCCCATATCGGCGTTGATGCCCAGTCAGGCTTGGTTCACACCGTCATCGGCACCGCCGGCAACGTCAGTGACATCACCCAAGCCCAGGCGTTACTGCACGGTGATGAAACCTATGCCTTTGGGGATTCGGGCTACCGGGGCGTCGAAAAACGGGCAGAGAGTCTTGAATTGCCGGTCACTTGGCACGTCGCCATGCGGCCCGGCAAACGCAAGCTTTTGCCGGGCACGGCACTGGGTGATCTGCTTGAGCAGATCGAGCATGCCAAGGCCGGCATCCGGGCCAAGGTCGAGCATCCGTTTCACGTGGTCAAGAACCTCTTCGGTCATCGCAAGACGCGCTACATGGGGCTGGCCAAGAACACCGCCCAACTCTTCTCGCTATTTGGCCTGGCCAATTTGCTGCTGACTCGCCGGTGGCTACTGGGCACGAATAGCCAAGTTGCGACCTGAGTCTGGAAAGTGGCAGAAAACACCTTCGAAACCTGTCGGATTACTCCGAAAATGCCTCAGTTTCAGGCATTTCTTCAGACCGAGCCCACCAGTTCCTCGCGCAACACGAATTGTTCAGCGCTTCCCTAGGTTGCTGCCCGAGTCAGCGCATCAGGCCACCGGCCGCTTCGGCCGAGTAGTGTGAATTGGCCCTCAGGCAGGTTCCGACGTACTTCGAACATACGGATGGCGACTGTCTGCTTTCGGGATCGAAGGGAAATTAGTATTTAACGCCTGAGGTTCTACTGGCGCAAGACTAGACATTTGCCTACATAGGTGTAGTCTGGAATTGGAAGGCGAAGTGAGGTAAGTCGGTTCTAGAAGCAAACAAAGCGATTGGAGGCAGCATGACTGAAAGTCCGCCGCAAATTGAGATTATTGTGTAGTACCCAAACGGCGAAAGCCGCTACGCTTCGGTCAATTGCTACGAAGCCAAAGATTTAAGAAGCCCAAGCTTGAAACGCTTGGGCTTTTCGCTTGTGGGTTAGTGACTTTGTTGATGCTGCTCCATGCACTGTTCCAGCTTCGCCTTGGGAACGCTTTGAATCCTGCGCAACAATTCGTGGGAGACATTTCTCACCTTGAATCGGGAGCACAACTGCTCCTCCAGGTGCTGCAGCAAACAGGCCGCCATCTCAGCATCAGCTAGCGCTCTGTGCGCCCTCCCCGCCCGCGGCAGGTTAGCGAACTGGATGAGTTCCCCCAGCTTGTGGCTTGGTGCTTGTGGAAGAATGCGGCGGGCCAACAGTAACGAGCACGCAA
>Ga0268298_10006477_pt1 | contig 10625 bp, 9 predicted proteins | sample WWTPWeurt_MetaG_FD_194462 | JGI IMG/M metagenome (GOLD analysis project Ga0268298, IMG submission 194462) | Activated sludge microbial communities from WWTP in Nijmegen, Gelderland, Netherland - WWTP Weurt | ecosystem: Engineered > WWTP > Aerobic digester > Activated sludge | place: Netherlands... | reverse complement strand
GTTCGCGCTGCTTCCGAGGGCCGACATGTTCGACTGGTTGCACACGCTCTTCTCGCGAGATCTGGCGATCGATCTCGGAACCGCCAACACGCTCATCTACGTGCGAGGCATCGGCATCGTCTCGAACGAGCCGTCGGTGGTCGCCGTGCAGCAAGACGCTCGCGGCGGCAAGAAGGTGCTCGCCGTCGGGAAGGAAGCGAAGGAAATGCTCGGGCGCACGCCGGGCAACATCGTCGCCATTCGCCCGATGAAGGACGGCGTCATCGCCGACTTCGAGATCACCGCGGCGATGCTGAAGTACTTCATTCAGCGGGCGCACCAGCGGAAGTTCAACGTGAAGCCGCGCATCGTCATCGGCATTCCGTCGGGCATCACCGAGGTCGAGCGGCGCGCGGTGCGTGAAGCGGCCGAGAACGCGGGCGCGCGCGAAGTGCACCTCATCGAGCAGCCGATGGCGGCGGCGATCGGCGCGGGCCTGCCGGTGACCGAGCCGTCGGGGAACATGATCGTCGACATCGGCGGCGGCACGACCGACGTGGCGGTCATCTCGCTCGCGGGCATCGTGTATTCGAAGTCGGTGCGCGTGGGCGGCGACAAGCTCGACGAGGCGATCATTCAGTACGTGAAGCGCAAGTACAACCTGCTCATCGGAGAGCGCACCGCCGAGTTGATCAAGATGGGCATCGGCACCGCGTACCCGACCGACGAAGCGATGACGATGGAGATCAAGGGCCGCGACCTCGTGGCCGGCGTTCCGCGCACGCTGTCGGTGACGAGCGACGAGATCCGCGACGCGTTGACCGAGCCGGTGAACGGCATCGTCGACGCGGTGAAGATGACGCTCGAGCGCACGCCACCCGAACTCGCCGGTGACATCGCCGATCGCGGCATCGTGCTCGCCGGTGGTGGGGCGCTGCTCAAGAACCTCGACACCCTGCTGCGCGAAGAGACCGGCTTGCCGGTGTTCCTCGCCGAGGATCCGCTGTCGAGCGTGGTGATGGGCGCGGGCAAGGCGCTCGAGTCGCTCGACATGCTGCGGGCGGTCGCCACGCCGAACTGAGATGGAGAGCGCCACTCCCGGGTGGGTGCTCTTTCTGCCGCTCATCCTCCTCGTCGGTGGGGTCGCGCTCTCGCGAAGCTACCTCGCGCGCCACCCGCCGCCCGACCGCGGCCTGTTCTGGACCGAACGCGCCCGCCGCGAGTTTCCAGTCGGTCAGGGAGCCATCACCTTCGCGCTCCTGTGGCAGTGGGTGACGCTGCTGTTCGTCACCCAACTCGTCCTGCGTGATTGGAGCACTCCAGCGCGCCTGGCTTGGGTCTTCGCCTCCGTCGGGTGTTGCAGGGCCATCGTTCCACTCGTGCAGCACCTGGGGCGTCGCCGTCTCCGCCCCGCGCTGCACCCGAGGTTCGATTGGCGGTTCTCCGTCGAGACCGCGCTGGCGACGGCGATCGTCGGCGTGCCGCACCCGTGGCGCTTCGTGTCTCTCGGCGTCGCGCTCGGCTACGTCGTCGCGTCCTGGGTCGGCCTCTTCATTCCAAGAAACGCGAGAGCGATGCTGCCGCCAGAGTCGATCGCGGCGATCGAGGCTTCGCTCGGGAGCGCCCTGGTCGACCGAATCGGAGTCCTCCGCTCACCGCACGCGAATGCGTGGTCGGTCGGCCGTCGCATCGCGCTCGGCTCCCAGCTCGTCGCGGAGCTGACCCCCGCCGAGCTCACGACCATCGTCGCCCACGAAATGAACCACGCCGCGCAGTGGGCCGTGCGGGTGAACGTGTTGCTGCTCGCGGTGCTCGAGTGGTGCGCCCTCACCCTGCTCGTGAGCCTTCAGCTCCCGTGGAACGCGTTGAGCGTCGCCGGGTGTGGCGTGCTCGCAGTCGTTCTCTTGCGCCGGTCGTCGAGGCACGACGGTGAGTTCCGCGCCGACGAGGTCGCCGACCGTGCGGGGTTGGCGCGGGCGCTCGAGAAGATCCACGAGTTCGAGTTGATCCCCGCGGTGTTCGGAGAACGAACGACGCACCCCTCGCTCGTCGATCGACTCCGGAAGCTGGGCCATGAGCCGGCGTGGGCGATTCCCCAAGCACCCGGCGGCGCGCCAGCCCACGAGGGACTGCTCGCGCTCGTGGGCCTGGTGGTGCTCACGATGGCGCTGGCGTCTCCGCGCTTTCCGACGCCGTGGTTCTGGCCCGCTCGAGCGCCAGCGCCGACGATCGAGCTTCGTCCCGTTCGCGAGGCGCTCGCCCGGCTCGAGTGCCAAGCCGCGAGGGCCGCGCTTCCTCCCGAGGCGCCGCCAGCCATTCGAGAACTCGTCTCGTCCTGCAACGTGGCCAAGGCGCCGGGGTGCGGCTCGCTCTTCGAAACGCCGGTCGACGTGCTCGGGGAAGAGGTGCAGATCCTCGCGCTCCAAGGTCAGTTCGTCGTGGAGGTCGACCGCGCGTGGATGCTCCGCCAGGGCCTCATCCCGCCTCCCGACACGGGCTCGAGCGAGACGACCCTGTTGAACTTCGACGGCAAGCTCGAGCTCGTGCGAGCCGATTCGAACGGCGTTTCCTGGGCGCTCGGTGATTCGCGGGGCGCCGTGCCGTGGCTGGCGATCCGTCGCATCACTGGCGGCGCTCGCTGTTGGGAGCGATGAAGCGGTCCATGCGTCGCCTGCCCGCCGAGTTCGAAGCGCTGCTGTCTCCACGTGGCCGAGCGGTGCTGAGCGGGAAGCTGCGCCTCACCTTGGGCTCCGAGCGCTTCCTCGCCGCGAACGACCTGCTCGACCGCCGGCGCGCCCTCGAGGTGACGACGCTCCTCGACCGCGCGCTCGCCGACCTCGTCACTCCGATGGAAGACCCGATTCCTCCGTGGACCATCACTGGCATGCAGCACGACTATGGTGAGCTGCTCCCGAAGACGGTGCGGGTGAAGACCGCGACCTTCTCGTCTCGCCGCTCGAAGGCCTCGCTGCGCGCGGGAGAGCTCGGCCTCCACGCGATGCTCGCCAGCGAGAGCTACTTCACCTTCGCGACTCGCCTCGCCGGCCGCGCGCTCCGACGTGGCTGGGGCACCCAGGTGCTCTGCTACTCGGCCGGCGACTACGCGGGCCCGCACAACGATCACCACCCGGAAGATCCAGCGGCGCGCGACGGCTACACCGACGTGCACCTCACCTTCTGCACGAGCGGGGTCGCGGAGCAGCTGCTCATCGCCGAGCGCGCTGGGCACTTCTCCGAGCAATGGAGCGTCGCCACCGTCGGCGGCGTCACCTGCTACCGGCTGCCGTTCTGGCACTACACCACCCCGCTCCTCGCGAAACGCGGCGCGTCGGCGCGGGCACGGCGCTGGGTCGTCTTGGGCACCTTCCTCGACCGCTGAACCGAGAGACCGAGGCGAGCGCTCGGCCGTGACGGCGCTCGGCGGTCAAAAACTTTCGGGGCGCGGTGCTACAGGCATGATCCACCCATGAGCTGGATCTCGACCGGAGTCGTGCGGAAGCGAACCCTGTGGGCGGTGCAGGTGGAGTCCTCGGACGGTGAGCAACGGGAGCTCAAGTACCGCAGCGAGGCGCAGGCCCGGTACTTCGCGGCGGTGCTCGCGCTCGGCCCGTCGCGGCTCCCGACGTCACCCAAGGTGCGGATCGCGAAGAAGCTGAGCGCCCTGCCGGTGACGACGGAGGAGGCGGTCGAGAGCCTCGGCGCCGAGCCCGAGCGCGCGGTCGACCGCTTCAGCTCTGAGCGATCGTCACCTTGATCATCTGCACCGGCGAGCGCGGCCGATCGTTTCCATCGGTGGGCGTCGTCTCGATGCGCTTGATGACGTCCTGGCCGGTGACGACCTTCCCGAAGACCGGGTGCTTCGACGGCCCAGGCGTGAACCAGTCGAGGTAGTGGTTGTGCACGGTGTTGATGAAGAACTGGCTGCCGCCGGAGTTCGGCTGGCCAGTGTTCGCCATCGAGAGCGTCATCGGCTCGTTCGAGAGCTTGGCGGTGAACTCGTCCTTGATGTCACCCCACGGCGGGCCGCCGGTGCCGGCGCGCGGGCTGTTCGGATCCTTCGAGTGCGGGCAGCCGAACTGCAACATGAAGCGGTTGATGACGCGGTGAAAATGCAGCCCGTCGTAGAAGCCGCTGGTGGCGAGCTTCACGAAGTTCTCCACGGTGTACGGCATCTGGTCTTGGAAGAGCTCGACGGTGAAGGTGCCGAGCGACGTCTCGCAGGTGGCGATGGGGTTGGGCATGGCGACGGCGTAGCACTCCCGAAGGTCTTTGGCCCACTGATCCGTGCTACGAGCTCGGCGAATGCGCGCGTGGGTCGCTGCCGTGGGTCTCCTCTCCTGCTCGCCTCCCGCCGCGGAGGCCCCGAGCGACCTCGACGGCAACCTGCGCTGGTTCTGGGCCAACTCGAAGGACGCGAAGGACGCGGAGGTCATCGAGGCGGCGCTCAAGCTCCAGGTCGCGGGCAAGGCCGACACGCTCACCACCGACAAGCCGGGCCGCGGCTTCATCTCCCGACTCAGCAAGGACGAGCTCGTCACCGTCGGCCTCCAGGACACGAACGATCCAGCCTCGGCGCGCGGGTTCTTCATCACCAACGTCTTCCCGTGCTCCCTCGACAAGCTGGACGCGATCGTGCGCGCGGTCGATCAGAAGGCGCAGTACCCGGAGGCCTACGACGACTACCAACGCAGCTACACCAGCGACGCCGATGCCTACGTGAACCGCACCGCGCCGACGCTCGCCTGGGACGTCAGCCTCACCGCGAAGCTCGTCACCGCGCCGTACACCTCGACCTTGAAGGGCGGCCTGCGCCGAGTGGTTCCGCTGAATGGCAAGCCGGCGTTCGGTCCGCTCCTCATCGCGCGCACCTGGCTGCCCGCGCCGGCGACGTTCAAGAACCCCGACCCGGCGACGAGCTTCAACCAGGACTACCAGATCGAGCTCTTCTGGGAGCGCGCGCCTGGCGAGGTCTTCCACGCGTACGGCATGTGGAGAGACCTCCGGCTCGGGCTCGGCTTCACCACCGAGGACAACGGCGTCGCGAACACCCTGATGAATGGGCTCATCGACTGGGACAAGAAGACGGTCGAGCTCTGCAAGAGGTAGTCAGCGAATCGCGAGCCGATCGGTCGACGAGAAGAACTGGAAGACGCCGAAGGAGAAGCCGACCTGGGGCTGGCCTCCACCCGTGACGGTGACGGCGACGTCGGCACGCACGCCCGTTCGCAACATCTTCGGCACCAGCAGGCGAACGCCACCGCCCATCGAGAGGGAAGCGCGGCTCTGGAGCTGCTCGGTCCGCGCGACGGCGCCATCGACGAACACGGCCGGCACCACCGCGAACCAGGTGGAGTCGAACGCGACCGCGCGAAGCTCGACGTTCCCGAGGACGAACTGCTCGGTGCGAATGCTCGAGTCATCGAAGCCGCGGAGGAGATCGAGCCCGCCCAGATAGAAGCGCTGCTCCGTCGGCGCTGGTGACGAGACGCCGGCCTGACCGCGGAGGGCGAGGTTGAACCGGTCTCCAATCGGGAAAAAGCCGAACGCCTCGGCGAAGGTCTGCACGTAGACGGGGTTCGACGAGTCGGAGGTGAAGCCGAAGGAGCTCCGCAGCTCGAGGGACGCGCCGCGCTCACGGAGTCGAATGGTGTCGACCCGGCCGACTCGCACCGACGCGTGAGCGACGACGCCTTGCATGTTCGTCGGGACCAGCGCGGTGCCGGCCAGCGGCGCCGAGTACTCGTCGCGAAACGCCTCGACGCGCAGGCCGAGCAGCGCCGCGTCTTCGACTTCCTTCAGCAGGTCGACGAGGCCTTGGAGCCGCCGCCGGGTGTACTCGGGCCGCGGGCGAAACAGCCACTCCACTTGTGCGAGGCCGACGAGGCGCTGGTTGAACAACCGTGGATCGCGGAACCAGAGCTGCCCGCCGTTGAACGCGAGGAAGCGCTCGTAGCGAAGGCCCCACTCGAGGAAGCGCCCGAGGAAGTTGTTGTCGTTCGCACCAAAGCGCACCCACGCGGCGCCGCCGCCGATGCCGAAGCTGAAGAGCGGGTTCAGCGAGAAGCGCTCCTCGAGAGTGACGACCGCGACCACGCCCTCCGGCCGCTGCTCGAGTGTGCCGTCGACTCGACTGAAGAGGCCACAGTTCCACAAGCGGGCGAGCCCGACGGTCCAGGCTTCGTGGGTGAGCACGCCCGGCAGCTGGAGTGCGAGCTCACGGCGAGCGACGAACTCCTTGGTGAAGGTGAGCCCGCGAAGCTCGAGCCGCGTCACCACGAGCGGGAGCGCTTCTTCCGAGAGCAGACTCGGCGAGTCCGACCCGGCGTCCAGCGCAGCGCCGCCATCGATCGACGCGAGGGCGAGGAGGGTGAGGGCGAGCACCGAGACGGTCTAGCCCCGAGTCTGCATGGGTGAAACGTGAACGGCTCACTTCACTGGGAGACAGGCGGTCGCCGGTCCAGCGGCGAACGAGAAGGTTCGGTCTGGCTCGATGACCCACGTCGCGCCCTCGTCGGCCTCACATGGCGCGCTGAACTCGTCTCGCCGAAATCGAACGAACAGCTGGTCGCCGTCGACCGCCCACTCCGTCGGCAAGCCGGTGAAGGCGAGGAACGGCTGATGACGCAGCCCAACCTCGGTCTTCTCGAGCCGGCCCAGCCCACCGCTCCCCATCATGTGCGCGAGGGAATGGAGCACGATGATCTCGGGGCCTCGACGGAGCACCGCGACCGGGTTGATGCCGCTCTGGTGACCCGAGAGGCTGCGCAGCTGCCCACTCGCGTCGAGGCCGAAGAGCTCTCCGCCGAACTCGCCGTGATCGGCTCCGAGCACGCACTGCTCGTCCACCATTCCGAGCGCGCGCAGGTCCTTCTTCTTCGCGACCTCGAGGCACGCGGCGTTCGGCGCCGGCACGTTCGAAGCCGTGGTCAGGGTGGCGGTTCGACGATCGGGGCCGAGCAGCGACGTTCCCTTCACGGTCCAGCGCATCGGCGCGCACGACTGCTTCGGGAGCTCCACCTTCGCGCGCACGAAGGCTGCCTTCGCTTCCCGTTGCATTCGTGCGGCGTCGCACCACGCCACCGTCGCGAGCGCCCTTCGTCGAGGCTCGTCGCTCGGAAACTTCACGGTGAGCCCTCGAATCACGCCCAGCCGCAGCGAGCCGTCGGCCCGCGCGAGGAATCGCACGACCAACGCACGAGCCCACTCTTCGTCACGCGTGGCGAGGAGCCCACCCAGCATGTGACCATTCGCAGGGTCCTGCGCCGCTCGCTCGATGACCGCGCGCGACTCGGCGCTCAGCGTCTCGAACGACTGGAGCATCAACGCGCCTTCGCCGACGCAGGAAGAGTCGTTCGTTGCCAACAGTCGCCGGGCCTCCTCCTCGGCACGAGCGAGCTTCGCCGCCGCCACGATTCGCCGAGCGAGCGCCATCGCCCGGGTGTCCTGCTTCTCGTCGAGCACCGTCGTGGCGAGCTCTCGAAACGCGGCCGCCTCTCTCCGTCCCTCGACGGCGGCGAGCACGTAGCCAGCCGGGCTCAGACACTCGTCGATCGTCACTCCGCACCCAGACGGTTTGCACCGAGGCGGAGGCGTTCTCGACAAAGGCGCCGCGGCGGTCTCGAGCTTCTCGATCTGCGCAGGCGTCAGCGCGTCGTTCCCGAGCGCGTCGAGCGCGGCCGAACGCTGCTCCCACGACACGCGCGGCGAGCCCAACACGTCGAGCGCCTGCCGCCGCGTGAAGGTCCGCGAATGGGAGGAGAGCTGCGTCGTCTGTTGCGCCAGCACTGCGAGCAGGAACCAGTGCATCGAGACCTCCGGTTCGCACCATCGCACGAACTCGCAGGAGCGGACTCCGAGAGGGGCGAACGGTCACGCACCGACCTCGACTGTCACCAGCCTTTCCATCGCGAGCGTGACGAATCGACTCAGTGGTGATTCCACGCCGCACCCAACCATCGAGCGCACGGCGACCAGGCCCTTGATCCATCAGCGCGCGCGGGTGGATCCACTCTTGCTCGTGCGCCGCGCGGGCCGGAGGTACGTGGGAGCGTCACGTGGTGATCCGTTCGGTGGTTCGTCTTGGAGTCGCGGCAGGCCTCGTTTCCGTCGCCGTGTGGAGTGTCGGGTGTGGCGTCACCACTCCGGCGAGCGGCTGTTCGGCGACCTGCGTGCCTCCGTTGGTCTGCGACAAGGTCACCGAGTCGTGCGTGAACTCGATGACCATGGTGACGGGGGGCGGCTCGGCAGCGGCGGGTGGCTTGGCCGGCAGTGGCGGCGGCGCGACGGCGGGTGGCCTGGCGACCAGCAACGGGCTGCCTTGCGCCGTCAACTCGCTGGTGCAGACCTCCTGCGCGAGCTGCCACCACGACAGTCCCTCGGGCGGCGCGACCTTTCCCCTCCTCCGCCGCTCCGACTTCACCGCGCCCTCGGCCGATCCAGCGATCACCATCGGCGAGCGCTGCTCGGTCCGCATGCACCAGAACCTGGGCGCGATGCCGCCTGCGCCGCTTCCTCCCGTCAACGCGACCGACCTCTCGGCCTTCGACGCGTGGCTCGCGGCGGGCATGCCCGAGAGCACCTGCACCGGCACCGGCGGCGGCTCGGCTGGCACGGGCGGCGGCTTCGTCACCAGCGGCGGCTCGAGCGGCACGGGCGGCGGCTTCGTCACCAGCGGCGGCTTCGCGACGAGCGGTGGATCCTCAGGGACCGGCGGCGGCACCTCGGGCAGCACCTACTGCACCGTCTGCTCGACCTCGACGGCGTGCGGCGCCGGCAACTTCTGTCTCGGCAGCGGCACGACGGGCTTCTGCGGCTCCGACTGCTCGGCTGGCCAGACCTGCCCCGCTGGCGCGTCGTGCGTGGGCGTTCGCAACAGCAGCGGCGTCACGGTGGGCCGCAACTGCTTCCCGACGTCGGGGACGTGCAGCGGCGGAACTGGCGGCGGCGCGGCGGGCGGCGGAACGGCGGGCGGACGAGCGGGCGGGAGCGCGGGCGGAGGCTCGGCGGGCACCTGCGCCACCAACCCCGACACCTGGGCGAACTACGCGCAGACCTTCTTCGCCACCAAGTGCGCGAGCTGCCACCACCACACCGGCCAGTTCACCACGCCCTCGCAAGTGCTCTCCTCGTCGCGGAGCCGCATCTCGAGCGGCAACATGCCGCAGTTCCCCACGACGCTGACCTCGGCGGAGCGCGCGCGCATCCTCTCTTGGTACGACTGCGGCAAGCGGCCCTGAGCGTCGACCTCGTCTCGCCCTCGGCTTCGTGAGAAGACGCGTTCCCAACGAAGGAGCGCGCGTGCGACGAACGATGGTGTCGGCGGAAGACGTCTCGGTGCACTTCGGAATCGAGGTCCGAGGCACCACGCTCGTCGAGACGCGCTACCGCAACGGGGTTCCACGGAACTTCGAGAAGCCGTGTGCCGACGCGCACGCCGTCACCACGGCCTTCGACAAGCGGGTTCGCACCAAGCTGAAGGAAGGCTTCGTTCACCGCGACCTCGAGGGTGGCCCGGGCGCGCTTTGCTTCGAGGCGTGGGCCGAGGGCGGTGGGGTCGGCGGCGTGCTCGATCTCTCCCCCGACGGAAAGTGGGTCATCGGCGCCTCGTTCAAGGGCCAGGCGACCGCGTGCTCGCTGCATCTGTGGAACGTGGAGACCGGCGCTGGACGCGAGGTGTTCCAGCGGTCGGACGGCAACCGCCAGTTCTTCCTCCACGCGGCCCGCTTCGACGCGCGCGCGGAGTCCGTCGTGTTCCAGCTCAACGACGACACCCTTCGCCTCGACCTCGCGAACGGAACGACCAAGACGCTCGCGAGCTATCGCGAGCGCCAGTCGTCGCACTTCAACCCGTGCGTCGTTCGCCCACTCGTGGATGCCGCGCATCGCCGCTGCGTCGTGTTCGACGCGAACGACGAAGTGAAGGTCGTCGAGCTGGAGACCGAGCGAGTGCTCTGCACCATCTCGGCGGCATCGCCGACGAGCGAATGTCGCGCCGCCGCGCTCTCGGTCGACGGCAAACGCTTGGCGCTCTACCGGCCGAGCCGCTTCGTCGTCTACGGCCACGCGGACGCGCGCGAAGACACCTCACGCACGGTGGAAGTCTACGAGGTCGACGGCGGGAAACGCCTCGCCTCGTTCGAAGCGTCGGCGAAGCTCCAGTCGCTCTGGTTCGGGCCCGGTGACTCGCTCTTCCTCCAATGGGACTACACGCAAGGTCCGGTCTCGGTCTCCTACGACGGCCAGGAGCACTGGCGGGTGCGAGACCCCTCTCGGAACGATCGGCTCGCGACGCTGCGTGATCTCGCCCTGAGTCCAGATCAGACCCGAGTCGCCATCGCCGCGGACGCGCTCAGCCTCGCGCGGCTCGATGGTCAGGCTCTGCCGGACTTTCAGCCGTTGCCGCAGTCGCCCCACATCGTGCAGCTCGTGCGCTTCTCTGCCGATGGAACGAGGCTCGCCAGCTGGAGCTCGGACGGCGTGATTCAAGTCCGCCGAGTCTGATCAGTCCCGCGACGCGGTTCGTCCACCTGCCTGCGCGGTCAGCTTCCGAGAGAACGACTGATCGACCTTGAGCAGCCACTCGCGGAACGCGGCGTACCGGTCCACCGAGATGCGCGCCTTCGAGATGATCATCTCACCGGTCACCT
>Ga0268298_10006476_pt1 | contig 10628 bp, 8 predicted proteins | sample WWTPWeurt_MetaG_FD_194462 | JGI IMG/M metagenome (GOLD analysis project Ga0268298, IMG submission 194462) | Activated sludge microbial communities from WWTP in Nijmegen, Gelderland, Netherland - WWTP Weurt | ecosystem: Engineered > WWTP > Aerobic digester > Activated sludge | place: Netherlands... | reverse complement strand
TGCAACCATGAGAAAGCTTTTTACCATCGACGATTCCGCTGTTTCATGGCGGGCTGGCTAGGGGCGTGATCATGGGCGACGAGCGGGGCCTGCGCTACGATTTGCCGGTTTCCGGCATGAGCTGCGCCGCCTGCGCCGTGCGCCTCGAGAAAGTGTTGAACCGTCTGCCGGGCGTGGAGGCGAGGGTCAATTTCGCCACCGAAAAGGCCCGCGTGTCGGCTGCGCCGGATGGTGCCGCCGCCGCCGACATCCTTGCCGCCATCCGCAAGGCGGGTTTCGACGTGGCGCCGCAGGTGCTCGAACTGGGCATTTCTGGCATGAGTTGTGCGGCCTGTGCAGCGCGCATCGAGAAAGTCGTCAATCGCCTGCCAGGAGTCGAGGGCAGCGTCAATTTCGCGGCCGAGACGGCGCAGGTACGCTACACGCCAGGCCTCGCCGATCCGGCGGCCATCGTCGCGACGATCAGCAAGGCCGGCTTCACCGCGACGCCCGTCGCCGGTCGCGACCGGGAAGCCGAGCATGCCCGCAAGGCGGCCGAGTTTCGTGCCGAGCTGCGTCTTTTCTGGATTTCTGCGCTGTTGAGTCTGCCTTTTCTGGTGCAGATGTTCGGCATGCTCGGCGCCGGCTTCCACGGCACGGCCCACCACGACGAATGGCTGCCGCGCTGGCTGCAGTGCCTGCTGGCTACGCCGGTGCAGTTCTGGATCGGACGGCGTTTCTATCGGGGCGCCTGGTCTTCGTTGCGCGGCGGCGGCGCCAACATGGACGTGCTGGTGGCCCTTGGCACCAGCGTGGCCTATTTTTTCAGCCTTGCCGTGGTGGTGTTCGATAGGCATGAGCTTCACGTCTATTTTGAAGCCTCGGCCAGCATCATCACGCTGGTGCTTCTCGGCAAGCTGCTCGAAGCGCGTGCCCGGGCGCGTACGTCGGCGGCCGTCGAGGCGCTGTTGCGCCTGCAGCCGCCCAGTGCGTGGATCGAGCGTGATGGCCAGCTGGTCGAGTTGCCGGTGGCCCAAGTGGTGGCAGGCATGGTTTTCGTGCTGCGGCCGGGGGATTCGGTTCCCGTCGATGGCGAGGTGCTGTCCGGCGAGTCGTCGGCCGATGAGGCCATGCTGACCGGCGAGAGCGTGCCGGTGGCCAAGGCTGCGGGTGATTCTGTTTTTGCTGCGACGGTGAACGGCAACGGCGTGCTGCGCTGCCGCGCCACCGGAGTGGGGGCCGAAACCTTGCTCGCCGGCATCGTGCGGCTGGTGGAGCAGGCCCAGGGTGGCAAGCCGGCGGTGCAGCGCCTCGCCGACCGCATCTCGGCGATTTTCGTGCCGGTGGTGGTGGGCATTGCGCTGGCCACTTTTGCCGGCTGGTGGTGGTTTGGCGGTGAGTTGGCGCCGGCGCTGGTCAATAGCGTTGCGGTGCTGGTGATCGCCTGCCCCTGTGCGCTGGGGCTGGCAACGCCGACGGCGGTGATGGTGGGCACGGGGCAGGGCGCCGGAGCCGGCATTCTGGTGCGCAACGCCGAGGCGCTGGAGCAGGCGGAGCAGATCAGGACGCTGGTGGTGGACAAGACGGGCACCCTCACCGAAGGCCGGCCGGCGGTGCTGGAGGTGCGCACCACGCCGGGTGTCGAGCGAGACGAAATGCTGGTGCTGGCGGCAAGCCTCGAGCAGGCGAGTCATCACCCACTGGCCCGGGCGGTGGTCGAGCGTGCCCGGGCTGCCGGCCTGGCGCCGGCGCTGGCCGAAGCGGTCACGGCCGTTGGCGGCAAGGGCGTAAGCGGCCGCGTCGGCAATCAGGACGTGCTGGTCGGTTCGCCGGATTTTCTGGCCGAGCGCGGCGTGCCGCTGCCGGCCAACGTGCTCGACCCGCTGCTTGCGGCAGCGCTGACGCCGGTGGGTGTGGCGGCCGAGGGCAAGGCGCTTGGCGCCCTCGGCATCGCCGACCCGCTGCGCGCCACCTCGAAGGCTGCCGTTCAGCGCCTGCAGGCCATGGGGGTGCGGGTCGTGATGCTGACCGGCGACCATCCGGCTGCTGCCGCGCGCATTGCCGCGGAGGCCGGCATTACCGATTTTCGTGCCCAGGTGCTGCCCGGCGACAAGGCGGCTGCGGTGGAGGCGCTGCGTGGAAAGGGCCTCGTTGGCATGGTGGGCGATGGCATCAATGACGCGCCGGCGCTGGCGGCGGCCGACGTGTCCTTCGCCATTGGCGCAGGCTCCGACGTGGCCATCGAGGCGGCTGATCTCACGCTGGTGAGGAACGATCTGGGCAGCGTTGCCGACGCGATTTCACTGTCGCGGGCCACCCTCGGCAAGATCCGCCAGAATCTGTTCTTTGCCTTTATCTACAATATTCTCGGCATTCCGGCCGCCGCCCTCGGGCTGCTCAACCCGGTGATCGCCGGGGCGGCGATGGCGATGAGTTCGGTGTCGGTCGTGAGCAACTCGCTGCTGCTCAGGCGCTGGCGCTCAGGTAAAAACTGAAAGGAAGCACGATGGAAAATGTAGTGATCAAGGTGGGCGGCATGAGCTGCCAGGGCTGCGTGAAAAACCTCACCGGTGCGCTGTCCGGCGTGACCGGCGTAGCCAGCGTGGAGGTGTCACTGGAGGCGGGCGAGGCGCGGGTCAGCTACGATCCGGCACAAGTGTCGGCCAATGCGCTGCGTACGGTGATCGAGGATTGCGGCTTCGACGCGGCCTGATTCGGTGTAAGGGTTTATCCCGGATTCACATAGCTCCCTTATAATCGCGGGCTGAATTCATTCAATAACAACGGGAGGTAGAAAATGGGTTTCGATCAGGTCAAGGCCGGCAAGGACGTTCCGAACGACATCAACGTGATCATCGAGATTTCCGCCCAGGGCGATCCGATCAAGTTCGAGGTGGACAAGGATAGCGGCGCGATTTTCGTCGACCGTTTCATGGGCACCTCCATGCGTTACCCGATCAACTACGGCTATGTGCCGCACACCGTTGCCGGCGACGGCGACCCGGTGGACGTGCTGGTCGTTACCCCCTTCCCGCTGGCGCCGGGCGTGGTCATCCGCTGCCGCCCGGTTGGCGTTCTCAAGATGGAAGACGACGGTGGCGTGGATGCCAAGGTTGTGGCCGTGCCCGTCTCCAAGCTGACCCCGCTGTACGACAAGGTCCAGACCACCGACGATCTGCCAGAGCTGCTGATGAAGCAGACCGTGCATTTCTTCGAGCACTACAAGGATCTGGAGCCCGGCAAGTGGGTCAAGATCCTCGGCTGGGGCACCGTTGAAGAAGCCAAGCAGGAAATCGTCAACGGCCTGGCCGCTGCTGCCAAGTAAGTCGTTTCGCCGGTTTTTGAACAAGGCCCGCTCCGTGCGGGCCTTGTTGTTTGTGGCGGCGGCCTGGACGTGGACCTAGACCGCCTGCCCGGCCGCGTGGCCGCTGGCCCAGGCCCACTGGAAGTTGTAGCCGCCCAGGTGGCCGGTCACGTCCATCACTTCGCCGACAAAATAAAGCCCCGGCACCTTGCGGGCTTCCATGGTTTTTGACGACAGCTCCCGTGTATCGACGCCGCCGAGGGTGACTTCGGCCTTGGCGTAGCCGAGTGTGCCGTTGGGCGTGATGGCCCAGCGGGCGAGCAGGGTGGCGATGGCGTCGAGTTCCTTGGCGTTGAACTGGTTGACCGGCTTGTTCCAGCCGCGCTGGTCGCACCAGGCGTGGGCGAAGCGCTTGGGCAGCCGCTCGGACAGCAGGTTGCCGAGCAGTTGCTTGCTGCGGGCATGGTCGAGCAGCCACTGGCGTACATCGCCAGCGGGAAAGAGATCGACCATGACCTGGCTGCCACCGTCGTCGTCGCCGTAATCCCGCGCCTGCCAGTAGGACGATACTTGCAGGATCACCGGGCCGGACAGCCCGCGGTGGGTGAACAGCAGGTTTTCGCGAAAACGCCCGGCGCCGCAGTCGGCCACTGCGTCGAAGGCCATGCCGGCCAGTTCCTTGTAGATCGACAGTTCTTCCGGCGGCAGCGTGAGCGGCACGAGGGCCGGCTTGGGCGGCACGATGGCAAGGCCGAACTGTTCGGCAATCTTGTAGCCCAGCGGCGAGGCGCCGATCTTGGGAATCGACAACCCGCCGGTGGCGACCACCAGGCTTTCGCAGCAGAAGCGGCCGTGGCTGGTGTCGAGGATGAACCGGGCGCCGGCTTCGGTGCCGGCTCCAATGGTTTCAAGCTGGCAGGGCATGGCCCAGCTCACCTGGCCGCTGTCGCAGCCGCTGCGCAGCATGTTGATGATGTCCTGCGCGGAATCGTCGCAAAACAGCTGGCCGTGTTCGCGCTCATGCCAGCGAATGCCGTGGCGGTTCACCCTTTCGATGAAGTGGGCTGGTGTGAAGCGGCTGAGCGCAGAGCGGCAGAACTGCGGGTTGCGCGACAGGTAGTTGGCGATGCCGACTTCGAGGTTGGTGAAATTGCAGCGGCCGCCGCCCGAGATGCGGATCTTCTCGGCGAGCTTTTCGGCGTGGTCGATGATCAGCACGCGGCGCCCGCGCTGGCCGGCCTCGGCGGCGCACATCATGCCGGCTGCGCCGGCGCCTATCACGATGACGTCGAAGTGGGAGGGCTGGGCAGGATGGTTCATGACGGGCCGGGATGCTGGAGAGGTCGGGGAGGATAGTCCGCGACTTGTCTTGCCGCAAACTCTGCGCACAACTTGATTCTCAGTGCGGCTTTCCCCTGCTAGGCTTGAACGATACAAAAAGCTCGCACCGAAGCGGTGCGCAGAAAAAGGAACACGAGCGATGGTGCAGAAATTGCGGGCTGGCGGAAAGCCGTTGAAGTGGGCTCTGTGGAGTGCCGGCGTGGTGGCGGTGATTGGCGTGGCGGGTTTTCTGGCGGCGCCGCCGCTGGTCAAGTCCATCGCCGAAAAAAAGCTCGGCGAACTGCTCCACCGTCCGGTCGCGATAGAAGGTGTGTCGATCAATCCTTATGCCTTGTCGGCCGAGGTGCGCGGTCTGCGCATTCTTGAGCGCGAAGGCGGCGCTACCGCAATGAGTTTTGCGTCGCTGTACGCCAACGTCGAGGCCGAATCGCTGTTTCGTGGCGGTGTGGTGGTTCAGGAGATCAAGCTGGTCGAGCCGATGGTGAGCGTGGTGCGCCTTGAGGGGCAGCGCTTCAACTGGTCGGACGTCATCGATGAAATGCTGGCCAAGCCGGACGACGGCTCGAAGAGCCACTTCGCGATCCACAATATCCGCATCGAAAAGGGCCGCATCGATTTCGACGACCGGCCGGCCGGGCAGAAGCACGTGCTTGCCGATCTTGATGTTGGCGTGCCCTTTGTATCCAACCTGCCCTCGCAGGTCGAAACCTTTGTCGAGCCGCTTCTGTCGATGAAGGTGAATGACACGCCTTTCGAGATCCGTGGCAAGGCCAAGCCGTTTTCGGCCACCCGCGAGTCGGTGGTCGAGCTCAAGTTCGACGGCTTCGACCTGAGCCGTTACGTGGGCTACCTGCCGGTGGAAAAAACCTTCCGCCTGCCTGCCGCGCGCCTGTCGTCCGACCTGGAGGCATCCTTTGCCCAGCCTGCCGGCGAAGCGCCGAGCGTGATGCTGAAGGGCAGCGTCAGCCTGGCTGACGTGGACATCCAGCACCTCGACGGCAGCCCGGCAATCAAGCTGCCCCTGGTGAAGATTGGCATCGACAAGCTGGCGCCGCTGGCCCGCGAGCTGGCCCTCGGCACAGTGGCTGTGGACAAGCCGGAAATCGTCGCAAGCCGCGGGCGCGACGGACGCATCAGCCTGCTGTCGCTGGTGCCGAAGCCTGTTCAGCCCGCGGCTCCCACGGCCCAGGCGCCGGCGGAAGTCGCTCCGGCCAAACCCTTTGCGGTCAGCCTCGGTGAGTTCAAGCTGACCGGCGGGCGTGTGGATTTTTCGGATGACCTGCCTGCCGGCGTTTTCAAGAAAACGCTGCAGGATATCCATATTTCGCTGCGCAAGTTTGCGCTCGCCGGCAGTGAGCCGGCGGCACTGGATTTCGGCTTTGCCACTGCCGCCGGCGAGACCCTTGAGCACGCGGGTAGCGTCACGCTCGCTCCGCTCAAGGCGGTTGGTACGCTCGATCTGGCCGGGCTGGATCTGGTTGGCCCCAAGCCTTATCTCGCCGGCGTGCTCAAGCAGGGTGAAGTGCTGTCGGGCACGCTCGGCGGAAAGATTGGCTACGAATTTTTGCAGGAGGCCGGCAGCGATCCGAAGATCAGGCTCAAGGCCGCCTCGCTGGCACTGAAGGATCTCGGCGTGCAGTTGAAGGGCGAAAAGGCGCCGCTGGCCAAGATCGGCCTGCTGGAAGTGCGCGATGCAGATGTGGATACCGCCAGCCATCGGGTGATGGTGGGTGAGGTGAGCGGAAAGGCGACGCGAATTTCACTGGTGCGCGACAAGGAGGGCGTGTTCAACGCCGAGAAGATCGCCACTGAGCCCCGCGAAGCCAAGCCTGGCGTGCGGCCCGTGGCAAAGGCCCCGGCTTCCACGCGTGCCGCGGCTGCGCCGGCCTGGCAGGTGGATGTGAAGCGCGTGGCCCTCGACGACTGGGGCGTGCGTGTCGAGGATCGCACCCTGTCGCCGGCCATTGTCTTGAATGCCGAACCCCTGGCCTTGAAGATCGATGCCCTGTCCACCGCCAAGGGCAGCAAGGCAAGGATCGATCTGCAATCGTCGATCAACAAGCGCGGCAAAATCGGCGTGGCCGGCACGCTGGGCCTGGCGCCGCTGGCTGGCAACCTCGACCTGAACCTGAAGGCCGTGGATCTGGCCATGCTCCAGCCCTACGTGACCGAGAGGGTGAAGATCGCGATCACCCGCGGCAACGTCAGCTCGCGCAGCAAACTGGCCTTCGAGGTGCCGGCGAGCGGAGCGATGAAGGGAAGCTTCCGGGGCAATCTGACGGTGGGCGATTTTGCTTCGGTGGACAAGCTCAATGCCACCGACTTCCTCAAGTGGAAATCCCTCTACTTCAATGGCATGGATATCCGCTTTGCGCCGCTGTCGGTGAACATCGACGATATTGCGCTTTCCGACTTCTACACGCGCCTGATCCTCGACGCCAAGGGCGGCCTCAACATCCGCGAGATCACCGCCCAGCGCGCTGACGAGCAAAAGGCCGAGGAGAATGCCGCCCAGGCCAACGGAAGCGCCCCGGCCGGGCCCGGGCCTGCCGCGAGCGTTGCAAAATTGGCCCCGCCCGCCGAGCCGATGATGCCGCTGTCGATCAAGCGCATCACGCTGCAGGGCGGCAACATCGCCTACAGTGACCGCTTCATCAAGCCCAACTACGACGCCAACCTCACCGGCATGGGTGGGCGCCTCAATGGCCTCTCGTCCGACCCGACGACCATCGCCGAACTCGATCTGCGCGGCAAGGTGGACAACGCGGCGCCGGTCGAGGTGGTGGGCAGGCTCAACCCCTTCCGCCAGGACAGGGCGCTGGACATCAAGGCGTCGGTCAAGGATTTCGAGCTCTCCAGCGTATCCACCTACGCCGGCAAGTACGTGGGTTACGGCATCGAGAAGGGCAAGCTCTCGGCCACTCTTAATTACAAGGTTGAAGACCGCAAGCTCAGCGCCACCAACCAGGTTTTCCTCGACCAGCTGACCTTCGGCGACAAGGTGGACAGCCCGACCGCCCTCAAGCTGCCGGTGCTGCTGGCCGTGTCGCTCCTGAAGAACAGCCGCGGCGAGATCGACCTTGATCTGCCGATCGGCGGCTCGCTGGATGATCCGCAATTCAGCGTTGGCGGCATCGTGGTCAAGGTGATCGTCAATCTCATCACCAAGGCGATCACCTCGCCCTTTGCCTTGCTCGGCTCAATTCTGGGCGGCAACAGCGAGGAGCTGGCCTGGGTCGATTTCGAGCCCGGCTTTGCGCGCCTGCCCGATGATGCCGGGACCAAGCTCGCCGGCATCGCCAAGGTCATGAACGAGAAGACCGGGCTCAAGCTCGATATCGCCGGCCGGGTCGATCCGGCGACCGACCGCGAGGGCCTCAAGCAGGCCATGCTGATGGGCAAGGTCGAAGGCCTGAAGGTCAAGGACATGGCGAAGAAGGGTGAATCGGTGGGCGAGGATGGCCGGGTACACATCCCGGCGGCCGAATATCCAGCGCTGCTGACCCGGGTGTACAAGGACGAGAAGTTTCCCAAGCCGCGCAACGTGATCGGTCTTGCCAAGGATCTGCCCGTTGCCGAAATGGAAAAGCTGATCCTCGCCAACACCCCGGTCAGCGACGAAGACGTGCGCCTGCTGGCCCAGCAGCGCGCCCAAGTGGTCAAGAACTGGCTGCTCGAAAAAGGCAATGTCCCGGCCGAGCGCATCTTCCTGCTCGCCGGCCGCGAGGGTGACGACGGCAAGCAGCCCAAGGCGAAAATCAGCCGGGTGGATTTCTCGCTGCGTTGATAAGGGTTTTGACGGAGGCTGGCATGCGAGCTGAAAAACTGGACGACGCCCGTCGCGCCGCAATACTGGCGGATCTTGACGGCTGGCAACTGCAGCCCGGACGCGATGCGATCGGCAAGGCATTCCGCTTTGCCGATTTCAATACGGCCTTCGGCTGGATGACGCGGGTTGCGCTGATGGCTGAGAAGCTCGACCACCATCCGGAGTGGCGCAACGTTTACAACCGGGTCGATGTCGTTCTGACAACCCACGACGCAGGCGGCCTGACCGAACTGGACGTGACGTTGGCGCGCTTCATGGACAAGGCTGCGACACCCGCCTGAGGAGCGCCTTACCGCGTTGCGGCATGCACGCCGGCCACGAGGGTGCTAACCTTGGTCGACCGGACCTTATCGCCTGGGTAGCTTTTGCGCATTGCCCAACGGACAAGAGCAGGCCGGTTTTTCGAGGGAGATCACAGCGGATGCACCTGAGCTTTGACTGGAACACGGCCCTGCGCCGTTCGCGGCAGAGGATTAACGCTGCTGCCGACGCAGAGCAGGGGGCGTGCCGACACACCTGGAAACGCTTTCCTTACGGCGACAGGGTTTATCGCTACGGCGGCTGCGCGCTCGCCTCCAACTGGTGCCGCCTGCACCGGGGCGACCGGGAAGCCTTCCCGGATGCCGGCAATCTTGCCGAGTTACTGCGTGCCAATCCGGCGCTGGTCGTCCATGTGCCCGATCCGGTCGCCGCCGCCACGCAGCTTGAAGAGGCGTGGCGAGCCTTTCACGCCGGGGACTTTTCCGATGCCGCCGACCGTGGGCTGGCGGCAGGGCCGATCGGGGCCGTGGTTGCTGCGAAGGCCGCCGCGGTTTACGCCTCGCACCTCGAAGAGGACGAAGCCTGTCGTTCAACGATCCTGCGCGAAGCGGTTGATTCCTGCGGCGCACTGTTGGAAATCGCCCCCAACTGGGCCAACGCCTGGTATGCGCACGGTATGGCTCTCGGGCGCTACAGCCAGCATGTCCCGGTTGTGAGGGCTCTGGCCCAGGGAATGGGCGGCAAGGTGCGCGACAGCCTGCAACGGGCCATTCTGCTTGAGCCTCGCCATGCCGAAGCCCATGTCGGGCTGGGCATTTACTACGCGGAAGTGATCGACAAGGTGGGTGCCATGGTTGCGGGGCTCACCTACGGAGTGCGCAAGGAGGCTGTCGTCGAACATTTTGAGGCCGCCCGCAAACTTCATCCCCAGTCACCGGTGGTGCTTGCCGAGTATGCCCGGGCCATGCAACTTGCCGGCGGTGGCGGCGTGCCGGGCGAGGTCTACGGCATCTACGCCGAAGCCGCAGCCTGCCAGCCCGCGGATGCGCTGGAACGCCTTGATGTGGAGTGGGCGCGCGGCGAGATGGGATAGGGGCGTCGTGGCTGTGGGGCCTCACCCCCGCTGCGGAGGCAGGGCCCGGGGCTCTTCTCAGGCTTTGGCGCGGATCAGACGCGCCTTCTCCCGGTCCCAGTCCCGTTCCTTTTCAGTTTCGCGCTTGTCGAACTGTTTCTTGCCCTTGGCAAGGCCAACGCTGATTTTCACGCGGCCCTTCACGTAATGCAGATCGAGAGGCACCAGCGCGTAACCGGCGCGCTCGACCTTGCCGACCAGCTTGTCGATTTCTTCGGCGTGAAGCAGCAGCTTGCGGGTGCGAGTTGGATCCGGGTTGATGTGCGTGGAGGTGGATTCGAGCGGCGTGATGTGCATGCCGACGATGAAAATCTCCGCCCCGCGGATCACCACGTAGGCTTCCTTGATGTTGGCGCGTCCGGCGCGGATGCCCTTGACCTCCCACCCTTCCAGGACGAGGCCGGCTTCGTATTTGTCCTCGATGAAGTAATCGTGGAAGGCCTTGCGATTGTCGATGATGCTCATGGGTGTTGCCTCAGTGGCGCGGGCTCATTGGCGCGAGCCCGTGCAGACGCGTAAAATCGCGTATTTTAACAGCTCGATACCCCGCTCGCGTCCCGATGGCAACCGTCAAAAAAATTGTCCTGATCGAGTTCACGCCGGCCCAGATGTTCGATCTGGTGGACCGCTGCGAGGATTACCCCAAGTTTTTACCATGGTGCGGCGGCAGTGAAGTGCACTCCCGCGACGAGGCGATCACCAAGGCTACCCTCCACATCAATTACCACGGCATCAAATCCCACTTCAGTACTGCGAACGAGAAACGCTACCCCTCGCACATG
>Ga0268298_10006475_pt1 | contig 10629 bp, 8 predicted proteins | sample WWTPWeurt_MetaG_FD_194462 | JGI IMG/M metagenome (GOLD analysis project Ga0268298, IMG submission 194462) | Activated sludge microbial communities from WWTP in Nijmegen, Gelderland, Netherland - WWTP Weurt | ecosystem: Engineered > WWTP > Aerobic digester > Activated sludge | place: Netherlands... | reverse complement strand
GCTGACGAGATTGGAAGTGCCGACCATTCTCATCGGTGCAATCGACAACGGTCCGATCGGATTCGGCAACATGCCGCTGTACGTTGACCGCTATATGGAGATGTCGAACAAAGACAGCTTCGTGAGCAGAAAAGAAGAATTGAGAGCACTCTGGAAAAAACTTTACGGAGCGGACGGGAGCGACCCGGAATCACTTGGCGCCGTCAACGCGGGTAAACCCAAGCATCTTTCAGTATTGAATCGGCGTATTGTTTTGTTGTGGTCACTTTTCACCGCAGTTCAGGACTTTGACGAAGACCTGCAAGTTCTTCTCAAAGAGGTCGATACATCTCAGTCGTCACCTTCGGATTATGACAGCGATGCTTTAGCTTACCTTTCGCCGAGAGCGAAAGAGGTGGCAAACCTTCTGCACCTGGAGCCGGTTATCGCTGGGCTGGAACGCGCACGCGCTGAATCCGCCTCAACTTCCGCATCCGATCAAATGCGACTCGATTTTATGATCCGGATGTTGAGTGCATACCTGGACATTCACAACAGTTCTCACCGCTGCCAGCAAGAACTCAATTTCCAATACGACGTCGTTCTAGCCCAACTAACATCGCGCCGCGACAAATTCCTGCAAAAGACTTACGAAGCCAACTTCATTCAAAATGGTGCATTTGGCGGTATTGCCGGCTATTCGTATTTAAAAGGTTATCCGAAAAACGGCAATCTGATGTTTATTCTCTCCAACTCGACAGGCATTGCGATAACCACTGTTTCACTTCTGGCCTCGCATGGCGGTTGGAGAAAAAATAGCGCGCCGCCCAATTCACTGGCTGATTTCTTCGATCTGAAGACGCCTGAATCATACGGCTTTTCCGAGCTGGCATGGCACTATCTCAACGCCAAGCCGACAGGCGATTCTTTATCGCGCAAAGAGCGCTTGCAGAAGGACTGGAAACGTCTTTCTTCAATGAATATCGATGAGCCGAAAGTCAGGGCGAAACTCGCCAACATGCCATCTAGCAAATATGACACCATCAAACTTGTCAACGATCGAACCGCGCTGCTCAGTTCTTTGGAACAATGCTTCGACAATTTTGACGCAGAGCTTCTTGCTCTTTATCAGGAAGTCTTGAGACATAATGCCCGAATTGCCTCCAGCGAGTTGCCCCGGTTTTTGCACGCGTCAAACGCATCAGCTGCTGCAGATGGTCAGACTTCGATCGAAGCTACAACGGGTAGGAGCGTTGCCGAATTTTTCCGAGGCGGCGCTGATAGCACCAACAAAGAGCTTATGACTTATGCTGTCTTCGAAGCACTGCTCGAGCAAACTGTTGACGCGAATATGATCTCGAGGCAGATTTTGAGAGAGAAAGAAGTGCTGCGACGCATGGAAAGATCGCGCGACAGATTGATTCAACTTACCAACGTAGCCAACTTCTATCAAATCGGTATTCTAGGCGTGACATACAATTCACTTGGATTGAGTCACTTCGCCACGAACGTTCTTGCTGGCGACCGTATAAACATCGTCTCCGGTTACATGGTCAGTGGTCTGGCTATGCTAGCCTTTGCCGAGCGCAGAGGCGGTTTCCGCCCCGAAAAGGCGGAGCCTAACGCGCTTGCAATGCCACTTTCCAATCAGACTCAAAGTGTGAAACTCTCCCCATTTGTAGTTCATCACCTCGATTCTGTTACGCCATATGCGCCGGAAACTCGACGCAACTTACTCGTTTCTCACTGGAAAAATTCACGTGCATTCACAGTTGACGTTGAAAAACCGCAGATCAAAGAGAAGCTATCCGCAACAAAATCAAACAGTAAATTCTGGGATGAATCAATCAACCTGATTCGCAATCGAGTTTTCATGCTGTATGACCTGCGAGCGGTCGTAAGGAACAGCAATACAGGCTTGAGCAACTATTTGTAAGCGCCAAAGAGATGAAGCCATCGCCACCAAAACCAGAGCTGACAGTTTTGTATCGCGACGATTGCATGATCGCCGTCAACAAACCGTCCGGAATGATAGTACATCGAGGCTGGGATAATGACCCCGTAACAGCTTGCGACATCGTGCGAGACGACATAATCCACGCTCCCGTTTTTGCCGCTCATCGACTGGACAGGAGCACCAGCGGAGTGCTTCTTTTCGCGTTAAACGCAGATACTGCGCGAAATTTGCAAAAGCAAATGGAGGAAGGCGGTTTTCAAAAACGCTATTTAGCGCTCGTGCGCGGTCCCATGAAAGAAGGTTGCGTTCTCGACCATCCCATTCCAAAGGAGAAGTATCACGTGCGCGTACCAGCAGTGACCGAGTTCATCCCGTTGTCGCACAAGGATAGATGGTCGCTTGTCGAAGCTCGCCCGCGAACGGGACGGCTGCACCAAATTCGCAGGCACTTGAAACACTTGAGTCATCCGATAGTCGGAGACGTTCGCTATGGGAAAGGAGACGTCAACCGCTTTTTCCGAGAGACTTACTCACTAAACCGTCTGGCACTTCACGCCCTTGAACTGACTCTGAAGAACGCTCAAGGTGAGCAGATAAGCATTCATGCTCCGCTCACTTCGGACCTGACTGAGCCGTTGGAAAAACTGGGCATTCAATTCTGATCTGCGAATTCCTGCCCATCGTCCAAGATCTCTGCGATCCCCTGAGAGAGCGAAACGAGTGAACCCATTGCCATAAATGCCATGCCGATGTCCTGGTATTGCAAATCGGTGTTCTTCACCTCATCGCTCTGTGCCGCAAGTTCGGGAACTGCCACGATGTTGCTCACGACTTCGAAACAATCAGGCTGCAGTATACAGTCCTGCAAAAATGTCCATGGCTGCAGCATCAATTTCTTGTCTCGAGAGACGACAAAATAAAAGTCATGTCCATTCTCATCTCTGGCACATGCCCATGTCCAGCCGTATTTTTGTATGAACAAGTGCGCCAGGACAGCGCCAAGCTGAACAAGCAGGAGCTGTATCTGACTATCCTTGAATTGAGCTTTCGCCTTTTCAAACTCGACAAGAAAGTCCGCCAGCTTTTCCTTTAGCTTTTCTGGATTGCTTGCCAAAGCCTGAGCACCGATTGTTCTCAGTCCATCACGCAAATGAGCGTCCAGCTCCGATTTTAGAACGGGAGAGAGGGGACGTTCTTCAATCTGCATGGTCTTAACTACCGTAAGCTCGATTATTCACTGCTTAGTTGCTTTTCGGCGCGTCTGCCGCAGGCGCTTCAGATTCGACCGAAGCAGAACTGGACTTCCAACTCTCTTTGTCAACTTTCCAGGCTCCATCCTCGAGGACCATAGCACATTCGCCTTTGGTCTCTTCTTTGACCTTACCGATGATCGGTCGGTCAAGAATAACAGGCTTACCATCGCCGACTATGAGTTTGAGGTTCGCTTTATCACCATCAATTTTGGAAGAAACGATATGAACATCCTTGGGGCAGATATCCTTTATGAAACCAAAGAACATTGCCCTCTCCTGCTTCGGAGTGGAATTAACTTCTTTGACCCGTCCGGCGCACATAAAGGGTGTCACTTCATCAACAGATTTGGCATTGAGCAAAGTCTGATGATATTTGGTGTAGACAGCCTCAGGCGTCGACTGCGCATCTTCGCCAAAAGCCGCCGGACTGATCCAGGCAGCCATACAGCCTGCCAGCAAGTAGAGCGATGCGATGCGAGTTCTGTTTTTCATTTTGGTAATACATCCTATTGAAATTCCGACGTCCCTTCTACGAATGAATGAGAAGCATTAGGAGGACGTGCTGGCAGAAAACCATTGTCCTTCTTGAATTAACGCCGCACCGCTTGACATCAACCTTAGAAAAAGATAAGACCCTGCAGGAAACCGGTAAACGCTCTGCCACCAATTCATACAGAGATTTGAAAACTTCACATTCTGTGTACGCTAGATTACCCGTTGAAATCTAAGCCTCCACTCACGAAATCGCCTCGAAAAACGGCAAAAATATCAGTTGGCAACAGCCCCTATGGCTCGCACAGTCAACCAGCACGAGCGATCCGCCACTGCTAAAAGATGCTTTTCAACAGCCTTTCTTACTTCATTTTTTTCCCCGCAGTTTTTGCGCTGTATTGGCTTTCTCCGCGCGCCCTGAAAAAGCCGGTTTTGCTTCTGGCCAGCTACATCTTCTACATGAGCTGGATACCAAAATACGGACTTCTGGTAGCAGCGCTGACGGGAGTCAATTACGGGCTCGGGCTTTTACTTTCTAAATTCCGGAAGACGCCTTCGGACAGTAATGGCAGCATGTCTACAAGCGCTCGCCTGACACTGATTCTGGGACTCATCCTTAACCTGGGGTGTTTAATCTACTTCAAATACATCAACTTTCTATGCACGACTTTCACCGAGTTGCTCAATAACGGTCTGGGCGTCCTGAACATTCAGGCACCAAAATTCTATGCCATCACATTCGATATCATCCTGCCACTCGGTATTTCCTTTTTCGTATTCGAGTTCATCCATTACATCGTCGATGTCGCAAAGGGCGAAAAACCGGTACGCAACCCTATAGATTTCGCGCTGTTCGCAGCTTTCTTCCCATCGCAAATTGCCGGTCCGATCAAGCGTTTTGAAAACTTCATCGAACAATTAGATACGCGCCCGGGACATACAGGAAAAGCCCTTCAGTTTCGCAGCACTGACATGCATGCGGGTCTGGCTTTGCTCTTGCAAGGGCTCTTCAAGAAAGTTGCCATCGCAGACAACCTTGCCATTCTTGCCAATGCCGGATTCAATCCGGCGGTCAGCTTAAATTGCGCAGACACCTGGATAGCGGTGCTCGCATTCACCTTTCAGATCTATTTCGACTTTTCCGGCTATACAGATATGGGGCGCGGAAGTGCGCTCATGCTGGGCATTTCATTACCGGACAATTTCAACTTTCCTTACCTTGCCAAAAGCGTTTCAGACTTCTGGCGCCGCTGGCACATTTCTCTTTCGACATGGTTGCGCGACTATCTGTACATTCCACTGGGCGGGGGCCGGTCGAACAAGAATCGCAACCTGTTTCTGACAATGCTTCTAGGAGGGCTCTGGCATGGCGCTGCCATGCACTTCGTGGCATGGGGAGCGTATCAAGGCGCAATGCTCGCGCTCAATAACTGGTATGACAATGTCGCAAAAAGAAGTGAAACACTGAGAAATTTCCATGCGCATGCAGGCGGCAAAATATGCGCGGCGTTATTCACATTTTTGCTTGTAATTGTTGGCTGGACATTGTTCAGGGCAGACACAGTTGGGCAGGCCTTTCACATACTCGAGGTGATGTTCTTGGGCGCGGGGTCTTCAGTTTCGAGCGCGCCGCTCTTATGGACGGCGCTTACACGATCGCCGGTCATAACCGCTTTGCTGCTCTACAGCAGTTACGCGACGCTCTTTTGTCTGCCGAAATTCCTGAATCAGGGTGAGATCAAAATGCGGCCCCTTGATGCAATCGGCTGGTCGGTGAGGGTTCCATTTTACGCAACGGTGGCCATCGCTGCAGTTGCCTTCGCCCCGGCACAACCTTCTTCTTTCATTTACTTCCAGTTCTGAGGCAGAATTTCTAGATGGTCAAAACGGTGACAGAGCAGAAAATTCACAACGATGCAGCGTGTTTTGCATCGTCTGGCTCGAGTGCTGGCTCTAGTGCTGGCTCTAGTGCTGGCTCCCCGTCAAAACCTTCCGCAGGGAAGATCAATCTCGCTGCTTTGTCTTTAGCCATTAGCGGTAGCTTGATCGTATCGATTTTAATGCTTGAATTCTGCCTTGCTGTAGCTGGAATCGGCGAAGAGGAATATTTAAAACGAGACTCCGAAGTTGGCTGGGTGATGATGCCGAAGAAACACATCACATGGCGGCACGAAGGCTATTCGACAACCCAAGTGAACAGCGCGGGAATGATGGACCGCGAATTGCCCCTCGAAAAGGGCGCCAAGACTCTCAGAATCGCGGTTGTTGGTGATTCATATGTAGAAGCGCTTCAGGTGCCAAGAGAGAAAAATTTCTGCCGATTGATCGAGCAGTCTTTCTCCGAAGATGCAGCTGAGGCTGGAAAGAAAATCGAGGTTTTGAACTTTGGCATATCCGCATACAATGTGGCACAAATTTACATGCGCCTGAAAAATCTGGCGCTCAAGTACAAGCCAGACATTGTCATAGTCGCCGAGTCGGTCGACTCAACCAGATACCTGTCGCCAGAGGGAGGCGGCTTTTTCCGTGCCAGACCCACATTTACTTTGAATGCCAAGAATGAACTGGTAAGCGATTACAGCAGGCAAAATGCCTGGCTGGCATCGACAGAAGGTATTCGTGTAAGTTCCACCGCCTGGCTCAGAGAGCACAGTCACATATGGGGAGTGGTAGCGAAAGCGGCAGAACAGATAAACATGTTTATGGACAAGTTGGAGCAGGGTGACGCGAAATTCGGGGCGGAAGTCACGGAAAAGCAAACGACCTTCGAATCTGCCAAAGGTCCAGCTTGCATAAACGGAGTTTTCATCGAACCCGAGGCCGTCTACAGTCCAGAATTACCCAGTGTCGTTCTTCCTCATAAAATGGCTGCGCTTAAAAAGTGGTGGCCTGTGCATGCCGAGCTATTGAACCAAATGAACCAGGAGTGCAATTCTGCGGGTGCTCAGATGGTCATCTTGCGTTTGCCACAGGTAAACGAATACGACAATGTAGCAGAGACGAAGCTGCTAAGCGATTTTGCCGCGAGTCAAAACATCAAGTTCATCGATAGCACGAAAACGTTTGCCGATTTCGATGATCGAAAAGTGCCACTGTTTTATGACCCGCATTTAAGTGCAAACGGGCACCATCTGCTGGCTGAACAACTGTCCCGGGAGCTAGGACCTGACGTCCACTCGAAACTGAACAACTTTTAGTTGAACCGAAAGTCCCGCTAGAAACACTGTTAAGGCGAGATTGCCTCCGTCCCTTTTTAAACAATTGTGGCAAGCAAGAGATTCAAGCTTTCCGCCATGGTCGGATGAGTCCAGACAGCATCGCGCACCTCTTCATAATGCAGCTTACCGAGCATTGCAGCCTGAACTACCGACATGATCTCACCACCCTCGTGTGCGAAAATCGAACACCCGAGAATGTGCCCAGTCTTCTTGTCGATGACGGCCTTTAGCAGCCCACGCGTCTCGCCTGCAGTGACAGCTCGGGGAACTTTAACGGCCGGCATTTTTGCAATGAGAATGTCATGTCCGGCTTTGCGAGCATCTTGCTCAGTCAAACCGACACGACCTAATTCGGGGTCTACAAACAATGTATAAGGCACCAGGCGGCCATTTGTAGAACGCTTCTTATTATGCAGAAAGAGATCGCGAAGGATGCGGTAATCATCCCAGCTTACGTGCGTGAAGTGCGGACCACCGTTGCAGTCACCAATTGCCCAGATATCTTCAGCAGAAGTTTCCAGATATTCGCTTACCTCAATATATCCGCGCTTGTCGAGCTTCACGCCTGTAGCCTCGGTCTGCAGTTTTGCATTATTGGCGACACGTCCAGTTGCGACAAGAATGTGCGAGCATTCCAGCACCTCTTCTGCATCTCCTCTTTTGAGTAAAAGCTTTGCTGTTTTTCCCGAGCGAGAAACTGACGAGACCTCTACTCCGGAGATGAAACGAATACCTTCTTTTTCCAGAACATCCTTGATTGCTGCGGCAATGTCTTCATCTTCTTTCGGCAAAAATCTGTCAGTGCGCAAAAGCACAGTAACTTCGCTGCCCAGACGTTTGAAAATCTGAGCAAACTCGAGTGCGATATATCCTCCGCCGAGAATGCTCAAATGAGTGGGAAGCTCTTCCAGCTCCATTATTGTGGCATTCGTCAAAAAGCCGGACTCGGCCAAACCGGGAGTATTCGGCACCATAGGAGCGCTGCCGGTATTAATGACGATACGATCAGCGGTCAACTTTCTCGTGCCACCTTCGATGGTGCTCACTTCTATGACTTTATAGTCGATAAACTTGGCTGCCCCCAAGATAAATTCCATGTTCGGAGTACTGCTGAATAGTTGCTTATGCGTATCGACCATGCCTTTTACGACACGCCGCTTGCGCTCGATCACCCCCTTTACCCCTTTGCCGACCTCACCTACGGACAAACCGAACTGATCAGCATGGTGCACATGATGCAAAAGTTTTGCGCTAGCCACCATCGTCTTGGTGGGAATGCAAGCGACATTGATACAAGTTCCGCCGATCTGTCCCTCTTCGACAAGCGCGACTTTCTTTCCGGCTGGTCCCAGGGCCATCGCCAGAGATTTACCACCTTTGCCGCCACCTACGATAAGGTAGTCGAATTGCTCAACAGCAGCCACAAAATGCCTCCTGAAAACTCTTGCAAACGAGTGCAGTCACAGGGGGATAGTATAAACCGCGGACAACTGCCTAGAAGTTCAAACGCAGTTGGATTCGCGGAGCGTTGCTGTATTGTTGATGCTGGTGCCAACCGCCCTGATGTCCGTGATGACCATGGTGACCGTGATATCCGTGATATCCGTTGCTGTAGCCGTTGCCGTAACCGCGGTCAAAACCATTGTCGCGGAAGAAATTGACACGACCACCATTGTTATGAATCATTCCCAGAATTTGACGCAACATCATTGCTTGCAGATACTGCTGTTGGCGCGGGTCAAAGTCATAGCTGTAGTCATTGCCGAAGGCCATCGGGCGGCCATATCGATCGTACAAAACGTTTTGGCGCGGATCGTAAGCTGAGCGCTCGTATTGGTCATATTGACCGTATTGCGTGCGGGGATCAATTTCCGCATACGGATCGAACGACGCAGGCGCATCGCCTATCTGGGCAGTTCGAAGCGAATCATCATAATATAAGCGCCAAGGCTCGACGTATCCGGCGGCATTGGGATCGGTGACTTGATAACGACCCAGGTCAGTGCCGTAATCTTGTCTCCACTGTCCACTGTTGTCGACATATCCGGTTCCAGGCACATAGGTCTGCCCCACATCAGAGCCGTAATTCTGTCTCCATTGACCGGAACCATCTACATAGCCAGCTCCGTCGTATTGCGTGCCGGGCCTGTATGTTTGACCGACGTCGCGTCCGTATGTAGACCGCCATTCGCCGGAATTATCGCTCTGTACTCCCGGTCTGTATGTTTGACCGACGTCACGTCCGTAGGTGGAACGCCACTCGCCCGAATCTTCGTTCGGAACTCCGGGTCTGAAGGTCTGACCGACATCACGCCCGTAGGTGGCGCGCCATTCGCCGGAGTCTTCGTTCATCACACCAGGTCGGAAAGTCTGACCGACATCGCGCCCATAGGTGGCGCGCCATTCGCCGGAGTCTTCGTTCATCACACCAGGTCGGAAATTCTGACCGACATCGCGCCCGTAGGTGGCGCGCCACTGTCCAGAATTCTCATTCATTTGACCGGCTCTAAAGTTGTTTGCGACGTCGCCGCCGTATGTGGCGCGCCACTGACCGCCGCTCTGAGTTTGACGTTGCTGCCCCTGTTGGTAGTTCTGACCCACATCGCCTCCGAAGGTAGCCCTCCAGTTGGCGCGCTGATAGGCGTCTTCAAAGGCGCCATTGGTAGTTTGCTCCGGCTGGGTGTACCCAGGGTTGCCAAAATTTTCGTAGGTCATGGTTTGCGAAGAGGTCTATACGAGTTATGAGTCCAGCATAGGGCGCTCCCTGGCGGGGCACAACCGTCTACCCCCCGGTTTCCACCACCCAGACCGGGAGATTTCATCTTATATGTGAAGAAATCATGGTGGAAATACGAGCTTTACAACAGGTGAGCTGCGTCCACAAAAGGAGAGGAAGGCTCCCGGGGCAGGGCACCTTCCTCATCCTCACATCGGCGAGCACTAGGCTCGTCAACGGACCTTAAATAGCAGAACGTTTGGAGCTGCTGTACGCTTTCCCGTCGCTAGAGCGCTCTCACGTCGCTAGAACGCTTTCCCGTCGCTAGAACGCTCTCATATGGATCAGGGGAACACCAACGTCGAGCAAATGACGATCGGAGTGATGCCTTGTCCTATACCTCTTCTCAACAACAACCGGTGGATTGTACGTCTCCATAACGACCGGTGCGGGCGCTTGTCGAATAATAACCGGTTGGGAAATAACTCGACTTTCCATCACCAGCGGTGCCGGGGAGACCACGGGTGTCTCGATCAGTCGGACAGAACGAGCCACAGAAGGAACAAACAACGGTCTGGATGGAGCAACGACGCTGTTGGTTACAGTGCGAGTCTCAATGATGTTAGGCTCGGTAGATGAACTGAACCTTCTATACTCTACAACTCCGGGCTGCATAATTGGAGCACCACTTGTGGTGCTTCTGATTTCGTATCGGGTTACAGTATCAGCGAAAACCGGTATTGTTGCCGAGAGCGCAAGCGCCGGGAGTGTTATTGCAATTAATTTGTGTCTAAACATTTTGGAAAACCTCCTTCGCAACAGCGAGTCGCTCAAATTGTGGCTTCCAACCAGGGGCGCCGCTGTGTGATTGCCGAAGCAATTCTCCGAGAGAGACTAGCCTAACCCGCAAAGGTTCCAGCTTGCGGGAAGATTAATTCGACATATTTATCTGTACAAGCAGGGCTGATGGTCACATATAAGCGCATTCTAGGCGCGTCGCGGCGGCTCTGCGTA
>Ga0268298_10006474_pt1 | contig 10630 bp, 6 predicted proteins | sample WWTPWeurt_MetaG_FD_194462 | JGI IMG/M metagenome (GOLD analysis project Ga0268298, IMG submission 194462) | Activated sludge microbial communities from WWTP in Nijmegen, Gelderland, Netherland - WWTP Weurt | ecosystem: Engineered > WWTP > Aerobic digester > Activated sludge | place: Netherlands... | reverse complement strand
CAAGCTGAATGCGTTTTTGCATAAGGTTCTCGTGTCACGCCATGTTCAGCAGGCCGTCATGGATGTGCAGGTTGGCGTATCCCGCGAAGGGTTGAGCATTGCCAAGCTCGGCAATTTCCTGATTCCATTGCCACCCCTCGCCGAACAATCCCGCATCGTCACCCGCGTCGAAGAACTGATGCGCCTGTGCGACGCGCTCGAAGCCAAGGGCCAGCTCGAAGCCGCGCAGCATGCCCAACTCGTCAGCACCCTGCTGGCCACGCTGACCGACAGTGCCACGCCCGAAGCCCTGACGGAGAACTGGCAGCGCCTCGCCATCCACTTCGACACCCTGTTCGACCGCCCCGAAGCCGTGGACGCCCTGGAGCAAACCATCCTGCAACTGGCCGTGCGCGGCCAACTCGTCCCCCAGGACCCCGCCGACGAACCCGCCAGCGAGCTGCTGAAACACATCCGTTCTGAGAAAGACCGCCTGATCGCCGCCGGCCAGATCAAGCGCGACAAGCCGCTGGCGCCGATCACGGACGATGAAAAGCCGTTTGAGTTGCCGGCGGGGTGGGTGTGGGTGCGGATCGGAGACCTTGTGGAGATGCTGAATGGCTATGCGTTCAAAAGCGAGTGGTTCAAGGCGGTCGGTACACGATTGCTGCGGAATGTGAACATTGGTCACGGGCAAGCCGACTGGTCGGAAACTGCCTTCATTGACGAGGCGTCGGCCCGTGAGTTTGAACAGTTCACGCTCAAGGAGGGGGACGTTGTTCTATCGCTTGATCGGCCCATTATTTCGACTGGGTTGAAATACGCTGTCATTGGTAAGAGCGATCTGCCATGTTTGTTATTGCAGCGCGTCGCGCGGCTTGCACCCTATACGACGGCAATTTCGGCCAGCTTCCTTGTCCTTTGGCTTCAGTCTGATCTGTTTGTGGGAACCATAGACCCAGGGCGGAGCAACGGAGTCCCGCACATCTCAACCAAACAGGTTGCGGGGCTGGTACTTGGGTTGCCACCCCTCGCTGAACAATCCCGTATCGTCGCCCGCGTCGAAGCCCTGCGCCGCCTCTGCGCCGACCTGCGCCAGCGCCTCGCCGCCGGCCAGACCACGCAGGCGTTGCTGGCCGGGGCGCTGGTGGAAAATGTCGTTTAGTCCTCTTAACCCGGCGAAGGCAACACCATGCTTGTGAGCAACATCAGACTGAAAAACTGGCGTAATTTCCAATCGCTGGATTTGCCCCTGCGCGATGTGACCTATGTCTTGGGGCCCAACGCTTCGGGCAAGTCCAATCTGTTGGACGCATTGCGATTCCTGCGCGATGTCGGCAAGACCAAAGGCGGCGGGTTGCAGGCCGCCATTGCAGAGCGGGGTGGCATTTCTAAGGTTCGCTGTCTTCATGCTAGGCGCGATCCGGAGGTGGAGATTGACATTGAAATCAGCCATGAGCTGGATCAGCCGCCCGTGTGGCGTTACGTTTTGGCCTTCAAGCCGGAAGGCAAAGGGGCGCAGCGACTGCTGGTCTCGCGTGAGCAGGTCTGGAAAGAAGGCCAACTGTTGTTGAACCGTCCGGACGCTAAGGACGATGCTGATGTCGTGTTGCGCACCCAGACGCATCTGGAGCAAATTCAGACCAACATCAGTTTTCGCGAGGTGGTTGAGTTTCTGAGCGAGATCACATATTTGCACCTAGTGCCGCAGTTGCTTCGGTTTGGCGAAAAGATTGGCGGACATCGACTTACGGATGATCCTTTTGGGCAAGGATTTTTGGAGCGTTTGTCCAGGACGCCGGAGAAGACCAGAAACTCGCGCCTGACCAAAATTTCAAAAGCCCTGTCGTTGGCGGTACCACAGTTTGAAGACTTGCGGTTCGTCAAAGACGATATGGGCCATCCGCATCTGGAGGCGCGTTATGCGCACCACCGCCCCAATGCCGGTTGGCAATCTGAAGAGCATTTTTCAGACGGAACACTGCGCCTGTTCGGGCTGTTATGGGCACTCCTGGAGGGTAGCTCCATGTTGTTGCTGGAGGAACCCGAGATTTCGCTCAACGATGCCATCGTGAGAGAGATTCCGTTGATCGTGGATCGATTGCAGCGCGATCGAAAGAACAAGCGACAAGTGATTTTGACGACGCACAGCGATGCCCTGTTGAGCAATCCCGGCATTGATGAGCGAGGAGTGGTTATTCTGGAAACCGGGAAGCAGGGTACAACCGGCCGTCCACTGGATGCCGGCGAGCGACTGGCGCTGGGGACAGGGCTGAGTGTCGCCGAGGTGGTATTGCCCAAGACACGGCCCGACAAGGTGTCGCAGTTGGGCTTGTGGCAATGACGCCGATCGCCGTTGCGACGGAAGACCAGCTCAGTGAGGCGATTGCCCTCCGCTTGATTTCTGAAGTTCCAACGCCGCACACCGTGACGTTCAAGCTGGGCAACAGGGGTAACGGCTACCTGCGTTCCAGGATGGGCAGTTGGTACCAAATGGCGCAGCAGCAGGTGATGGTGTTGTTGACGGACTTGGATCGTGCGAACTGTCTGGTTGAATTCCGTGCCCAGTGGCTGGCAAGCGCGCCACCCGACAACTTGCTGTTCAGGATTGCAGTGCGTGAGGTGGAGTCCTGGGTTCTGGCGGATCACGTGGCCATGCGGACGCTGATCGGCGCGAAAGGTGTCTTGCCTATCTCGCCGGATGAACTGCCGGACCCCAAGCAGGCGCTATTGGGGTTGGTCAAGGGCGCTCCCAGACAAGTCAGGGATGACTTGTTGAAAACGATCGATGGCAGGTTGTCACAGGGGCTGGGCTACAACGCTCGCTTGTCCGAGTGGGTGAACGCTGAATGGAGTCCGGATCGGGCATCAGAGCGATCCCCGAGTCTGGCTCGGACACGATTGCGGTTGAGAGAAGTTGTGAGCGCTTTCGCTTTGCCGTAGCTTTCCAGCGTGTCCGAGGTAGCTGGTCTCAGGCTCTTTTCGTTACTTCACCCAGGGCCCGCTCAAATTTCAAGTGCAACACCCCCATATCCAAAGAGGAGGTTAAGGCATGAAGGAAACCCGGAAGTACGAACATCTGAGCTATGAGGAACGCAGCACCATCGCGTTGGGGTTACAGCAGGGCATGAGCGTACGGGCCATTGCCCGAGCGCTTGGACGTTCACCCTCGACCATCAGTCGGGAGAGCCGGCGCAATGCGCCGGCAGCCCCCTACAACTGCAAGTTTGCCCAGCAGCGCTACCAGCGCCGGCGCAGGTACAGCCGCCCACAGCCCAAGCTGGCACCGGAGTCGACCTTGTTCAAACAGGTCTGTCGACTGCTGCGCAGGCTCTGGTCGCCCGAGCAGATTGCCGGGCACCTGGCTACAGTGCATGGCACAGATCAGCGCCAGCGCGTGTCACACGAATCCATCTACACCTGTATCTATGCCCAGCCCAAGGGGGAGCTACGCCGCGAGCTCATCGCCTGCCTGCGCATGGCGCGCGCCAAACGCTGGCCGCGCTCACGCGGCACGGACCGCCGAGGCGAGATTACCGATCTGCTGAGCATCCATGTGCGCCCGCCGCAGGTCAACGAGCGCCAGTTTCCCGGTCACTGGGAGGGAGACCTGATCAAAGGCGCGGCCAATCTCAGCGCAGTGGGTTCGCTGGTGGAGCGCAGCAGCCGGCTGTTGATGCTGGTCAAACTGCCCCATCCACAGCCGGCTACGGCCGCGCATGTACTACAGGCGTTCAGCGACAAGCTGCTGAGCATCGCCCAACCCCTGCGCCAGACGCTGACTTATGACAGAGGCAAGGAGATGGCCTGCCACCGCCAGTTGAGCCAGCGCACGGGCATTGCCGTGTATTTCTGCGATCCGCACAGCCCTTGGCAACGCGGCACCAACGAAAACACCAACGGCCTGGTGCGGCAGTACCTGCCCAAGGGCACGGACCTGTCTGGCTACAGCCAGGAACAGCTCGACGCCATCGCCGACGAGATCAACAACCGGCCTCGCAAAACCCTCGGATGGGCCTCGCCCATTGAGGTCTACCGCGCTTACCTGGACAAACTCGACAAGGATCCCTTGGCCATCCAGTAAGCTCTCACTGTTGCACTTGGATTTGAGACCGCCCAGCGTAGATTGGTCTTAGCTAGCTATCAAAAATATAGCTATATGGCTTCGCGCGGCGGGCAGGGCAGGCCGGCGGGCGGCATTGCGCGCGAGGCGCCATTGGGCCGGCGTGGCGCCGATTCAGCGCCGGAAGGCCCGTTTGAAGGCGCTGGGGTCGGTATCGTCAAGTGCCAGGGCGGTCTGGCGCACTTCCAGCGCGGAATGCTCCAGCGTCTGAAAGTGTCAAAGTGCTTCTATGGCCGGTGTGTAGGCTCGGACGGCTGAGCAAGGCAGGCACAGCCACCCCACGACGCATGGCCTGAGGGCGAGGGCGTCTTTCAGCGCTATGTGCTGATCGGGCTGCGACCGGTTCCACGTGGCATGTCGCTCAACGATCCGGACAAGCGATTGGTCCGGCTAAACTGGAGCCGGCACGCGCTTGCCCCGACGAGCGTTTCGCGCACTTCAGTCATAACGTATCAGGTGGTCATGTATGTCAACTTCGAGCAAGCTGTACCGTATGGCAGCGGTCATGAATCCCGGTGGCCGGAAATCGTCACCGGGCGTTGAGGCCCTTCGGAAGACAGCCATCGTCGCCGCCTGTGCGACCTTTCTGCTGATGACGGCTTGCGACAAGGCGGCACCGCCGCCGCCCGCTCCACCGGTTGTCGATGTGATGACCGTCGTCCAGAAGGACGTTCCTATCTACAGCGAATGGGTCGGTTCCCTGGACGGGGATGTCAACGCAACGATCCGGCCGCAGGTCACCGGATACCTGGTCAAGCAGAACTACCGCGAGGGCGACCCCGTCAAGAGGGGGCAGACGCTGTTCGAGATCGACCCGCGCACCTTCCAGGCGGCCGTGGAACAGGCAGCTGCCGCGCGCAGCAGGCAAAAGGCCATGCACGACACGGCCGTGGCCAACCTGGCGCGCATCAAGCCGCTGGCCGAGAAGAACGCGGTCAGCCAGAAGGACCTGGACGACGCCACCGGATCGGAGCTGTCAGCGCGGGCCGCCCTTGATCAGGCGACGGCGGCGCTGGACACCGCCAGGCTCAATCTCGATTTCACCCGGATCACGTCACCGATCAATGGCATCGCCGGTATTGCCAAAGCGCAGATCGGCGACCTGCTCAGCCCCAGCGCGACAGCCGAGTTGACGACCGTTTCCACGGTCGATCCGATCAAGGTGTATGTCAATATCAGCGAACGCGAATACCTCAAGTTCAGTGCCAGGTACGTACCGGGGAAAGCCGAACAAGTGCCCCTGGAGATGATCCTGGTCGATGGGAGCGTCTACCCCAGGACCGGCCGGTTCACCCTGCTCAACCGGCAGGTCGATCCGACGACGGGCACGTTCAAGGTCGCTGGCCTGTTCCCCAACCCGGAGTCGCGCCTGCGCCCGGGACAGTTCGCCAAGATACGGGCCACGACCGATGTGCAGAAGGGGGCGCTGCTGGTGCCCCAGCGGGCAGTTGCGGAAGTTCAGGGCAAGTACCTCGTTGCGGTGGTCGGCGCCGACAACAAGGTTGAACTGCGACTGGTGAAGCCCGGCGAGCGCATCGGATCGGACTGGATTATCAGTGAAGGCCTCAAACCCGGAGAAAAAATCATCGTCGAAGGCACACAAAAGGTTCGGGATGGCGCGGTGGTCAACCCCAAACCCTTTGATCCCGCGGCGAAGCCGGCCGCGCCCGCGTCGGCGCCAGCCAAGCCCGCGAGCAAGGGGTAAGCCGCGATGTCCAAGTTCTTCATCAACCGCCCGATCGTGGCGATGGTCATCTCCATCCTGATGACCCTCATCGGGCTGGTGGCCATGTCGGGGCTGCCCACCGCGCAGTTCCCCAACATCGTCCCACCCGAGATCAAGGTCACCAGCGTCTACACCGGTGCGGATGCCCTGACCGTCGAGCAGTCTGTTTCCACGCCGATCGAACAGCAGATGTCCGGCGTGGACAACATGAACTACATGTATTCGCTGAATGCGAACAATGGCCAGTCGATCTTGACCGTCAATTTCGGCATCGAGACCGATTCGAGCACCGACCAGTTGCTGACCCAGATGCGCCAGGGGCAGGCCTTGTCCCAGCTGCCCAGCGATGTGCGCAACTATGGCGTGACCGTGGCCAAGTCGACTGCCTCGCCGCTGATCATGTTTGCGCTCTATTCGCCCAAGGGCACCTACGACAACGTCTTCCTGGCCAACTACGCGTACATCAACATCAATGACCAGATGACGCGCGTCAATGGCATCGCCAGCGTCACCGTGTTTGGCGCCGGGCAGTATGCGATGCGTCTGTGGGTCAGCCCGGATCGTCTGGCCAAGTTGAATATCACGATTCCAGAGATCCTCAACGCCGTCAACACCCAGAACACCGTCAATCCGGCTGGCCAGGTGGGCGCTGAGCCGGTGCCCAAGGGGCAGGAATACACGTACGCCGTGCGTGCGCAAGGCCGCCTGCAGAGCCCGGAAGAATTTGGCGCGGTCGTCCTGCGCGCCAACCCCGATGGTTCCATCGTGCGGGTCAAGGATGTCGCGCGCATCGAACTCGGCGCACAGACCTACAACATGGAAGGCCGGCTCAACGGCAAGCCCGCCGCGCTTGTCGCGCTGTACCAGATGCCCGGTGCCAACGCGCTCAACTCGGCCGGTGGCGCCAAGAAAATGATGGAGAAAATCAAGGAGAGCTTCCCGCCGGATCTGGACTATGTGGTGGCGCTCGACACGACGCTGTCGGTGTCCGAGGGCATCAAGGAAATCAAGAGCACGCTGATTGAGGCGCTGGTGCTGGTGATCCTGGTCGTCTTCATCTTCCTGCAGGGCTGGCGCGCCACGCTGATTCCGCTGCTGGCCGTGCCGGTGTCGCTGGTCGGTACCTTCATGCTGTTCCCGGCCTTCGGCTTTTCGATCAACACCTTGTCGCTGTTCGGGCTGGTGCTGGCCATCGGCCTCGTGGTCGATGACGCCATCGTGGTGGTCGAGGCGGTCGAACATCACATCGAGAAAGGCCTGTCGCCCAAGGATGCGACATTGAAAGCCATGGAGGAGGTCACGGGCCCGGTGATCGCCATTGCCGTCATCTTGGCCGCGGTGTTTGTTCCGACGGCCTTCATTCCCGGCATCACCGGGCAGCTCTACCAGCAGTTCGCCGTGACCATCGCCATCTCGGTGATCATCTCGGCGTTCAACGCGCTGACGCTCAGCCCCGCCCTGTGCGCGCTGCTGCTCAAGCCAAAGGTCAAGGGCACTGGCCTTGTGCAGAAGTTCTACGACGGGTTCAACCGCGGGTTCGGGCGGATCACGATGGGCTATGTCGGCGTCTGCCGGTTTGCCATCCGCAAGAGTTTCCTGAGCCTCGTCTTCCTGTTTGGCGCCGCCGTCGCAGCTGGTTTCTTCGGCAAGATCGTGCCCGCGGGCTTCCTGCCCGATGAAGACCAGGGCTATGTGTACGCCGGGATCCAGCTGCCCGACGCCTCTTCCCTGCAGCGCACCAGCGAAATCGCCCGGCAGGCCGAAGAAATCATCATGGCCACGCCGGGCGTGAAGTATGCGACGACGGTCGTGGGCTTCAGCATGCTGAGCCAGGTGCAGAACACCTACAGCGCTTTCTTCTTCATCACGCTGAAGGACTGGGCCGAGCGCAAGGCGCCCGAGGAACAATACGCGGCCATCAAGGAGGCGCTGACCAAGAAGCTCGGCGCGCTGCCCGGGGCCATCGGCTTTGCTTTCCCGCCGCCGGCCATTCCCGGCGTGGGCACGTCGGGCGGCGCCACCTTCATTCTGGAAGACCGTGCCGGCAAGGACGTCGCCTTCCTGGCGGAGAACACGGCCAAGTTCATCGAGGCTGCGAAAAAGCGCCCTGAACTGGTCGGTGTCTCCACGACGTTCCGCCCGACGGTGCCACAGATCTTCATTGACGTCGACCGCGACCAGGTGCTCAAGCAAGGGGTCAACGTGAGCGACGTCTACAAGACGCTGCAGAGCTTCCTGGGCAGCGGCTTCATCAACTACTTCAACCAGTTCGGCCGCCAGTGGCAGGTCTACCTGCAGGCTGAAGGGGACTACCGCACCAATATCGAGAACATCGGCCAGTTCTACGTGCGCAATGCCAAGGGCGAGACCGTTCCGCTGTCGGCCCTGACCTCGGTCCGGCGCATATCCGGGCCTGAATTCACGATGCGCTACAACATGTACCGCAGCGCGCAGATCAACGCCTCCGGCGCGCCGGGCGTCAGTTCCGCGCAGGTCATGCGCGCGCTCGAGGCCGTGTTCGAGGAGACCATGCCCAAGGAGATGGGCTACGACTACATGGGCATGTCGTTCCAGGAGCAGAAGGCGCAGCAGGGTATCTCGCCGATGGTGATCTTTGCCTTCTCGCTGCTGTGCGTGTTCCTGATCCTGGCCGCGCAGTACGAGAGCTGGTCGCTGCCGTTCTCGGTGCTGCTCGGAACGCCGATTGCCGTGGCCGGTGCCTTTGCGGCCCTGATGTTGCGCGGGCAGGAAAACAACGTCTATGCCCAGATCGGCCTGGTCATGCTGATCGGGCTGGCGGCGAAGAACGCCATCCTGATTGTCGAATTCGCCAAGATGGAGGCGGAAAAGGGCAAGCTGTCGCTGATCGACGCCACGCTCGAAGGCGCGCGCCTGCGACTGCGGCCCATCCTGATGACTTCGTTTGCCTTCATCCTGGGCTGCGTGCCGCTGGCCATTGCGTCGGGCGCGGGCGCGATTTCGCGCCAGGTGATGGGCAGCACGGTGATCGGCGGCATGCTGGCGGCCTCGTTCATCGCCATCTTCATCATTCCGGTGACCTTCTACGTGGTCGAGAAGAGGAGCCACAAGGGCAAAGGCTCACCGCCCGGCGGCGGTGACCCGCTGCCGAAGTCTGTCGAGGGAGGCCAGCATGCGTAACACTGCCAAAGCCGCCCTGGTTGCCGCGATTTCTTTGATGATCGGCGGCTGCATGGTCGGCCCGAATTACGTGCGCCCTTCCATCGACACGCCGCCCGCCTGGCGGGTCAGTGACCAGAATGCCAAGGATCTGGCCAACACGGCCTGGTGGGAGCAGTTCAACGACCCTGTGCTCAATGACCTGATCGCCACGGCACTGCGTGAAAACAAGGATCTGCTGATCGCGACGGCGCGCATCGAGGAATACGCAGGCTACTACGGCATCACGCGTTCTCAGCTCTACCCGCAAGTCGCGCTGGGTGCCGGTGCCAGCCGGCAGCTCGGTAGCGTTGGCGGCGCTGACCTTGCAAACCGGACTTACAACACTTACGACATGCTGCTCAGCGCGAGCTGGGAAATCGATCTGTGGGGCAAGATCCGCCGCCAGAGCGAAGCCGCGCGCGCACAGATCGTGGCCAGCGAAGAAGGCAGGCAGGGCGTGATCCTCACGCTGGTGTCCAGCGTGGCCGGCGGCTATATCAACCTGCGGGCACTGGACCGGCAGTTGGAGATTGCGAAGGCCACGGCGCGCTCGCGCGGGGATTCCTACAAAATCTTTCAGGACCGCTACGCCGGCGGGGTGATCTCGCTGCTCGAATTGAGCCAGAACAAGTCGCAGTACGAAGAAGCGCTGGCGACCATCCCGCAGTTGGAGAAAACCATCGCCCAGCAGGAAAACGCATTGAGTGCGCTGCTGGGACGCAACCCCGGACCCATCGCGCGCGGCAAGGACATCGACGCGCTGACGCCACCGGTTGCCCCGGCCGGGCTGCCCTCCAGCCTGCTCGAGCGGCGGCCCGACATCCGCGAAGCCGAGCAGAAGCTGATCGCCGCCAATGCCCAGATTGGCGTCGCCAAGGCGGCCTACTACCCCAGCATTTCGCTCACCGGCGCTTTGGGCGTGGCCAGCGGCAACCTGTCCGAGCTTTTCAACGGCGCATCGAAAGTCTGGCAGTACGGCGGCTCTCTCGGACTTCCCATCTTTACTGCAGGGCTGCTGGCCGGTCAGGTGCAGGTGGCCGAATCGGTGCAGCAGCAGGCCCTTTTCGCCTATCAGAAGGCCATTCAGGACGCTTTCCGCGGCGTCAACGACGCGCTCATCGACCAGGACCGGACCCGGGTGCAACTGGCCACCCAGCGACAGCAGGTCGAATCACTCAAGGTCTACTCCGACACGGCGCGCCTGCGCTACGACAACGGGTACACCAGCTTCCTTGAAGTCGTCGATGCCGAGCGCAGTCTTTTCAATGCCCAGTTGTCCTATACCCAGACCCAGCAGGTCTTGGTTCAGGCTTCGATCAACCTGTACAAGGCGATGGGCGGGGGGTGGGTGGCGGAGGGCGAAAAGCCAGGCACATCCGTGGCCGGGAACGGCGCGACATCGCCTACCAGGTGATTCCCGCGAACGCGCGGACCTGTCGGCGGTTCCGCATGGGTTCCCAAAGTGATTCCTGACCGGTATTCATAAGAGATTTTGGGTTCTCTTCCGTTTCGGGTGGCGCGCAACAGCTGGCAATAATGTGTTGACAAACAAACGTCACGCAGGAGAGCCGCATGCAAGAGGCCTTGTTTTGCCAGGCGCTGGGACTGACATCGCCGTGGGC
>Ga0268298_10006473_pt1 | contig 10630 bp, 13 predicted proteins | sample WWTPWeurt_MetaG_FD_194462 | JGI IMG/M metagenome (GOLD analysis project Ga0268298, IMG submission 194462) | Activated sludge microbial communities from WWTP in Nijmegen, Gelderland, Netherland - WWTP Weurt | ecosystem: Engineered > WWTP > Aerobic digester > Activated sludge | place... | reverse complement strand
TGGACATAATGGCTGAACATCAACTGCGCCGTCTGCCCGTTGTGGATGAAAACGGACGTATCCGTGGGATCATTGCCCAGGCAGATATCGCAACCCGCAGCGATCAGCCTAATAAAACCGCTGAGTTAGTGAAAGAGATTTCCCAATCTGGCGGGAAATAGGAACAGTTTATAGATTTTACAGCCTGCGTTCGGGCGTTTGAGGAGTGGACGTCTCGTACGCGCTGGCGTTGATCCTGATGCTCGTGATGAGTATTCAGGATCTGCGCATGCAGGGCATCAAAACCCCTTGGTTTCTCCTTCTTTCAAACCCCGAATTACAACAATTAAATATCTATCATTTCCCTGTGTGCGTTGAGTCTGGCTGACCACAAGTCCGCTGGCGTTGGTGACAAGGGAGGTGCTCCCCAAGTGGTCGCAGAGGATGAAGTACAGCGTGGTGTTCTTCCTCACACCTGCACTTGCGTGCGGTGCAAGTGTGGCGATGCGTTGACTGTCTGCATAGTAATATTTGGTGACAACCCCATCCGTCACTTCGTAGTGAGTGCCTGCAAAGTAAGTAGGCACCCCATTGATTGTAGATTTCACGAACCGTCCTTGTCATTCTAATTTGCCTTTTTGTTGTTAGGTTTTTTCTATCTTAAGGCTATTTTCTGAAGGATAAGGTAGCAAATCACGGATAAGATGCCAGCCCCAAGCATCAAAATTATTCTGATTAAATCAATGCCTGACTTGCCAAGGAGTATCTTCAAAAACGTTATGGGACAACTGTAAATGGTATTTCTTTTTCTATCTTAATACTTTCATCATCACACAAATGTCCTGTCAACAAAGCGCGAAAACTTGTAGGATTTTGTATTTCAAGAGAGCTAATGTCTGGTTGAATATCAATTGACTGTCTTGAAAGCGGTTTGTCTTTAGACTCAAGGTATAAGTTTTCATCCCCTAAAATTGTAACCAAATTGGGCACTTTCACCCAAGCGCCGTTTTGGTTAGCATAGATTTCCAAGCCATCCACCAAAGGAAATTGAACACAATACTTGGTTGTGTTTTTTAATAACACTTCCATCTGATATCCAACTTTCATTTCAGGTGATGGACTGTATGTGATTTCAATCGAATTGGCAATCATCGTCGGCGCGTCGGATTGTTTCAGACAGCCACTTAATAAAATTATTATCACTACCCCAGACACTATCATTTTTACTTGTTTCATAACTGCTCCTATTTTGAACTGCAACCCGGAATCAGGTTGTTCGAGGATATATCGAAAACATAATATGGATTCGACATGTTTCCTACAGATACAACCTCAACAGTCAGCGCCGTGTAACTTGAAGGGACAATAGCTCCAACATTCATGTTTATTATGCCAGGTTTGTTTCCATTAATTCCAACAACATCTCTAGGTCCATTCATCACTACAGACCCTGGTAGAGACTGCCCATTTTCGGGAGCAATCATATCGAATCTTATTTTATCTATCGAAACAAAAGAGGGGGAATAATTTTTAACTTGAACACCATGGATAATTACACCTGATGAAGTCGATTCCCATTTAACTCTTACTCCAATGGGGTAGACAGGTGGTGTATTATTGAAATCTGCTAGTACGCCAATGGCAAATAATAACAAATCAACATATTTGCCTAAACTTCCTCCCTTACCAGACCCTGACCATCCATCATAATTCTCTTCGGCCTTTGTTTCCAACCAGACACTGCGAATATCTTTGTTGAGAAGCGCATCATGGTTTGAATAAATAAGTCCTTCGTAATTATGGGAAGAGGTATAAGAATCCTCTTTGGGTAATGGGCTTGTTGAAGCGTGTGGGCGTGGTAAGCCAACATAAGGGTTGTCTTTTTCTCTTGGCTTACCACCTTCACAGTACCAAGGATTTGAGCATCCTTTCTTGCTGTTATTTTGCTCCACAGCCATGTGTCCACTTTGGTCAGTATATCGGACCGGATTATTATTGACAAACGCATACCGGTCGTACCCCTGCACACCGGCCGGGACAATTGTGTCCGCTTGGGCGAAGCGTCCCAGTGAGCTGTCATACCAGCGGGAGTTGTAGAACATCAAGCCGAAATCTGCGGCGTAGCTGTATTGTCCCGTGTAGGTGTAGTTTGTCTGCTGTATTCCAGACTGATAACGTACTTCCCCCTTGCGAAGTACCCTGTGAGGAAGCTTTGTACATGGTCTGGCTGACCACAAGCGACTAAAAAATTATTTATGTTTTATAAGGATTCTTTTCTTGAAGTTTTTTTCTATATTTAAGAGGTCGTAGGCGATCACGAGATGCAAAGCCGAAATATAAGCGAACATAGATGCTATGGATAGTAGTAAAACAAAATTAAAAAAATTCAAAGTGCTTGTATTAAGTCTTAAATATATTATGTTACCAACAGTAGGAGCAAGTGGGAGAAGAAAATCTTTAATTTGATTTCCAAAACTATTTTTTATCTTTTGTTCCGACGGGGAGTGTAAGAAAAATTGTTTATTAATGTCCCAGAAACCGTTCTCAGTATCTAGCAAACCTGATTCTTGATTATATTTTCTCGCTATCAGAAGATTTTTCTTTGTAGTGGCGAATCTTATAATAATACTGGCGATTATTGTGATAGCGAACATTAAAATCGTCCTTGAGGGATAGACTGTTTTTTCTTTTTCAAGTAAATCTATAGCGGAAAAGAATAACGGAAACACAACCGTATTTAATGATAACGAAAAAATAATATGTACTATCATTGCCCGTTTTATGTAGCGTTGTAAGAGTACTATAAAAACTATAATCGTCAGTGCGCAGAGTCCGTCTATTAGAATAGATATTATACTAAGCCACTGTGTTGAGATATTTATATTGGAAACTATGGACCATGCTGCCAAAAAAAATAGATTCACAACAGGGATCTTAGTTATAGGAGCGATTGTATTTGTTTTCATAAAATCACCAATTAATTAAGGGGTTGGCACAGGTATTGGTATTACTCCTGGAGGAAGAGCCGGCTTAGATTGATATGTTTCATACAGTGCTTTTAAAAAAGTTGGCGAATTAAGTAGGCGTGCTGCCCATTGTCCTCGAGTATTATTTTCAAAGGCCAATTGAGATGCAGAATTTTGAGCATAAATAGAACTAAAAGCTGCGGCGCCAACTGCTGGTATTGTAGTAACACCAACGCCAGCAAGTTCAAGCCCGGCAAGTGTAATACCACCAGCTAATTCTGAATACGTGTAAATTTGAGTGTCGACTATAAGGTCAGATGAGGCTTCGTACCAAGGTACGTTGAACAGACCATAGTATTCTATGTTCGCTTTTTGAGCCGGATAAATTTGAGCGAACCATCCAATAATTGGTAATATCTTTACGAAAGCCTTCAATGGTTGTGTTGGCAATTTAATTTCACCACTGATTTTTGCAATCACACTACCATATTCTATATGGTAATACAGTGGAAATTACATATTCTAATCGAGGATGTTTTTCAATATACTTTGAGATAAAAGCTGTTATATCCGTAGTAGAGCCAAGCCCTGGAGTTGGCTTTTGCTCTATTCGCCCTCCACTAGGATTTTCCCATGCCATATGCCCACTCGGGTCTGTATACCTGACAGGATTATTATTGACATAGGCATACCGATCATATCCATGCACGCCGGCCGGGACAATCGTGTCCGCTTGGGCGAAACGTCCCAGTGAGCTATCATACCAGCGGGCGTTGTAGAACATCAAACCGAAATCCGCGGCATAGCTGTATTGTCCCGTGTAGGTGTAGTTTGTCTGCTTTGTTCCAGACTGATACCTGACTTCCCCCTTGCGCAGCACCCTGTGGGCAGGCTTTGTATTGGGTCTGGCTGACCACAAGTCCGCTGGCGCTGGTGGCAAGGGATGTGCTCCCCAAGTGGTCACCGAGGATGAAGTATAGCGTGCCTGCCAGCATATAGAAAGGCTTGTGGCAAGTCTCGGGTCAGTAATGCGGCGGTGACCGGGTCAGAATCCACCCAGGAAGTGTATACGCTCAAAGACGGAACCATGGTCGATCTGTCGCGTCGTCAGATCAAACATAAGAGTAAGATCGAGCATCTCACGCCTGCCGAGGACGCCTGCTGCGCATCCTGATGGAGAATTGAGGGCAAGGTCTTTTCGCACCGCGAACTGCTGCTGCTGGTGCAGGGCTACGACACCTCGGCGCGCGAAGCCCCGAAATTTTGCGTCCGCTCGTCAGCCGCCTGCGTCACAAACTGGAAGCCTTCCCCTCGCTTTCGGAGAAAGTCGTCAGCGTGCGGGGGACGGGGTATTTGTATGAGGGTGGGTAGTTGGTGAATGGATATTGGTGAATAGTACAGGGACAGCCGAGTGGCTGTCCCTTTTTTGTTAGTTTATCCAGACCTGACAGGCCTCACGCGCTCCTCGCCTTACATCACATCCGTGTGTGATATGGCATCTGATTTGCATATTACACATTATGCTGAATGTGGATTGTATATTTGTATGTAGAATCAGGATTGACAAATCCAGAACATTACTTTTAATTGTTATCATCCGATTTCCACCACCATTTTCCTTTGTTTATTGTTAATGACAGGTCGTAACGATTAATAACTAATGGTGACACAATTAGTGCTAATAGTATATAGACAATAAGTGAACGAGTAGGATCAGCTTGTCTAAAAAGTGCTAGGAAAAATGAAATTACGATAAGCCCAAAGGTGCTACCACGAACGTAACCCTTTATCACAAGTACCTTTTCGCCTAAATAGGAGAGAAAAGAAAAAAGCAACCAAAAACCCACAGTAGATAAAAGAAAATTCATTTCCATGGAAATATCCTTGTTTTAACGTTGTATAGGTGGAGTATAGTTATAGAAGTATTGGCCTTTTCCTAAATCATATGTTAATATGGCGAAAGCTGCAAAAGGTCCAGCTGGAGGATACACACCAATGGCACTTACTATAACTACAAATGGATCCTCGTTTAGAAGTCCAGAAGTGGTGTTGAGAGCATTTGCAACATTAACAGCCTTTTGTACGGATTCAGAATTTATAGCTCTATAGTTGCTACCGTAAAATGACAAAGGAATTGATGCCAAATCCATTCCAATAGTTTTTGAATCTGGCATTTCCCACCCAACCACGGTAAATGTCTCGTGATAATCATAGTATCTGGTTAACTGTCTAGCCATGCCTTGACACATCAACGTGCATAAGCCAGCATCCCGCGTTCGTTGCACCCAATACACTTCTCTTTGATAGTTAAATTCCATCCCCATTGTAGTAGACTTTCCAAATTTATCTACCATGCCATCACTTTTCGGATCATATTCAGGATGATTCTCTAAATAAGATTCAATGTCACTTGTCAACCCAGAATTTCCATAAGTTGGGCTGCCCATATGTTTTCTTTCTAATGCTATTTTTCTTTCTTTGTAAAGAGTAATCAATCCACTAGGTTTGTATTCTCCTGCATTGCAATATCGGTCGCCAATACCGCAGTCAATACTGTGTCCACTCGGGTCAGTATATCGCAGCGGGTTATTTAGCGTATACGCATACCGATCCCACGCGGATGAATTCCCTGCGCTCGGGATGATCGTGTCTGCCTGCGCGAAACGTCCCAGGGCGGGGTCGTACCAGCGGGCGTTGTAGAACATCAAGCCGAAATCCGCGGTGTAGCTGTATTGTCCCGTGTAGGTGTAGTTCGTGGGATTCGTACCGGAATTGTAGCGCACCTCACCCCAAGCTTTGTACATGGTCTGGCTGACCACAAGTCCGCTGGCACTGGTGACAAGGGATGTGCTCCCCAAGTGGTCGCCGAGGATGAAGTACAGCGTGCTGTTCTTCATCACACCTGCACTTGCGTGCGGTGCAAGTGTCGCGATTCGCTGAGTCCCAGAAAAATCGTATTTGGTAACTTGAGATCTCGCTACATCGTAGTAGTTTCAATTGAAGTAAGTGGTCATCACGCCCGCATCGGTGGAAGCTGCTCGCAGGAGGGGCGACACCTTCTTTTGCTCGATATCTTATTTGCCTATAAACCACGCAATAACAAGGAAAACAGTTGCGCTAAACATAACCAAAGTAATAAATATCATGAATATTACTTCGCCAGAAGATATATTCTTACCTGATCTTTTACTAATTTGTTGCCGAAGAGGATACCACTTAGGTAGCTTTGACGCCCACATCAGAGATTCTTTCTTAACTTTCTGAGGGTGCATAAGGGCTCTGTAAAGATTGTAAATGCTCAACAGTAATCCACCAAAAACGACCAACACAAAGAAAAACGGGGGTTTTATTATAATCATGGTTTTATTTCCAAATAGGCTTTCCTGCTGTATTATCAATCAATTTCCAAGAGTAGTATAGGATTGCACTAAATTGCAGGTTTGGCAAATATACGCCCCCCTCCCAAGATTGATCAGAATTATATTGACTGAGTGAAGTGTTATATGCTCCACCAAAAATAAAACCACCTCCAGTGTTGAGGTCTACACCTGATAGATATCTTTCGGTCCTTGCCTCGCCAGGGGGGACATCCAACACATATCCCCCTACCCAGGTTCCAGCTACGCCAAAAGCGTAACTTTTAGGACCGAACGAGACACCAACGCCACCATATATGTTCCCGAATCTATCTATCGTAAAAGGAAACAAAACATTGACAAGCAAACCAGCCCCCGGAAAACTTAACGTTGGTGTCAATGTATAATAATCAGGGGTTCGAACTGAATCATTTGATCCTCCATGGTACCAATCATCATAATTGCCTGGTGGGACTGTTTCTTGTCCTAGGTGGCTTGGTTCAATAAAAAATAATTGCGCCGGTGAATCATGACATGATTTGCAAGGTGTGGGGATTGGTGCATAGCCTTTATCCTCACGCCATTTATCGCTTTTACCAACTTTATGGGAAACCTGCTCATTTTGGCATCCATAAACGCCATCACAGGGACGATGCCCACTCGGATCTGTATACCTGACTGGATTATTATTGACAAACGCATACCGATCATATCCCTGCACGCCAGCTGGGACAATCGTGTCCGCTTGGGCGAAGCGTCCCAGTGCGGGGTCTAGCCACCTTGCATTGAAAAAAGTAGACTAAATTCACTGGAATATAAGATACAACCACAGCCTGATAAGTTATTTACTTCTTTTACTTTTTAGTTGCTTTATGTATTTATTACGAAGCAAAGTTACAGGCAAAAACAATATAGATCCGATGGCAATGATTATCGCGCTTTCAGTAGAGTTCTTAATTGCATCAAAGACAGGATTGCTATTACCAGAAACGACGGCAACAATTAACAAAATTATTGTCGTCGCTAAGCAAAGCAGGTAATAGTAATAGATATAGGTCAATACAATATAAATTATCGTTTCAGAGGGGTTAAGTCCTTTCCATTTTTTCATGTTTTACACTTCCCTTTCACGAAAAATATTAAAAGGCGCTGGGGTTACTCTTAACTTCCAGACTGCTGCAGCAATCGTTGCTCGATCTCTTTGGATGCTTTTGTGATCGCCAAACCACCCAACGCAGTGCATCGCAATTCCGATGGGATGCTCTTACCGACCCTGTCCATGGTCTCGATCACCTGATCCAGCGGGATGACCGCGTCAAAATCCGCGAGCGCCATATTGGCGCAAGCCAGGGCATTGCCGGCGGCCATCACATTCTTTCCTAGGCAGGGCACCTCCACTCGGTTTGCGACCGGGTCGCAGATCATCCCCAGCGTGTTCTGCAAGGCCATTGAAGCTGCATTAACAGCTTGCAGGGTTGTACCGTGCGCCAAAGTTACCAAGGCGGCCGCCGCCATGCCGGCGCCAGAGCCTGTCTCTGCCTGACATCCCCCCACCTCAGCGGCAAAGGTCGCGCGCGCGGCGATAAACATTCCGATCAGACCGGCAGACAGCATTGCGTGTGCGGTCTCCTCGGTGGAAAGTCCCATCTTGCGGGCCGCGCCGATCGTTGCTCCCGGCAGACCGGCGCAGGCTCCCGCGGTTGGAGCGGCAACAATGACTCCCATCGAGCTTTTGACCTCCATCAATGCCGTGACATTGAGGATCATCTGATTGAGCATGCCGCCATCCAATAAACGGCCAGACTGCATCTGCGTTTGAAATTGACCGGATTGATGCCCAAGAATGCGATCAGCATAAACTGTGCCGCGCACTCCATGTTGGATCGAGCGTTCGAGAATTTCAACGATCTCCATCATGTTGGCTACAACTTGTTCCCTCGAAAGACCGCCCCGCGCGCATTCGTAATCTACTGCTAATTCCCACAAGGTCAGATCCCTGGTTTTGTTATATTCCAGCATCTCTGCGCAAGTGGTGAAGGGCACTTGCATGTCAGCCCGCGACAAGACCGGCAGCACCGGGGAGATGTGCTTGACCGAACGCACTTGCGATCCGGCAAGCAGTTCCATGATCGTGTCAACGGCGGGGAACTGCTGCATCTTCAATTCGATGAGCGAACCGCTTGAAGACGACTCAAGCAGGAAGACATGGTCTGCGTGCAAGCCCTGTGTGATGGCGCGCGCGGCGTCTTCTCCGCCCGACTCTAGATACACCAGAGTCTCGTAAAAATCTCCTGCCATTGAAACTGCATAGCCATCGATCGCGAGCACTTCGATCATCCCACCGCCGGTCGAGATGGCGGTCAGCGTATGACTTTCTTTGGCGTTGCTCAGGGTTAATCGATAGGTGTTGGGATGTTCCGCCTCGTAGTCCACGATCCGGATATCGATCTGAATCCCGGCTTCCTGTACTGCCTGCTTCGAGTTGATCAGCCGTTCATCAGTGGCGTCCCAACCTAAGAGTCCTCCAAACAGACCCATATCAGAACCCTGACTGGTATGGGTGGTTGCCAGTGAGCCTGTGGGAGTGAACTCGATCACGACCTCGTCGATCTGTCCGTTCATCAGGTCGCGAGCCATACGTCCAATACGCAGGGCGGCAGCACAATGTGAACTGGACGGACCACGCATCACCGGTCCAATAACGTCATTAAAAATACTGGGATGGTACATGAGTACACCTTTCTGTAATGGAAGACTTCAATTTTTATATTTTGAAAATTCTATACCCTGCATTCTATCGTAAAAGTTGCTGAAGACAGAGAGGAAGCTCCAACCTTCCGACTGGCATGGGATATCCTTGAGAAGCTGAGATACAAAAACATACCTTTCTGCGATCCCGCTACAGTCGAACGATCCTTCTTTAAATACCTTCTCTGTCAGGAATTGCCCGGATCCTCTTAAATTACACAGACCAGAGATCATTCTGGTCTGTGTTTTATCTTGTTTATTTTCGTCGTTATTTCAAGTGCTGATCTAAAAATGAAATTACAAGCTGCAAATTCTCGGCTGTTTCAAACTGCGTGCCGCCATGCCCCGCGCCCTCAAGCGAGACATAAGTCACCTTGTCCGCTCCAATGGATGCGCTAAGCGCGTCTGCCAGATTCTTATTTTGAACAGGCGGGATATTGCAATCAGCCGTACCGTTTTCAATGAAGAACGGCGCGTCGCTTGCGTCAATATAATTCATCGGGTTGGTTTTTGCCACCTGATCGGGGATGGTTTGAATTGCAGCGCCCATCAATTTCGATTCAGGGGAACTCGCGTCGTTCGTAGTCGATGAGCAACCTGTCCCTTCAAACTGTTCCTGCATTTTCAAAAAATCGATCGGACCGAACCAATCCACCACGGCCTGCACGCAGCTTGATTGATCATTGTTGCCGAGGTCACCCTCCAGTTCCGGCTCACCACAGGTTGTTCCCAGTAGCGCGACCAGATTTCCACCCGCCGATGCGCCCCATGCGCCGATGTGATCCGGGTCGAGGTTGAATTTTTCCGCATTGGCACGCAAAAATCGGATGGAGGCTTTCGCGTCATGGATCTGAGCGGGATATTGTGCCTCGCCGCTCAGACGATAGTTGATGCTCGCAACCGCGTATCCCGCCGCGAGCAGTTGATCCACACCGGTCAAGCCCATGCCGTCAGATTTGTCGCCAAACATAAATCCGCCGCCGTGGATCATGACGACAACGGGGAATGGTCCTGTGCCGGTGGTGGGAATGTACAGATCGAGTTTTTGCGTTTCAGACACGGTGGCGTATGCCAGATCGGTATGGGTCGGGTCAACGGACGCGAAGGTTGCCGAGCCGCCCGGAATGACGGATTGAATGGTGCCGCAGCCTGGGACACTGACAAGAATGAGCAAGGCCAGCGCGACGAAAATGAATGATTTGATTCTGAACATTTGGTTTCTCCTTGAATGTGATTTGTATTTTGGTTATTATCAAATACGCATGTCAAGACATTCTCAAGAAAACCCGTGAGAATCCTGCAAGTATTTTTAGCCGTTCTTGAGATTTTCTTCAGAATGATGTGCTATGATTTTGCGCAAGAGAAAGAGGTTATGACACAGAGAATACTTGTAGTGGACGATGATAGATCCATTGTGAAGGTGTTGGCTGGGTATCTGGAGCAATCCGGCTATCAAGTCATCTCGGCTTACGACGGGGAGACCGCGCTGCACGCACTGCGCCGCGAACGCCCTGATCTGGTGCTGCTTGATCTAATGATGCCCAACCGCGACGGCTGGGAAGTGACGCAGATCATCCGCGC
>Ga0268298_10006472_pt1 | contig 10631 bp, 9 predicted proteins | sample WWTPWeurt_MetaG_FD_194462 | JGI IMG/M metagenome (GOLD analysis project Ga0268298, IMG submission 194462) | Activated sludge microbial communities from WWTP in Nijmegen, Gelderland, Netherland - WWTP Weurt | ecosystem: Engineered > WWTP > Aerobic digester > Activated sludge | place: Netherlands... | reverse complement strand
CATCTCGCCGAGGGTCGCGCTCTTGGCCAAACCCTACGCTCGGGGGAACACGAAGCTATTGGGCGGCACGGCGTTCCGGGCGCCGAGCGTGTACGAGCTCTACTACAACGACGGAGGCGCGACCCAGGTGACGAGCCCCGACCTCGAGCCGGAGCGGGTGTACTCCGCCGAGCTCGAGCACACCCATCGCTTCTCCCCCACGCTCACCGGCACGCTGAGTGTTTTCGGCAACTACGTGCAGAACTTGATCGACCAGGCCGGAACCGGCACCGCCGCCGACCCGCTCCGCTACCGGAACCGCGCCGAGCCCCTCGTGACGTTGGGCGCCGAAGCCGAAGTGCGCAGGGATTTCCGCGGCGGCTACATGTTCTCCGTCAGCTACGGCTACCAGCACGCGACCATCCTGGAGGACGAGAGCGCCGGCGCGCTCTTGGGTCTTCGCACGAGTGAAGGCGTGCGCCACGTCGCCAACGCGCCCGAACACCTCGCCACGCTGAAGGGCGCCGTGCCGCTCCTCGGGCGGAACGTCACCCTCGGCTCGCGGCTCACCATCGAGGGTCCGCGCTACGATCGGTTCGAGCTCGAGAGCGACGCCGAGCCGCAGGGCCGAACGAACGGGTTCGCCATCTGGGACGTCGTATTCTCCGGCTACGAGGTCGCGTCCGGCGTGCGTTGGGCGGCCGGCGTCTACAACGCGTTCGACTGGCGCTACTCGTTGCCGACGTCGTCGGAGTTCGTGCAGACGCGCATCGCGCAGAACGGTCGGACCTTTCTGCTCTCCGGCGACGTCACGTTCTGAGTGAGGTCAGCGCTTCACGAGTTCGATGGCGTCGCCTTCGGAGGCCACCCGGAGTTGCGTCGCCGGGCTGTGCTCGTCGAGCCAAGTCGTCGACCACGTCTTGATGGAATCGAGATCGTCGTCGGTGCGGTTCGGATCGTGGTGGAAGAGCACGAGCTCCCGCGCTTCGGCCAGCTTCCCCAGCGTGAGCACGTCATCCACCACGGAGTGTCCCCAGCCGTACTTGGCGGGCATGTCCGAGATCAGATACTGAGAGTCGTGGATCAACAGGTCGGTGTCGGCCGAGAAGCGCGCCAACGCGTCGATGGCCGCCTCTCCAGCTTCACCGCGCAAGAGCTCGTTGTCCGTCAAGTAGACGACCGACGTTCCATCTGCGTCGTCGATGCGAAAACCCTGGGCACTGCCGGGATGATTCAACGCAATCCGTCGGATGCGCGCCGAACCGACGCGCCACGGCTCGTCCGCCGGCTTGGCGAACTCCACCTTCGAGGGGATGTCGTTGACGCTCACCGGAAAGTGGATGTCGTCGAAGATCGTGCGTTGGAACCGCTCCTGGGCGTCGGTGGGGAGCGGGTAGACCAGGATCTGGGCTTCTTTCCTCCAGAGCGGAGCGAAGAAGGGCAAACCGAGCACGTGATCCCAATGCGTGTGGGACAAGAGCAGGTGGATCTTCTCGTGGCGTCCGCTCTCGAGGAGCTTGGCGCCCAGGCTCCTGAGTCCGGTCCCCGCATCGAGGATCAGCGTGGTGCCATCCCCGAGCACGACCTCGACGCACGACGTATTGCCGCCGTAGCGCGCGGTCGTCGGTCCCGGCGCGGGAACCGAGCCGCGTACGCCGTAGAAGGTCACCCGCATCGGTCGGACTCTATATCACAGCACGCGAAATCGGCGGTCCACGGCCTCGAAATGACGAGCTTCCCTCGAAATCTCGCGCGAATGCGCCGCCCCGGCGGAAACGCTATCCTGGAGACCCCATGCACGCCCGAGAACGCGAGCCCAGCGTGGCCGGCCGCTTCTACCCGGCGGCGCCCCGCGAGCTCGCACAGCTGGTGAGGGGCTTGATGTCCGAGCCGGTTGCCTCGCCCATCGCCGCCCGCATGCTCATGGCTCCCCACGCGGGGTACGTCTACAGCGGCGCCATCGCCGCCGCGACCTTTGCCCGAGTCGACGTGCCTCCCACGGCCGTGGTGCTCTGCCCGAACCACACGGGCCGGGGCGACCGTCGCGCGGTCTACGCCTCGGGGTCGTGGGCGTTTCCTGGCTTCGAGCTCGCGGTGGACGAAGAGCTCGCTGCGCGCCTGGTCGAGCACGCCGGTTTCCGCGCGGACACACTAGCCCACGCTCGGGAACACGCAGCCGAGGTACAGATGCCTTTCCTGCACGAACGCCGCACCGACGTGCGCGTCGTCCCGGTGTGTCTGGCGGGGCTCTCGCTCGAGGACTGCCGCGTGCTCGGTGCCGGCCTGGCGAACGTGGTGCGTGAGGTGGAGCGCGAGCGGCGAGAGCGCATCCTGCTGGTAGCCAGCAGCGACATGTCGCACTACGTGCCGGCCGACGTCGCTCGCCACTACGACATGCACGCGCTGGAGCGGCTCCTCGCGCTGGATCCGGAAGGGCTCTTCGGGGTGGTCGAGCGGGAGGACATCTCCATGTGCGGATACGTACCGACCACGGTCGCGCTGTTCGCGGCTCGAGCGCTCGGTGCCGAGCACGCCGAGCTCGTGCGCTATGGCAGCTCGGGTGACGTGAGCGGCGACCCTTCCTCGGTGGTCGGCTACGCGGGCGTGGTCGTTCACTGATCCGATGGGATTTTCCCGGTGCGGGCCAGGTCCTCGCACACCTTCGGGCGGGAAAGTCCGTTCCGACGTCGGATTCCCAGCGCCGGCGGGGCGCGGACCCCGATGCGGGCTCGACGCTGCCGACTTCCGATTCTGTCGCCGACGTGTGAACGCTCATGTAGCGTGAGAGCGATGACAGCGCTCGCCCCCGGGCTCCTGGTCGCGGCTCCACCTCTCGGTGATCCGAACTTCGATCGGTCGGTGGTGCTGTTGGCTGCGCACGGGCCCGACGGCGCGTTCGGTTGGGTGGTCAACGGCCGCGACGTGATGACCGTGCCCGAGCTCTTGTTGCGCGCCGACGTCACGGACCATCCCATCGAGGTGCCGGGCATCGTGCGTTTGGGCGGGCCCGTCGCGCAGGAGCAGGTTTGGCTGCTGTATCGAACCGAAGAGCGCTTCGCGGATCTCGAAGGTCAGTTCGACGTCGGTGCCGGGATTACTGCTTGCGCTTCACGCCGCGCTCTCGAAGAGGTCGCGAAGGGCAACGTGCCGCGCAGCCTGCTCGGCTTGGTCGGTTACGCTGGCTGGGCGCCGGATCAGCTCGAGAACGAAATCCGCGCCGGAGCCTGGTTGCCCACGGACGTGGATGCCAGCGTGGTGTTCGACGTGCCGACGGACGACGCATGGACGCTGGCGTACGAGCGGGTCGGAACGACCCCCATCGCCTTCACGACGCGCACCGTCGGCAGCGCCTGAGACGCCTGCCAGCTCGGCGATTCAAGCCGAAACCAGCGGAACGAACACGCACGGCACGTCCTTGACGTAACGCACGCGGCCCTGGTCGTCGCGCTCGCCCACCCACAGCACCTGGTCGTGGCGCGAGCCCACCGGAATGGCGATCCGTCCGCCCGGCGCGAGATCGCGGATCAGCGCTTCCGGTACCCGCTCCGGTGCGGCCGAAACCAAGATCCGGTCGAACGGAGCCGCCTCGGGCAACCCGAGGTTGCCGTCACGTACGTGGATTCGGACGTTGTCGATGCCGAGCGTGGCGAGGGTGCGAATGGCCCGCTCGGCCAGTGCCGGACGTATCTCGATGGCGTCCACCCGCCGCGCCAGGCACGAGAGCAGCGCCGCGGCGTAGCCCGAGCCGGCGCCAATCTCGAGCACACGGCTGTCCGCATCGCACTCCAGTGCGTCCAGCATGATGGCGATCATCGATGGCTGGCTGATGGTCTGACCGTCCCCGATGGGGAGCGCGTGGTCCTCATATGCCCACCGACGTTCGCTCTCGGGGACGAACAGGTGGCGAGGGATCCGACGAAAAGCCTCGAGCACGCGTCGGTCGCGCGGGCGAACTTCGTTCGCCACCGCGGCCACCATCCGCCCGCGGAGCTCGAGCCACTCGTCCTCGGAAGCCACGCTCGAAGCCTCCCGCGATCGCTCGTGCAGCGCAAACGTTGCCTCGGGCCCCGGCTCGTGCGAACTCTCGGTCGTGCGGCTTCTGGTCTCCCTGCTCCTCGCGGCGTTGTCCGTCTCGCCGCTCCTCGGCCACGCCGATGCGCGTCCCCGAGAACGCCCGCGCCCGCGCGTGCCCGTGCCCGTGCGCTCGCCTGGCTCCTGCCCCCCGGAAATGATCCACGTGGGCCAGTTCTGCGTCGACCGCTGGGAAGCTTCCTTGGTGGACCGCACGTCTGGGCGCGCGCTCAGCCCGTATTTCCCGGCACAGCCCAAGGCCCTGGCGCGGGTGCGCGAGGTCTGGCTCGTGGAGCGATTCCTCCACGGTGACAGCGCTGCGCAGAGCATGCCCCTGCCCGATCTGCCAGCCTGGCAGCTCGCCGCCAAATTCGAACCGATGGCGGTTTCGGCTCCGGGCCGGGTTCCGAGCGGCTACCTGAGCTATCACGACGCGCGCAAGGCCTGCACCGCTGCCGGCAAGCGCTTGTGCAGCGAGGAGGAATGGGTGGCCGCCTGCCGCGGCAAGGCCGCGACCAAGTTCCCGTACGGCGCGCACTACCTTCCCGGTCGTTGCAACGTGTATCGGCTCGAGCACCCAGCGTCCGTGCTCCACGGCAACGCGTCCATGGGCCTGCTCGATCCGCGCCTGAACCTGGTCAGCGAGGAAGGGGGCGAACCGCTCTTGCGTCTGACGGGCGCGACGCGTGGCTGCGAAAGCCAATGGGACGATGGCTCGCTTTTCGACATGGTGGGGAATCTGGACGAATGGGTCGAAGATCCAACAGGCGTCTTCGTCGGCGGCTTCTACGCGCGCATGACCCAGAAGGGGTGCGAGGCGAAGATCAGCGGCCACGCCGCGAGCTACTACGACTACTCGACCGGAACCCGGTGCTGCAAAGACCCAGGGCCCTGAGAGGGCGGCGCGTTCAGGCTTCGGACCGCATGTGGAGCGCGCGAACCAGGTGGTGATGAGCGGCTTCGAGGCGCGCGGCGCGGTGCGCTGGGGGCGCGTTTCGGCTCCACCGCGACCACGACATCACGACCAAGCGCTGATCCGGTGAGAGCGGTCGGGGCAGCGTGCGCAGCACCAGCACCGACTCCTCGTCTTCGTCCCACGATACCGCCACGTCGCGCCCGAGGCTGTTGGCGAGCACGTGACCGCTCATGTGCTCGCCGCCCCCCATCTCCACCGCGTAACGGGAACCCGCACTCCCGATACCGTCACCTTCACCCAACCACGCGCGAAGCGCGGCCGGCTCGGTGAAAAACACGTGGGCTGCCTCGGCGCTGGTCTTGGCCGGGGCGAGGAGCCAGCGTACCGAGCGCCGCGCGCCCGGGTGAGTCTCGCAGAAGTGCGCCAAGATGCCGAGCGACAGAACCCAGGAGGAAGTCACGCCGGCTCGCTCGTCCCCTTCGCCGACTCCCGAGTGCACGAGTTCGAGCCCGCCGGGGACCAGCGCGAGACAGAGCCGGGTGGGCCCCGCTTCGAACACGAGGCGGCGTCCTTCGACGCGCTCGACCACGTCGAGGCCGAGCGTGACGCCGAGCAGCGGCCACGCGAGCTCCACGTGCTCTCCGGCTTCGGGCTCGCCGTGCACTTCGTCGGCTTGCCAACCCATGAGGCCCGCGGCGGTGGACAGCGCCGACCACACCACGCCGCGCTCCGCCCGGATCGGCTGAGTCAAGCGAATTTCATCTGTCATGAGACCAAGGTTTCTCGCCCGATGTTCCACTCCGGCTGTCGCATTTCAATCGTGCCGCACTCCGTCGTCGAAAGGCCGCGGTTTCTCGCGGGTTTTGGCTGGCAGATCAGCTCCGGCCACCGTAATAGAAACCCTCCTCCCGGCTGGCGCGCGGCTCGAGGTCCATTCGACCTCGGCACTCGTACGGCCGAGCCGCGTCCTCGGTGAGAACAGGAAGGGTACCCATGAAACGCTCGCTCCTCGCTTCCGCGCTGACCCTCGTCGTCCTGAATGGCTGCGCCGTGCAGCCCGAACGCGAGCCCGAACCGAGCGTGAAGCAGAGCGCGAACCCGATCAAGGGTGGGGAAGCGGACTTCGACGACCAGAACGTCGTCGGCATGTTCATGATCAGCGGGGGCATGTGCAGCGGAACACTGATCGCTCCCAACTTGGTGTTGACCGCTCGTCACTGCGTCGCGCCCATCACCCCCGACAACGGCGGAGCGGTGATCTGCGGCGTCTCGCAGTTCGGGAATGCGTACGCCGGCACCGGCATGTACGTGTCCACCGACCAGCAGCTCTCTCAACAAGGGAGCTGGTTCAAGGGTGCCGAGGTCCGCGTACCCGAAGTGAGCTCGGAGACGTGCGGCTACGACATCGCGCTCTTGATCCTCTCCGAGAGCGTGAACGTGACGCCGCGCGTGCCGCGCATCGATCTACCTCCGGTCGCCGGCGAGCCATACGTCGCGGTGGGCTACGGACAGCAGAGCGACTCGCAGCAGTGGACCGCAGGGAGTCGCATGATTCTCACCGGCCTCTCGGTGATGTGCGCCCCAGGCGAGTGTGGAACGCCCTCCATCGAGTTCACCGAGTTCCTCGGCGACACCGGCATCTGCCAGGGGGATTCCGGTGGCCCCGCCCTCGACGCCAAGGGCAAGGTCATTGGCGTGGTCTCGCGCGGCGGCCAGGGTTGCACGACGCCGATCTACGGAGCCGTGTCCTCCTGGAGCGACTTCATCGTCAAGACGGCGCTCGACGCCGCCCAGAAGGGTGGCTATTCGCCGCCGTTCTGGGCGCTCACCGGCAAGAGCGATCCGGAGGAGCAGCCGCCCCCGGGCACCGGCGGCTCGGGGGGCGGCAATCCCCAGGGCCAGGCCTGCGGCCAAGGTCAGGGCTGCCCGGCGGGATACAAGTGCTTCGCCGAAACGACGCCCGAGGCCGCGACCTGCGCAGCGGAGTGCAGCGCGAGCGCTCCGTGCGGGGCCGGCCTCGAATGCAACGGACTCGGGGTGTGCGCAACGCAAGCGCCGACCGCTGGCAACCCGCAGGGCTCGGACAGCTCCGGTGGCTGCTCCATCGACGGCGAGCGCGGACCGATCAAGCCGGTGCCGTGGGTGTTCGGCGGCCTTGCGCTGGCCATCGGGCTGGCTCGGCGCCGGCGTGGGCGCTGAACCGCCCGCCGCCCGAGGTGTCAGGCAGCTGTGAGTGGCGGTTGCTCGGCGGAGCGAGCGCGTGCAAACCATGCGCATGGGCTTCGTTGCGAGCACGCTGCGTGGAGTCTGGCGCGAGTCCCGAAGCGAATGGCGCCGACTCGTCGGGCAGGCGTCCCCCAGAAACGTGTGCGAGAACCTGCCCGCCGCCGACGCCGTCGGCTGACCCGCCCTCCGCTCGGCGTGCTGCTGCGGCGACGAGACAGTGGTGGGTTGGGTTGGTGGAGCTGAGGGGGATCGAACCCCTGACCTCCGCATTGCGAACGCGGCGCTCTCCCAGCTGAGCTACAGCCCCGGGAAGGGACCGCGAGGGTATCCGCGGGCCGGGTTCTGTCAACCAAATCCTGCCCGTAGGCCCGCCCGGGCTCGTTCGGGGCCACCGTCTCTACCGTTGACCCAGATGCCGGTGTGGTTATCTTGCCGCGCATCCCACGGCAGAAATCTCGGTTCGTCGTGGGACCGCGTGGGCTACGTCGCGGCTTCCGGCTCGACCGCTTCGCTCGCGCGAACTCAGAGGAGAATGAAGCGTCATGGGCAAGATCATCGGCATCGATCTCGGTACGACGAACAGCGTCGTCGCGGTGATGGAGGGCAAGGAGCCCAAGGTCATCGTCAACGAAGAGGGGTCGCGCCTCACGCCGTCGGTCGTGGCGTGGGACGACAAGGGCGAAATCCTGGTGGGCACCATCGCCAAACGTCAGGCCGTGACGAACCCCGAGAACACCATCTACTCGGCGAAGCGCTTCATCGGGCGTCGCTTCGAAGAGATCGAGCGCGACGTGAAGCGCGTTCCCTTCAAGCTCACCCGCGGCAAGAACAACGACGTGGTCATCGAGGCGCGCGGAAAGCAGATGGCGCCGCCCGAGATCAGCGCGAAGGTGCTCTTGAAGCTGAAGAAGGCGGCCGAAGACTACCTCGGTGAGAAGGTCACCGAGGCCGTCATCACCGTTCCGGCCTACTTCAACGACTCGCAGCGCCAGGCCACCAAAGACGCCGGCAAGATCGCCGGGCTCGAGGTGCGGCGCATCATCAACGAGCCGACCGCGGCGGCGCTCGCCTACGGCCTCGACAAGAAGAGCAACGAAGTCATCGCCGTCTACGACTTCGGTGGCGGCACCTTCGACATCTCGATCCTCGAGGTGGGTGACAACGTGGTGCAGGTGATCGCGACCAACGGCGACACGCACCTCGGTGGAGACGACGTCGACCACCTGGTGATGGAGTGGCTGATCGCCGAGTTCAAGAAGGACAGCGGCCTCGACGTCTCGAACGACAAGATGGTGATCCAGCGCCTCAAAGACGCGGCGGAGCAGGCCAAAATCGAGCTCTCGAGCAAGATGGAGACCACCATCAACCTGCCCTTCCTCACCGCCGACGCCAGCGGTCCGAAGCACCTCCAGAAGCAGCTCACCCGCGCGCGCCTCGAACAGATGATCCAGCCGCTCGTCGAGCGCAGCATGGAGCCGGTCAAGAAGGCGCTCGATGACGCCAAGAAGAAGCCGAGCGAAATCGACGAAGTGGTGTTGGTCGGCGGCTCGACGCGCATCCCGCTCGTGCAAGAGACGGTGAAGAAGTTCTTCGGCAAAGACCCGCACAAGGGCGTGAACCCCGACGAGGTCGTCGCCGTGGGCGCAGCCGTCCAAGGCGGTGTGCTCGGCGGCGAGGTCCAAGACGTAGTCCTGCTCGACGTGACGCCACTGAGCCTCGGCGTCGAAACGCTGGGCGGCGTGATGACGGTGATGATCCCGCGCAACACCACCATCCCGACCCAGAAGAAGGAGATCTACTCCACGGCGAGCGACGGCCAGACCAGCGTCGAAATCCACGTGCTCCAGGGCGAGCGAGCGGAAGCTCGCTACAACCGCACGCTCGGCAAGTTCCACCTGGAAGGGTTGCCCCCGGCTCCCCGCGGCGTGCCGAAGGTGGAGGTCACCTTCGACATCGACGCCAACGGTATTCTGGCAGTTACGGCCAAAGACATGGCGACCGGCAAAGACCAGCGCATCACCATCACCGCCAACAGCGGGATCAGTGACGACGACATCAGCCGGATGGTCAAGGAGGCGGCGGAGCACGAAGCCGACGACAAGCGGCGGCGTGACGAGATCGAGCGCCGGAACAAGCTCGACAACCTCTGTTACACCCTCGAAAAGCAGATCGCCGAAAACAAGGAGAAGCTGGCTGGCGCCGACGTTTCCAGCCTCGAGGGCCTGATCAAGGAAGGCCGCAGCGCCATCGAGAAGCAGGACGACGAGAAGGTGCAAGACGTGCTCGGTCGCCTGGAGAAAGAGGCGTACGCCATGGCGAGCAAGCTCTACGAATCGGCGGGCGCACCCGCTCCCGGAGCCAGCAGCAACGGCGACCCGGCGGGAACTCCGCCGCCCGCGGAGAAGAAGAAGGGCGACGTCATCGACGCCGAGTTCGAAGAAACGAACTGAAAAAAGACACACCGCGCCGACGAGGTCCGGCCCCGGCCGGGCCTCGTGCTATTTGGGGGACCGGGCAAGGGGCGCATGCGCGAAGTCGAAGTCCTGATCGTCGGTGGAGGGCCAGCCGGCTCGGCGTTGGCGTTGTTCCTCGCTCACGCCGCGCCCAACCTCACCGAGCGCATCCTGGTGCTGGAGAAAGAGCGCTACCCGCGTGAGAAGTTCTGCGCCGGCGGCGTCGGAGCTCGAGCCGACAAGCTGCTCTCGTCCATCGGTGTCACGGTGGACGTGCCGAGCGTGTGGATCGACGCCATCGGGTTTCGCGCCATGGGTCGTACCACCGTCGTGCGCGAGCCCGGCATCGGCCGAGTCGTGCGCCGAGTGGAGTTCGATCACGAGCTCGCTCGCATCGCACGCTCGCGGGGCGTGCCGCTCGAAGACGGGACTCGGGTCCTCGGTCTTCGGCGCAACGCCCGCGGGTTCGAGGTGGAGACCAGCCGTGGGTCGCTCCAGGCGCGCGTGGTGGTCGGCGCTGACGGCGTGCAGAGCGTCGTGCGCAAGGCCCTGGGCTTTCCGGCAGGGGCGTACCGCGCGCAAGCCATCGAGGTCGACACGGATCCGGTGGAGAGCGACCTGCCGCGCGACGTGATCCTGTTCGACGCGAGCCATCGGGATCTGCCGGGCTACTACTGGGACTTTCCCACACTGGTCGAAGGTCGCGAGAAGGTGGTGCGCGGGGTCTACCTGCTGCGCAGCTCGAGTGCGCCGGCTGCCGTCGAGATCCAGTCACTGCTCGCGAGGGAGCTCGAAGCGCGGGGCATCGACCTCGGTGCGCTCAAGAAGAAGCGCTACGCCGAGCTGGCGTTCGATCCGCACGTCCCCGTATCGCGCCCCCACGCTCTCCTGGTGGGGGAAGCGGCCGGGATCGATCCCGTGACCGGGGAAGGAATCGCGCAGGCCATCTTCTACGGAGCTTGCGCCGCCAAGTACCTGGTCGACAA
>Ga0268298_10006471_pt1 | contig 10632 bp, 10 predicted proteins | sample WWTPWeurt_MetaG_FD_194462 | JGI IMG/M metagenome (GOLD analysis project Ga0268298, IMG submission 194462) | Activated sludge microbial communities from WWTP in Nijmegen, Gelderland, Netherland - WWTP Weurt | ecosystem: Engineered > WWTP > Aerobic digester > Activated sludge | place... | reverse complement strand
CGACTGAACCTGGATTCAAGATCAGCCTTGGTTTAAGTGAGATTATCTTTTCAGGCTGCGTTTGTTCAAGAGTCACACGGTCATTTTTTTCATTTAAGGCGAACAGACATTGAATATGAGAATGTCCCACAAAACACCACGGGGTGCTGAAGTGGTCAAAGTTGGTTCGTGCCGATACCGAGTTCAGAATATATTCCCACAAGGGTTCGCGCGGGCTTCCGTGGGCGAGTGTGGCGTCGCCGCATACTTTTGCATTTGATGATAAAGCGCGCATAAAGTCCATATTGCTCGCGGACAGAACCTTTTCATGATAGATCAGCGCGCGTCGCGCGTCGCCGTTAAATGACTCAAATGGCATCCTGCCGATGACCGCCACATCATGATTCCCAAGCATACAGGTTAGGTTTGGAATATCACGCACTTCCTCCACCACTGCGTTCGGGTCGGGACCGTAGCCGACAAGGTCTCCAAGGCACCACGTCTCATCCACCTGTCCAGCATCTTCCAACACCGCCTTAAGGGCGGTGTAGTTCGCGTGAATATCTGATACGACCAAAACGCGCATGTTTACTCCAGCAATCTTGAGGTGTGTTCAATGATCTTTTCCGCCACTTCCATTTTACTCAGCAATGGCAAAGTTTCTGTCGTTCCGGACGCGAACAATAACGTTACGCGATTATTATCCACTGCGAATCCGGCGTCTTTTGCGGAGATGTCGTTGGCGGCGATGAGGTCCAATTTTTTGGATGTTAACTTTTCGAATGCATTCTCAAGCAGGTCGCGGTTCTCCGCCGCAAACCCGACCACGACTTTGAAGTGCTTCTTTTCTGAGTTTGAGCCTGCCACTGTTTTAAGAATATCAGGAGCAGCTTCGAGTTCGATCTGTGGAATACCATCGCGCTTTTTTATTTTGTCTTTAACGATATGGGTCGGGCGGAAATCTGCCCCAGCTGCCGCCATGATCAGGACGTCCGCGGTTTCACCCATTACCGCATCCAGCATGTTCTGCACACTATTTACATTTATCACGCGTGCGCCTACAGGTGGCGGTAATGCCGTCGGCGCAGTGATCAGGCATACCTCTGCGCCTGAATCGAGCGCGGCTTGAGCGAGAGCATATCCCTGTTTGCCAGACGAGTGATTTGAAATGACACGCACCGGGTCAATTGATTCCTGAGTCCCGCCCGCAGTGACAACGACTTTTTTTCCCGCTAATTTTCCATTTCTGCCAAGAATAATTCGTATATGCCCCATGATCTCCGCAGGTTCAATCATTCTGCCCTTGCCTGTTAATCCAGAGGCCAGATGACCTTCCCCTGGGCCGACGATGATCGCTCCACCTGCTTTTAATTTTGCAACATTTTCCTGCGTAGTGGGGTGATAGAACATGCCGCCATCCATTGCAGGGGCGATCACCAATGGACATTCGGCAGCCAGGGCTGTTACTGTGAGCAAGTTATCTGCGAGCCCGTGCGCGAGCTTTGCAAGGGTATGAGCCGTGCACGGCGCAATGACAAGCAAATCCGCTGATTTGCCAAAACTGACGTGCAGCACATGAGCTTCGTTTCCCCACAGGTCACTGTCAATGTAAGCGCGGCGGCCAGTAACTGATTGAAAGGTAAGTGGGGTTACAAATTTTTCGCCCGCACCAGTCAGGATCACATCCACTTGTGAGCCTGACTGTGCTAGCTTGGAAGCGAGGTCAGCGGCTTTGTACCCCGCAATGGAACCTGTCACGCCGAGCAGTATGTGTTTTTCAGTGAATACGGACATGCTGTTAATTATACTTCCACCTCACTATTAAATTGCCCCTTGACGCATCTGAAGTACAAGCATAAAATAGCGCCCAATATGCTTAAGTCCAGTCGTTGGTTTGCGTTTTACTTTTATTACGGTTTCCAGGATCTGGTTGCCGTTGGTGGCGCTTAAGTAGACAGAATATAAATCTGTATGCAAAAAGAGCGAGACCATACGGTCTCGCTCTTTTTTGTTTACTCTCACCCCCCCCCTTTCCTTTTTTGAGACAGGGATCTTAAGGAGCGATTAATGTCAATTCGTGGCATCCGTGGCGCAACAACTGTATCGGCAGATGAACCTGAATTAATTCTCGAAGCCACACGGGAATTATTGGAGGCTATTTTGAATGCCAACGCCAGCATGAACCCCGAAGATGTAGGCAGCGCGCTCTTCACTGTGACCGATGACCTCGCTTCGACCTTCCCGGCGCAGGCGGCGCGGCAAATGGGATGGAGTCTTGTCCCGATGACCTGTGCGCGCGAAATTCCCGTTCCAGGAAGTTTGCCCAAAGTGATCCGTGTGCTTGTTCACTGGAATACAGAAAAGCGCCAGAATGAGATCACTCACGTATATTTGCGGGATGCAGTGAAACTAAGACCAGATTTGGTCGCGGCGCAGTAAGACGGTTGAAAGTTGATTGTTGAAAGGTCGTAAATTGAGCAACCCTCAACCTGTAACCTTCAAAGTTGTAACCTTTTAGGAGAAGAGCCTATGATGATCATAATGAAAGCCAACGCAACGCCGCAGGAAGTGGAAGCTGTGATCGCGCAGATCAAAGGAATGGGACTTGCCGTCCATCTTTCGCAGGGCGTCGAAGCCACAATTATCGGCGCGATCGGCGAAACGCACAGCATTCCCATGGAACGTTTCGAAGGTTTGGATGGCGTGGACATTGTGCAGCGTATCACCCAGCCTTACAAACTTGCCTCGCGCCAGTTTCATCCCGAAGATTCGGTGATCCCTTTGAGTGGATTCGCTGTCGGTGGCAATGAGATCGCTGTCATTGCTGGACCATGTTCAGTGGAGAGTCGTTCACAGATAATAGAAACGGCCATCGCTGTGAAAGAAGCGGGCGCATCCGCTTTGCGCGGGGGAGTGTTCAAGCCGCGCACATCGCCTTACGCATTTCAAGGTCTGGGTGAGGAAGGCCTCGAGCTTCTCGCCGAAGCACGTCAGATAACGGGTTTACCCATCGTTGTGGAAATCATGTCACAAGTGCAATTGGATATGATGGTGAAATATGTGGATGTGTTTCAAATCGGTGCGCGCAACATGCAGAATTTCAATTTGCTGCGTGCCATTGGCGAGACACGCACTGCTGTTCTACTTAAGCGCGGACTCTCCGCCACCATTGAAGAATTACTTATGTCTGCTGAATATATTTTGGCTGGGGGAAATCAACGCGTGATGTTGTGCGAGCGCGGCATTCGCACTTTTGAAACATCCACACGCAACACAACCGATATCAATGCTGTTCCGGTTCTAAAACATTTAACTCACCTGCCCATTATTCTTGACCCAAGCCATTCCACAGGACACGCGGATTATGTTGCCGCCATTGCGCGCGCAGGCATTGCCGCGGGGGCAGACGGACTCATCATAGAAGTCCATCCTGACCCGGCCAAGGCAGTCTCCGATGGCAAGCAATCTCTCAAGCCAGAAAAATTTGCCGAGATGGTCAAGCAGGTCGGCCAAATTGCCCAAATTATGGGCCGCAGACTTGCTACCACTCAGGGGAGTGTTCAACCATTGAAACAAGGTTGGGCATAAAGAGCGGTGATCCGTAAAAAGGTAAAGCGAGATGTGAAATATAAAAAACGCAATCGCATTACGTTCCATTCATCTTCCATAGTTCATATTACATCCTTAAGGAGTTCCACCATGATGATCATCATGCACCCAGGTGCACCCCGCGAACAAATTGACGCAGTCATTGCCGAGATCGAAAAACAAAAATTAACATCCCATCCCATCTTTGGGGTGGAGCAAACCATTATTGGCGCGGTCGGTGACGGTCACTACGTTGCCAAGGAAATCTTCGAAGCCTTCCCGGGTGTGATGGAAGTCCAGCGTATTTCCAAACCTTATAAGCTTGCCTCACGTCAATTCCACGAACAGGATTCGGTTTTTCAGCTTGACGGTTTCTCCATTGGTGGCACCGAAATCCCGATTATTGCAGGTCCATGCTCAGTTGAGTCCCGCGCGCAAATTCTCGAGATCGCGCAGGCAGTTAAGGAAGGCGGCGCAAACGCGTTACGTGGCGGCGTCTTTAAGCCGCGTACATCACCATATGCATTTCAGGGTCTTGGTGAAGAGGGCCTCGAATATATGGTCGAGGCCCGCGAAAAAACAGGCCTGCCTCTCGTTGTCGAAGTGATGGCTGTTTCGCAAATTGAAATGATGACCAAGTATGTGGATGTTTTTCAACTTGGCGCGCGGAACATGCAAAACTTTAATTTGCTGCGTGCCATCGGCGAAACCCGCACGCCTGTACTCTTCAAGCGCGGTATGTCCGCCACCATCGAAGAAATGTTGATGGCGAGTGAATACATCATCAGCGGCGGCAACACACGCGTCATGTTGTGCGAACGCGGCATCCGCACTTTTGAAACCGCCACGCGCAATACCACTGATATCAATGCTGTTCCTGTTCTCAAGAAACTTACACATCTGCCCGTCATCATTGATCCAAGTCACTCCACAGGTGACTCAGCATTTGTTTCCGCTGTTGCAAAGGCAGGCGTTGCCGCAGGTGCGGACGGCATCATCGTCGAGGTTCATCAAGATCCTGCACATGCCATCTCTGACGGCAAGCAATCTCTCACCCCCGAGGCATTTGCCAAAATGGTGAAGCAGGTCAAAGCGGTGGCAGAAGCGGTTGATCGTCGTCTCGTCGTCTCTCAACATGCAACAGCCTGACTTTAACCTCGCAGAATCAAAAATCGCGATCATCGGGTTGGGATTGATGGGCGGCTCGCTTGCGTTGGGATTACGCGGCAAATGTGCCGCGCTTTATGGGATTGATCCGCACCCCCCTACGCTCGATCTTGCTCTGTCCCAACATATTGTGGATTATGCCGACAGTAACCCGGCCAGCCTGCTTCCTGAAGTTGACCTTGTTATCCTGTCCGCGCCTGTCCCCGCGATCTTGACTTTGCTTGAGCAGCTGCCATCGTTCACACCCAACTCCTGCATCGTAATGGACATGGGTTCCACGAAAAAGTTGATCGTTGAATCCATGTCACGCCTGCCCGGAAATTTTGACCCTATCGGCGGACATCCTATCTGCGGTAAGGAAAAACTTTCGCTGGCAAACGCTGAAAGAACTTTATATTACGCAGCGCCGTTTTTGCTGACCCCGCTGGCGAGAACATCTCAACGAGCACTCTCTGCCGCGAATCAGATCATTGAATCTCTGGGAGCAAAAGGCAAAATCCTCGATGCTGTTGAACATGACCGCATCCTCGCATCTACGAGCCATTTACCGTTTTTGATATCTTCTGCACTTGCACTCGCCACTTCAGAAGATGTCGCATCCTTTATCGGTCCAGGGTTTAAATCGACAAGTAGGTTGGCTGGTACATCTTCATCCATGATGCTGGGTGTCTTACAATCGAACCGCGAAAATGTATTAAACGCTTTGCATGGAATGCAAAGCCAACTGACAGAGATCGAATCCGCTATGACCTTGGAAGATTTCTCAAAACTCGAATCCATTTTGAACGAAGCACAAAGCAAATACCAGACTTTTACTCAATGAACGCTTCACTGAAAATCAACCCGATCTCACATCCGCTGAATGCGACTGTCCGCGTGCCTGGGTCAAAGTCGTTGACCAACCGCGCCCTGCTCATTGCTTCGCTGGCAAATGGGACCACGTACTTAATAAATGCTTTGTTTTCCGATGACTCACGTTACTTTGCCAAAGGGTTGCAAACCCTCGGATTTGATGTTCAACTCGACGAGACCAACCACTCAATGACCGTCACAGGCATGGATGGAAAAATCCCTGCAGCCAAAGCAGAGCTCTTTATCGGCAACGCTGGCACCGCCGCGAGATTCCTCTCCGCATTTCTTACCCTCGGAAATGGTGAATACATTTTGGACGGCGAGCCGCGCATGCGCGAGCGTCCCATTGGAGATTTAGTCGAAGCCTTAGAGCAGCTAGGGTGTGATATTCAACCGTTGCAGAAGACAGAAGGCGGAAAGCAGATTTGTCCGCCGGTAAAAATTACTGCGACAGGTTTGAAGGGAGGAAAGACAAGAATTGCGGGGGATATTTCATCTCAGTTTTTATCCGCTTTGCTGATGACCGCCCCTTACGCTCAATCTGCCATTGAAATCGAACTCACCACCGACTTAAACTCCAAACCTTACGTGGACATGACCATCGCCATCATGAAGGACTTCGGCGTGGAGATCCAGCGCAATCAATATTCACGTTTCACTATTCATCCTTCATCTTACTTACCATTTACCAATTACCCGATTGAATCTGACGCCTCCGCTGCTTCCTACTTCTTCGCCGCCCCTGCCATTTGCGATGGAATGGTTAAAGTGGAAAGCATCTCGCGTAAATCTGTGCAAGGTGATATCGCCTTCCTCGATGTCTTGAAGCAGATGGGATGTAAAGTTGAAGAAGCCGATAACTCAATCACAGTCTACTCTCCATCGTCCCTCCACGGAGTTGACGTGGATATGCGCGACATCCCTGATACCGCCCAAACTCTTGCGGCTGTTGCGCCATTCGCTTTATCTCCAACCAGAATTCGGGGTATTGCTTCCGCGCGTGTCAAAGAGACTGATCGAGTCCACGCAACCTGTACTGAGCTTAAACGGCTTGGAGTAGAAGTCGAAGAACACGAAGATGGCATGACAATCTATCCGTGCCAAACCTTCAAACCTGCCAGCATTCACACTTACAATGACCACCGCATGGCTATGGCTTTTTCTCTTATAGGATTGCGCTTCGGCGGGGTAACTATCGAAAACCCATCCTGTGTTTCCAAGACTTTCCCTGACTTTTTTGAAGTATTGGACAGCTTGAGATGATTCAACTTGGATTGATCGGTTATCCGCTAGGACACAGCTTGTCCCCAAAAATTCATGGCGCAGCCTTCAAGGCTTGCGAATTAGAGGGGGGCTATTCACTTTTTCCTATTCATCCCGATGATAGACAAGGATTAATTGATTTACTCGCCCGTGTCCGCTTTGGTGAAATAACAGGACTTAATGTCACCATCCCCCATAAACAAAATGTGATCGAATTCATGGATGAACTCACACCAACTGCTCAAGCCATTGGTGCTGTTAATACGATTTATATGCGTGAAAATAAACTCATTGGAGAAAATACTGATGCGCTAGGATTTCTCACTGATTTGTCACGGGTTTGGACTTCATCATTCATCAAGCAGCATTCCGCGTTGATTTTAGGTGCAGGTGGTTCAGCGCGAGCGGTTGTTTATGCCTTGCTTCATGATGGTTGGGATGTCACCATCGCTGCCCGTCGAATCGAGCAAGCCCGGCAACTTGCCAATTCATTTACAAGTAACCAATTACAAATTGCCAATATTTCATCATACATCATCCATCATTCATCCTTGATTGTAAATACCACACCTTTGGGAATGACCCCTAATATTGAGGCTTCACCTTTGCCCGAGAATATAACCCTTTTGCCACACACCATAATTTATGATCTGGTCTATAACCCAAGCGAAACAAAATTGGTGAAGGACGCCCGCACACAGGGATGTTCTGCCGTCACAGGACTTGGCATGTTAATTGAACAAGCCGCCCTCGCTTTCGAAATATGGACGGGTCACACTCCTCCAAGGGATGTTCTGTTTGATGCCGTAAGGGCGACCCGACCTGATTAATTAAAACCATGGACGACCATGATGGGTCGCCCCTACTTTGTGAATGGAGAAATTATGCTTCGATTTTTAACCGCTGGAGAATCCCACGGTCCATCATTAACCACCATCCTCGATGGCCTCCCCGCTGGACTTCCCCTCACACCCGAAATTATCAACAAAGAACTTGCCCGCCGCCAGCAGGGATACGGCTCTGGTGGGCGCATGAAGATCGAAAAAGATACTGTCCAAATCCTCGGTGGTGTGATGGGCGGCGAGACCACAGGTGCGCCGATTGCATTGCTGGTGCAAAACGACGACCATGTCAAGTGGAAGGGAAAAGCCATCGAGCCGATGACCGCCCCTCGCCCCGGCCACGCGGATTTAACGGGTGCGGTCAAATATGGATACAAAGATCTACGCCCTGCGTTGGAACGCGCTTCTGCCCGCGAAACTACCATGCGTGTCGCAGCGGGTGCGGTATGCAAACATTTTCTTACGCAGTTTGGGATAATCGTCGGAGGGTATGCCTCATCCATTGGTGAAGTGCAAACTGATTTCGGCGACATGCCTTTTGAAGAACGCTTCGCCCGTGCTGAAGAATCGGATGTGCGCTGCCCCGTTGAATCCTCTGCAAAAAACATGCGTGATGAAATCGAAAAGACCATTCATGGCAAAAACACTCTCGGTGGTGTGCTTGAAATCGTTGCACTCAATGTCCCTGTTGGCCTGGGAAGTTTTGTCCAATGGGATCGCCGTCTCGAAGCCAAACTCGCACTCGCCATTATGTCTGTGCAAGCCATTAAAGGCGTGGAAGTTGGCGATGCATTTGAAAATGCAAAACGAATCGGTACCGAAGCCCACGATGCAATGTCTCTTACCTCGTCACTCGTTACTCGTCACTCGAATCGAGCAGGCGGTATCGAAGGGGGGATCAGCAATGGGCAGCCGATCATCATCCGCGCCGCGATGAAGCCGATCGCCACCACGCTTCTTCCCCAGCTGACAGTTGATCTGGCGTCAGGGACAGAATCTCCCACCAAATATGAACGCTCCGATTTCTGCCCCGTGCCGCGTGCGGTGCCAATTTTGGAATCAATGGTTGCTTTCGTTTTAGCGGATGCGCTCCTCGAAAAACTTGGTGGCGACTCGCTCAACGAAATGAAGCCGCGCTTCGAATCTCTGAGAAAAGCTACTCTCGCAGACCTGCCGATGGATAAGGTCTCACATATATTCTGGGAATAAATTAGGAATGTTCATCTACTTTTACCCTGCCGGTTTCTATATTTCCTTAATCATTCTTGCGCTGGTTTTGGTTGTTTTACACTTGCAGGGAAAAAGTATTTTTCATATCATGGCCTCTGCTGTTTTTGGGGTATACCTTATCGGCGCAATCAGTGTAGCCGTCTTTCCATTTGTTATTGATTTTTCCAACCCGGATTTTCGCCTCGATCTTAACTTTATCCCTTTAGACTTTGGTTCTTGCTTCGACTACCTGCCACAAAATTGTTTCAAAGATATCTTCAATAATATCCTCCTTACCATGCCCTTTGGCTTTGGGATTCATTTCATTGCTAACATCAAACCTAAAAGTATTCCATGGCTCATTGTTGTTGTCGGCTGTTCTTTTGAGTTCGTCCAGCTTGTCATGGCGCTTGTATTTCATGCGGGCTTCCGCGCCATAGATATTAATGATGTCATCCTCAACGCAACAGGTTTTCTGCTTGGCCATGGCATCTTCCGCGTTTTTGGAATGGTATATTCCCTCATCATCCAAAAACTTCAACGACAGCCTGGTTATATCCTTGCCTATATCTATGATGTAGTTCGCTTTCAAAGCTGACTACTGGACACCACTAAATATGCATATATTTCTCTACGGCCCTCCTGGGACTGGCAAATCCACCGTCGGAAAAAAACTTGCCCATAATCTCAAACTTCCCTTCATTGATCTTGACCGCGTCATTGAAACAAATGCAGGGATGCCTATTTCGCAAATCATGGAACAGCAAGACGAGCTTACTTTTCGTGATCTTGAATCTACAGCGTTGAGAAATTTGTTGAATGAAAAAGCAAGCGTGGTTGCCTTGGGTGGCGGCGCTTTGTTGCGTGATGAGAATCGTAATATCGCTGAAAGCAATGGCAAGGTTCTACTGCTGATGGCGGAGTTGTCTACTTTGCTCGAACGATTGCATTATGAGGCTGGAAATCGTCCTTTGCTGGCTGGTGACTTGCACGAGAAGTTAACCTCTTTGTTGTCAAAGCGCGCAGAACATTACAATTCTTTCCCCATGCGTATCCATGTGGATGGAAAGATTGCCGAGCAAAATGCCCATCAGATACAAGTTGCGCTCGGACGTCATCACCTCGTGGCAATGGGCGAGTATGACGCAATCGTAGGTCAGGTTTCCAACCTGGCAAACTTCCCCATGCAAAACCCCATCCTTGTCACCGATGAGAACGTGGCGAAATTTCATCTCGAAAAGATGCAAGCCCTCTTGCAGGCAAAGGCCGTCATTATCCCTGCTGGGGAAGAACATAAAAACCTGGAGACTATTTCACTTTTATGGAAAGCCTTCCTCGAAAACGGATTGGATCGTAAAAGTACAGTGATTGCCCTTGGTGGCGGTGTGCTCAGTGACATGGCCGGATTCGCGTCATCAACATATATGCGTGGAATTAATTGGGTTGGTGTGCCAACAACTTTGCTTTCCATGGTGGACGCATCCCTTGGTGGGAAGACAGGCTTTGACTTGCCTGAAGGAAAGAATTTGATCGGTGCTTTTTACCCGCCAAAGTTGGTATTGGCTGATCCGCAATTGCTTGGTACATTGCCCGAAGCGGAGTTGATCTCCGGCATGGCTGAGGTGGTCAAGCATGGAATTATTTCCGATCCTGAATTATTCAATTTATGTTTACGTGGATTGGATTGGGTGAAAGCCAATCTTGAAGAAGTTGTCAAACGCGCGATGGCGGT
>Ga0268298_10006470_pt1 | contig 10633 bp, 10 predicted proteins | sample WWTPWeurt_MetaG_FD_194462 | JGI IMG/M metagenome (GOLD analysis project Ga0268298, IMG submission 194462) | Activated sludge microbial communities from WWTP in Nijmegen, Gelderland, Netherland - WWTP Weurt | ecosystem: Engineered > WWTP > Aerobic digester > Activated sludge | place... | reverse complement strand
CTGCGCGACAAATTGGCCCGCTTCAATTCTCTGAACACATTCATCAACCAGCTCGGAACCGGAATTGAGCACAACATCTCACTGGGCAAACGTGCCAACCTGGAAGTTCAATTCATGACACGTGAACTCTGGCAAGCGAATGCAGATCCAGTCTTCGACTACATTCCCAGCACGACACTGTCTGTGCCGATTAAGAACAATACGATCGCTTATCTGAACGCACTGGCACAGTTTCGCTCACTGCACTTTTTTGGTGGCGTCGATCGAGAAATCGATCCATTCTTCACTCTTGGCGCCTTGCATCAGCGCGGTCCCTGGTCGTTTTCCGCAAACATGACTTACCTGGTTAACTTCCGCCGTGGTTTCAAGGACGCATCTATTGATGTGAACAGCCAGACGATTATTTGCGACTTTGAAATTGCCAAACAACTCTTTAAAAAGATTCCCGGGTTTCAGGGATTCATACGGGCTGAGCCGGTTTATAACTTCGGCACCGATAATTTGCCCGGTCTTGCAGGCATGGACTTTCGTCTTTTCTATGGAGTCAGAGGAGCGGTTTCCAAACCTCCTCTCATCGCCACCATGCAATTGCTGAAACAGCGCTATCAACAAGATCCCGCCAATCAGCAGAAAGATCCTAATAAGGGCAAGAAGAAAGACCCGAAGGCAAAGACGAGCGATCCGGCAAAAACTGCGCCGGCAACACCCGGCGACGGCAATTCAGAACCGCCTAAAGATGACCCGGTGGGCGGACCCAGCGCGCAGGCGGCACCCGATTCGCAGAGCGATACGTTATCACAAGCTACCCCTGCTGCAGTGATTTCTTGTAGCAGCAGTGACAAAGAACTCTTTCAGGAAACCGCTGTCCCTATGCATGGTTTCATAACCGACTCGGAAAAAGAAGTGTCGGATGCAAACTTGATCTCTGGGCTGGCGAGAGCAAAAGAAGCTCTCAACTGATTTCTAGAACAGTTTCTGTCTGCCGTCAAAGCCGTAGAATTCGACCTCTACATGAGGACGCCCCTGGGCATCCTTGGTTGTCACCACTTTCGATACCGACCACTTAGTTTCCGGCATGAGATTTCCACGCACGCCAACAGTCAGTTCTCCTTTTTGAAAGCTCAGTTCTTTGCCGTTCGGCAAGTTTTGAATATCGAATTTCAGCTTACCATCGCCAAAATACAGCTTGGTCGCTTCCATGCCGAGCATCTTCATAGCCGGATCATCGAGCTTCTTATTCAGCGGTATTTCACTCATCCTCGGATCAAAAGAGCCATGAAGAGCTCCTTTCGAGTCCTTCCTAAATTCGAGGCTATCGAGATTATCTCTCAATTTCGCCAGCCCATCGGTAAAGGCCTGCTTCTTCGCCGGGTTCGCGAGCATATCGCCGAACAAACCTCCATTCATGTGACGCGCTGTCAGATCGACAGTGGCTTGATCCGAGCGGGCAACGACATGCCCATTGCCATTCCTATCGCTGTATAGAGTCATCGAATTGGTGCTGCCGTCGTGTTGGCCTCTTGGGCGCCCCAGCGGCCCGTAAGCCTGACTCTTGCCGGTAAAGCCTTGCATATTGACCACATCCACTTGACCGGGATTTTCCGGATGAGTGATGATCGTTCCTCTTGGATCATTGATTTGGGAGCTGATCGGCACTGCGGAAGCCCGTTTGAATCCACCCACACCGTACACACGAACATTCGGGGGAGGTGTGTCCATAGCATGGTCAAGATCTACGGAAAAATCAATGTTATTGCCTCTTCGATTCAGACTCATCGAATTGACATTCGAAAAAAGTTGATTCTTGTCGAAGTCCATCACTGAAGCAAGAGCCTCACGCTTCTTGAGCTCATCGCTTGAAATTAGTTTGCCATTCTTCTTCGATTCATCGAGTTCGACGAGATTCTTCTCGCCTTTTTCTCCGAAGAGATCGACAGCCGAATCACGCACTATCTCTCCCTTTTCAAAATGCGATTTGCTGGAAATTTTTGTATTGTCAGCAAGCGTTGTCGTCGTCTCAAAACCTTTCAGAACGCCGCCTGCAACATCCGGGTTAGTCTCTGTATAGGTACCGTCCAGGGAGCGGGAATACATATTCCATTGCTTGGCACCACCGCTGGCGACCAGTATGTGAATGCCTTTCTCGTCGACGACTGATTTGCCGAACCAGGACGAAGCATCGGCTCCCTGGTAATTTACAAGCTGTCCCTGCTTATTGGTCTGCTGCCATTTTCCATATCCGTTCTTATCGGCCTCGCCTATTCGCGATATGGTTGTTCCCCATGGAGTCTCGAAACTTTTTACAGCACCGGCATCGTCATATTTGAAGTTCTTGTATGACAGGCCCTCCCCTTTTCCCGGCACAGGCGCTGTAGTGAAATCAGTAATCTGCCCTTTATCGTTGAGATTTACAGAGGCATCCTTAGGCTTGCGAAGGCTGGCTTCGTCAAAGGTCTTTTGCTCATAAGGACCTTTCATCTTCATATAGAAATCTTCATGGCTTTCAGCATTGCGATACCCGCTTACCGCCTTCTGCTCTGGTGTCATTTTCGAAAGATTGGACAACGGCAGAATTTCGTCGCCGGATGGCATGCCGTCGACGCCAGCGTCACCTTTGCCCTTATCATTGCCTTTAGGGATGATGTATTTGGCAGCAGCGCTCAGCAAATCAAAAGCGTTCAGTCCGCCGGCTTCACCCGCATGAGCGGTTTCTTCCCTTTTGCTTTCTGAAACAGTGGATGACTCAGCGTTGCCGGAAGGGGAATGATCCGAATCGCTGCCTGATTTATCATTAGAACTTCTTTGCTGGTCAGCCGTAGACTCGCTGGTTAAAGGATTATTCTCATCCAGGCCATTACTGGAATCGTGACGATTGTCTCGCTGACTTTCATCGACAAAACGAGAGGGTTGATTGGTAATCGGCGGCATCAGTATCCTTTCTTGCACCGATCGCGCGCATCATTCAGCGCGTCGCGCAAGTAAAATCCGGACCACGCGCAGATTAATGCACCGGTCGGCATACAAATGGGTATGGTCGGAATTTAGTTAGAAACGAACAAACTAATAAGGCTGAAAACTGGCGGTCAAAATTGGTACGGGTGGTCATTTCCCAATCTAGATGATAGTTTTTGCAATTTTGTGGCTGCCGGATTGCAAATCATGCTTGCGCGGGAATGTAAGTCAGAGAAAGGAAATCGAGACTGATTATGAAACTACGGACACTTGCCGCACTTATCTCTGCAGTCTTCTTTTGTCCTGTCGCTCCAGGCATGACCGAACTATCGTCTGGGGCGGCACAAGCAGCCAGCGAAAAGGTCCTCAGTCTTACACTTGATGGAGACCTTTGGGGACCGGCGGAGGTTGTACTCAGTAAAAAGGGCGTGCGCATCAGAAGCCGGATAGGGATGTCTTTCTGGTTTCCTGAAAAACCGGCAGTAGTTTACCTTCTCAATCCAGAGAATCAGACTTACTACGCTCAGCCGACTGCAGAGTTCCTGGAAGACTTGCGTGAGGATTATCGCCCGCTGAAATATACGCGTTTGAGCCGCAGAGCAAACCAACTGGCTGACGGAACGAAATCCGAAATCATCACGGCCTATCACTCTGCCCCCAATAAGAACGAGGAAATTGTCGCAGAAATCACCAGTTTGAAAAATACAGAGCTGCCGCCGGCAGTGCACCGTATGTGGTGCACATACATGGGCGTGCCTGAAAAGGGTTTTGGTCTTCCCATCGGAGAATTCCAGAATGCAAGAAGAATTCGCCATTTTCGCGAGGCCTTCAACGGCGGAGGCAGGCAGCGCTGGTTGTGCATCGCCTTGCCAAAAAAGGTGATATCAAAGACCATGGATGACAAACTCTTGCAGCTGCCAACGAATTATAGACAGGCGAAAGACAAAGCTTCGCTTTATCTTTCAACCGATGGAAACTTGCAAGAGAAGGACCTGGAAGATTTCTTTATTAGCACGCCGCGCAAAAAGAGCGACGCGCAGCAGAAGTAGATTTCCGGGCGTTGTTTTTGCGTGAATGAAGCGTGAGTTTTGCGTGAACATTCTCTGTCAAAAGTTCCAATGCTCCGCCCTCACAATTGCCGACAAGCGCACGGGCACCACATAAGGTGACAGAGACTGTTTGCCAGCGCAAAACTTCTTGACATGCCGGCAAACCTTTGTTACTATCGAGCTCTTCCCCCATAAACCCATCGAAGAGCAGCTCCAAGCTGCGGGACATTACTATGAATACGAACGCCTCCCCGCATTCGTGGGTTGAAGGCGATCGGTCCGCAGTCGATACCCCCAAGGGTGCGTCTGAGGCTACCGCTCGCATTCTCATGGATGACGTTATTTCTACGCGCACCGTCGCTGGAATACAACAACCTGAATTCGTAAGAAGCTCCGATCAGCCTTCTCACCTCGAGTTTGCGAATGTTTTCGCAGCACAGGGCAATGGCAATATCGACGCCAAGCTGAGAAGAGTGGAATCTGAAGCGCTTCGTTATCAAAGCAGCCAGGATCCAAGCATCTTCGAAGTCCGCTCTGGCAGATACAGGGGGATGGAAGTGCCGGAGAATTTACGATGTGCCATCTTCCAGAGCAATATAGCAGTGAAGGCCGGCATCATCAGCCCGGGCGAAGTGACGGTAAGAGCGAGCGAATTCGGCTCATTGATACAGAGCAAGGGTTATAAACCGGAGAGATTCGTGCCGGGCAAATCCTATCCGGACGGCAGCTACATTGTCGGTGTCGGCGGTGGACAGGACGGAGAAACAAATCACGTCGGTCTGGTAGTGAATGGAAGAATGGTCCACACCAGTAAAGGCGTAATCAAACACGAAAATTTCGACGTCCGCTTTCGCGAAGGCAGCTACAATCGAATCACTGTTTACGTTCCACCGGGTCGAATCCGTTCTACTTAGAGGCGGGGCAAAATCTGTCGATTCTAAATGAATAGCCGGCGCCGACGAAAATGTTCGGCGCGTCTCGATTCAAACCGACTCCCATGTGCACATCGATTTGATTGCGAGGAGTGATTTTGTACTCGCCTCCGATATGCGCAAAATTTATTGCGGGCAGTCCTGACTTGAAAAATCCGGCATATTCTATGAATACGATAGCCTTCTTGCCGAAGCTGTGATTGTACATAACAGTTTGTTGATAGGCCGGCGCCGCACCGGAGTCGAAAAGAGCAAATGTCGGCATGGCGCATAACTGGTTAGTCTTGCCAATCGGCACCGACATTGGCAGTCGGAAGACTGGCTGAACACCAGGTCCACTGATAAATCTCCTGCCCGTCGGCAAATTCAAAGAACCGATGAAAGACGACTGCAGTTTTTTGATGCAAGGAAGCTGTTGTTTGATGCCGACTTCCTGTAAATCTGTAACACCATCGTTCGTTTGCCCCGGACGATGAAACAAAAGATAGTTGGGCACAAACATCTGAAACTCTGTTCTCTTCAGCAAACCGACACGTATTTGCGCTTCAGGAGCGTCGAAAATGCCTTTTTTCGGATCGAGCGCAACATACTGCGTGCCCGCTTCTACTTGAATGCTGCCTTTCGGCACAACAATCGAAGAGAAGGTAAAACTAGGTCGATTGGTTTCTATATCGCTATCTTTGTCAGTGGCATGAGCGGGAAGACAGAAGAAAAAGCAAGCGGCGATCAACATAGATATATAGATCCGCATTTCGCCGGCCCAGCCCCCTTAACATCCCCCCCGGGAGTTTCCTCATTTTACGGGTATTATCGGCGCGTTTGAAAACAATGCAAAATGTTTCCTTCCAAATAATTCCCGACTCGCTGTCCAATTTTCGTAATTGCCGTATAGAGACAAGCATCGGCTGGAAACTCTAAAGATGGCGGCGGGACAACCGGCAGCCTTTTGGCGCGCTGTCAGCGAGTTGGCAATCGAGCGAATCGACTTCCATTCTTCCGAAACAAGCAGCATGATAAAGCGACAATAGTCGCAAAGCTTCTCACGGCTGCTAATTGTCTGAAGCAAACGCGGCTCGAGCCGCTGTAATTTTTCGCACCCACACGAGTCGAGACTTTGGGGGACGTATCATGGCGGACGTTATTAATACTGCGCAAGCGGGTCCACAAGTGACTAGAGAAACTGCAGAGGCTCTAATGAGCATGCAGAACGAGATACAACAGCATCAATACGCGGACAGCAAGCGCAGCTACCTCGGCAAAGCCTTCGACTGGGTCTATGGCTCGGACGAAAAATCCTTCAAGCAGCTGGAAGAAATAGAGCAACGTGTTCAAACCCACGTAAAAAATGGCGAAGTGGAAGCGCTTGAAAAAATGCGCGACGAAATCAAACAAGCCGTAGACCGGGACAAAAACGCTCTCAAGTGGCAAAACGATATATCTCAACTGGGCGGTGCCGGTCTGAAGATAGGGGCTCTCTTCTTTGGCGGAAAAATTGGATATGCTGCCAGCGCCGGCTTCTTCGCAGCCGACGAAGCTAAACCCGGTGACAAGATAGGCGCGCAAGCGGTAGATCTGACTCTGGGCGCTACAAAAGGTCTGGCATTCAAATTCATGCTCGATAAAACTATGGGCGCCGACATGAACATAGCCCTCAAAGGCGGCGCCATGAGCATAGGCGGGCGCGGTTTAGACACGGCTCTTACAAGAGAGAATTACTACGATCAAAAAGAACAGGGCTACAGCCTCTGGACCGGAGTGAAAAATACAGCAGCGGAAGTAGCAAATCCCGAGCACCTGGCAGTCGATGCTGCCGTTATGGGAACAGCCTATTTGGGCGGCTGGGCGATTGGCGCTGCGGCACCTAAACTGATGACACCATTTGCTCAAAAAATCGAAACCAGCGCGATTGCTGGTGCCGCCCGCGGTGCCATATCGGAGCTGACAGCAGCCAGACTAGCAGGCGAACAGGTCAATTGGGGACGTGTCGGAGGCAAGAGCCTTGCCACGTCGATCGTATACGGTTTTGCGGCAGCGCCGGGAGCATGGTACTCCGACTATCAAGCCCATCAAGCAGCCCAACAGCAAATCGAAAAGATACAGCACCAGCACGATGGTGCAGGCGACGGACAGTACCTGCTTTACAAGAAAGCCGGACAGGTTAAAGCCGAGCAACTGACCAAAGACATGACATGGAAATCCACAAACGGCGATACTCTCACAGGTAATGCAGGAGACTGGAAACTGACCGGGCCGGATGGCAGTACATGGACAGTTAAGCCGGATATTTTCGCGAAGACCTACGGCGAAGTGACTCCCGGCTCAGGCGTGTACGAGAAGACCGCACTGGCTCGCGCCATGAAATTGAAGGTGGACTACAGTGTTCAGTCTCTCGAAGGAGCAAGTTCCGGAAAAGCCGGAGACTACCTGATCATGGGGCCCAACAATGAGTTCTATATTGTCAACGCGACGAAATTCGAAGGGATGTACACGCAAGTGCAACAGCCAGGAAGAAATTAGAAGAGTTACGGGCTCATCAATAAATCAGCCACATCTTCCATTTTCTGTCCATAAATCATCTGCATGAATTCTCCCGTGTACTCGAGACCTTTGGGATGGTCGAATTCCGATGCAGGAATATTGACATACCGTTGAGACAGGGTCTGAAATTGATAGCGCTTAGAGCCGTCACCAAGCTCCATGTAATACTCGAGAGGGACTTTCTCTACGAATGAAAATTCGAAATAAGTCCGCCAGATCTCCTTCGCCTTAGGAGGCAGTTCTATAGAATCGGCAGCAATAGACATCATCATATTCGAAACGTAAGGTGTTTCCAATTTGGACTGAAACGTATGTCCGAATCCATCTGTGGCATCGAGGCGCCGGTTCATTTTCATGACGTATTGAACAGCCGGAGCTCCAGCGATCTTCACCGGTCTCTTGACGCCGCGGAAGCTATCCGCCTGCGCGCGAGAAGGATATTTAGTAATGAATTTTGCGTAGGAGTTCTTACTGGCTTTCTTCTGCCCTTTTCGAAAAACCACTACTTCCCAACTTGGCGCTTTGGCGACAAGAATCGAGCCCTGATTGGCTTCTATGCGAATGCCCTGGGAGTTGACTTTGATGATGGACTTGCCCCAATTACTGCTCTGAACTACTTCCCAGACTCTTACAGTCTTGGATGAAACAGGCAATTCCGCCGCTCCCAGTGAAGCTGTCTTGGTTGCTTGCGGACCGGCTGCCGGTGCCGATGTCCCGGTCAATAGAAGAGCTGCCGCTATCAGTTTTGCAATGAAAGTCTTCTGCATGAGATTCCAGTGAAACACTTTTGAGTCACTAATTGCGACTGATCACTCCCACAATAGATCAGCTACTCCTTCCATTTCTTTCCCGTAAATCATCTCAATGAACTGCGCCGTGTAAGACAATCCGGCAGGCACGGCAAAATCGCCGGAATGCACGGTCGCACGAGAATACTGCTTGGTCACCAGATTGTTGCGTTTCTCGCCGTTGGAAAAGTACATTGTGGTGGCAAGCGGAATAGCCTCTATGACAGGGCTTTCAAAATAGGACCGCCATATCTCCTTCGCTTGCCCGGGTAAAAAATCAGCGCCGCGCGCAAATGTCACTTCTTTGCGCTGCAAGATCAACTGCTTTTGATTCGAGCGATAAATACTGCCCATGCTTGTCATTTCGTCGAGCGGTCTGCCGACGTTGAAGTTGTACATTACCCCCTCGACGCCGAGAATCTTAACGGGTCGCGGCTTTTCTAGAATCTGTGCCATTTTGACGGCATAGCGATTTTTATCACGGAAAACCGGATAGCTTATCTTCGCAGCTTTCTTTTGATCTTTGCGGAAAACATAAACAGTCCATTCCGGAGGCTGCGCAATTAGAATGGCACCCGTCTGCGATTCAATACGAATGCCTGCCGAACATGCCTTGATATCAAAAATTCCCCAGGCGGTAGTCTGACGCGCCACAATGCCTGTATATATTTTTGCCTGTGCCGGCTTTGCAGCACCCCCACGGGAAACACTTCCCTCCGGCGAAGCCCAAGCAACGAGTGCAGGAAAAGCACTGAGGTAAAGCAGCGCTGATATCATCAACGACCTGAAAAAAAACGCTTTGTCTGCTTGCGGTTTCACTTTCTACTACGATTTCCTCAAGGGTACAAAAGGTCAGCAACACCTTCCATCTCTTTACCGTAAATCATCTCGGCAAATTGTGCCGTGTAGCTCAAGCCGCTCGGCACCATGAAATCGTCGGCGGTCAATTTCGCAAAAGAAAATCTCTTGGTGTCAAAATAGGCGCGCTTTTCTCCATCCTGCAGATGCAAAACTATTTGCAGCGGAATCTCCTCGAATAACGGAACCTCGAAGAAATTGCTCCAGATTCCCTTTGCCTGACTCGGAACACAGGATATTCTGGAGGCAAAAACGAATTCCTTTTTCAATACAACCGGCTGATTCTCTCGTGATAGATATAGACCACCCATAGTTGTATCTTGCAATTTTTGATTGACGTCGAATACAAGTTGTCGTCCGTCGATTCCCAGTACCCGTTTCGGGTACGGTTTTACCTTCAGCTGCTCGACCCGGACGGCCCGCAAATTCTTGGTGCGAAACATCGCATAGGTGATTTTTGCTGCACGTTTTTGCCCCCTGCGAAAAATGTATACAGTCCAGTCGGGGGGATGTGCGACACAGACTGCCTTATTCTGCGTTTCGATACGAATTCCGAAAGGGCAAGCCTTCACCGTGTAAAGCCCCCAGTTTGACGTTTGCTGTGCCACGACACCGTCATATGAGCTGAGCTTTTGCCTGGTTCTGTGAGTCTGAGAAACTGGAGAATCTGGTACCGATTTGGCGGCCGAATAGCCTGAAAAAGCCCAAGCCATTACTGCCAGAAACAGGGTCAATTTAAAAGCAGGCTTCATCTTCCACGTCCGCAACAGTCAGTCAGCGGCCAGGTTTCCTAGGTTTCCAGCTTGTATCCGACTCCGTAGACGTTCTTTATGAGCGAATTGTCCTTGTCCTCTTCCAAGCCCTGGCGAAGACGCATAAGAGACACTCTCACGGTCTTTGCGGTGGCTTCCGTGTCGGATTGCCAGACCCGGTCGATTAGCGTATCGGCACTGAAGACCTGATTGGGGTGACGCATAAAAAACTCAAGCAAGGCGAATTCGCGAGGGAATAATTTGACCTCTTGACCATTCTTGGTCACTTTGTGCTCGTTTGGATCGAGCTCGATATCTTTCACTTTCAGAACATTGTGATGATAGACCGGCGAGCGCCTGAGCAGAGCCCGCACCCGAGCAGCCAATTCTTGTATAGAGAAAGGCTTGGTTACATAATCATCGCTGCCGGCGTCCAGACCAACCTCTTTATCGGCAATCTCGGTCTTGCCTGTGAGAAAGACGACAGGACAGTTGCCGCCCTGGGCTCGATATTCCTTGCAAAGGGCAATACCGCTCACCTCTGGCAGGGACCAGTCCAGAATGACCACGTCGTACTGATACGTTTTCAGGAAATTGCGCCCGTCTGCGCCGGTAAATGCCTTGTCCACGGTGTAGCCGGCTACGGCAAAGTACTCAGATACGAGATTGCACAGGTCCTTGTCGTCCTCGACAATCAAGATCTTCGGCATTAGTCACCCATTCTCCTGTCCGGGTCCTCGCCCGCATATTTGAATATTAATAAG
>Ga0268298_10006469_pt1 | contig 10634 bp, 3 predicted proteins | sample WWTPWeurt_MetaG_FD_194462 | JGI IMG/M metagenome (GOLD analysis project Ga0268298, IMG submission 194462) | Activated sludge microbial communities from WWTP in Nijmegen, Gelderland, Netherland - WWTP Weurt | ecosystem: Engineered > WWTP > Aerobic digester > Activated sludge | place: Netherlands... | reverse complement strand
GCGGCCGCCAGCCCGGTGTCCAGCCGCTGGGCGGGCATCGAGCTGCCGGTGGACAGCGCGGGCACGGGTTACCAGTTTCCTGAATCGTTGCCCGGTGCGGTGGTCTCCGGCCACGTGTTCAGCGACCGCAACGGCAACGGCACGCTCGACCCCGCTGACGGCGGCCTGGCCGGCGTGACGCTGCACCTCCACCCCGACGGCACCAGCTGCGCCGCGCCCGCGGGCGCCCCGCTGCAGACCGTCACCACCGACAACACCGGTCTCTACCGTTTCACGAGCGTCAGCGTCAACAGCGCCTACGTGATCTGCGAAGTGCAGCCCGCGGACCATGGCGACGGCGTGCCGGTGCCCGGCACCACCGGCGGCACCGCCGGCGTGAACCAGATCACCATCGGCACGCTGGTCACCGACGGTTCGCACGACAACGACTTCCCCGAACGGCTGGGCCGCATCAGCGGCCTGGTCTATGTCGACCGCAACAGCAGCGGCGGCTTCGATGGCGGCGAACCCGGCATCGGCAGCCCGGCGCTGGGCGTGCCCGTCACGCTGACCGGCACCGTGGCCGGCGGCGGCAGCGTCACGCGCAGCACCACCACGGCCGCCGACGGCAGCTGGCGCTTCGACGACCTGCTGCCCGGCACCTACACGGTGACCGAAGGCACCATCCCGGTGGCGCTGGGTGTCTACAACGACGGCAGCAACACCGCCGGCACGGTGACCGGCGGCACGCCGGGCAGCGCCGGCGCGGTGGGCGACAACGCCATCCGCAACATCGTGCTCACCGCGCCGGCAGCCGAGAGCGTGGACAACCGCTTCGGCGAGGTGCCGCGCACGGCGATCTGGGGCCTGGTGTTCGTCGACGCCGACCGTGACCGCGCACTGACCGCTCTGGACACCGAGCGCATTGCCGGCGTCACCGTCGAACTGCGCCAGGGCGGCAGCTCGTGCAGCAACGCCACGTTGCTGGGCAGCACACAGACGGCGGCCGACGGCAGCTACGTGTTCCCGGGCGGCAGCGTCACCGGTGCGCAGGTGGTGGCCGGCCAGGCCTACCGTGTCTGCGAACGGCAGCCCGCCGCCTTCGAGAACGGCCCCACGCTGCCCGGCGACGCCGCCAGCAGCGCACGCAGCGACGACATCCTGATCAACGCGCTGCCGGCCACCGGCTCGGGCAGCAACCACTTCGGTGAATGGCGCCGGCGGGGCGGTGGCAGCGGCGACGTGCCGGCCACCATCACCGGCACCGTGTTTGTCGACCGCAACCGCGACGCCGCGCTGACCAGCGCCGACCCCACGCGCATTGCCGGCGTCACCGTGCGCCTGGTCGGCGGCGACAGCTGCAGCGGCGCCGAGATCGGCCGCACCCGCACCGACGCCCAGGGCCGCTACGCCTTCCCGGGCGGCAACGTCAGCGCTGCCCAGGTGCTGGCCGGCCAGCGCTACAGCATCTGCGAGCTGCAGCCCGCCGGCTACGGTGACGGCGCCACGCTGCCCGGCGGCAGCGCCAGCACGCCCGAGCCCGACCACATCGTCATCGGCGCACTGCCGGCCACGGGGTCTGACGACAACCACTTCGGCGAACACGGCGCCCGCATCGCCGGCCGTGTCTTCCTGGACCGCGACGACAACGGCCAGCCCGATGGCCGCGATGTCGGCATCGCCGGCGTGACCGTCACGCTGAGCGGCGGTGACGGCACCCTGCGCACCGCCAGCACCGGCGCCGACGGCAGCTTCGTCTTCGAAGACCTGCCCGGCGGGCGCTGGACGCTGACCGAGCAGGCCGCGCAGCCCACCGTCACCCTGGGGGGTGCGAGCGTCGGCACCACCGACGGCAAGACCACCGCCGGCACCGGCGGCGGCCGTGCCAGCACACCCGGCAGCACACCCAGCACCCTTGCCGACCTGCAGCTGCCGGTGGCCGGCGAAGCGGTGAACAACCTGTTTGCCGAGGTGCTGGGCATCGGCATCACCGGCACCGTCTACATCGACCGCAACCGCGACGGCACGCTGACCGGCGCCGACCCCGGCCGCATCGGCGGTGTCGTGGTGCGCCTGGTCGACGGCGACAGCTGCAGCGGCGCCGAGATCGGCCGCACCCGCACCGACGAGCAGGGCCGCTACGCCTTCCCCGGCGGCAACGTCGGCGCCGACCGCGTGGTGGCCGGCCGCCGCTACAGCCTGTGCGAAGTGCAGCCCAGCGACCATGCCGACGGCAGCACCAACCCCGGCACCGGCGGCAGCACGCCCACGCCCAACCACATCGTCATCGCGGCCTTGCCGCCGGGCGGTTCCAGCGGCAACGACTTCGGCGAACGCGCCGGCCGCATCGACGGCCGCGTCTTCCTGGACCGCAACAACGACGGCCAGCCCGATGGCAACGATGTCGGCATCGGCGGCGTCACGGTCACGCTGAGCGGCGGTGACGGCCGCACGCGCAGCACCCCCACCGCGCCCGACGGCCGCTTTGCCTTCGAAGACCTGCCCGGCGGCCGCTGGACGCTGACCGAGCAGGCCACGCAGCCGCAGGTCACGCTGGACGGTGTGACCTTCACCACGCTCGACGGCAAGACCACCGCGGGCACCGGTGGCGGCACGGCCACCGCGGCGGACAGCCTGCCCAGCCGCATCAGCGACCTGGTGCTGCCCGCAGGCGGCGACGCGCTGGACAACCTGTTTGCCGAGCTGGCCACCGCCAGCCTGGCCGGCCGTGTCTGGCTGGACCAGGACAGCAACGGCCGCCCGGACAACGGCGAACCCGGCATTGCCGGCGTCACCGTGGTGCTGAGCTGCACCGACGACGGGGGCCATGCCGTGCAGCAGACGCAGCTCACCGGCGCCGACGGCCGCTACGCCTTCACCGGCCTGCGCCCCGGCACCTGCACCGTGACCGAGCCTGCGCAGCCCGCCGGCACGCGCAACGGCGCCACCGTGCCCGGCAGCACCGGCGGCACCGCCACCGGGCCGGACACCGTGCCTTCGGCCATCAGCGGCATCGTGCTGACGGCGGGCCAGCGCTCGGTCGACAACAACTTCGGCGAGGTCGAGGCCGGTGTCAACCTGGTGGTCAGCAAGACCGCGCGCGAAGCCCGCTTCGTGGTCGGCCGCCCGGCGCACTACACGATCCAGGTGCGCAACACCGGTGGCGGCGCCACCGTGGGCAGCTACACCGTCAGCGACCGTCTGCCGACGGGCCTGACCCTGGCCGCCACGCCCACCGGCAACGGCTGGGTGTGCACCGGTGCGGCCAACGACGCCCGCTTCAGCTGCAGCAGCAGCACCGTGCTGGCGGCCGGTGCCAGCGCCGCGCCCCTCGCGCTGGCGGTGAACGTCAGCGCCGCCGCCGGCGCCAGCGCCGGCAACGTGGTGCTGGTGGAAGGCGGCGGCGAGACGCCCGACCGCGGCCCCGGCGCCGACGAGCGCGAGCGCTTCGACAACCGCCCCGACACGCTGCCCGTCTGCACGCCGGCCGCGCAGCACAACGCCTGCCGCAGCGTCACCGAGGTGATGCTGCCGGCGTCGCTGTCGGGCACGGTGTGGCTGGATGGCGGCACCGGCACGCGCGTGCTGGACAACGGCGACACGCGGCTGCCCGGCTGGCAGGTCGAAGTGGTCGACGGCAACGGCCGTGGGGTGGCCACCACCACCACCGGCCCCGACGGTCGCTACCGCTTCACCGACCTGGAGCCGGGGGTGCCGTACCTCGTGCGCTTCCGCGACCCCGTCAGCGGCATCGTCTGGGGCGACCCGGTCAACGGCGAGAACGGCACGCCGGCCGCGCCCTGCAACCCGCAGGCGCAGCCCAGCTCGTGCACCGGCACGCGCCGCGACCCCGTGCTGCGCGTGGTGCTGGCCCCGGGCCAGGAACTGCCGCAGCAGAGCCTGCCCGTGCTGCCCACCGGCGTGGTCTACGACAGCCGCAGCCGCGACCCCGTGCCCGGCGCGGTGGTGTCGTTCACCCCCAGCGGCAGCTGCCCGGCCTGGGACCCGGCCACGCAGGTGGCGGGTGCCGGCCTGGGCGGCTACACGGTGGCGGGCAACAGCATCCGCATGACCACCGGCAGCAACGGCTGGTACCGTTTCGTGCTGCTGGACGGCGCGCCCGCGCACTGCCTGTTCACGCTGGGGGTGGAACCGCCGCCGGCCTGGCAGTTCCCGTCGACGCTGATCCCGCCGCAGCCGCAGCCGCTGGTGGCCGGTGGCACGGCCGGCACCGCGGTGCGCGTGCAGCCGCAGCACTCGGCGCCCAGCGGCGAAGTCGGTCCCGCCACGCATTACCACCTGCAACTGGACGTGGGCAGCGGCACCGCCGACGTGGTCCACAACCACATCCCGGTGGACCCGGCCGCGCCGGCTGGCCTGCTGCTGCGCAAGACGGGCGACCGCGCCGTGGCCGAGCTGGGCGACAGCGTGCGCTACCGCATCACGGTCAGCGTGGCGCAGGGCGCCGCGCCGCGCCAGGTGACGGTGGTCGACCAGCTGCCGCGCGGCTTCACCTACATCGCCGGCACGGCCCTGGTCGACGGCCGCCGCATCGCCGACCCGGCCGGTGCGCCCGGCCCGGTGCTGGCCTTCCAGCTGGGCGGCATCGCCGCCGGCAGCAGCGCCACGCTGCAGTACCGCGTGCGCGTGGGCGTGGGTGCGACCGAAGGCGACGGCATCAACCGCGCCATGGCCCACGGCTGTGCCGCCGCCGACAGCTGCGTGCAGCCCGGCACGCTGCAGCCGCTGCCCACCGCGCGCGCCAGCAACGAAGACCGCTACCGCGTGCGCGTGGCCGGCGGCGCCTTCGGGCTGGACGCCTGCGTGGTGGGCAAGGTCTTTGTCGACTGCAACGGCAACCACGTGCAGGACCGCGAGGAGCTGGGCATCCCCGGCGTGCGCCTGGTGCTGCAGGACGGCAGCTTCCTCACCAGCGACAGCGAAGGCACGTATTCGATGTGCGGCCTGGCGCCGAAGAGCCACGTGCTGCGCATCGACGAGCTGACGCTGCCGCGCGGGGCGCGCCTGATGACCAGCAGCAACCGCAACCTGGGTGATGCCGGCAGCCTGTGGCTGGACCTGAAGAACGGCGAGCTGCAGCGTGCCGACTTCGTCGAGGGCAGCTGCAGCAACACCGTGCTCGACCAGGTCAAGGCCCGCCGCGCCGCCGGCGAGGTGTCCGCACCGCAGGTCGAGCAGGCACGCCGCCCGGCGCTGCGCTTCGACAGCCGCGGCGACCTCACACCCACACCGACATCCCCGCCGATGAACCGGCCACCGCCCGAGGGACGACGATCGTCCGACGCGACCGATGCCAGCACCCCCACCGCCGCGGAGGTGCGCCATGGCCAGCGCTGACCGCCGCTTCCTGATGCAGCCGCTGGCCGCCGTGGTCAGCCTGCTGTGCAGCACCGGCGTGCTGGCGCAGGCCGCGCCGCCGGCCGGCAGCCCGTCCGACGTCAGCTACACGCCGGTGCAGGGGCTGTCCAGCCCGCTGTTCCCGCGCCAGGATGCCGACGCGCGGCCGCTGGCGGCGGCGCCGTCGGCGCTGGCGCGCATCGTCGTCGAAGCCGGTGCCGACGGCCTGCCGGCCGATGGCCGGAGCGTGGTCGCGCTGACGGTGCGGCTGTTCGACCGCAACGGCCAGCCACTGGCCGCCGATACGCTGGTGACGATCGAACATTCCGGCGGCCGCCTGAAGCTGCCCGGTGCGCGCACCGACGAGAGCGGCCCGCGCGCGCAGGACGCCGACCGCGCCCTGCCCGGCGTGCAGCTGCTGGTGAAGGGCGGTGTTGCCGAGTTCGAGCTGATCGCCCCCGCCGAAGCGCAGGACGTGCGCCTGCGCGTGAGCGCCGGTGCCGAGATGGCGCAGGGCCGCATCGGCTTCGTGCCCGACCTGCGGCCCATGATCGCCGCCGGCCTGCTGGAAGGCGTGGTCAGCTTCCGCCACCGCGCCACGCTGGAACCGCTGCGCCGCGGCGACGTGTTCGAGCAGGAGATCGCCAACTGGTCGCGTGACTTCAACCAGGGCCGCCACAGCGCCGCCGCGCGCGCCGCGTTCTTCCTGAAGGGCACGATCAAGGGCGACGTGCTGCTGACCGCGGCCTATGACAGCGACAAGGAAACGCGCGCCCGGCTGCTGCGCGACATCCAGCCCGAGCAGTTCTACCCGGTGTACGGCGACGCGTCGCTGCGCAGCTTCGATGCCCGTTCCGGCAGCCGGCTGTACCTGCGGCTGGACAGCGGCAGGAGCTACCTGCTGTGGGGCGACTTCGTCACCGGCGACGGCTTCAGTCAGTCGTTGGGGCAGGGGGCCGTGGCGTCGCTCAAGCAGCGCAGCCTGGGTGCCTACAACCGCACCGCCACCGGCGTGCGCCTGCACCACGAGACGGCCACCGTGGCCGGCAACGCCTTCGCCTTGCGTGATACGTTGCGACAGGTGGTGGAGGAATTTGCCAGCCAGGGCTCGGGCCCCTACGGCCTGCGCAACGGCGGCGTGCTGGAAGGCAGCGAGAAGGTCGAGGTGGTGGTGCGTGACCGGCTGCAGCCCTCGCGCATCGTCGCCGTCAGGCCGCTGCTGCGGCTGGTCGACTACGGCTTCGAGCCCTTCTCGGGCCGCATCCTGCTGACGCAGTTCCTGGGCGCGGTCGACGCCGACCTGAACCCGGTGTCGCTGCGCATCACCTACGAGGTCGACCAGGGCGGCCCGGCCTTCTGGGTCGGCGGCGCCGACGTGCAGGCGCGGCTGGGCGCGTCGTTCGAGGTCGGCGGCGCGGTGGTCGAAGACCGCAACCCGCTGGCACCGTACCAGCTGCGCAGCGCCAACGCCACCTGGCTGCCGGGGCCGCGCAGCGCCGTGGTGGTGGAAGTGGCCGGCAGCCACAGCGAGGTCAACACCAACGCGTCCAACACCCGCAGCGGCACGGCGCTGCAGGGCCGCAGCGGTGCCATCAGCGGCCAGGCCTGGCGCGTGGAAGGCGTGCACGAAGGCGAACGCGTCGAACTGCGCGCCTTTGCTGGCCGCAGCGACCCCGAATTCGACAACCCCGCCGCGCCACTGCAAGGTGGCCGCGGCGAGGCACTGGCCGCCGGCAAGCTGAAAGTGACCGACAGCCTGGACCTGGTGGCCCAGGCGCAGCGCAGCGAAGACCGCAACCCGGGCGGCGGCCTGCAGCGCGGCGCCGACGCCGGCCTGCGTTGGCGCGCGGCCGAAGGTCTCACGCTGGAGGCCGGCTGGCGCGCGCGGCGCGAAACGGTGGGCACGCAGGGCAACGGGCTGTCGTCGCTGCCGTTCTCGTCCAGTGGTTCGGGTGGCGGCGTGCTGGGCTACGGCAACCAGGCGCTGGACCCGGCCACCGGCGTGCCCGTCATCCAGGGCAGCACGCTGGCCGACGCCGTGAACCCGCTGCCCGCGGGCACGCAGCTGTCGGCCGACACCGTGCGCCTGGGCCTGGGCTGGCGGGTGGGCGAACGCCTCACGCTGGGCGGCGAGGTCGAGCACGAGGTGCAGGGCGACGACCGCCGGCGCGTGTCGCTGGGTGCCGACTGGCGGCTCTACGACTGGGCGCGCCTGTACGCACGCTGGGAACAGCAAAGCGGCTGGACCCACCTGAACGGCATCAGCGCCAACGATTCACGTGCGTCGGCGCTGGTGCTGGGCATCGACGGCCAGCCGCTGCAGGACACGCAGGCCTTCAGCGAGTACCGGCTGCGCGACGCTTCCAGCGGCAGCGACATCCAGCACGCCGCCGGCCTGCGCCGGCAATGGACGCTGGCCGAAGGCCTGGGACTGCAGGCGGGGCTGGAACGCATCCAGGTGCTGCGCGGCGACAGCGCCACCGCCACCGCGGCCACGCTGGGCCTGGACTGGACACGCAGCGAGCTGTGGCGTGGCGCCACGCGGCTGGAGCTGCGGCGCTCGGCCGACCTGGGCACCACCGACACGGTGGACGAGCGCTTCACCACCACGCTGTGGACCGGCCTGCTGGCGCGCAAGATCAGCCGCGACTGGACGGCGCTGGCCCGCCACCACCTGCTGCGCACCGACTACCGCGCGCGCGGCGACGTGCTGCAGAACCGCACCCAGCTGGGCCTGGCCTGGCGCGACACCGACACGAACCGCGGCAACGCGCTGGCCAAGCTGGAATGGAAGCACGAAAGCGACGCCAGCAACGCCGACACCGGCACGCTGAAGACCCGTGCGCTGGTGGCGTCGACGGCGGCCGAATGGCACCCGTCGCGGCCCTGGTGGCTGTCGGGGCGCGTGGCGGCCAAGTGGCAGAAGGACCGCTTCGAAGGCGGCACCGCGTCCGACTTCCGCGCCCAGTGGCTGTCGGGCCGGCTGGTCTACGACATCGACAAGCGCTGGGACGTCGGCCTGGGCGCTGCGCTGCAGCGCGGCCAGGGCGGCGCGCGGCAGACGGCTGTTGGCCTGGAGGTCGGCTACCTGCTGGCCACCAACCTGTGGCTGTCGGCGGGCGTCAACCGCAGCGGCTTCGACGCCGACCGCGACCTGTCCGGCTACGAGTACACGAGCAAGGGTGCCTACCTGCGCCTGCGCTTCAAGTTCGACGAAACCCTGTTCCAGGGCAGCGACCCCGCGGTCAACCGCAGCCTGCCCCGTTGAGGCCTGAACATGTTCCACCGCTACACCCTTCTTGCGCTGGCGCTGGCCGCCGGCGCCACCCAGGCGCAGACCAGGCTGACGCCCGCGCCCCAGCGCATCACCGACGGCGCCATCAGCGCCGACCAGCGCGGCTACGAAGCCCTGCAGGCGCGCATCAAGGCACTGAACGACGGCGGCCGCCCGCTGCGCGACCGCCACCTGGCGCAGGCGCAGTGCTGGCTGGACACCAGCGTCCACGAGTACACGCGCAACGACCGCGGCCCCTGGCCGCAGGCGGCGCTGTCCCAGGCCGAGCAGCTGGTCCGTGCCATGGAGTTGGGTCAATCGTTGCCTGCCGAGACCCCGCTGGTGGCCGGCGCCGAGCGCATCCGGCCCGACCTGTGGCAGCGCGCGGCCGCGCTGCGCGGCCATGCCGGCTGGCCCTGTGCGCAGGCGAAGGCGGCCTGTGGCGAGGTCGAGCTGGTGCATGCCGGCCATGAACAGGCGCAGCTGGGCTGGCGCCACGCGCGGCCCTACGTGCAGATCGCCGAAGACCTGATCGGTGACGCCGAGGCGCAGGCCCAGGCCTGCCGTCCGCCGGCACCCGCTGCGGCCGTCGCGGCGCCGGTGGCCGTGCCCGCCGCGCCGGCCGCCGTGCCACCGGCTGCGCCGCCGCGTGCCGAGCTGACCCTGTTCGCGCAGGTGGTGTTCAATTTCGATCACACGACGATCAAGGACGTGCCGGCCGGCGGCCTGGTGTCGCTGCAGGCCCTGCTGCAGCGGGTGCGCGACGACCAGCTCACGCTGCAGTCGGTGCAGCTGGGCGGCCATGCCGACCGCCTGAACGGATCGGGCCGCGCCGACTACAACCAGGCGCTGTCGGAACGCCGCGTGGCGGCGGTGCGCGACTTCCTGCTGCAGCAGGGCGTGCCGGCCGACCTCATCCGCGTGCAGGCGCTGGGGGACCGCGTGCCGCGCGAACGCTGCGACACCATGCCGCCGGGCCGCAAGCTGCAGGACTGCCTGCTGCCCAATCGCCGGGTGGAGGTGTCCGTCACCGCGACCCGCCGGCCCTGATACGACTTGTAAACCCCCGAAACCGGGGCGTGTTATGGTTTCACGACCCTCACCGGACACAACCTGAATGGCCACCAAGACCTACGAGCAGCTCCAACAACAGATCGCCGCGTTGCAGGCCGAGGCCGACAAGGTCAGGCGCAAGGAACTGGAAGAGGTGATCGGGCGCATCCGCGAAGCCGTCACCTATTACGGCATCACGGCGGCCGACCTGGGCCTGGACACGGCGCCCAAGGCCCGCAAGGCCGCGGCCCCCGCCAAGCCTGGCCGCAAGGCCGCGGCCAAGAAGCCGCCGGCCGTGGTGGCCTACCGCGACGAAGCCGGCAACAGCTGGGTGGGCCGCGGCAAACGCCCGCAGTGGCTGCGCGACGCGCTGGCCGCCGGCCGCAAGCTGGAAGACTTCAAGGTCAAGCCCGAGGCCTGATCAGCCGCCGAAGGGCCGCACGCCGAACCACGCGGCGTGGGCCCAGAAGGCAAACACCGCCCACGCCAGCGTGCCGGCCACCACGGTGGCCAGGGTGCGCGGCAGCGAACCGGGCGCGTACGAGGTGCCGGCCGCGGCGTCGCGTTGGCGCGCGCTGCGGAAGTCCAGCACCGCCCACAGCAGGAAGCCACCGAACAGCAGCACATCGGCCAGCGTGTGGTTGGCCAACAGGTGCGCCAGCGCCCACACCTTCACGCCCAGCACCATGGGGTGGTGCAGCCGGGCCTTGATGCCGTTGCCCGGCACATAGGCCGCCGCCAGCAGGATGAAGGCCACCAGCGTCAGCAGGCCGCCCAGGTGGCGGGCCCAGAGCATGGGTTCCCACAGCGCCACCGGCGCCTGCCGGGCCTGGCCATAGCCCCAGATGATGAGCCCGAAGCCCAGCAGCGACAGCACCGAGTAGACGCCCTTCCAGCCGCCTTCGCCCAGCCGCGCCCGCATGCGCGTGCGCCAGGGGTCGGCCACGATGCGCACCGAATGCACGCCGAG
>Ga0268298_10006468_pt1 | contig 10634 bp, 7 predicted proteins | sample WWTPWeurt_MetaG_FD_194462 | JGI IMG/M metagenome (GOLD analysis project Ga0268298, IMG submission 194462) | Activated sludge microbial communities from WWTP in Nijmegen, Gelderland, Netherland - WWTP Weurt | ecosystem: Engineered > WWTP > Aerobic digester > Activated sludge | place: Netherlands... | reverse complement strand
CCAGGCCGGGCGGGGGCCGTGCAGCAGGGCATCGTGCTCGCCCCGGAGGTTCTGGTGCCAGGGCTCCACGGCGGCGGGGATGGCCGGTTCTAGGGTGGGGTGGGACATGCGGGTCTCCTGGAAGGCTTTCTTGTCATGGCTGCATCAGGCGAAGAGTTCGGCCTGGGCCGGTTGGGGTGTTGCGTGTTCGGGGTTGGCGTCGCGGCGGCTCAGGCTGGCCACGCGCACGCCGAGCAGGCGGATGCGCCGGTCGAGCTGCACGCGCCGGGCACATTCCCCCGCCGCCCGGCGGATGGCCGCCGCCTCGCCGGTGGGGGCGGGCAGGGTCTGGTCGCGGGTGACGGTGTGGAAGTTGTCGAAGCGCAGCTTGAGGCCGATGGTCTTGCCCACGTAGCCCTTGCGCGCCAGATCGGCGGCGAGCTGTTCGCACAGACGGGTGAAGTGCCCGGAAAGTTCGGCCTTGTCGGCGCGGGGGTGCAGGTCGCGTTCGAAGGTGGTCTCCCGGGACAGGCTCTTGGGCTCGCTGCGCGTGACCACCGGGCGGGTGTCGTCGCCGTGGGCCGCCCGGTGCAGCCACACGCCGTAGCGCTCGCCGAAGTGGTCCTGCAGCCAGGCCGGGTCGGCGGCGGCCAGATCGGCGATGCTGACAATGCCCAGGGCCTCCAGCCGTGCCGCCGCCTTGGGGCCGATGCCGTTGATGCGCCGGGCGGGCAGGGGCCAGATTCGGGCGGGGATGTCCTCGGCCGCCACCACGGTGATCCCGGCGGGCTTCTCCAGGTCGGAGCACAGCTTGGCCAGCAGCTTGTTGGGCGCCACCCCCAGGGAGCACGACAGCCCGGTGGCCTCACGCACGGCCTGCTGCAGGCGCAGGGCGATGGCCCGGGCGCCATCACGGCTGCCGTCGGGGTTGAGGGTGGTCAGGTCCAGGTAGATCTCGTCGATGCCCCGATCCTCCATCTCCGGGGCAATGGCGCACACCGCGGCCTTGAAGAGGCGCGAATGGTGCCGGTAGGCCTCGAAGTCGGCGGGCAGCAGGACGGCGTCCGGTGCCAGCTGGGCGGCCTTCATCAGACCCATGCCGGAATGCACCCCCAGCGCCCGTGCCTCGTAGGTGGAGGTGGTGATCACGCCTCGCCCTGCGTAGTTGCGCAGGCGGGGGAAGTCGTGGAGGTGTTCCCCCGCCACGGCACGCCGCCCACCCACCACCACCGGCAGCCCCCGCAACTGCGGGTAACGCAGGAGCTCCACCGACGCGTAGAACGCGTCCATGTCCAGGTGGGCGATGCTGCGGGGGAGGTGGGGCATGGGAGCCGGGATCGGGTGAGTGGTGTGAATTCCGCCAGCTATTTTGCACTACCGCGCGTCACCGCGCTGCGCCTTGTCCCGCAGGGGTTGTGGCGCCCCGCAGGCCTGGGGTGGGCGGTGGCCGGCCGGCGCTGTGTGTCGCCAGCAACGGTCTCGGCACGAAGAGGGATACCGCGATCGAAGTTCGACTCCCGGGTGCCCGGCTTCCGGGTGCCTGCAGAGAGGCCGGAACGTGGCAGCGGGATGCACGCTCCGCTGCCGCCCTTGGGTGAGGCCTTGTTCGAGACCGGTTCGCATCGCGCGGACGGCGGTTCGTCGGGAAGAGTGAAATCCGGCAATTTCATGCCAAATTCGTGGTTGAATTCGACGAGGGCTGGCAGGATAATCTGAAAGATTGATGCAGCATGCCAAATGTTTGCGAATTCAGCGGGCGATTTTCCGGGGTGGGTTAAGTCCCTGATGGATTTGGCTTATCTTTCCGGGCGGTGCTTGTTCTGCGTTCGTCGTGGTTGCTGCGTCCCGCTTTCTTCGTTGGCCGATGGTTCCGCAATGCAGGTTTGGTGTTGTGACGCCGGCGGTGGTCGATTGAATGTGTACCGATGAATTGGCATGGGTGGCTTGATGAAAAATATCCTGGTCTTGGCGCTGCTGTTCTCCACAAGCCTGATGGCGCAGACACCGTCACCGACCGTCCGGATCTGCGACGAGAACGGCTGCTCGGAACGCCCGCGTGATGCGGTTACCTTCAATCCCGCCGCTGCAGGTGATACGGCGGCAGAACAGCAGGCCGCCAAGCTGATTGCCCTGGCTGAAAAGGATCCCCGCGCAGCTTACGATCTCGGCTTGCGTTACTTCCGAGGCGACAGTGTGCGCCAGGACAGCTATCAGGCGCTCAAGTGGATGCGCGATGCGGCCGAGCGTGGTTTCCTTAAGGCCCAGACTGCTGTTGGTCGTTTCTACCTGATGGGGCTGGAGGAGATGGGTTCTGATCCGGCCGAAGCCGAGAAGTGGCTTTCCATTGCCGCCGGACGCGGTGACAAGGAGGCGAGATCCCTGCTGGCTCAGGCGAGAAAGGCAAAGCAGAATGAGGTCGCTTACCGGCGTTGGGTGGATTCCCAGCGGGTTATCTGGAACAGCTACTGGATGGAACGCTACCAATATGAATGGCAATGGCGCAACGGGGGCTGGTATGACCATCGGCCCTACGGCTACGGCGCCCGTTACTGAATGAATACCGCGAGGGCAATCTGCCTTCTGCGCAATGCCGAATCAGAGCGTGTGGAGAAATCAGCAACGCGCGGTTCGAGTTCGCCCCGCATAGCCCAGCCGCGCAAGGCGTATGGTGGGTGGTGCAGGGGTGAAAGCGGGCCGCGCAGTGAATTCATCCACTCGCTCTCACCCGATGATCCATTTTCGAAGGATGAGTGCTGATGCTGAACACTAAACTTACTGTCATCGTGGGCGCGGTCGCCGCCTCGCTGACCCTAGCAGGCTGTGCCAACAACCCTCTGGCCGGCGGCTCCGTGAGTACCGGTTCGCCCGATGCCACCGCGGTGAGCGGTGCTGCGGGCGGCGGCACCAGTGCTGGCGCAAATTCCTCCCTCGAACGTTGTCCCGCTCCGCTCGGTACCCTCGCCGTGGATGATGGTCGGGGCAAGGAATGGTATGCCAGCTTTGGCGCTGCCACCAAAGTCACCACCATCGAACCGCTGATCCGTCTGGCTGTTCAGCAGTCCAACTGTTTCGTGATCACTTCGGTCGGCAACGCCCGGACCGAAAGCAAGCTCTCTGCGATCACCGACAAGCAGCGCAATTCCGGCGAATTCCGTGCCGGCTCCAAGCAGCAGAAGGGCCAGCGCGTAGCGGCCGACTACTACATGGAGCCTTCGATCATCATCGACAACTCATCCACCGGGCGGATGGCCGGTGCCGTGGGTGGCCTGCTGGGTGCTGGCGGTGCATTGCTTGCTGCCGGCATGGAAAGCAAGGTCTCGGTCGTGACCATGACCCTGTTCGATATCCGTTCGGGCGTCCAGCTGGCCATCTCCGAAGGCAACGCCACTGCCACCAATTTTGGCGCGGCCCTGGGGGCATTCGGCCCTGGCGCAGCGGGTGGCCTCGGTGGTTTCTCCCAGACTCCGGAAGGCAAGGCGACCGTCGCCGCGTTCACCGACGCCTACAACAAGATGGTCGTTGCGCTGCGCAACTACAAGGCCCAGGACGTGAAGGGCGGTCTCGGGCGTGGTGGGCAGCTGAAGGTCAACTGAACGCTATCCGGGGCGCCTGGATCCGTCGCGTCGGTTTGGCAGGTTTTTGCACATCAGAGGAGATATGAAAATGCCCGATTCATCCCTCCGGGGCAAACGCATCCTGGTAACCCACGCCGACGCCTTCATGGGCCCCGTGTTGTGCGAGGTGCTCGCCCGACGTGGTGCCACGGTGATCCCGAGCACCGATGCGTTGCTGGAGCCAGAGGCCCCTGCGGCCCTGGTCGCCGCATCGGGCCAGGTGGACATCCTCGTCGCCAACCTGGCCATCCGCAATCCGCGCACCTCGGCTATCGACGTGGACGAGGTCGAATGGCGCGAGGTGTTCGCCACCCTCGTCGATCCCCTGCCGCGCCTGTGCCGGGCGGTGCTGCCGGCCATGATCGCGCGGCGAGCAGGCAAGATTCTGGTCATGGGCAGTGCCTCGGCCCTGCGCGGTATCAAGGGCGCCACCACCTACAGTGCGGCCCGGGGTGCTCAGCTTGCCTATGTGCAGTCCCTGGGTGTTGAGGTGGCGGCCCACAACGTGCAGGTCAATGCCATCGCCCAGAACTTCGTGGACAACCCCACCTACTTCCCGCCCGAGGTGCAGGCCGACCCGCGCTTCCAGGACCGCCTGAAGCGCGAGGTGCCCCTTGGCCGCCTGGTGAGCGCCAGCGAGGACGCGGAGTTTGCCGCCTATCTGTGCAGTGAATTGGCCAACTGCTTCGTCGGGCAGGTCTTCCCGGTGTGTGGAGGGTGGGTGCAGCGCTAGCGCCGTGCCTGCTCACAAACCCTTCGCCGGGTGTCGCTTGATCGCACCCTGCGGGGTTTTTGTTCCCGTTTTTTTCGGATCACGTGCTTCGAGTTCGTAGGCGGCGACGTAAATGCCAATGGATGACATCCTGATGAGCTTGTGGATGTCTTCCGGGGTAAACACGATCAACACGCCTCCCTCGGTGTGTCTGTAAATCGAAGCGCGTTCCACCGAGATGTAGCTGCTCTTCCTGGATGCCGCAGACTGGAAGGCAATGACGTGACCCGCTGTCGCGAAGAACGCCCCGACATCCTCGGAGGGGCACAGCCGGGAGAGTACGGGCTCGCAGAACTTGTAGAAAAACACCTGATAGCCGCTGGTGCGAAGGGCGGCTCTGAGTTGCTTCACATCCGCTTCATTCCCGGATGAAGCCACGACGAATATGCGTTTGTGCCGGGGTGTGTCGAGCCAGGGGGCGACAAGCGGAGCCAAGCGTTTGTCCAGGCCCTCAAGATGGGCTTGACCACGTCTTGCGCCCACGAGGAAGTCCTTGCCGAAGGTCTTGGCACTGGTTGTGGCAAGCATGATGCTCGGCACCCTTGAGCGCCCTTCCGACAGCCTTTGCAGGAGATGGCGGCGTTCAGGTTGCGCTTGAGAGGGGTGGGAGGCGACGTACTCAATGGTGGCCTTGCCCTTCCCGTGCGTGAAGAAGGCCTCGTCGAGCAGGGTCTTGTTAGTGCCGGAAGCCAGATCCGGCATGGCGGACACGAGCAGTCGCCGTGTCGACCTTTCCTCAGTCAGTGAATCCAGGCCCTGGTCGACTTGTCTGCTGAATACGTCGGCAAGCCAGGGGAGGGGGCTTGCGGACCCGGTCGGCGGGAAGGCCATCAACACCCACCCGCAGTAGACAGCAAGTCGTGCATGTTTGCTTGTGGACATTGCGGGCTCCGCCGATGGATCAACAGATATCGATATCAGGGTGAGGCGCCTGTGCCATGGCAAGCGCCTTTCTCGTGGCAGCTTGCGCCAAAACCCCACTTCCCGGTTGAGTGTTTCCGCATCCACGAATCCCGTCGCCTGTCTGGTCGCTACCCTAAGGATGGCTGAATGAGTCTGGTTGGGTGAATGCGATATGCATTTTTCGCGATAGATTCTGCGTCTTGTTGCAATGACATTCAAATAATGTATAAATGGCGACCTGGTGTGTTTTTGTTCAGTTTTATGCCAAGAGTATTGCTCCGGGGCCTGATGGGTGCCCTGTTTCCCCTTTGTGCCTCGGCGGGTGTCGTTCCGGACGGCCGGACGGCGACGGCCGTGTCGGTGGACCCGTCGGGCAAGACCCTGATCCAGCTTGCACCGGCGGCTGGCGGCGTGTCCCACAACGTCTTCTCCCGGTTCGATGTGAGCCCCGCCGGGGCGGCCTTCCAGAATCAGGCGGTCGGTGCCCGCAACATCGTGGCGGAGGTCCGTGCGTCCCTGCCGTCGGTGATCGAAGGGCCGGTGTCGGTGGACGGCCCCCGGGCCAATCTGATCCTCGCCAATCCCAACGGTCTCGCCATCAACGGAGGGAGCTTCATCAACTTCGGCAGTGTGGCCCTGGTGGCGGGCAGCCTTGCACTCGAAAGCCGGGCCGTCGGCAGTGGGGTTCAAACCTACGTCTCTGCCACGTCGGGGAGCGGCGCCATCACCATCGGCCCCGACGGTCTGGCTGCCGATCTGATCCGGCTTGAGTTGCTGGCCCGACGCATTGACGTGGCTGGCCCCCTCGTCAATGCCTACAGTTCGCCCACCGCACTCATGCGGCTGGTGGCGGGCGATGCCAGTGTGCTCTTCGACACGGCAGCCTCACCCACCGACAATCTGACCCCCTGGGCCTACTACACCCCGGGAAAGTCCGCGGGTGAGGGCATCGTCATCGATCTCGCGGCCCAGGCCCGGGTCACCTCCGGGCGCATCGAGCTGCTGGTCACCGATGCCGGCGCCGGTGTGCGCAACGCTGGGCATCTGCAGGCCGCGTCGGGCGACTTCGTGATCGACAGCACCGGTCTGCTGGAGCAGAAGGGAGGGCGCATCGAGGCGGCCGGCGACATCCTCATCCGGGCCGGATCCCTGCGCCAGGTAATGGCTGAGTCGGGTGAGGCGCCTTCGATATCCGCGTCGGGAAGCCTGGATGTCCGGCTTAGCGGCAATCTGAGCAACCTGGGGGGCAGTCTCTCCGGCGTGGCCCGCAACCCCGCGGAAGGGGCCGCACCTGCGGCGCTGCGCATTGTCGCCGATGGTGACATCGTCAACCAGACACCGGCAGGTGGCAGCGGTGCCGTGATCTTCGGTGCTGCCGACGACGTGCTGCTGGAAGCCGGGGGCGACATCCGCAATGTCAACGGGCGGGTCATCTCCAACGGCGCCTTGAGCCTGCACGCCGGCGGCATGGCGCTCAACGAGTCGGTCTTCGTCGCCGGGAGCGGCCGCAGTGTGTCGTCCCGGGATGAGCACAACTGGCTCGGTCTGCCCCGTTCGCGTCACACCATGACCATCGACAACGGTGTGCTGGCAGACCCCGCGCACATGGCCTACTGGGTGGCGGATGGGCAGCTCAGCGTTGCGGCTGCACAGGTGCACAACCTGGGAGGCAACCTGCTTGCCAACAAGGGCGATGTGGTGCTCGATGCTGGCGACGAGATTCTCAACCGGGCCTGGCTTACCGGTGCGGTCACGCTGCGGGAGTCCTGCAATCTCCTGTTCTGCCGCCGCACGGCAGAGGTCAGCGAGAGCCTGGTGGGCGGGCAGATCCTGGCCAGCCAGGACGTGCGCCTCAAGGCCGGCGAGCGCGTGGTGAATGAAGGGGGCCTGATCCATGCGACCCGCGACATGCATCTCGACGCACCCCGCATCGACGCGCGGGGCGTGCCGGTGCATGTGGCGCTGAGCAGGGCCGACGGGCTGCGAGCCTTCTTCGGTGACCACTGGGCCGGCCTCTATGCCATCGACCAGGGCGGTGGATTCACCGCCCAGACCGGCCGTCTGATCCTGACGGGCCAGGCCATCCAGGACCGGGGTTTCTTCACCGCAAGCCAGGGTGTCGATGGCGTCATCACCGTCGCGCGGGCGCCGGGTCGCGATCCGGTCGAACTGACCAGTCACCTGGGCCTGTTCAGTGCGTTCTGGCGTTGAACGGCAGTGGCACCTTGCGGTCGCCCTGGCCCTTCTGCTGGCCGGAATGAGCGCCCATGCCCAGCAGCAACCGACGCTACCGCGCCAGGACCAGGGCGACCGCATCCTGCGTGAGGAGATGGAGCGTGAACGGGAGCGCCTGTTGCGCCAGCCCACGCCACGCGTCGAGCAGCCCGCCGCCCCGGCCGCGGTGGGGCCGGATCCGGCCGAGGTGGCCGAGATCGCGCCCATGTTTCGTATCGAGCACATCGAATTGCAGGGCGGGGAGCTGCTGCCGGCGGGTGTTCTGGCTCGCCGCCTGCGGCCCTTCACCGGCCTTGACCTGGGCACCGTACGCATCGGCTTGCTGCTGCAGGGGCTCAACGCCGACCTCATCGAGGCGGGTCTGATCACCTCCCGGGCCTACGTGGTGAGCCAGAACCTGGCGAGCGGTGTGCTCAGCCTGCTCATCGTGCCGGGCCGCATCGAAGCCATCCGCTACAACGGCAGTGTGCTGGCGGACGATGCCCTGGATGCCCCCGGCGTGCGCCTGGCTCTGCCCATGGGGGTGGGCGACATCCTGCAACTGCGGGACATCGAGCAGGGGCTTGACCAGCTCAACCGTCTGCGTGGCCGGCAGGCCCAGGTGCGCATCGTGCCCGGGCAAAGCCCGGGAGGCTCGGTGCTCGAGTTCGTCGATCCGCCGCCTCCGTCGATCTGGCGCGCCTGGCTGGGGGCCGACAACCAGGGCAGCCCTGCCACCGGCGCGCGGCGCCTGCGCCTTGGCCTGGAGACGGGCGACCTGTTCGGTCTCAACGAGAACCTCAACCTGGGCTACACGGGCAGCCTGGAGACCAATGCGCTCAACGCCGGCCTGTCCCTGCCCTGGGGTTACAACACCTTCAGCCTGCTCACCACCTGGTCCGAGTACCAGAGCCTGATCGGCAATGTGGCGCTGCTCCATGGCAGTTCCACCAACCATGCGGCGTCGTGGAACCGGCTGCTCTTCCGCGACCGGGATACCAAGGTGGCGGCCGACCTGGCCCTGTCCGTGCGGGAGGCGCGGCGGGAGATCAACAACGTGCCCCTTGCCCCGCAGAAGCTCACTGTGCTGCGGGCCGGCATCAATCGCCTGACCCGCTTCGAGTCGCCGGCGCTGCTCGGCCAATGGATTGTCGATGGGGGTTTCTCCCGGGGCCTGGATGCCCTGGGCGCGATGGGCGACGCCGGGGCCGGCAGTGGCCCGGTCGCCCGCGCCCGCTTCGGCAAGCTGGATGTGTCGGGCAGCGCGGTCCTCTACTTGCCGGGCAACTGGAGCCTGCGCGGCAACGGGGCGTGGCAGTGGAGCGGTGTGCCCCTGTTCTCGTCGGAGCAGATCTTCGTGGGCGGCGTGGCCAGCGTGCGGGGCTTTGCCGAGTCTGCCGCGGGAGGTGATCGGGGGGGCTACTGGCGTACCGAGCTTGGCCGCAGCCTGGGGGCCATCCCCGCCGGTGCGCACCTGGAACCCTTTGCCTTCTGGGACGCGGGCTATGTCCGGACCCTCGCCAGCGGGCGTGCCGCCACCCTCATGTCCGCCGGCCTCGGGCTGCGGGCGGCCATCCGTGCCGGCAACCTCGAGGTGATTGCCGGCAAACCCGTCGTCTTTCCGTCGGACATGCCTGATACGGCCTTCCGTCTCAACCTGTCCCTGAGCCTGTTCTTTTGAGAGATCTGCCCATGCGTGCCCCCCAGCCTGCCGATGACGACATGTCCCGTGTGTCCCCCTGGCGCCGGATCACTGCACGCATTCTGCTTGTCGTCTTCGGTTCCGGCTGCATCCTGCCCGGCGGCGCCCATGGGGCGCCCATTGCCGACCCCACCGGCCCCATCGCGTTCCGGCCCGGCATCGGCCAGACCTCCACCGGCGTGCCCATGGTGGACATCACCCGTCCCAACGCGGCGGGCACCTCCTACAACCGTTACCAAAGCTTCGACGTGGCCCCCGAAGGGGTGGTTCTCAACAACAGCAGCCAGCCGGGTACGACCCTGCTTGGGGGGAGCGTGGCGGCCAATCCCAATCTGGCGGGGGGCGCTGGCGCCAGCGTGATCGTCAATGAGGTGGTGGTCGCGGGGGCGGCATCGCGCCTGGCCGGGTCGATTGAAGTGTTTGGTGCTCCGGCCGCGGTCATCGTGGCCAATCCCAACGGGGTCACCTGTGCCGGTTGCGCCACGGTGAACAGCCCACGCTTCATGCTCTCCACCGGCACGCCGGTGTGGCTGGATGCGCTGGGCTCACCGGCCAGCTTCGCCGGCGCCACGGGGGTTGGCTTCGATGTTATCGGCGGGCAGGTGCGTGTCGAAGGACAAGGCCTGGAAGGGACGGTCGGCAAGGTCGAGCTGGTGGGCGCTTCCATTCAGCTGGACGGGCCGGTGCGGGCCCACTACCTCAACCCCGAGCTTGCCGGCATCACCGTGCTGGCGGGGGCCGGGCGGGTGGCCGAGAAGGCGGGGCAGCTCGACAACCTGAGCCCGGCACCGCCTGCCGCCATGCCCCTCGGCAGCTTTGCCATCGACGGCACGGCCTTTGGCGCCATGAGCAGCAGCCAGATCCGCATCGTGTCCACCGACCAGGGCGTCGGTGTGCGCATGGCCGGGCCCTTGCTGGCAGACAGCCAGGGGCTGGTGGTCCGGAGCGCAGGCGATCTCAGCGTGGGCGAGCTGATGGCGCGTCAGTCCATCACCCTTGATGCCGCCGGCAATCTGAACATGCTGGGGGCCACGGCGAGCGGCGGCGACCTGTCCGTCCATGCCGGAGGGCGGGTCAGCGTGAACGCGGCCAGTTCGGTGACCGGGGCGGCCAGTCTGTCCGCAGCCGACACGGTCGAGATCCTCGCGCCGCTGACGGTGGGCGGACGCGCCAGCGTCAGCGCAGACCAGGTGCGCCTGGCGGCCGGGGTGACGGCCGGCGAAACGCAGATCGACGCCCGCTCGCTGGTGCTGGGCGACGGTGGGCGCGATGTCCAGATCCGCGGCGACCTGAACCTGGCGGTTACAGGCGACCTGACGACGCCGGGGGCCGTCTCTGTGAGCGGCAATACCCGTCTTGCCGCAAGTGGTTCGGTGGGGCTGGGTGGCGACGTGACCGTGGGGGGAAACCTCTCGGTGGATGCTGTGGCGGACATTCACGCCACCGGCCG
>Ga0268298_10006467_pt1 | contig 10634 bp, 8 predicted proteins | sample WWTPWeurt_MetaG_FD_194462 | JGI IMG/M metagenome (GOLD analysis project Ga0268298, IMG submission 194462) | Activated sludge microbial communities from WWTP in Nijmegen, Gelderland, Netherland - WWTP Weurt | ecosystem: Engineered > WWTP > Aerobic digester > Activated sludge | place: Netherlands... | reverse complement strand
AATAATAGGTGCCGCTGACGGGCGGTTCATCAATCCAACGCAATTTGATGGGCTTGGCCGAGGCGTCCTGCCCGGTCCGACGCTGAAATCGAAGACCCCAGCGCCGCCAGATGGCGCTGGGAAGGGACAGGGTGTAACCGTAGTTGTTGGACCAAAGGTTGTTGACCTGGGCCTCCGCCAAAAAAAGTTCGACGTATTCCTGGTGAAAGCCCGACGCGGTCACCGTGTCCCCCACCACCTGGGAGATGACGGGGCCCAGGTGGTACCATATTTTCCCGGACATCTGGCCCGTGCTCCGCGGTTGCAAAGTGAAATTCAATTGGACGGGGGAGATCGCCGTGGTGATTCGAACGTCCGTCGCGATCTGGGAGTCCTTGCCCGGGAGACGCGCCTCCACGCTGTATATTCCGGAATACACCTGCAACTCGTAGGTGCCATCGGATCGGGTGTATTTACCGTCGTAGTTGCGGTAATTGCCTCCCGAGCTACCGATGTGGGATTGAAGAACATTGATTTGGACGCCCCGCAGGGGCGTTCCCAGGTTGTCGGTGACGGTGCCGCGAAGAACGGCCGGGGTCTCAAGATCCAACCCGACCTGTTTAACCTTGGCCGAGGTGTACCGACGCGTGTGACCGTTTTCGGTCCAAACCGTGGTCACCGTGATGCGCCGCATGTTCGTCTCCGCATCGCCGGGGGACGCCACGACCGTGAGCGACTGGCCGGCGCCGTTTTGAATGACTTTTTCGACCAAGGCGTATGTCACGAACGAGGTGGAACCGACCTGGGACGTTTCCGGCGGGTAATTCACCACATCGGCATTCAACGCCACATCGATGCCCGGGATCGCGGTGAGGGTCGTCCCCACGAGCAACCGATTGATCGGGGAGGCCAACATTCGGTTGAGCGTTCGTTCGGTCAATTGCGCCGCCGTGGTTCCCGAGCGGGAACGGGTCACGCCGACGCTGATTTTGGAGAAAAACCGGGATCCGACGAGGAACACCGCCGACAGGAGGGCGAAGCCAACAAGCAATTCCACCAGGGAAAATCCGGTTCCCCAGGGCCAAAAAAGAAAACGGAATCGTCGACGACCGCTGCGAGAGGGGCTCATGGACGCCTTTTCCAGGCCTTTAAGGCTATCCCCAGTGGGGGGATAATGCAAGGGAGCGGCCGGGGCCGTCCGGGAAACGGCAACCGCCCGGAGGCTCCTTTGCCCGTTCGATGATGGGAAAGGAAACCGGCCGGAGTGGGTTCTTAAGACGCGCTTAAGTTAATCGGGCCGGAAGGGGGGGCGGGAAAGGACGTTTTAAATTATTTAAATCGACGCCGTCGCCGGCTGGGGTGAAATCAAGGAGGCCAACCGGTTGACGAGCAGGCTGATCAGAACGATGAAGGAAATATGGGCGGCCTGTTCCCCCCAGGCGAGCCAGGTGCGGTCCGGTCGGGCGGCTTGAATCCCCACCAACAGGGCCGACACCACGGCGGCCTTAATCAACGTGTTCCGGCGCGATCCGTAAATGGCCGAGGCGATGGGCGTCAGCGCCAAGATGAGCCAAATGGGCCGGAAACTGTCCCCCAGGAAATACACCAGAACGCCGTTGACCGCCAAGTTGAGATACAAACGGATGTTGACGTTGATCCCCCGAAGGTCCTGGGAAAGGTTTTTAAAAAAGAAGGGAAACACCACGTTGTAGAACACGGTAAACCCGAGAACCCCCGCGCAAATCAATTGTTCTTTCTCGGGGATCGTCGCCAGAAAAATCCCCAGGGTCCCCAGGATGAACGCCAAGGGCGTGGCGTAGACGCCGACGAGGACGACCCGCCGGTCGGAGTTGTTTTTTTGCACGGCTTGATTCATGGATGGCCTACCTTAAAAAAAGATTGCGAGCGCCGCCCGCGAGCGCCACGGGGGAATTGTAACCTACCCGCGGACCCCTGGCTAGTCGCGGCGGGCCGTCGAACCGGCCTTCCGCTCACGCGCCGCCGGTGATCTGGTATATTATGTCGACGTTAAAAACCAGGAGAATGACCGTGCCGATTCCCCCGCCCCCCGCGTCCAACGCGCCGTGCCCCGAAGACGGCCAGGGACCCCTCCTGTCCGCCGAAGCGGGCCTCTCCCTCATCGAATTGTCCTTGTCCATGGCCGTCATGGGGTTTTTGGTCATGGGAACGGTGCTGGCCTTCCAATGGGGATTGCGGGCCTCCTTGGGCGCCCGGCAACAAATGGCGGGAAACAATCTTCTGCAGTCCATCCACACCCGCCTTCTCAACATGGATTTCTACAACGTCTTTTCGGTAAATTCCAGCAGTCCGAATTTCGGCCTGTGGGCCGCTTACCCGGAAAAAACCGCGCTCACCACCCTGTGGCAGTCGGCTCAAAATGTGGGATTCACGGGATTCGCCATCGACGTAGCGTTTATGCGCCGGGACCTCTCCGACGCCAACGGCAACGGATTGACGACGGACCTGGTCCCGTTCACGGACGTCAATCACGACGGGGTGGACGACTTCGACCCCAACCTCCGCTATTTTGATCAAAACGCCGACGGAGATTTCTACGACCGTTACGGCCCCACCAATCTCCCGGAACAACCCGACACCCACATTAAAAAGCTCGACATTGTTCTCTACAAAGGGGCCGCGGCCGTGGCTTCACGCAAAGGCGATTTGTTGTCCCTGGAGCAATTCAGCGGATCCGAAAGCGCCTCCTCCGAAGCCGCCTTCGCCCTGCGCGTCGACGCCCCCGACAACTCCGCCGTTCTTTACCGGGCGGTCACTCCCGCCCAAACCGCCGCGCTGAACCTTCCGGTGGCCAAATCTTTTCCCGCTTCCCCGGCGGCCGTCCGGGCCGACGCCGGCGCGGCGTTGGTCTTTACCGGCCACACGGAACCCTCCGCCACCGTCAAACTCTACCTCAACAACGCCAGCACGGGAACCGCCCTGGATTCGGCCGTCTCGGATCTGAACGGGGATTTCAATTTCACGGCCCCCGCCCTCACCGCGCTGTTGGTCGAAGGGCACAACCGGATATACGCCCTGACCGCCAAGGGATCCGGATTTTCCCCCTACGTCATCAAGGATTTAATTCTGGACGGAACGCCGCCGGTCTTTTCGGCCGCCACACCCACGGGGACGGTCAAAACCCGCTCCCCCTACGTCGGCCTCCTCTTTAAAGACGCGACCACCGCCACGACGACCGTGAGCGGCGTCTCGGCCGACGTCCTGACTTTCGTGGCCGCGGGGGCCACGGTCGCCTTCCGCTACGACGCCGCCAACGGCAAATTGGCCTGGCAAGACGCCAGCACCTACCTTCCCCCCACCCTCGCGGACGGGGACGACGTGACGGTGCGGGTGGAAGGGGGCGACAACGCCCATTATAAATCGACCCAAACGTGGACGTTTCACGTCGACATCGACGACACCGACGACACGCCCCCGGTCGTCTCGGCGCGACAACCCCTGGGGGCCGGCGCCTCCCCGCTGCCGACGATTTCCTGCCGATTGGCCGACCCGGAAAGCGGCGTCGTCCCCCAAAGCCTCGTGCTGACGGTGGACGGCACGGTCGTCCTGAGCACCGCGACCGCCCGGCCGCTCGGGCTGGGCTACGACGCGGAGACCGGCACGCTGTCCTACACCCCCGCGGCGCCGTATGCCGCGGGTTCTTTCCACACCGTGCGCGTCCACGCGGAGCATTGGGCCGAAACGCCGGCCGATCCCGCCCATCGCGCCCTGGACGCCGCCACGAACCCCTCCGCCGAATGGTCCTTCACGTGCGCGCCGTGACCCGCTCCCGCGGCATGACCTTGGTGGAAATCGTCATGGTGGTGGCGATCCTCGGCGTCCTCGCCGTGCCGATCGCCCGTTTCATCGCCTCCTTGACTCGGGGGGTCACGAAAGCCACGGTGCAATCCGCCGGCGGCGAACGGCTGCGCCCGGCCGCGGCGGCCTTGGACCACGATCTGCTCGAAATGAACCAAATCAACGTGTCGAGCCCGACCGCCCTTCAGTTCCGGGTGGACAGCAATCGCCTGCCAACGTACAACCCGGACGGCGACCCCGACGGCGACGGCGTGCCGAACCTCAAAGACCCCGACGACGACAACGATCTGGGCACCCTGAGCCCCCCGGCCCAGGCTTGGCGTTACGGCGACGATTTGCGGGACGATGACGACGACAACGACGGGAAGATCGACCTCCAGGTCCGTTACGTCCTGGCCAACGGGACGCTGACCCGCGACCAAAATTTCAACGAAGGCGGCTGGGGCCAACACGTGGAAGTGGTGGCGAAGGATCTCCTGACGGCCCAAAGTTCTTTTACGTATTTCGGTTCAAAAAACCAAGCCCTGGGCAAGAAAATCGATTTGGGCAACGACGGATTGCCGGGCACGGCCGACCCCGGCGAAAACGACAACGTCATCGTTTCCACGGAAATCGACCGGGTTTTGCCGCCGACGGGCGGCGGGAACGCCAACGGCGCTCTGGACACGGACCTGGAAAGGCAATACATCGTGTCCCTCCACGTGGTCCTTCGCCTGGACGCCAACCACGACGGGAAAGAGGACGGGCGATTTGAAACAGACTACGATCCGCCCCTCCTGCCCTTGAAAAGGTCCTTTTAAATGAAACCGTCGCCGCCCCGGGGATCCGCTTTCATCCATGTGCTGATCCTCCTGGTCTTTGTCGTTCCCCTCATCCTCTTTTTCCTCAAAAGCGCCGCCCGCCAGAACAAATCGGCCCTTCAGGAAAGACAAATCAAGGAATCCCGCGCGTTGACCACCAACGTCATGGTCGATTTCATGCGGCAGTTTTCCCAAAACCAAACGGCGTCCTATTTGGACACGTCGGCTTTGGCCCGACCCGAAACGTTTTCCGGCGCGGGTTTTTCGGACGTCACCACCGAGATCAACGCCCTGGGCCATTTCATCTATTTTCGGTCCACGGGACGCTTCGGCGACCCGGGCGGAGCCGTCAAGCATTTGGACGCGGTCATCCGATTCGCGGCCGACCTGACGCGCTTCGGCAATCTGTTCAACAACACGATCACGATTTCCGCCAACGGACCCACCTACAACGGCGGTTTTTACGTAAACGGGAACCTGACGGTCACGGGCGCCAACGCGACCTTCAACAGCGGACCCGTGGTGGTCAAAGGCAATCTCACGGTGCCGGCCAGCGCGGTGTTCAATTCCGACGTCTACGTGGAGGGGGCGACGGCCTTCAACGGAGCGGCCGTCAACGGCGTGATTTACCGTTACGTTCCGAACATCGACTGGCCCACCATCGACACGACTTATTACAGCCTTCACAACAACTACGCGGTGGACGGAACGTCCCAGACCTGGGTCTTCAGCGTCCAAACGAGCACCCAGGGGATTTTCACGGTTCAAGGGACGACGGTGGTGGTGAAAATTCCTTCGACGGGAGGCGTGTTTTTCGCCAACAATACGAATCTCACGGTTCGGGGAACGGTGCGGGGGCGGGTGACCGTCGTCGTGGCGGGCCCGGCCTTGTCGGCGACCGCCGGCAACCTCCGCGTCAACGGCTCGTTGGTCTACGCCAACGGGACGAACGCGGCCAGCGCCCAGGATTCCTTCGCGGCGCTGGCCTCCAACAACATTCAAATCGACTGCACGATCGATCCTCCGCCCCAGGCCCCGAACAACACCCACTTTACGATTCTCAACGGGGTGTTTTCCTCGGTCAACAGCGGCCAGGTCAACATGGTCAACGCCACGGGGGGTGGATTCGCCGGGCTTAAATTTTACGGAACGCGCACCAATTTATTCACGCTGACGGCGGGCGGCGGGACCTGGACGCCCTCGGAATTCTATTACGACGCCAACCTCGTCAAATACCCTCCGCCCGGCCTTCCCGAAAAACCGAAACTCGTCACCTGGCGCGCTTCGAATTAGGCCGACCGGCGCCCGGCGCCGAGAACAAAAAGGGCCAGGGCCCGCGCGTCGAAGGCCCGTCCTCCACGGTGGCGAGGAGACGAAGCAAACTCACCGAAATCACGCGTCGTGCCACGGCGCCCACGTCCGAATCCACCTCGGCCACGCCCCGGGGAATGGCGCCCGCCATCCAATAATAATGCTGGCCCCGGGGATCCCGGCGGCGGGTGAGCCGCCGCCCGTAAATGCGGCGGCCCAACCGGGTCATGGCGGCGCCCCGAAGTTCCGTCCAGGCGACGTCCGGGACGTTCACGTTGAAAAAACAATGGGGCGGAAGCGCGTTCCCCAGCATCCAGCGGACCAGGGAGCGGGCGAAGCGGGCGGCCGTGTCGAACCGCGTACCGTCCTTGGACGTCAGGGAAAACGCCACCGACGGGAATCCCAGCAAACACCCTTCCTTCGCCGCCCCGACCGTGCCGGAATAGAGGGTGTCGGAGCCGAGATTGGCCCCCTGGTTGACCCCCGACACCACCGCGTCCAAACGTTCCCGAAGAATCCCGGTCACGCCCAACCGCACGCAGTCGGCCGGAGTGCCGTTGGTGATGTACCAATCCTTTTTGATTTCCCGAAGGCGGATCGGCTTGTGCAGGGTGATGGCGTGGCTCGCCGCCGAACGCTCCTGCTGGGGCACGACGACCACAACGCGCCCCAGGGGACGAAGGGCGTTCACCAGGGGCGGCAGGCCGGCGCCGTGAATGCCGTCGTCGTTGACGACCAAAATCGTTTTTCGATTCACGCGGCGGGCTCCTTTCCGACGGCGGATTCCACGAGGTCCGCCAACCGCTCCGCCGCCCGGGAAAAATCGGCCGGAACGGCGGCCAACCGCGCGTCGTTGGCCCGACGGAGGTCGTCGAGGGCGGGCCAGGCGTTCACCAGGTCGGCCAACCGATCGACGGTCAACTCCCCTTCGGCCACGACCGTCGCGGCCCCCCCGCGGGCCAAGGCCAGGGCGTTGGCGGTCTGGTGGTCGCTGGTCGCGTGCGGGAACGGAACCAGAAGCGCGGCCTTCCCCATCCGGTAAATTTCCATGACGGTGTTGGCGCCCGCGCGCCCCACCACGACGTCGGCCGCCGAATAGACGGTGGCCATGTCCGAATGAAACGCCCGAACGAAGGCCCGCCGGCCGTCCCGTTCGTAGGCGGCGCGCACCGCCGCTTCGTCCTGGGGACCCGTTAAATGGATGAATTGCCAATTTTCCCCCGGCCGGCGAAGGCGGGACAGGGAATCGATCCAACGGGCGTTGAGGGCCCGGGCCCCTTGGCTTCCCCCGAAGACCAGGATCGTTCCGTCGTTTTCGGCCAACCCCAGGGCCCGTCGAGCGGCCCGGGGATCGCCCGGCCTCAAATCCGGACGAAGGGGCAGTCCGGTGGTCGTGCAACGTTCCGCGGGCAGTCCCGTGGTCCCCTCAAACGTGACGCCGATGGCCGCGGCCCACCGCGACAAAAAGCGATTGGCCAGTCCGGCCCGGACGTTTTGCTCGTGCAAGACCAGGGGCACCCGATGGCCCGCCGCCCAAAGGCCCAAGGGAACCGACACGTACCCCCCCATGCCGACGATCACCCGGGGCGTTTCCCGGCGCGCGATGCGGGCCGCGCTTCGATAGGCGGCCGCGGCGATCCAGGGGAAGGCGAGTGCTCGAAGGGAGAGTTTTCGGGGGAACCCTTCAAAAAAGAACGCGCTGGAGGGAAACCCTTCCCGGGCCACACGGTCCTGGGAGGTTTCGTCTATCTTGACGATAAAATGAACGAGGTGCCCCCGTTCCCGCAGGGCCTTTCCAAGGGCCAGACCGGGAAGAAGATGCCCCCCCGTCCCCCCCGCCGCCAAACACACCCGCACGTCAGGCCCTTCCCCGGAAAGGAGCGGAGGGGCCCCCCGCGTTCCGACGAGAAACGTTCAACACCAAGCCGATGGCGGTGAACATGACGAGCAAGGAGGATCCCCCGAAAGACACGAAGGGCAGGGGCATCCCTTTGGTGGGGAGCAGCCCCGTCACGACGCCCAAATTGATCAACACCTGCCCCCCGAGCAACAGCCCCACCCCCGCCGCCGTCAACGCGTGAAAGGAGTGGGTCGCCTCCCGGGCGATTTGGAAACAACGGTAGGTCAAAACGAAAAAAATGGCCACCAGGAGGGAGGTGCCCCAAAAACCGAATTCTTCCCCGAAAATGGGAAAAATGAAGTCCGTCTGGGATTCCGGCATGTAATACATCTTAATCGTGGATTCCCCGGACCCTTTCCCCCAAAACCCCCCGGACCCCAGGGCCAAGAGCGATTGGACCAGTTGATATCCGGCGCCCTGGGCGTCGTGCCAGGGATCCAAAAAGGCGAACAAACGTTGTCGACGGTACGGGACCGCCAACACGGCGGTGCCGACCACGGGGAGCAGGCCCAATCCCAGGGCCGCCAAATGGGCGAGCCGCGCGCCGGCCAAATAAATCATCCCGATCGCCACCGATCCGATCAAGAGCGGCGTTCCAAGATCCCGTTCCAAAGCGACCAACCCCAACACCGCGCCGGTGAGTATCAGGGCGGGCAGAAGGCCCCCGGCCCAATTGCCGAGGCGGCTTTGTTTGCGGTCCAAATAATCGGCGAGGGCCAGCACCACGGCCAGTTTGGCGAACTCCGACGGCTGGAGTCCCAACCCGCCGAGCCGCAACCAACGCTTGGCGCCCCCCACCTCGTGGCCCACGGCCAGGACCAACACCAGCAGGACCACGACGCCCAGGAGGAGAGGTCGGCTCCATTTCTGGACGCGGGCGAGGGGAACGCGGCAAGCGATGGTCAGTCCGACCAGACCCAGAACGGTCCAAATCATTTGGCGCTTTAAAAAATAGTACTGGTCGCCGAAGCGCCCGTCGGCCACCAGGGCGCTGGCGGAATAGAGGATCATCCAGCCGAGAACGGCCAGGACGATGGTCAAACCGAACACGACCCGGTCGGGGGAGGCGGGAACCGCCGCGCGCGTCACGGCAGCGCCGCCACTAGATTCTTGAATCGCCGGCCGCGGTCCTCATAATTCAAAAACTGGTCGAAGGAAGCGCAGGCGGGCGAAAGCAACACGGTGTCCCCCCGGCGGGCCGTCGCCGCGACCCGCTGAACGGCGGCCGCCAGGGTGCCGCATCGGGCCAGGGGAACCGTTCCCGCCAAATCCCGGGCGATGATCGGGGCGGCCTCCCCGATGAGAAGAATTTCCGCCACCCGCCCCCGCAGGAGTCCCCGCAGCGGGGTGTAGGGCGAGCCTTTGTGTTCTCCCCCGAGCAGGAGTCGAACCGGACCGGGGAACGCTTTCAGGGCCACCCGGGTGGAATCGACGTTGGTGGCCTTGGAATCGTTGACGAAGGCGACGCCGCGCCAAAGGCGAACGGACTCCAATCGGTGCTCCACGCCGGGAAAATTCCGTAGCGCGCGGGCGACGGCCGGGGCCGACAGGCCCAGCAGACGGGCGCAGGCGACGGCCGCCTCGGCGTTTTCGATGTTGTGACGGCCGGGCAAGTGGGACGGCGCCGACCAGTCGCCCCCCGCCCCGGGCAAGGAGGAGCGAAGACGCCGCCCGTCCCAACCCACGCCCGGCGAACGGCGGCCGAACCAGGTCACCCGGCCGGGCGGCAACGGCGCCAGACGCCGGCACCAGGGATCGCGGTCGTTCAGCACCGCCGCGTCCCCCGCCCCTTGGTTTTGAAAAAGGCGGAATTTGGTGCGGGCGTAATTTTCCATGGTACCGTGGCGTCCCAGGTGATCGGGGGTGACGTTCAGCACCGCGCCGACCGCGGGTCGAAACGCCGCGGCGGTTTCCAGTTGGTAACTGGACACTTCCAAAATCAAAGCGGTTTCCGGCGTCACGCGGTCGACCAAATCACAGAGCGGGGTTCCGATGTTCCCCCCGACCAACGTGGGGCGTCCGTCCGCCCGGGCCATGGCGCCCAAAAGGGCCGTCGTCGTCGTCTTCCCGTTGGTGCCCGTGATCGCGGCGGTGCGGTCGGGCCAACGACCCGCGGCGCAAAGGGCGCGATAGCCGAGCTCCAATTCGCCCCACACGCGGGCGCCCCGCCGGGCGGCGTCCGCCCACACGCGCGAAGGGACCCCCGGACTCGGAACGATCAAATCCCATTTTTCTTCCAAGAAACGATGACGGCCCGTTTCCCGAGCCGCGGCGCGGGGAAGCCGCCGGATCCATTCGGCCACGGCCTCCGACGGACGGCTTTCGGTCACGGCCACCCGGGCCCCGCTCCGGGACAGGAGGGTCGCCGCCGCGGCGCCGGATTTTCCAAGGCCCACGACCAGAGCCCGGCGCCCCTCCAACCAACGGGTCAACGCTTCGAGACGACGCACGTCATTCCTTTTTCAGCGAATCTTAAGGGAGGTCATGGCCAGCAACGCCAGAACCACGGCCACAATCCAAAATCGAATGGTCACTTTGGTCTCGGCCAAACCGCCCATTTCGAAATGATGGTGGAGCGGCGCCATGCGGAAGACGCGCCGACCGTTCAGCAACCGAATGGACCCGATTTGCAAAAGGACGGACAGGGCCTCGGCGACGAAGATACCGCCGGTCACCACCAAAATCAACTCCTGTTGCAGGCAGAGCGCCACCACGCCCAGGGCCCCGCCGAGGGGCAGGGAACCGGTGTCGCCCATGAAAATTTCCGCCGGGTGGGCGTTGAACCACAGGAAGCCGAGACACGCCCC
>Ga0268298_10006465_pt1 | contig 10637 bp, 3 predicted proteins | sample WWTPWeurt_MetaG_FD_194462 | JGI IMG/M metagenome (GOLD analysis project Ga0268298, IMG submission 194462) | Activated sludge microbial communities from WWTP in Nijmegen, Gelderland, Netherland - WWTP Weurt | ecosystem: Engineered > WWTP > Aerobic digester > Activated sludge | place: Netherlands... | reverse complement strand
CAAATTCGAGGATCTTATTAGGATAATGTATATTCTTTTCATTTACCGCCTCACTTATGTAGGAAATATTCAACATGCTCATAAATCCACCGGGAACACCGTGGCCTGTGCTGTCGCAAACCGCCAAATAGAAAAGTTCAGTAACGTTCCTTCCCTTATCGGTTTTTTCCTCAATATTCTTACGGTTGATCCAATAGAAATCCCCGCTCACAATATCTTTCGGTAAGTTGAGCAATAAAGCATCAGAGAAGAATTTATTCACCATCTCAAAATTCTCCAACAGAGAATCTTGTATCCTTTTTGCGTAATTAATGCTATCCAGTATTTCCTTTTGTTTTTGTTCGATGATCAGTTTTTGTTCCTCTGTTTGCTTGTTCTTTAACTCAATGATCACTTTTTGTTGTCTGGTGATTCGGAAACGATTGTAAATGATCAAACCAAACGCGATCACGAAGATCAGTCCAAGGATCAATGCAGTTTTAAGTATCTTATCTTTTTCGATCTGTGCTTGTCCGGCCTGAATGATCACATCTTTGATCTGGGCATCTTGGGCATTTTTTAAACTATCTTTATAACTAAGTAAGTTATAGTTGAATTCCATCACTTTCTGACTCACTTCTTTTTCCCGCTCTTCTTTATTGACTGACTTTGTCAGATCAACATATAGTTGCAGGTATTTAAGCGCTTCCTTATCATCCTTCAGTTTCAAATAGGTGCTGTACATCCCGAAATAGGTATGCGTAAGATTTTCATTTTCTCCAAGTGCTTTAGCCAACTCGCGTGCTTCCTTGTAATATGTTAAAGCTTCGTTGTATTTTTTGAGACTAAAATAAGCTTCTGCCATATCAAGGATGACTTTACTTTTCTCAAACTGATTATCTGTTTCCTTGGCCAATTCATAGCACTTTTTATAATTCTCAATGGCCTCATTGTGTTTGTTCATGTTGAAATAAGCATTGCCTATATTTCCGTAAGTAGAGCAGAGATTGTTGAGTTGGTTTGTTTCCTTATTGATCTCCACACTTTTCAATCCATATTCAATGGCTTTATCGTTCTCATTGAATTTTGCATAGATCAAACTTAGATTGTTGTAAATGCTGCCAAGCTTTTCTTTATCATTGGTCTTTTGTCCGATCTCAAGACTCTTGAGTTGATACTCAAGGGCCATTTTATATCTGCCCAGATTGATGTAAAGAGATCCAATATTCCCATAGGCGGTCATCAAGGTCTTTGCATCATTTTCCTTTTCACCAATTACCATGGCTTTTTGATAATGTTCAATTGCTTTCAGGTACTCGCCATTCACCTGTGAACAGGCGCCAAGTAAGTTATAAACTTTAGACTCGAGGCGTGGATAATGTTTGGCCTTGGCGATCTTCAGCGCCCTTAAACCAAAATTATACGAGCTGTCAGGAAGGCTGAAAATATATTCCCAACCTAGTTCATAATACGCAGAGATCACTGCGGTATCGTGGCTAGCCGGAGATCGGATGATCTTGAGCAAAGAATCATTTGTTCCTGAGATCCTGAAACTGATCAGGAGGAAAAGTAGAAATATGGAACCGGTAAATCTCACCTTTAAATCAAGCTTAATATTAGCAATAAAAAAGCAAATCAGAAGGGTAAATTCCAAGGACTTATTGAAACACTCAGGACAATGATTGAACTAAATACGGAAGTGGTACTTTACTGCCCGAAAAGTGCAGGGTACTTAAATTTTAATACCAATCACACAGACATCATCTACCTGCTCAAGATCCTTCTTCCATTCAATAAACACTTTTTGCAAATTGGATTTTTGTTCAAAGAAGGATAAATGGCTGGATGCCAGAAGCGTTTCATAGAGTTGTTTGTATTTGAACTTTTTTCCTTTAGGTCCTCCAAACTGATCTGCAAAACCATCCGTGAAAAGGTAAATACAGTCATTCTTTTGAAGTTCTATCGTATGAAGCGAGAAGGATTCAGTGCTTTCACCTTTTCCAACAGGCATCTTGTCATATGGGAGATGAATGCATTCCTTGTTTCTGATCATAACAGGTGCATTGTGCGCGGCAACGTAGGTGATACGTGATCTTTCTTTGTCGTAGCAAAAAAGAATACCGTCAAATCCATCCTGTTGACCTTCTTTACTGATGTTACTGATCAATTGCTTGCGAACATAATTGAACACTTCGTTGGGAGAATAAATGTTGTGCTCAATGACCGCTTCATTCAGGTAATTCAAATTCAATAAACTCATGAATGCACCCGGTACACCATGTCCGGTGCTATCGCAAACAGCAAGAAAGAAGAGTTCATTGCCTGAATTGTCAGAGCCATGATTCTTGTTATGAATGGTAATTTCTTCTGCCGAAAGTTTTAAACTCCAGTAAAAATCCCCGCTTACAATATCTTTTGGATGGAGATAAACAAAGCAATCTGAAAATTGTTCGGAAATCTCCGAAGCAGACGGCAGTAGCACATTCTGTATCCGACTCGCATAATTGATGCTATCTGTTATTTCCTTGTTCTTTTCCTCTACTAATTCTTTTTGTTGTTTAAGCTCATTGGTCCTTAATTCTACCTTTTCTTCCAAAAGCTCCTTTTCCTTTCTCAGTTTCCTTTCCTTCCATCGCGTGAACTGATAGACAAGAAGAATAAGCAGAAGAACAATGAATGCTCTGAACCAATTTTTTTTCCAGAAAGGTGGTTCGATTTTGAACGTGAATGCGAGTGGTTGTTTATTCCACAATCCTTCATTGTTACAAGATACTACTTCAAAAGTGTAATTTCCGGGTGCTAATCCCGAATATTCCATTTCGCTTTTGTCTGTTGGCGGGCACCAGGTGGCATCCAGTCCAAGTAAGCGGTATTTGTATTTGACTTTTGATTGCGAACTGTGACAAATACCAATAAAATCAAAATTAAGGTGATTCTGATCGTACTTTAGAAACAGACTTTTGGGAACACCATAATCGTTCGCTTCATAATCGATATGGAGAGAATCGAGGTCTTTGTAGAAAAGTTTTACGCTCAGAAGTAAGTTGGAGGTCTCTTCTACATTTTGTTTTTCATAGGAAGGATCGAAAATAAAAACACCTTTTGATGTGGTGATCCAGCATTTATCTTTTTTGTCGATGAATTGCACTCTGCATAAACTGTTCGTCAATCCCTCATCCTTTGTGTAAGAAACAAAATTAATTTTGTGAGCAAGATAATCGGTGAGGTTAAATACGCATATTCCACGAGAGGTTCCCAAGATCATTTTACCGTTATTCACATGAATGGAAACAACCAAACGTTCTTCCAGATCTTTCTCTGCAGTAAGGGAATCGAGTATGGACAGCGTTAAATTTGCATTCAATTTACATCTGTATAATCCATTATCACTTCCAATAAGGTATTCGTTCTTTCTTAATTCGAAAATGCAATTTGCATCTGTATTGATAAATCCATTCTTGGATGAAAAAGTTAAGGTAGTGTCATAGTTTGAATAACCGATCCCATACATTCCATTTCCAAACCAAAGATTTCCCTGACTGTCCCTTTTTACAAAAGAGTTCACCAATTCCCTGATACCGCTATTTAATTTTAAAACGACTTTGTCATTTTCGAATATCTGAGGACCACCCCCTGCAGTACCGAAACAAAGTCTGTCAAATTTATCATAGGTGGCACTGAAGCCACCTAACCATGGTTCCGACTTGATCTTGTTCTTTGAAATTTGGTATCCATTACCTCCGTAACCAAGTAATAGCAAATCATTGTTCTTTGCAACGATGGATCCAGTTATCTTGCGAAATGGCTGCCCGTCTGCAGAGTTATAGTTGCTTATCTGATTGGTGGTTTGATCATAATAGGACGCGAAATTATCGCCCGACAGCCACAGATTACCAATTGTATCTTCAATGATCCTATTTACACTATTGCTGTAGAGACCGTTCTTTTCTGTCAGACGAGTGAATCGTTCGCCCGAATATTTGAAGAGACCGTTGCCAAAACTCCCAAGCCATACATTACCTTCTGAATCACAAAGCACGCTCCAGAAACTGACGGCATTCAAGCCTTCTTTCTCTTTGTATTGATAGAATTTTTTTCCATCGAAGCGATATACTCCGTTCTCCCATGTGACGAGCCAAATGTCCCCTTTCTTATCCATGCTCATGCTAATAGACCCGCCGCCAACATATATCACGGAGTCAAGCTTATCATTCTTCACTTGAAAAATAGGTTGTCCCCAACCGGAATACCATTCTTTTCCATTTTTCAACTCAACGAGTTTATAGCAGGTGCCAGGTACATTTTGGCGGATAAAAGAATCTTTTTCAAGTAGATAATAACCCACATCACCACCAGCAAAGAGTTTTCCGTCCTTTCTTCTTTTAAAATTTCGTATGCCGTTGTGATCTGTTGAATTGAATGGTTTGTATTTTCTTATCAGTTTTTTTCCTTCTTTATCGGGATCAAAGTGAACAATGCTTCTGTTTCCGCCGGCCCAAATACTGCCGTCGGTGTCCGTATAAATGCCCCAGAATACTTCCTGTGAATAGAGCTCACTTATTGTATCCGGTTTTTCAAATTTCTTTTTATTCAACACGAATAAACCTCTGTTGGTTGCCGCCCATATCCTTCCATTCTTGTCTTCGGTAACGTCGAGGATGTCAGGTGCAAAAAGACCATCTTGTGTCGAATAATGCTTAAAGCTTTTTCCATTATACACAGCCAGTGAGCCGGCTCCGCCTATCCAGATCCTCCTTTTGCTATCCTGAAAAAGGCACCGGATGTTCTTAACAAATAATCCTTCTTCTCCTGTAAATTGTGTGAAGTTGACTGTTTGTCCTGTACTGACCACTGATTGTGGCTTGCATAGAAAGGCAAACAGCAATAAATAAAGGAATATTAAAAACCTCTTCAACATTTTCACTTACGAATATAACACAATTACTCGGCAAAAGAAATTTAGCAATTGATGGTTAAATTCGATAGACAATTCTTTTGTGTGATACCGTATGGAGGCTGCTTCTTGAAGAAATATGGATCCGTGAGAAGAGTTGTGATCATATCTTGATCCCAATAAGCAAAACATCATCCACCTGGTCCAAATCTCCTTTCCATTCCTTAAAGAATGTTGTGAGTTTTTCAGATTGTTTATGGAATGGTAATAGATGATTCGAAAGCAATAATTCATCCAGCTTTTTGTATTTGAGTTTTTTTCCCTGCCCGAATGAACTTCCGATCAGGCGGGCTTTAGGACCACCGAATTGATCTGCAAATCCATCCGTGTACAGGTAAATACAATCACCTTTTTGCAAATCGATCTCAAACAGAGTGAAGTCTTCTTTTCTTTCTCCCAATCCGACAGGCATGTTGTTCTTGTTGAGAACTTTCATTTCGTTTCCACGAATTAAAAGAGGTGCATTATGTGCGCAAGCGTAAGAGGCTTTCCATTTTTCGCTCACCTGAATTCGGTCTTTGAATTCAAAAGTTTTCTCAATACACATCAATATCCCGTCAAATCCGTCCTTTTGATTGTTCTTGCTAATGGCATGGATCAATCGATCTCTCACATGATCCAGTATTTTATTTGGTTCAAGAATGTTCTTTTCATTTACTGCTTCACTCAGGTACGAGGAGTTTAGTAAACTCATGAAGCCTCCCGGCACACCATGTCCTGTGCTATCGCATACCGCTACATAAAACAATTCCTTTACTTGCGAATGGTTACCGTCCTGCTTCGTGATCATTTTTTTTGCGATCCAGTAGAAGTCGCCACTCACGATGTCTTTTGGTTGATTGATGAGAAAAGCATCGCTGAAGAAATGAGAAATAAGTTCAAAATTATCGAACAGAGAATCTTGTATCCGCTTGGCATAATTGATGCTGTCCAATACTTCTTTCTGTTTCTCATCCACTAGTTTTTTCTGTTCTTCTATAATTATCTTCTGTGCTTTGGTAAGCATGAATCTTTTGTATAAAAAGACAAGTAAAATTCCAACAATTATAAGGCATCCCGTAACAGAATAAATGATATAACGTTGCTTTGCCTGCTTTTCTTTTTCAATCAAAGTTTGTTTTTCCTGTTCCTTCTTAAGTAATGCTTTTTCTTTTTCATATTCAAATTTCAATTCAGCCTTCTGAAGTTCTTTTTCGTTGTTCGTAGAATCTAATTTTGTCTTACTACTCATGTAATTGGAGTAGTGTTCTAATGCTAATTTATAATCATGAAAATTATTATTGTAAATTTCTGCGAGCGCAATATTCGCATTCACCTTTCCTTCCAGGTCACCGATCTCATTGGCAATAGCAAGGGATCTATTGAAATAGTCCAGACTTGATTTATAATCATTATGCTGATAAAAGATCATTGCAATGTTTCCCAATACAAGCTCTTCCTGAAATTTATCTTTCAATTCTAGAGCGATGGCGAGCGAATTTTCGTAATACTGCTTGGCGCGTTCGTTTCTGCCTTTTAATGATTGTATAAACGCAAGATTGTTCAGCGTCTGCATTTCAGTTCTTTTATCCCCGATCTCTCTGCAAAGCGCCAAACCTTTCTGGTAAAGTTCTCCCGCTTTATCAAGCTCGTTCATGTTTCTGAAAAGAATCCCGAGATTATTATAAAATCCGGCAATGCTTTCTTTCTGTTTTGATCGAATTGCGATATCAAGACCTTTATAGAAAAGTGCTTTTGCCTTGTCAAAGTCATGAAGACGCGTGTAAACCGACCCATAAGAACTATATAGCCCTGTGATCACAGAAGGGTCCTTTCTCACTTCTGCCAATGTAAGGGCGGCTTGGTAATATCCCAAAGATGCAGAGTAGGCTCCTTGTCCGGAATAGACATGACCCAGATTGACAAGAGCTGTGATTTGATTTGCTGTGTCTTTTAGTCTTTCAGATAAACCCGCAGCTTTTTTTCCGAACTCGATCCCTTTAAATAGTTTACCCTTCTTATTGTATTCGGCACTGAGTGAAATGTAAGTTCCATTGATGTCTACACTGTCTTTCGAAACTTTCAATCGGTTCAAAAGACTGTCCACATTCAATCCCTGTGCCTTGCTTTCCTGAAGCGATCCAACGCATAGTAGGAAGAAGATGATAAAGTATGAGCGCGTAAATTTCAATCAAGTGAAATTAAGTACTAAGTTCCTGTTTATTCAAAAGAATGAAATTAAAATTATTGAAAGTGCCCGTTCAAAGAGGGAATTAGTGTTCAATAAGTCATTTTCAATCATTTTCATTGAGAGTCTCACTGTTTCTTTTTCTTAACCATCGTTAAGATGGTAGCGATACCCACCGTCTCTCCGGTTTCTCCTTCTACTCCAATTTTAGCTCTTGCCTCAGGTGAGCTGGCATCGTAGATGTCTACCATCCATTTCACGATCCCAACTTTTACTTCTTCTCCATTAGCAGCTGTAAGTGGTTTGTCATTTTCAATTTTCTCTTTGCAGGTAAATCTTACTCCTATGGTCATTCCTGGATAAATAGGTTTTGTGAATCGACATTCATCTATTCCGTAATTCAATAGAACAGGTCCTTTTGGTGGATCCACAAATAAACCTGCAGCACGTGATAAAATAAAGTAACCATGTGCAACGGTACGTTTAAAAATGGTTCCGTCCAATGATTCCGGTTGTAAATGCGCGTAGAATTTGTCCCCGCTTAATTCCGCAAAATTCACGATGTCACTTTCGGAAACAGTATGTGTATGAGTGATCAGTGTTTCACTTATATCGAGATCTTCAAAATATTGTCTGAATGGATGAATGTTCTTGATGAGATGTTTCGCTCCGTACTGATAGTTATTCAAAACATTGGTGATCGTTGTCGGAGATCCCTGAATGGCGGTGCGTTGTAAATAATGGAATACACCACGTTTTCCTCCCATTTCTTCTCCACCTCCTGCGCGTCCGGGACCACCATGCACCAGCATTGGCATCGGGCTTCCATGTCCGGTACTTTCTTTTGCGCATTCACTGTTCAGGATCAGAATGCGTCCATGCATGCAGGCAGCGCCCACTACATATTGTTTGGCAATTTTATCATCTGCTGTTACAATGGAACTTACCAATGAACCTTTTCCTAATTTACTAAGTTCGATTGCATCTTCCATTGTTCTGTAAGGCATGATGGTACTAACAGGACCAAAAGCCTCGATGTTATGACAATCTGTGTTCTTGAACGGAGATTCATTCAGGAAAATGATGGGAGGCATGAAGGCCCCTTTATGTTTGTCAGCTCCTTTTACTTCAAATTTTTCAAAATCACCAATGATGATCTTTTGCGTTTTGCTGAGAAGTTCAACTTTTTCTTTTACTTCTTTTAATTGGGCTTGTCCTGCCAGTGAACCCATTTTCACTCCTTCCACATTGGGATCTCCGATGATGGTTTGAGCTAATCTTTTTCCCAATGCGATCTGCACATCCTCTACCATTTTTTCAGGAACAATGATCCTTCTTACGGCCGTACATTTTTGTCCGGCTTTGGTTGTGATCTCTCTTGCCACTTCTTTGATGAAAAGATCGAACTCCGGTTTATCAGGTGTTACATCCGCACCCAGGACACAACAATTGAGCGAGTCCGCTTCCATATTAAAATGAACCGACTCTTGTATCAATCGAGGATGTGATTTCAGCATTTTTCCCGTAGAAGCTGAGCCGGTGAAAGTAACCACGTCCTGATTCATCACATGATCCAGTATGCCATTCGCACTTCCACAGATCAATTGAATGGCGCCTTCCGGTAAAATGCCACTGGCGATGATCTCTTTTACCACTGCCTCTGTTAGAAAAGAAGTAACTGTTGCCGGTTTCACAATGGCCGGAACACCAGCCAACCAGTTCACGGCAACTTTTTCAAGCATGCCCCAAACAGGAAAATTAAATGCATTGATGTGAATGGCTACACCTTCTTTAGGAACACAAATGTGGTGACCGATAAAGGTGTTGTTCTTGCTCAAGCGAGCCACATCCCCTTCGTAGCAAAATGTTTCATTGGGAAACTGTCTTCTGAGAGAAGCATAGGCAAATAAATTTCCGATACCTCCTTCGATATCCACCCAGCTGTCAATTTTCGTTGCTCCTGTTGCCCAGCTGATCTTGTAAAAGATATCTTTTTTACTCATGAGATGCAAGGCAAGTGCTTTCAACATCATTCCTCTTTCCTGAAAGGTGAGCTTGCGAAGTTTTGGCCCACCGGTCCTACGTGCGTAATCGCACATCATGCCAAAATCCAATCCGCCACTGCTGGCTGTTGCAATGGCTTCTCCAGTTATTGCGTTGAATAATTCCTGACTTTTTCCGCTGCCTGCAACCCATTGTCCGCAGGCGTAGTTATTGAGTATGTTCATGGTGTATTTTGAATAGATGAATTTAGAGAGCTAAATATAATAAAGAAATGAGGGTTATCGCAAAGAAAAACGGACCAATTTTACTATTTTACTTATATTTGAATAGATGAATAGGATGAAGAAATGGTTCATTGGGGATTATCTCTCAAAAACGGATGATGTTTTCGAACGCTCAAAGATCGAGTTGCTCTATCATTATTCAATTTCCTTTATTCTGCTTGGCACTGCTTTTTATGTTTCCGCGATCATCAGAGGTTACACTTATCATGTTTTTGTTCTCTCCTTTGCCGTTATAGCATTATCTCTTATTCCGTTTATCCTTAAATACAAGCAAAGTGTTAAGCTTGCTTCAATTTGGTACATCACTCAGCAGATCATCGTTTCAAATTGTGAACTTATGATCCAGCAAAACATTCCTGATATCACTTCCGGTTTATGGATCATGACCTTTGTGCTTTTTTCTTTTTTCTTGTTTGAGCGAAAATGGGGCTTGATCCTGATCTTTCTTATGCAGGTGATCGCCGGAGTTTGTGGCACCATTTCTTTGAGTTTTAATATTCCGGAATCACAAAAGTATCAGGGAAGTATCATCGAGATCTTGGTTCCTTTTTTATTGAATATTATAATAGTTTGGATGTTCATTAAAACGCGGAAGGAAGCAGAAGGGTATATACAAGAGCAAAGTGAGCAGTTGAGTTCTAAAAGCAAAGAATTGGAAACGAAGAACAATGACATTACTGACAGTATCAATTATGCCAAAAGAATTCAATTAGCGGTTTTGCCTAATGAAGAAACCATACAGCGAAATATTCCCCTTTATTTCATTTATTACAAGCCAAAGGCGATCGTAAGTGGTGATTTTTACTGGTTTCATGCAATAGATAAGGACAATTATATTTACGTGAATGCAGATTGCACTGGTCATGGAGTGCCAGGTGCTTTTATGACTGTGATCGCCAGCAATCTTTTAAATCAAACCGTGATCGATAATAAGATCTACCAACCATCATTGATCCTTCAGGAAGTTGATCGTTTGTTGAGCATGACACTGAAACAAGACAGTGAGCGTTTTCATAATGTGCAGGATGGAATGGATCTGACACTTGTAAAAGTGAATAAGGCAAAAAGAGAAGTGGTGATCACCAGTGCAAAAAGACCGGTGGTCTACATTCGGAATAAACAATTTATTGAAATAAAAGCCAATAAATTTTCTATTGGAGGGATGAGAACAGAGACGAAGGTGTTTGAAGAAGTAAAGATTGAATGTCAACATGATGACATGATGTATTTGTTTACAGATGGATATCAT